>WNGK01001383.1_pt1 | contig 38335 bp, 34 predicted proteins | sample 5400601 | NCBI WGS metagenome assembly WNGK01 (sample SAMN13153376, study PRJNA577476) | soil metagenome | isolation source: 60 cm soil or saprolite under Garry oak tree replicate 1 | place: USA:California | collected 2016-06-15 | reverse complement strand
GTCCGGCGCGGAGAGGTGCGTAAGTGGTTGAAACGATCTGCCTCGAAAGCGGGTTAAAAACTCTAATGCCAACGAAAATAAACAACTTATCCGAAAATGCCGTATGTGCGACGAATTTTGCACCCTTCCCCACCCTTCCTGCACTTTTTTTGAAAATCATTTTCAATTTTGATAGCACTTCTCAGGCGTTCCGAGCTTCTTCAGTTTTTGCCCAAATACGTCTCGCAAGAATGAATCGTGAGAATCCTCTGCCCATGAGTGCGCGAGATCGTTATGGGTTGGACTCAGGAAACCCGTAGGCTTACGGGACGGTTACGGAAGCCGCCGAGTACTCACCAATGATCGCAATCGATTTTGGAGGCGAGGTCGGCGGGATTGGGTGATTCGCAGCGACACTTTCGTGCATGATCTGACCTTTGCCGACTGGTCCCAGGGCGACTCGTTGATATAATGGGATAAATGCCTAATATGCGTTCCTGGCGATGAGGCCGGCAAATATGGTCATAACAATGATTCGGAGATCCAAAGAGAAGCTCCAGTTTTGCAGGTAGTAAAGGTCATATTCGATACGTTTCTCGATCGAAGTGTCTCCTCGCCAGCCGTTGACTTGAGCCCAACCGGTGATTCCCACCTTCAGCGAATGGCGATCGTTATAACTCGCCACTTCTTCTAGGAACTTATGCACAAAATGGGGGCGCTCCGGCCTAGGGCCGACAACGCTCATGTCGCCTTTTAGAACGTTGACGAATTGTGGTAACTCGTCCAGGCTGGTCTTCCTCAGAAAAGCTCCGAATGTCGTCACACGTGGATCACGCTCCGTGGTCCATTGGGTATCGCTCTCAGAGCACGCTGCAACCCGCATACTTCGAAATTTGTACATGCGGAAAGGCTTGCCATTCAGTCCTACCCGTTCCTGTGCAAACAGCACCTTTCCAGGCGAAGTCACCTTTACCAGAAGAGCTATGAAAGCGAGCAGGGGTGACGTCAGTAAAAGCACGATAGATGCGAAACCGATGTCGAATGCCCGCTTCACTAGGGCGTAGTCCAAAGATTCGGCGGGGGTGGCGGTGAGATCGAGCATTTGCATGTTGCCTAACTGAAACAATTTCTCTTTCACGACGACCCTCTCCCCGAGGTCCACAATCGCCCGAGCGGGAAGACATATGTTTTTTAAAGACTGGATGATCGCAGGGAGTTGATAAAAGTCTGCCGGCGGTATAGCGATCACTGCCTCATCGATTCCATTGCCCGCGTTCATCGCCTCAAGCAGTTCCAAGTCGCAAATCGTCTGATCGGGAACGCTCACTTCCTGGCCGGGCAAGCGAACATAGCCCGCGATTTCACAGGGGGCAAAAGACAGGCGCTGCAGCCGCTGGGCAGCATTCGCAGCGAAGTGGTCCGCGCCGACGATCAACAGGCGAATCGGTTTTGCCAGGTTCGCTCTGTTCCTGCACAGCACACGAAAAACAGCGTGCAACAATATTGTCAAAATCAGTAGGGCTGACACGTCACATACTAGCAACGCCCTGGGGAATCTTTGATTACGGCTAAAATACAGCGCGACCAACAGGACAAACGAGGTTGCTATGCATGCCTTCCAAGCGTTGCGCGCCCCGGTGCGCTCACGAAAAAGCTCGTCAAATCGAGTTACAGCGTACCGTTCGGAGAGCAAAGCCCAAACCACTGTCCCGAACAGGAGTTGACTCATACGCGGAACGTACAGCGTAGGTCTGTTCCACCATCCGCACAGCACAATCCATGTGCGAAGGCCGATCATGAAGGCAAGTACTGGAAGCGTGTAAGTGCTTACTTTCAATAGGAGGCTATATAGCTTAAGTCTCAGGATCATGATTGTTCGCCTTTAACGCTGAGGTGACTTGATCTTGATTCGACCGTGACGCTGAACTAAGGGCTCTAGCTTCCGCACATGGTTGTAGACAACACTCCTGCACTTGCGCGAGCATCGGACGATGCACTCGCGCCACCATGGTTCGAATCTTTAGCGGAATACAGAATTGTGAAAGCTTGTTTAGGACCGCGTCGACTTTTTTAGTCGGAACCCACGGCGGCAGAAATGCTGTACTCCGGCGCGTAAGGCGCTGCCGGACGATAAGAATCGCCTAGTCGTTCCGCCACTAATCTGCTGATCTTTGTGAGGAAATGATGTTTGTCGAACTTTTCGGCGTGTGCATGAATGTATTCCGGCGAAAAATGATGCTCCATCGACTCAAACGATAGGATCGCGTCTGCCATATCCTCGATTGTTTGTTCCCTGAAGAAAACGCCGGTTGCCCGTTCGGGAGTTGCGCTTCCACCTTGCCCGGCCGGAATCACAGTTTCTGTTGCTCCACCTTTGCCAAACGCGATCACAGGACGTCCATAGGCTTGCGCCTCCACCGGCACGATTCCAAAGTCCTCTTCTCCTGGGAAGAGCAGTGCCCGGCAACTCGCGTATTCATGGCGAACGTCAGCGTCTGAGAGTGAGCCGAGAAAGCTCACCGTACTTCCCGCTATGCGCTTCAGCCGCTTGTACTCTTCGCCGGTCCCGACCACTCGCAAGCGTCTGCCGAGTCTGTTGCAGGCTTCGATTGCAAGATCGAACCGCTTGTAGGAAACAAGTTGCCCAACCGCGAGATAGTAATCGTCAGTCGTTGGAGAGCACTCCGCTGCACTGACATCCACTGGCGGATAAACCACTTCTGAATCCCGGTCGTAGTACCTCTTGATCCGACGGGCTACATTATCGGAGTTCGCTATGAAGTGATCCACGCGAGCGGCACTTAGCTGGTCCCACATCCTGACATAGTGTGCTGTAATAGCAAACATTCCCTTGCGCACCGGTCCCAATGCGCTCCGGCTCTTGTACTCATGGTAGAAGTGCCATATGTAGCGCATGGGCGTGTTGCAGTAGCAGATATGATAGGTATCCGGGCCGACCAGCACTCCCTTCGCCGGCCCTGATTCCTGCGAAATCACTAAGTCATAATCCCGTAAATCGAACTGCTCCAACGCCAGCGGGTACAGCGGCAGCATGTGGCGATGTAATGTGCGGCTTCCAGGAATCTTCTGCAAGAACGAAGTTGTAATCTTGTGCTTGCGAAGCGCCGGAGACAGCGCCTCGGGGTCCGCAAGTAAGGTGAAAATATCTGCCTGGGGAAATAGTTCACACAATGCCTCGATGACGCGTTCTCCGCCGCGCCGATTCAATAGCCAGTGATGGACGATTGCTACTCGCATATGTGCAGCGCTAGTCAACCCACCACTCCCATTCTGTTTCACTTTTGAGCTATCTCCCCTCGTGAAAGTTCCCAACCCAGATTGCCGCACCTTCAACTCTCCTCAAGAACTCGCCGGTACACTTCAATATGTTTCCGCGCGCTCTCATCACAAGTGAATTGCGCCGCGCGATCTAGCCCTCGTTTACGTAGATCTCGTTGCAACTCGCTTGAACCAAGAAGCCGTTCCAAAGCTTCTGTCAATTCTTCCACGCTCGTCGGATCAAAATAGAGGACGGCGTCGCCCCCGACCTCAGGCAGCGAGGCCGCGCGCGAGCAGACCACCGGTGTTCCTGAGGACATGGCTTCCAGAACGGGTAACCCGAATCCTTCGATCCGGGAAGGCATGACGCAGACTTCCGCAGCCGTGTAGATGTAAGATAAGAGTTCCTCGCCAACATGGGAGATAAAATGACTTTGTCGATCGATCCCAAGCTCAGCAGCCTCTCGTAATAACGCCATTTTCAGGTGACTGTCGTCACCAACTATGATCAGGTGGTGAGCAATACGCCGGCGTTGGTACAACACTGCGAACGCTTTCAGCAGCGTGGAGACATTCTTGTAGCGTTTTAGACTGCCTACGTAAAGAAGGTACGGTCGGTCAACCCCAATGTTCGACGACACTCTCTCGAATGCTTCGGTGCGGTTCCCGCCGCGAAAGCCACTATTCACGCCGCAATGGATCATCGTGACCTTTGAGGCAGAAATGCCCAAATGCTCAACGATCTGCGCCTTGGAAAAGGCTGAGTCAGTGATTATGTGCCGTGCCTTTCGAGCCACCAGGTTGAGAACCGGTCTGGCGTACGTCCACGATTTGAAGCTGGCTCGGTAATCCGGATCGGTAACGTGGATGATGTCATGCAGCGTCACCACCATCGGAGTCCGTTGTAGCAACGGCGCATTGTAATGGGGAACATGGAGCAGGTCGCAGCCCCAAGTAGCTCGAGGTATAGCCCACTGTTCCCAGACACTATAGATTGGGCTATTTAAGACCGTAACTCGCTCGCAGCACTTCTCAACTTCATTCCTGTGCTGCTCCCGGGTGATCGCATGAACTTTAAGCCCATTTCCGTTAACACGAAGACCCTGGAGTAGGTGCCGGGTGTACGTACCAATACCTCCAACTAGCCAGCGGGCATCGATTGAAATATTCGCCTTCACGTAGGTGCCTTCGATTGTGGCTACTGAGCTACTGCAACGAATTCAATGTTAGTTGCTAAATACCTCAGTGGAGTGTAACGGACAAGAAGCTGATCGGCAGCCTCAAAGGCTCGATAAAAGGGATACCGTACTCTGTTTTTTGGAAACAACTGTCTGTGCCAGATGTCAAGTACCTCGAAGCCCGCGCGACTTAGAAGCCTTTTGGCAAGGGACTTATTATAGAGGCGGTCATGATAAGAATTGCCGGCGAGATGCACGATCCGCTGAGTCCATGAAAGAAAATAGGGCAAGTTAAAACAGAAAAACATCCCACCAGGCCGCAAAATTCTACGAAGCTCCTTCATCGAGTTGAGGTCATCTTGAACGTGCTCCAAGACACCGAAACTAAGAACGCTATCAAATGATTTGTCACAATAAGGCATGTCTGTCGGGTGTAATAGGCGATCAATCGAAATACCGGCAGTCTTGACAATAGGAACGGTCTGCCCGAAAGCTGAGTCGTCGTCCGAGTCGCTGTCCGCGCAATAGTCACAACTTATGACCTGTGCGCCGAGACGCTTTAGAAGAAAGCTTACTTGTCCCTTACCGCATCCCCAGTCCAGAACGGTTAGCTGAGACATAGGTTTACCAAAGGTTGCCTGCATTAGCTGATGGACAAACTCGACCTGATATAAGTATGTGTTTTGCGATGCCGGATTCAAGAGAAACTTATGTGACGATACCGATTGAACAATGTTTGCGAGTTCATGATCGTACGGAATGGATTTGCTAAATGCCTTTATGCGAAGATTTCTATACCCGTTTTGCATGGGAGAGCCTCACACTGAAGCCGGTGACACGCGATCGCCCGTAATACGACTAGCGTATAGCGATAGAAAAAGGATTCCGGAGGCAGTCCTGACTGACCCCGATGCTTGCGACCCGCCAAGATATATCCAGAATGCCATCCACGAGACTAGAAGAGCTGCCAGGTACGCATCAATGACTGATCCAGAGCGGACGGCATGGCTACTGAAGCCGCTTACCTTACGCATACCCCATCCCCAAATTCCGCCAAGAACTAGAGCACCGATGGGCCCAAAGTTCAAGTATCCTTCGCCGGCAAGGGTAATGCGCAATCCTCCCATTTCTTCCCAGTCATAACCGATCATCTTGCTGCTGAGAGCTCTTAGGCTATGCTGTTGAATCCACGGGCTCATGAAGCTGGGTATCGGCAAAATAGGTTGCACAAACGTCGTTCCCCAGTGCAGTTGAGACTTATTTAGCCACAACATCCAACCTAAGTCCCTGACCTCAGGTAGTCCAGAAGCCACGGACAGGTAGGCATCATCGGGAGCAATGTCGCCGTCTAATAAACCAAAATAAAAAATCTGACTGGCTGCATAAAGGCAGAGTAGAGTGCCTAGAACTAATACTAGAATTGCCTGTCGGCCGCTTCTGAGCACATTTGCCAAAACGGCAACCAGGACGACAGCTAATATCGGAGCACGCTTGAACGTAATTGCAAGACCCGCGAATCCGACGAGGGAAAATACTCTTGACCAACCACCAAACAAGAACAGGAGAGGAATAGTCAAGGTCAACACGTCCGTAGATCTATTAATAAGCCATTCATCCGAACCGGCTAGTCCGTAACGGAGTTCGCCAATTTTCAGTATGTCCACATCCCAAGGGAGTAAGTGGTTTTTTCTATAAAACCACAATATTGCCGCTACCGCTGCGACTGTCATCACTTTCGAAATTCTTATCAGCTTCTCGGAGTCGACTCTTGGTGACCAGCCTTTCGACGGGCGAGAGAGGTGAAATGCGAATGACGCAGCCAGCAGTCCGGAAGCCACTATCGCAAATGACACGGAAAATGTTCGATCATCCAGGGTTCCGGAGACGATTGCTGGCGCGGAAGATTGAGCCACCGCGAAGCCAACAATGGCATGAACGGCTAGTAACATGAATACCAGCCGCAACACACCGGTAGAAGCGTTTTTCATATGCCAGACGAATATAGTGATACAAATGAAACCAGTTGAGATCAAAATCGCTGTGTTCGGAGTCGGCAACGTCGGTTCCGCGAATATCGTCAGTACGATTGCCACGCTCACTAGAACAAGCGAGTACACCAGCGGACGAATAGGGGCACAACTGCCACTATAAAGTGGAGAGGCTTGCCAGCTTTTATGTGTATTCATATTCGTCTGCTTACGCAAACAGGCGCAAATCAGTCGTTATGCCTTGATGGTACAAATAGCCTCCGAACATCAGTGGACCTGCTATCCCAACAGTCCGGGGATAGCCCAGAGATTTCCCAAGAACGGTAATACTTAGCACTATCAAAAAGACCACCATCATCGGAATGATCGTTCGGGAGAGTGGCACTGAACCCAGAGTTTTACGAAACCAAATTATGTTCTGCGTCAGGAGAACTGCTTCAGTCACTATAGTGATTACGGCCGCAGCCTTCCACGAGAATAGTGGAATGAAAAAGAAGTTCCCGACCAGGTTTACTCCTAGACAGACGAGCGACGTGACTACAAAAAGTCGCTCCTTTCGAACGGCCAGCAATCCAATATTCAATACATAATTTAAATATCTGAATATGACGGCCCATATCAAGATTCTTAGGGCTGTTGCGACTTCTGCGAAACTTGGCCCGAACAAGGCAGAGACGACGATGTCGGAAAAAGCCATTGTCAGCAAGACAATAAGAAACGCGATACTCAGCAGTAAAGTCGTTGCTTTTTCAAGCCTATCTCTATCTGATGCGTTCCATCTACATCGGGAGAGAGATGGCAGCATGCTGTAAAGAATCCCATATGGCAGCAGTTGAACTGCGCCAAGCGGCCGATAGGCCGCGCTATAAATTCCTGCGGCGTAGTTCCCTGCCAAACGAGAAAGCAACAGGACGTCAAACCGATCGTACAGATTTGTAACAAAGGCGTAGATATTGAAAATCGCACTCACCCTGATCAGTTCTCGAACTGGTAAGGAAGTTCGCTGTCTACTGCGAAACCTCATTGCGAAAAACAGCGCGACGCAGAATGCGGTGCCGCTTGCGAGTAGCTCTCCGGCAATTACGAATGAGAGCCCGACGCGAACGAGCAGCAAGATCATGCCCGACACCAATCCCGCCCCGGAAGCAAGTTCTACAGCCAGGTACTGGAAGTATCGATTGCTGCCCCGGAGCACCCCCTGGATGGTTTCGGTCAACGACCGCGGAACAAGAGTTAACGCAAACCATCCGGCTGCACCGAGCACTAAGTGTGGATATCCTAAAAGGTAGAGAATTCCAAGGCCGCCAGCTGCGAAAACGACTGAAAGCACAATTCGCAGTTGTATCAACTGCGCGGCCAAGCCCCAACCAATACGCTCATCTCGCGCGGCTTCGCGGGTCAAGTAATCCGTGTACCCGGACCCGGAAGCGACTGCCACCATCTCAATCATTGCGAACAATACAGCGTAAACGCCGAACGCTTCCGGGCCAAGAGCGCGGGCGGAGACAACTATGAACAGCATTCGCAGCAGGCCCCGCGACAGCTGAGCTGCAGTGAGCAGCACCGCATGAGATGCCTTCAGCTCACTCTGAGCTGAAGGGTTCAGCGCGGTCGTCTCGGCCGAGTCCTGCTCCTCCAAATTTAGCGTCGCTTGTACGTGTACCATTGAATCCGATCGTGTCGAACGCGGCAGAATGAGATCACCGCTAGCCGAGGCACTCGGTTTTAGCGGCCGTTCCGGCCTGAGACGGCCGCGACTGCGTATCGATCCTCGTTTCGCTGCACGGTTTCAATATCCGACTGGACCATCATATGGATCAGTTCGTTGAAGCTGACGCCAGGCACCCAGCCAAGTCTTCGCTGGGCTTTCGTAGCGTCTCCGCAAAGAAGATCAACCTCAGCCGGGCGAATCAGTTTGGGATCGATCTCGACGTAATCTTCCCAGTTAAGACCTGCGGCATCGAATGCTGTTTCCAGCAGGTTGCGTACGCTATGAGTCTTGCCAGTGGCCAAGACGTAATCTTCGGGAGTTGGTTGCTGGAGCATCATCCACATCGCGCGGACGTAGTCGCCTGCGTAACCCCAGTCCCTTTGCGCATCCAGATTCCCCATCAGAAGTTTGCTGGCTAACCGACACTTGATTTTTGCGACTTGGTGCGTGACTTTTCGGCTGACAAACTCCAGCCCGCGCCGTGGAGATTCGTGATTGAACGCGATCGCTGAGCAAGCAAACAACTGATAGCTTTCCCGGTAGTTCACGGTGATGTAATGGCCAAACACCTTAGCCACACCATAAGGACTTCGCGGGTAGAAAGGGGTCACTTCTGTCTGGGGCGTCTCCCGGACTTTGCCGAACATCTCCGAACTCGACGCCTGTAGAAATTTAGTTTGTGGCCGATGGTGGCGGATGGCTTCAAGAATGCGTATCACTCCCAACCCGGTCACATCTCCGGTCAACACGGGTTGATTCCACGAAACCGGGACAAAGCTCTGCGCGGCTAAGTTATAGACCTCATCCGGCTGCACATCCCGAATGACGCTGTCGAGAGATGACTGATCTGTTAGGTCTCCCTCGACCAGTTCAATCCGATGCATCAGTGTTTCCAGGCGGTCGAACTTCTTAACGCTGGTTCGTCGGACCATCCCAAAAACCTCGTAGCCTTTTTCGAGTAAGAATTCCGCTAGATAAGAACCGTCTTGCCCGGTAATTCCCGTAATCAGTGCACGCATTGTTTTCCCCTTTTAAGATTGTGGACTTCCAACACCTGGAACATGATGCCGCGAGTGGTCCAAGCGCTGGTGATGCTTACACGCCGGTGGCCTTCGTCTTGACTTGGCCTTCCGGTTCGACCTCAGTTGACCCGTCGCCTTCGCTGACTCGCGGGGCGAATCCGTTTGATCCAATCCCATGTCCATTCCCGGAAAATCGTGGGACCCGCGCCTTCAAAGTCGTGAACACTTCGGTTGCGAAGACTTTCCGTGGATCGTTTGCATCAACGGCGCTCCAGCGTAATTTGACTACGATCCATGTCATGTTTGCGACCACCGCCAGCATGCATCCCAGAAGGGCAATCAGAGCGCGTGGCGGGAATGACTTCTTCGTCGGAACCATTGCCGGGTCAAGCACTTTCACGCTGGGAATTTCCTTGGCTTCTTGTACCTTGGCCATCTCAAACTGTTGGGTCAGCAACTCGTACACGGTTTCTTCGATCTTGGTTTGGCGGTACAAATCGGCGTAGGTCAGGCCGAGCACCGGCAGCTTGCGCAACGAGGGATAGAGCGAACTGCCGCCCTTGCCATCCTCAGCTTCGCCTTGACCACCAATTTCGTTCAGCTTCTTCTGCAGTTCGTTGACTCGGGCTTGCGAAGCGCGCACACGCGCATTGTTGTTGCTGTAAATTTGTTGCAGGCCGCTTAACTCGGCCTGCGCAGCGATCAGCTCTCCCTGCAAGGCCGCGGCAGCCTGCACCATTGCTTTTCCCTGCGCTGGTATGTCGATTGCACTATTTCTGCTGGCGAATTCGCTGAAGTTCTTTTCCGCTCCATCGAGCTCGGCTTTTACTTTTTGGAGCTGCTGTTCAAGAAAGATGCGCTCGCGTCTCGCTTCTGAGGTGCTCAACTGCGCAACTAACAGGTCTAACTCATCTACGTAGGCATGGGCCATTGCCGCAGCGCGTTTGGGATCGTGGTCGGTTACTGCAATCGAGATGATTCCGCTCTTGCGATCCACGAGAAGGTCGGTGTGTTCCGCCAGTTCTTTTCTCGCGTCTTCAATCCTCGCCGCGCGATAAACCTTCTGCAGTTGGAACTGTTCGATGAGACGGTCTTGGGCAGTTTCGCTGCCCAGAATTCCTACGAACAGTTCGCCCGAACTCTTCATACCCAACAGATCACCCGCCAGCCCCCCCAGCGCTCCCATCCCCGCATTTCCGGACATCGCAGCCAATAGACCCAATCCTGAACTCGAGTGGTTGTCAGGCGGCATCAACTGCGTGACCGAACGGAAACGGACTGGAACCAGGAAAGCGATGATGGCGCTGCCGATAAGAGCGCAAATCGCGGTCTGCAGTAGGGCTCGCCGGTGAGTCCAAAATAGTCTGAGATAAGGAAGAACGCTCTCGCGCTGGGGTTCGTCCGGTCGGCTTTTGACGACCAGGGACGAATGCAGCCGCTCTCCGCTCTGACGTTCGGCAACCGCTTCGTCGAAAGCTCCAGTCCGCAGATGGGTCAATTCCGGCCTCCTGAAATGAAGGCAGGCAGCATCCGGGTGCAAGCTGAATTCGAGAACAAGCTCATTTCGCGGCTGTCGGGTAACGTGGTCAGATTTTGTCCCTTCATCTATTTCCCCGGTCGCCCAGCCTCGGCCGATACGTCAACTGCACCGAGGTCATGAAGTTGGTCTGCCGGTCCGCTCCCAGCAGCGGAAACTGCCAATTCTCGTACTGCATCTTCGCGTTGAATGCGAAGTTCTTCGTGATGTTTTGGTTCCAGTTCATTGAGAAGTCGTTCAGCGATCCGCCCGCGAGAAACTGGTGCGAGACCCGCTGCGCACGGTAACTGAATTGAAGCGAGTTCCGCGCCGAAAAAGAATATGTTACCCAACCTTGCCCACCCCAGCCGGCACGTCCTATCCAGTTTCCAAGCAGATCACCGTCGTTCGTGTAGCCACTCAGATATCGGCCGTCTATATAAACGAATCCAGGCGAGAACTCCTGAGTAAGCGGCTCGCGTATCCCTTCGGCACGCAATTGCAGCTTAGGCAACTTCGGCACTTGTGGCATATAGAAGCCAGGATTGACTGATGCACGGCTTGAACTAATCGGCGAGTACTCATCCACAACCATCGAATCCATGTAAAAAGTTAGCCAATTGCGCAGACCAGGTATGCGGTAGCTGAAGTCGAACGCCGAGAACCGCTTTCCAGGATTGTTGGCCAGCTGCTGAGTGTGAGAGTAATACGTTCGGAAAAACTCGTGAAATGTGAATGGCACTCCCGCGCCGGCAAATATTGCGGTGAAATCTGCGCCAAATTCCACATTCTGGGTCGGCTTAAAACTGATCTTATTTCCGTGAATGAACGGCTGGTCAGTCGGATATGGACCATACAGTGTCGGCGGAGAGTTGATCCATTCCTGTCCCGAGAGCCGACCTAGAAAGAACTCGACACGCGCGGGCCCCAGAAATTTCGACAGCAGAGGAAACTCGAAGGGCGCCACATTGTCCATTTTGAACATCGTGATAGGCGCCGCATTATCGCTGAATAGAAATGGGCCAGTTTCGCTGGGCCCGAGCCACGCCGTCTGCTTACCAAACGAGAACTGCACGTTTTTCAGGTTTAAGCTGACTGCCCCTTCCAGCAGTTGAAAACGGTTGACCGAGCCCGTGTTGACGGAAAACGGAGTCCCGGGGGGAAGTAGGTCGGCCGCGGCCAAGGTCCCTAACTGCGAACTATTGAAAGGAGCGACTAAAGGAGCTTGCTGATACTCTCCGCGAACATAAATCGCAAATGGTCCTGCTGTCGCCCAACCACTCGCCCCAGCGATAGAACTCGTCCCTTGACTAAATGGACGCCCAAAATCGTTCACGATCGTTTGCCCGAAGTGGTAGCCGTCGCGGAGTGGTGGACCGGAGATGCTCGTCGCTCGTACGTAAACAGAATCGAGCCTCGCACCCACGTTGGCGGCGCCGTTGAGGCGGGAGTTTTCTTCAGCGAATTCCTTCGCCAGTTCACCGTAAATGCGTGGGCCCTCCCCGCTCTGCTCGTCCTCGTCGCCGATTCGTTGTTCCGCCTCTTCCAGCATTTGCGCGCATGCCATGCGGGTCCAGGGACGTATGCCCACATATCCGCTCTTGATGTAACCGAGAGCAATCATGCGCTCCAGTGCCGGATAAACCCAGCTGTCGAGCGGGACATATGTCGAACCCATGTTTTCCGGATTGCGCGTCTTCTCTCCGAAGTTGTCGGGCAGGATGTCGCCCCATGGAGCGCCGCCCAAGTCAGTATCGTGATGGGCGCGATAGACCTGTCGTCCGAAATACCAGCCGAGCGCACTGCCGATAATCACATCGGAAGCAAAATGCTGCTGTCCGGTAATTCGAGTCGCGCTCACCCCGGTGGCTAGTCCGTATGCCAATACTTTGGTCAGCGTCCCGGGATATTCGTGTGCGAGCACGCTTGCTACGGACCAAGCAATTGCAGCGTGCTCCGAAGGAAAAGAACTGCCGCCTTGAAAAAATGTGCCGTTCCCACTGCCCTGATATGGCCGTTGTCGCTGCATCGCATTCTTCAGCAGATAGGCGACAGCGGTACTGTTGATCGCTGCTTCACCACTGAGCAGACCTGTTTCCGACATGTGGTCATTGCCGGTCAGGTGGCCGAGAAGAAATGAACCGGCGCCCGCTCCGATCAGAGAGTACGTTGCGTAGTTCGAAAATGTTTTGCTGCGATCCACCTCGCCCGCGGGAACCTGCTTTGAAATCCAGTTATCGCTGGCCATGAATCCGGCCGTCACTCCCGCAAATGGCGCGATCCATTTGAGGTCCTTCACGCGAAAATGAGCCGGAGCACTCCAGAATGCCCACTGGTCACTTGCCAGATGTTTCATCACAGGCAAGCCCAGGTTATTCTCGGGATCAACGCCCGGCAGCAATTCATATTTGGAGTCATCACGGGTTGAATCAGCGTCGTTCACAGCCGGGTTTCTCAAGGTGCTATCCCTATCGGCATTCCGACCGGCGCTTTCTTTCGCAGCCGTACTGGCTGTCTTCGAGTCAGCGTTCTGGTCATCGTTCTGAGCAAAAATCATCGAATGAGACCACCCAAGAAGCATCAGCCCAAAAAGTAAGCTACGAAAAGAAGACATCGGAACCGGATTCTCAGAAGGTACGCGCGACTTGAATCGCGATACCAACTGCGTACGCGAGTTGCGCAGATTCCAGCGTCTGCTTCCATTTGGTCGTGCCGCTGAAAGCTTTTTCGGGAACCATGACCAGATCTCCAGGATGCAATGCGGCGTGATCGACTCCGCCGCTGAACAAGCCCCCTGCGCCGCCAGCTACTGATCCATCTGCCCGAATGACGAACACAGCTTTCTTATTCGCGCTGTTCGTCGGACCGCCCGCCTGCTTCAGGTACCAGCCCGCGTCTTTGCCAGGCTTGTAAGTAACCGCGGTGGGGTTATAGACCGATCCTTCCACCATGACGAAGTTCGAGCGCTTGGGTATGTAAACCATGTCTCCGGCACGGACTTGCAGGTCAGCGGGTGTGTTGGCCCAACGCTTAATATCTTTGCTGATGTGAATCACGAGACGACCCGACGGCGGAGAGTTCTGCAGTTTCTGCAAAGCAGATTGCCACTGATTTACGGCCGCTTCTTTCGCCATCTTCTGATCAGTGTCTTGGTCTGAAATCAGTGTCAGGTTCGCGCCATCGGTGCGTACTTGTCGTATCAGCTGCTCGCGGTTCTCTTCTTCCAGCTGCCGTACCTGTTTGCGTTCGAAGATAACTCCGTAAGGATAAGCGTCGCCGCGGAGGCCGCCAGCGCGCTGCAGTATCGAACTCAAGCGTTCGCCTTCCTGAATGCCGTAAGTACCGGGATGGATCACTTCGCCCTTTACGGCAATGCTCGCGCCAACGTCGTTCCATCCCGCCACTTGCTTGATGGTCAGAACATCGCCGTCGTGCAGGCGTGCGTCAGTATCAGGTTCGCCCGCCATCGCTTTGGCAATTTGGACGGTCGCGGTTTCGCCCGCTACGCTTGTTCCCTGTATCAGCTCATAGTGCGTCAGGTCAGCTGTCTCGGTGTAGGCGCCGCGCTTGAATCCGCCGGCCACGCGAACCAGGTCGGCGGCGGTCATCTCTTCGCCCAGAGGATACTTGCCCGGCCGGGCAACCTCTCCGGCAATCACCACGGTGGGCGGATCAACCTTATTCATATTCCGGTGAATGAAGATGCGGTCTTTAGGCGCCAGCAGAATGTTTTCCTTGGGATCATTGGTCAGCGCCTTACTAAGGTCAACGCTGATCACCTTCAGCTTCCCATCTTCTGTGCGGCGGAAAACCTGGGCGTCATCCAATTCCGCATCGGGAGTGGTTCCGTCGGCCAGGTAGATTGCGTCACGCAAGCGAGTGCTTCCATTAGTGACATGGTCGCCGGGGTCGCGAACTTCCCCGCTTACCGTGACCACGGGCGCGTCCTCGAAGTCATAGCGACCGAAGATTCTCACCGTGTCAAAAGGCTTGAGTGGTAGGTCCTGCTCCTTGCCGGCGAGTGCCTCACCCAGGTTGAATGCCAAGACCTCCGGCGTGTAATCGGGAGCTTCAAGACGGATGATTTCGGCATGGCGCCGATAAGGCTCGGGCAACAGATCGCCGTAGGAGTGGATCAGATCTGTGAGTTTCATCCCATCGCGATAGGCGTACTTTCCAGGATGAAAAACGTGCCCATCTAGATAAACCGTCTTGTCTGAATAGGGCACGATGGGAGCGATCCTTACCTTGTCGCCATCCTGAACTTTGAAATCTGCCAGCGCCTTATTCACCGCCTGCTCATCGTTGGCTTCAGGCATATCGAGTTGCAGCATGGTGAGGCTTTGGTGTGCGATCACCCGTTCAACTTCAATGTGCCGATACGTTCCCGACGGAAGCACGCCGCCCGCGAGTTCGAGCGTTTGGGCGAGAGTCGTTTCACTTCCCAGTTCATAAATCGCCGGATGCATGACCATTCCCTGAACAGTCACTTCTGCGCCCATCGGAGGCACCTGAATCGTGTCGCCGGACTGAATTCGGGCGAGATCGCCATGTACGCCCTGCAACAGAAGATCGTAGGCGTCCACCTCCTGCATTAACTGTTTTCCGCGATAGAGGCGCAAGTGGCGCAATGACCCACGGCTTGTTGGACCGCCAGCCGCATAAAGTGCATTCAGCGGAGTGGACAACGAACTGATGTCGTAGGGACCGGGACTCTCAACTTCACCGACGACGTAAACTCGGACACTGCGAATTCGCGAAAGAGATACATCAGCCTCGACTTGGTGAAATTGCGTTCGCAATGCGGCTTGCACAATGCGTTGCACATCGCCTAATGTCCGCCCGGAAACATCGACGCTTCCAACTTCCGGCAAAGCCAGGCGACCCGAAGGATCCACCACTCGCTGCAGGCGCTGTGCCACGCCGCCCCAGATGTCGATACTCACACCATCGCCGGGGCCTAAGACATAGTCAAGACCCGCAGGCAGGTCCATTGGCAGCTTGTCGAGGTTTCCGGTGCCGTTACGAAAAATGCTTGCTCCAAAACGTTCCAAAACGGCGGGGCGCTGTGACACCTGCGAATAGAGGTCATATAAAGAAGGAACATTCGCGTACGGATTGGCTCGGCGCCGAATCTGCGGCCGGTCCAGATTCAGATCTTCTGTCGAAGGCATCTGCCGGCGAGGCATGTCTGCGTTTGCTTGAAAATTTTGACTATGAGCGCGTGAAGGAAAATCAGACGCCGTGCTCTGCGCTGGAATCGAGAAGCCGCCGCTTGGAATCGCGCTGCGCGCGGAACTTCCGTACCCTGGAATCTGCGAAATCCCGAGATGCCCCTGTGCCGTAGCGGACCCATCGATTGTTGTCATGCTTGCGGCGGAGGACGAACTGGCATTCAGAAGGCCGGGCAACTGCTCGGGCGTGATGCGGCTAATCAACGCCGAATCCGAACTGACGACGGAATCGATGCCCATGCCGTCATAGAGGTCCGGGTTCTGCGGCCGGCTTGTCATTTCCAACTGACGTTGCGGATTGTCCAGCGGCGGAGTGGTTCGCGGTGCTGGGGTCTCAGGCAACGGCTGATCGGGCTGCTGCTTCTGCGGTGCAATCGGATAAACGCCTTCCCCGTTGTGTTTTTCCCAGTACGCGTCTTCTTGGCTGGCGGTCTTCTGGATGTTTGCCTCAGCAGACGTTGGATTGGTCGCAGCCCGGGCAACACCCATCCGAGCATCCAGCTCCTGCTGCCGGTCGATTTCATCGCGTTTAGGTTTCGCTTTCACATACTCACGATCTTCAATTTCGCGAGTAGCCAAGACGCAGATTGTGTGGTCCTCGCGTAACAATTCGAAAAGAGCGTCATCGGTCAGATCTTCAGGATCGAGAATGCGGCCTTGTTCGTAGGCCTTTCTTACTAGCATTTTCTTGACTTGCAGAAGCAGACCCGGTTCCTGGCGCAGCAACTCGATAATTTTGTCTGGTGAAAGCGCAACCTTCTGTTCGGCTTCCTGCTCGGCGCGAGATCTAATACCGGACCGATTAGCAGAGTACTGGGCGCTCTGCGCCTTTGCGGAATTTGAACTGAACCCGATCAGCGACATGCAGAACGCTGACACCAACGAGAGCCCAGCGATTCTCCGAACGAGGTTGGTTCTGCCCATGCAATCTCTCCTGTACCATCCTTGCAATGCCGACATGTCGCTCTCTCTCATAGAAGTTCAGTTTGCTAAGCGATCGTTGAAAACTGCCCGACTTGAACCCACAAGTTCGAGGTCTGCGCCATCTACCTCAACGGCAACCGACCGCATGAGCACGTCAATCGAGATCACGACTCGGTACTTGTCTTTCTTGCGGGTCAGAATGCCCTCTGCGCCGGCCATGGGCCCGCGCACGACTCGCACGCGCTTACCAATCAGCAAGTAGGGATGAGGCTCTGCATATAAATTGTTTTCGAGTCCGCTGCGTAGGGCCGATATCTCCGGCTCTGGCAAAGCAGGAAATTTGCCATTAAAACCTACCAGGCTGACGACTCCGGGAACTTGCAACACTCGCAGTCGTTCTTCGATCGCGATCTTCACAAAGACATACCCAGGAAACAACGCCAACTCCACCAACTTGCGGCGATCCTTCCATCGGTGCAGGCTTCGGTAAAGCGGTAGAAAAGCTTCGACCGAGCGCTGCTCCAACTGCTGCGCAACTACTTTCTCGTGACGTACGGTGGTGTAAACGGCATACCATTGCGCCGTGCGTTCAAGGCAATCAGCCGCTGGAACTGTCACTCCCGTCGCCATCTCTTTATCAATCATTCCTGCGTCCGCCTACAGCTTCGCCACCTCACTTACATCTGGCATTTGTGAGATAGCCACGTCCAAACTGTTTTTTCTATAGCTACTTACGGACACAAATCTCGAACAAAATCGCTACATGATTCTTTGCAGAGCCGGATCATTCTTGCCGCGAATTACGTTCAGAATTCCTTCTTCTGAGCTTTCGACGGGAGCCGACCGAATGTCCGACCAGAAGAAGACACTGCTGTCCTGTTCGGGTGCGACCGCCAAAACCTTCACGCGGGGGTAATGGACCAAAAGGTAATCGCAGATGGCCGGACGCTCATCCGCGTGATCCAGCGCAATAATCACGAAGTCGGGGTTCAGTTCTGCGACAGCAGACGCGAGCTGAGAGTCGTCTTCGAGTTCGCCCAAGACCTCAATATCGGGCTGTTCAGAGATGGTGGCGAGAACCAGATCTCGCATGAGCCGCGGCCGGTTGGCCACCAGCACTCGAATCTTCCTCATGACACGCTCCAAACGCGGACAGGGATATTGCGAATTATCGGGATGCCAGCCAGAAAACATAAGGGACAAATGTGTCCCGGTATTGTCAGAGGTTATTAGGACAAGGTGTGGTATTGATTCGAGCGATAATACCCATCAAGCAGGACGAGAGTACCAATTTTGTACTATGAAATTCTTGCCTCACACCTTTCACGGTGCAGAAGGAGCCACAATTGGTACAGATTTGGTTTCGATGGGGATGACAGAACAGCAAATAGAGATGAGATCGCACCGTCTGCAATAACGCTCTTCCGCGACAACAACACAAAAGAGCCCTTGAAAGCGGGCAATCCTCCATGGAGTTCAGACCGAAACTCCTTCCATCCGGCAAATGTCAACCACCGCGAGACGATGAGTAGCCCCGAGTTTCCGCAGCATGCGATGCACGTGATTGCGGACCGTCTGCTCAGCGAGTCCCAACTCGGCCGCGATCTCCTTGTTAGTAAGCCCGCGAGAAATCAGGCCGACCAACTGCTGCTCCCGGTTTGTCAAGCCGAGTTTGCTCCGCACATGGAAATTGGGCATTTGGTTTTGCCGGGCTGCGTAGCGAAACAGAAAGGCACATAATTCCGGAGAACAAACCGCGCCGCCGTTCGCCACGGTGCGGACTGCAGCCACCACTTCAAGCGCCGAAGCGTCTTTCACGAGGTAACCCATCGCTCCTTCGCGAATGCCGTGGAGAAAGTGCGGGCCCTCGGCGTCCATGCCAATTAGCACCAGTTTGACTTCGGGAAGGGCTTGTCGGACTTCGCGAACGAGATCGGCTAGGGCCAGATTTGTGGTCAGGGAATCTACGATCAGCACGTCAGGAGCAGCCGCAAGAATCTCACGCAGCGAGTCGGGTGACGGTGGGCAGGAGCCGACCACCTGAAGATCGTTCTTCTTGAAGAGGATCTTTGAAAGGACTTCGCGAAGCAGACGATTCTGAGCCAGTAAGAAAACTTTGGCTCGTAACTCTTCGGACATACCACAACGCTCCGAACACCCAGCGAGCACGGGTTACACTCCCGCAACCGACGCTGCCTCGCCCCCCAGCTGCAGCGTTCGCCTTGACGCCCGGTTTACATCTGCGCCGGGCTACAGGATATTCCTTAGAGTGAAGCTGAGGTCTTTACCGTATATGACCAAAGGCCGCAAAGTCCAGCGCCGAATAATCCGTGAGAACGCATTAAGCTGATTAAGGTGCTCGATAAGTCAACAGAAACAGAAACCAGTCGAATTCTGGCCCCAACTGCGCTTCACCAATCTTTATACTTCGTTCCGTCCAGAGCTGTAGCATCCGACTTAGTGCGCCGCCTTGGGGCTAAGTCCATCACCGCTCTGGTCGTCGCGGAACGCGAGGTAGCGTGGCAGATCCTGGCTCTGAACACCGAGAAGGCGCATAACCTCAAGGAACGCTCACTGGAAGTCATACGGATCTACCGTGGCCTGGTCGACGAAGATGGCTCGCTATCTCAATCAGGCCGCACTTGTCACTCTGGGGGTGTGCTACGAACGAGTCGCACGCTTTGGTGGCGGTGCTTACCATCCGATCCTTCGCCGCCTTGAGGCCTTTAGCGACGAGCCATTGCGCTCCGTTCTTAAGCATCATGAGAAGCGGGCCTCTATAGTGCTGGAACGCTGGAACTGGAGGAAAAGGTTGCCGCGGTGGTCAAGAAATTAAAGGAACGCGGACTCGTGAGTCCGTACTTGCGCTCGTTTGTAGTGGCGCCCATCAACCCGTTGCGATGGATCAAGGGCGACGCCCCGTCTTTCGAAGATGTTCTGAAGACGATGCGCGAGCGTGTAGCGACATTCAACATCGAAAAGATCAGGCCCCAGGATCTTGCCGGTGCCGCGGGTCCGCCCGACGACGAGACATAGGAGAGAAGACCGCGATGACGACTTCATCCGTAAGAAAACATGCGAGGCCTGGACCGGCAAATGACCGGCCGCCGGTTCCCGAGCCCACCTTCGCCGAGCGTGCGCGTACATTGGTGTACTTGAGCCGTATGGCTAGTCTCTCGACCCTGTCGCGGAAACAGCTGGGGTTCCCGTTCGGGTCTGTGATGCCCTACGGGTTGGATAATCATGGGCGTCCTATCTTCCTTATCAGCACAATGGCCATGCACACGCAGAACTTGCAGGCCGACCCTCGCGCCAGCTTGCTGGTTACCCAGGAAGACGCCGACGGCGAACCGCTCGGAGCATCGAGGATCACGCTAGTAGGAAATGTTTTGCCGGTACCCGACGCGGAGGTGGCGGAGGCTCGCGAGCTCTACCTGGCACGTCACGCCAACAGCAAGTATTGGGTGGATTTTGAAGACTTTTCGTTTTATCGCATGACCGTGGTGGACGTTTATTACGTGGGCGGCTTCGGAGTGATGGGCTGGGTATCCGCCTCCGATTATGATCGCAGCCAACCCGATCCTCTTGCTGATTCAATGACCGAAATTATTCAGCACATGAATGCCGACCACAGGGATGAGCTCATCTTGCTGGCCCGGAAGTTTGCGCACCTTGAGTCACAAGAAGCAACGATGACAGCAGTCGATCGCCTCGGTTTTCATGTGCGATTGAAGACCCCGGACGGCATGCGTGGTGTCCGCATCGCATTCTTGCGTGAGGTGAGTAATCCAGCAGAGACTCGGGGAGTCTTAGTCAAAATGGTGCAACAGGCACGCTCACGGGCCGAGTGAATCCCTATATCTGGCACACAACTGGCACACCGAATGGCCTAGAAGCCAGGCAAAACCGTGGTTTTCGACTGATTGGCAGTCAGTCAGATGGCGATAACAGATAATTAGACAAACGCCGAACACCTAAGCGAAAATCTCGTTCACCTTATTCCGTACATGCTGGCTGCGTGCCGGCTTCAAATATCGCATCGTCGATTCCATGTCTGAGTGACCAAGCCACTGCTGAACCGTACGGAGATCAACACCTGCCCAAAGACACCGCGTCGCGAACGTTGCACGGAACTTGTGAAGCCAGTTGTCTTGGTCGAGCTTCGCACGCTCTGCAACGGCTTTCAGGCAGTCGAGGAAGTCGAGCTTCGGCTTGCAATCGGTCGGGAACACCAGACCACATGTCTTGTCTGCCTTGGCTTTCCATGCCTTTAGTTTTAGGCTCTTCACTAGCTTCGCAGGAATCGGAATCTCGCGCTCTTTGTACGCCTTCGGCGTCCATGCCCGGTCGGGCTTGTGGCTGACGCGCACGGTTGCGTGGGCGACGTTGACGTCCGACCAGTAGGTGTACATGACTTCCTGCTCTCTCATTCCAGTCATCAGGAAGAACTCGTACCAGAGTCGCTCTTCCGCATCGCAGATCCTGAAAAGTTTGTCCAGTTCCGCCTGCTCGTAAATCTCCGGTTCCTCTTCGGTATAGCGCGGCCGGTTGGCCATTGGTGACCCCTCCTGATTCTGGTATCAGTGTAGGTATCACCAACTTGCAAGTGCTAGATAACAAAAGTAATGGCGGAGAGAGAGGGATTCGAACCCCCGATACCCGTAAAGGTATACACGCTTTCGAGGCGCGCGCCTTCAGCCACTCGGCCATCTCTCCGCGCCCACCAGTTTCATTTTCAGTTTATCAGGGAAGATGTTGGCTTCGAATTTCCGTGCCCATCTCACTGAACTGAGCCAAGCTCAACCTCCTCGCCCAAGCCCAGGATGCGGCGATGAAGAGCTGTCACCCAGCCGAAAGAGGCTCGTAGCAGTCTAAATTCGGCAGTTGCTTTCGAGGAACTCGCTTGACGAAAAATGGCCGCAAGTTTTTATTTGCACGTTTACCGCACCCTTCAAAACTCTAAGCCATTGACATAGAATTGTTTATCGACAGATTACGATCCGCCTGCGGACATACCTTAACGGGTATCGTGGGTTCGAATCCCTCCCTCTCCGCAATATCTCCTCCTTCGCTGTGATCGCAATCTTCTTTCTAGCAGCGACCAACTCCGGGCGTTCATCCCCAACCGCCACTTCGGTCAGCTTGCGAAAATACTTCTGGGCGGCGGCCTGGCTCCCGGACGCATCCGCGGCGGTCGCGGCGCCATAGAGAGCGTTGAAGCGGTTCGGCGCAACTTTCAGCACGGATTCGAATTCGGCAAATGCTTCCTGCGGATGGTTTGCCAACACGAGTAGCTGCGCCAGCATCTCGCGTGCCGGTAGCACCGCGCCAGGGGTGACGGCGTGTTTGTCCATGCTCTCTTCGAGGTCCGCAGCGGAGCGCATTGTGGCGATCGCGTCCTGGGACTTGCCGGTCTGTTGCTGAATCCAAGCCAGGACTTCCCTTCTCTGCACTTCCACCTGTTTCGACCAATATTCGCTGTTCTGCTTCGCGATTGTGTCGCGAAGAGAAGCCAGAGATTCTTCCGCATGGCTTGCAGAGTCCAGATGCTGAGTGCGAGCGCCGCCGATCCCGATGGCGACCCATGTGATCGCTTGTGCCCAGGGCACGCCCTCGCTGCGGACTTGCAATCCTGTGGCATTTTCCCAATTTCCCAGCTCGAGCGCACTGCGCGCGGGAATCGCGGCGACTGCGTAGTCTCCCGTCAGCGTCAGGTCTGACATGGGTTTCAATGAATTCATCTCCGCCAGCACCGCTTTAGCTTGCGTGACTTGACCGCTTTGGAGATACGCATACTCCAGATAATCCATCGCGTGCAGACGCTGATCACGGGCTTCCCCGTTCTTGGACGTTGTTTCGGCCTGGGCCGCCAACTCCTGCGATCGTAGGTTAGAGTGGATGGACTCATCCCAGGAACCGACGCGCGTAAAAATGTGCGACGGCATGTGATTGGCATGCGCTGACGCAGGCGCGATCGTTGCGTATGTGCGAGCTGCCGCCAGCCCTTTCTCTGCCAGCACGGGATTGTCATAACAATGAATCAGGTAGTGCGCCACGCCAGGATGATGCGGTAGCTTTGCAAACAGAGGTTCCAGAATCTCGCCACACTTACGCTGGTTCGCAAAAGTTCTATCGGTCTTCGGGGCAGTGATACTGAGTGTCAGAGCATGGAAAACCGCGGCTTCGGTGTCATCCGGGTAACGGCTTTGCAACGCTGCCATCCTGCTTTCGAAGGCGGTGTCGCGAGCGTAGGCGTCAGAGGATTGCCCATCGTAAATCTCCGCCAACGCGTTGATATATGCGTGTTCTCGGGCCGTGGTGGCTGGATTCGCTGACGCAATCGTCTGCGCGCGTTTTAGAGCTTCGCGGCCAGCGGCTGCATCACCATTTCCCCAGAGACCGTGATAGTGCGACATGGCTATGCCCCACTCAGCCATCGCGCATTTGGGATCTTTGACAACCATTGCTTCGAACGTGGCCCGAGTTGCCTCATATTCAAACGAGTGCAGCAGCGCAACGGCGTGGTTGATGCCAGACTCGACTGCTTGTGCGCACGAAGTGGAAAAGTGAACCGAACCGATTTCCTCTTCCGTCAGGGCGTGATGGTGGCCTTCATCGCTCCACGCCAGGCCTGCGAATAACACCAGCGTGACTACGAGCACATTAGCGCTGCGCATATAAAGATCCTTTGAGAATGACCCGCACCAGGGCAGTCGTTCAACATTTTACTCTTACATTTGCTGCATTGACTCCCTTTGCCCTGGGACCGGATTGCAATTTCCACCATGACTATAAGCGGGCACGCGTGATCGTGGAATGAGCGGCGAGCTTCCGGAGTGGCGAACACAGGTTTTCAAGCACATGCTGCCTGGAAACAAGTTCCAGGTCCTTGTCGATGGAGCTGAACACATTTCCTTTGCTGTGGGCCAGCGCTTTCATTCTTGCATTCTGTAAAGAGACAACTGAATTTGGGACAAGTATCTTCGAGGTGGGCCGCCAACATTCAGTCGGTTGAGGAATGCAAGGTTACGCAGAAGTGAACGGTACCGGCTACTAACATGCGTTGTGGCCAACTCCCGCCTGACATTTGTCAGCCTCACGCCGTGACGTTGTGCACTGGATTATGGGTCTCGTCAGGGGAGCAATCTTGACTAACATTTAAATCTCAATCTGAATGGAGCAGCTATGCGTGCTTCTCGATTCGCACCAATTCTCTTCGGCGCGCTTTTGCTCCCAGCTTCCGTGTTTGCCGCTGACATCACAGGAAAATGGCACGGGCCAATGCAATCTGGGGGCGAGGCCGTCTTCGATCTCAAATTGGACAACGGCGCAATCAGCGGTACCATGCTTGGCTACGACGGCAAGCCGCGCCCGGTCTCTGAGGGCAAATTGGATGCTGACACGATCTCCATGAAAATCGCCACTGACTGGCAGGGCCAGCCTGTAACTCTGATGGTCACCGGCAAAGTCTCGGGTGATGAAATGCAACTCCACATCGCGTCCGACAACGGCTACTGGAGCACGGACGCGACCGTGAAGCGGGCGCCGAAATAGGGACGTCGACGCCTTCGTGACTTGTGTGGGTCGGACATTCCTGTCCCGACATGATTTCAGCGGTGTAAACCGAAAGTCGGACAGGAATGTCCGACCCACACGGGCCTTTCGCTGAGAACTCCTCGTGGCCGCTAATCGCACCCCTCTGGATGCACTGTTGTAAAATCCATTCATCTCTTTATGTCGGCCAAAATTCCTGTAGGAGTCCTCGGTGCCACCGGCATCGTTGGGCAGCGTTTTATCCAATTGCTGGAACACCACCCGTGGTTTGAGGTGGCGTGGCTTGCGGCTTCTGACCGATCGGAAGGCAAACCCTATGGCGAGGCCGCGCGCTGGCGTTTGAAGACCGCTGTCCCTGCCAATGTCGCCAAGATGCGCGTTTCCCCTGCGACGCCCGACGGCGCTCCCCGCGTGATGTTTGCCGCGCTCGATGCGTCCGTCGCCGCGGAACTGGAGCCTCGTTTCGCTGACGCGGGATGCGCAGTTATCACCAACTCGAGCGCTCTGCGCATGGCTAAAGATGTGCCTCTGGTCATTCCCGAGGTCAACCCGGACCACATTAAGCTGATCGAATGCCAGTCGTGGCGGCGGAAATCGGGCGGCTTCGTGGTGACGAATTCCAACTGTTCGGCTATGGGCCTGGTTCTCGCACTTGCTCCGCTGCACAAGCTTTTTGAAATTGAAACTGTGATGGCAGTGACTATGCAGGCGGTCAGCGGAGCTGGCTATCCAGGTGTCGCCTCACTAGACATTTTGGGCAACGTGATCCCTTACATCCCCAAGGAAGAAGAAAAGATGGAGGAGGAGACGCGCAAACTGCTCGGCACCTTAAACGGCGCGGGCGTGGTGCTCGCTCCATTCAAAATGAGCGCCCAGTGCAATCGCGTCGCGGTCGAAGACGGCCACACCGAGTCGGTTTCCGTAAAGCTAAAGCGTAAAGCTGAAGCCACGGAGATCGTGGAAGCATGGACTAACTTTCGGGGAGTCGCGCAAGAGCAGAAACTTCCGAGCGCTCCCGAGGTCCCAGTCCGTTATTTGGATTCGACGGATCGCCCGCAGCCGCGGCTCGACGTGGAGTTTGGCAATGGAATGACCACGACAGTCGGCCGTCTGCGGCCCTGCAGCGTACTCGACTGGAAGTTCACGGTGCTCTCGCACAATACTATTCGCGGAGCGGCTGGGGCAGCCCTTCTCAACGCCGAGCTGTTGAAAGTTCAGGGTTACTTGAGCTGAAGTCTCAATCGGGTGCCCCATCCTTCTCGCGTTTTGGGAGAGGGTGGGGCTTTTTGTTGTTGTGGGACAGAGTCCTAACTACTAACAGCTGATGTCCATCGTCATGAAATTCGGCGGAACCTCGGTTGGTGACGCCAAGGCCATTGAGCGTGTAGTCGGCATTGTGCGCGAGCGCTTGCCGCAAAAGCCTATCGTCGTGGTCAGCGCAATGGCGCGAGTCACGGACCAACTGCTTCAGATGGCACGTGCTGCCGGCTCTGGCGACCGAAAAACTGCGCTCACTCTGGCGCGCGAGCTTCGAGAACGCCACTACAATACCGCCGGGGAGCTGCTGGGCACCGCGCTATTCACGCAATTTCACAGCGATCTTGGCACATTCCAGTTTTCATCTTGAATTCGCGGAATTCCTCGTGTGAAGGCACACGCATCGCCGCTCGCGCGCCGCACTGCAAGAATTTCTTCAAAGCCATCGCCGCAAAGAAACGAATCACCATCATTGATGTTGCCGCGCCGCTATTCGAAGAAACAAATGCCAAGCTGCGCGAGACCGTGCAGCCTTTGATCGAGCAAGGAAGAGTGCCTGTGATGGGCGGCTTCGTTGGCTCGACGCGTGCCGGAATCACGACCACAATCGGCCGGGGCGGATCAGATTTTTCCGCGTCCATTGTCGGGGCGGGCCTGGGCGCAGATAAAATCGAAATCTGGACTGACGTGGATGGCATGATGACCACCGATCCCAATCTCTGTTCAGACGCTCGCCGCATCAAAGTCATCAGCTTCGATGAGGCCGCTGAGCTCATTCCAGTTTTCATCTTGAATTCGCGGAATTCCTCGTGTGAAGGCACACGCATCGCCGCTCGCGCGCCGCACTGCAAGAATTTCTTCAAAGCCATCGCCGCAAAGAAACGAATCACCATCATTGATGTTGCCGCGCCGCGAATGCTGCTCGCCCACGGCTTCTTGAAATCGATCTTCGAGGCCTTTGACCGTCACCGAATCGCAGTGGATGTGGTCTCGACCTCGGAAGTCAGCGTGTCTCTTACGGTGGATTCCAACGAATCCATTCCAGCGCTCGCCACCGATCTCGCCCGTCTTGCGGACGTGAAGTATGAAGGCAGAAAAGCTATCGTCTGCCTCGTGGGTGAGAACCTGCGGGAGGTTCCCGGCATTGCGGCGCACGTTTTCGGTGAGCTGTCGGATGTGAAGATCCGGATGATCTCGCAGGGCGCGTCAGAGATCAACCTGACGTTTGTGATTGATGAAGACCAGGTGCCAAGTGTGGTGCAGCGCCTGCACAAAGCATTCTTCTCGGATCCTGACCCCGAAATCTTCGCCTGACAGCACCACACCCCACTTGGCAGTGTCATTCGTATCGGCTTCAGCCGATTAGGAACCTGCTTCCCCGACTGCACCGGTGCCGCCGGCAAACAGCAGGTTCCTCAGCCCTGAAGGGCTTCGGAATGACAATATTGAAGAAGGTGAGGTGATGAAAAGTATCGTGTTCACAGACGACCTGAGGCGCTAGAAAACGCTACACTAGTCCGCGATGAAACTTCTCATCCTCGGCACGGGCAAGACCGGTTCGCTCGTTGCGGACACCGCGCGCGGGCGTGGCCATGTCGTCGAGACCCTGCGCGCAGCGGACAACCCAGGTGCGTCGGCCCTGACACCTCACACTCTCACCCCCGTAGACGTGGTCATCGATTTCACAGCCCCCGAATGTGTCCTCGAAAATGTGCGCGCCACGATTGCCGCCGGCAAGAACATGGTCGTGGGCACGACTGGCTGGTACTCCGAACTGGGGAGTATTCGCCGACGGGTCGAGCAAAGCGGAACCGGATTTCTTTATGGCTCGAATTTTTCCATCGGAGTGAACCTGTTTTTCGATCTGGTGCGGGCTGCTGCTCCCGCAATTCAACGGGAGTATTTCCCTCAGATTTACGAACGCCATCACACGCAGAAAAAAGACGCTCCGTCTGGCACCGCGGCCACCATGCAGCACCTCTTACAGGAGGCGTCCGGCACCGAAATCGAAATCACTTCGTTTCGCGAGGGCGACGTCGTTGGCATGCACGAGTTGGTGCTCGATTCTCCGAACGACACAATCTATCTCTGCCACGACGCCAAGTCTCGCCGTGGATTCGCTGAGGGGGCTGTGCGAGGGGCGGAATGGCTTGCGGGGAAGAAGGGATTCTTTGAGTTCAAGGAAGTTTGGCGGGAGATGTAGAACCCGCTACTTGTCATACCAGCGTCGAAGCTCGATTGAGTCTTGCAATGTGTGGGTTCGGAGTGTTTTCTTGGGCACACCGGCACCGCATGGGACAGCCGGTTCCTCATGGGCTGACGCCGATTCGGAATGACAGCGCAATGAGAGGGAGTTAATACCTGATCAGGGGAGATTTTCCATCCCTCCCGGTTCGCGCTATCTTATTCTCATGCAACTTCGCGGATGTGGTACTGCCCTCGTCACTCCGTTCCATCAGGATGGATCGCTTGACGAGCAGGCGCTCAAGAATCTGGTAGCCTGGCAGATTGAGTCAGGCATAGACTTTCTCGTTCCGTGCGGCACTACCGGCGAGACGCCTACGCTCTCGCACGACGAGTGGCTGCGAGTGATTGATATCACTGTTGAGACCGCCGCTGGGCGCGTTCCGATCGTTGCCGGGGCAACTTCCAATTCCACGAGCGACGCTGTGGCCAAAGCGAAGGAAGCTACCGAGCGCCCCGGAGTCGACACCATCCTCACCGCCTCGCCCTACTACAACAAGCCCACGCAGGAGGGCCAGTACCAGCACTTCAAGGCCATTGCCGAAGCGGTGAGCAAGCCCGTCATTCTCTACAACGTTCCCGGACGCACCTCCGCGAATCTTGAGCCCATAACCGTGGCGCGTCTCACCGAAGTGCCGAACATCGCCGGGGTGAAAGAAGCCAGCGGCAATCTCACCCAGATCGCGGAAATATGTAACGCCGCACGTCCGGATTTTTCCGTTCTCTCCGGCGATGATGCGATGACGCTCCCGGTGATATCGCTCGGAGGCGTTGGCGTGATTTCCGTGGCTTCGAACGAGATTCCGCGTGAGATGGCGGAAATGACACGGGCTGCGCTGGCAAACGATTGGGCCACGGCCCGCCAAATTTTCCGTAAGTTTCTGCCACTGATGCAGGCTAACTTTATCGAATCCAGCCCCATGCCGGTGAAAGCCGTGCTCGCCATGATGGGACGCATCGAGGAAACCTACCGTCTTCCCACAGCGAAGCCGGGCTTGTCGCCAAAGCAGCCGCCGCTTCTGCGGATGCACCCAGCTTTTATGTGTACGAGAATTGGTCGGCAGGCCCGCATAAGGCCGTTCTTCACCGCTCCAGTTGCGGGCAATGCAGCAATGGAAAAGGGCGCCCCGCCGGCCATTCGGCGAATCATGCCCGCTGGCATGGGCCTTATTCCACTCTGTCAGAGGCCCGGCAAGTCACGCAGACCCTGCCGAGCGTGCTGATTCGCAGCGAGTGCAAGTGCATTTGAGCGAAGCAGATTTATTTAAGGAGCAGATCGGTGCTGGAATCGAGGGCCGCCGCTGGTCCAGACGCAGCAGGTTGCAATGGCGGCAAAGTGGATGCCACAACCTCGGAAGTTGTCGGAACCAAGACCGCTGGGCTATCTGAAGGTTTCAGGCTCGCGCTCCCGACTTCGGTCTTCAAGAGTTCAGCGAAATTACGATACGAGCGTGTATCACCCGCTGGAACGCGTTGCCTCCACGACATGTAGCGTTCCACCCAAAGGCCGAGGTGAAAAAAGCAGCGCCCAACGAAGTCCGTGAATGGATTCTCGATGATGGGAATGCGGGCAGTGACTGGGTTCAACAAATCCCCGGAGTGCTCCGCGGCAGTCGGCTGCCCGGTTGAATCAGCTGGCTTAACAGATGAAATAAGTGCTGCTGAATCTGCATTGCTGGTTATTGTTTTCATCCCAACTCGCGAACCACCCTTTGTAATTGTCGGATTGGATGCTATTTGGCTGCCGTGAGATGCCGGGCAACAATAAGCATCAGCAGCATAGCTACTTTACGACAGCCAGGGCAGCGATTCCAGCATTTTCGTTCCTGCCGAAGACACAGTCTTGATTCAGCTATACTCTTTTCTTCCCGATGCAATCCCTCAAGTCAGAAATGGAGCGCATAGCAACTGCGGAACAGCCCGGTCCGGGGGCCCGCGAAGTCTTCATCGAGTTTCGGGACGCGCTCACTCGCGGGGAAATCCGCGCGGCCGAAAAGATCGATGGAGACTGGCGGGTGAATGTTTGGGTGAAGCAGGGCATCCTGCTCGGCTTCCGGCTAGGTGAACTCACTCAGACGGGAGGCGGCGAGTGTCTCTCGTTTGTCGATAAGGACACCTTCCCTGCCCGCAAGTTTACCGTCCAGGACCGGGTTCGCGTCGTTCCCGGCGGCTCTTCGGCGCGGCTCGGCGCCTACATTGCGCCCTCGGTCATCTGCATGCCGCCGACCTTCATTAATGTTGGCGCGTATGTGGATGAAGGTACGATGATCGACTCCCATGCGCTGGCCGGCTCATGCGCCCAGATTGGAAAACGCGTGCACCTGAGCGCTGCCGCCCAGATTGGAGGCGTACTCGAACCGGTGAATGCGTCCCCTGTGATTATTGAAGATGACGTTCTGGTCGGCGGGAACTGCGGAGTCTATGAGGGCACGGTTGTGCGGGCGCGCGCAGTGCTTGGCGCCGGTGTCATACTCACGCGCTCAACTCCGCTTTACGATCTTGTGCGTGGCGACCTTTATCGGGCCAGCGAGGAAAAGCCGCTTGAGGTTCCCGAGAATGCGGTCGTCGTTCCTGGCTCACGAGCAGTCAACAAGGGCAAAGCGGCGACTTGGGGGATTTCCCTCTACGCGCCGGTTATCGTGAAATATCGCGATGAAACAACCGCGCGCGCAGTCGAACTGGAAGACGGGCTCAGATAACCGCTGTTGAGTAATGCAACGCCAGATGTCCCAAACGCGTGAACAGAGTGTGCCGGACTTCTTGATCCGCCGGGCGACGCAGACTGACTCGGATGCCATTCTCGCCTGCCTGCGCTCGGCATTCCATGAATACGAGAGTAGATACACACCTGGCGCGTACGCCGATACTATCCTGACTGTTGAAAGTTTGAGCGAACGCCTGCTGACAATGTCAGTATTCGTTGCAGTTTCCCCTGACGGACAGGTCATCGGAACAATCGCTTGTAACGTGATCCAGGGCAGCGAAGGCCACTTGCGTGGCATGGCAGTTCGGCCCGAATGGCAAGGATACGGCGTTGCCAAAAAACTGCTCGATCGCGCCGAAGCTGAACTTCGTGATCGAGGATGTCAGCGAGTCACGCTGGACACGACCGAACCGCTGAAGCGGGCGGTGCACTTTTAGGAACTGAACGGATTCCGCTCTACCCGGAAAGTGACTGACTTTTTTGGAATGCCGCTGTTTGAGTATGCAAAAGAAGTCTGAGCGACATCGGCGTTCGGTAAATTAATACTTCACAATCGCCGCGAACGACTTCGCATCCAAGCTCGCCCCCCCCACCAGCGCACCGTCAATCTCGCTTTCTGACATAAGGGCTTTCGCATTCTCCGGTTTCACTGAACCGCCATAGAGAATTCGCAATGCACTGGCGAACTCCTCGCCGAAGGCCTTTGCCGCCTCTCCCCGTATCAACACGTGTGCCTCAGACGCCATCTGTGGGGTGGCAGTTTTTCCCGTGCCGATGGCCCACACCGGTTCATAGGCAATGACCAGCTTCGCGGCCTTCTTCGCCGAAATTGCGTGGAACGCCCGCAGGCATTGGCGCCGCAAGACATCTTCCGTCAGGTTCGCTTCGCGCTCTTCCAGCACCTCGCCCACGCAGACGATCGGCGTCAAATCACGCTCCAGCGCGGCTTTCAGTTTCAAATTGACAGTGTCGTCAGTTTCACCGAAGTACTGCCGCCGCTCCGAATGGCCAATAATTACGTGCGTGCAGCCAACCGCCACGAGCATCGCAGGAGAAATCTCGCCGGTGAACGCACCTTCATCCTTCCAGTAAGCGTCCTGGGCGCCGACCGCGATTCCCGACTCTTTGGCCGACTCCAGCGCCGCTTGCAGATCCACGTACGGAGGACATACAACAATCTCATCACGCTCATGGCCCCAGATGAGCGGCAGGAACTCGCGAAAAAATTCCTCCGTCTGTGACGGGTTCTTGTACATCTTCCAATTGGCAGCGATCAGTTTCTTGCGGGACATCTGATTCCTTTCAAGGTTTTCACCACAGAATCACAGAGGAAAACCGGAACTACCAACGTAACAACGCGAAAGCTTCTTTTCGTTCGCGGCACTTCGTGTCCTTCGTGGTTATTGATTGTCGCGCCGCTGTGGCAAAGAAGACGCTAACGTTTATTGGTAAGCGCTTCGACTCCCGGCAACTGTTTCCCTTCCAGAAACTCCAGCGAAGCGCCGCCACCGGTGGAAATATGAGAGATTTTGTCGGCCACGCCTGCGGCATGTACCGCCGCTACTGAATCGCCGCCACCGACAATCGAGGTGGCGCCGGCATTTTCAGCGACGGCGCGGGCCACTTTGAAAGTCCCTTTGGCGAACGGAGCAAGCTCAAACACACCCATTGGGCCGTTCCAAACGATGGTTGCCGCGCGCGAGACCTCTTCGGAAAAGAGCTCGACAGACTCAGGTCCGATATCCAGCCCCATCAAGCCATCTGGAATTGTCTTTACGGTTTGGGTTTTTACGCTAGCGTCGATTCGATCTGCGACAACGTGGTCCACGGGCAGGAGGAATTTCACGTTTCGCGACTTCGCGTCTTCTAGCAACTGCTTCGCGAGATCCAATTTGTCTTCCTCTACTCGCGACTTCCCTACCGGCTCGCCTTTCGCTTTCAGGAAGGTGTAGGCCATGGCCCCGCCAATGATTAGCGTGTCGACCTTGGTCAGAAGATTTTGGATCACGCCGATCTTATCGCTCACCTTAGCGCCGCCCATGATCGCGATAAATGGCTTCTCCGGATGCGATGTCGCCCGGCCCAAGTATTCCAATTCTTTTTCCATCAGCAAACCGGCGGCAGATTTCTGTACGAATTTCGTGATCCCAACCGTGGAAGCGTGTGCCCGATGCGCGCTGCCGAACGCATCATTCACGTAGAAATCCGCGAGATTAGCCAGTTTCTTTGCGAATTTTTCGTCGTTGGCCTCTTCTTCTGCATGGAAGCGCAAATTCTCCAGCAACAGCGTCTGGCCTTTCTCCAGTTTTCCTGCCATCTCCTCGGCTTCAACACCGACGCAATCGGGACAGAAACCGACGTTCTCGCCGCGTGCGAGTTCCTTGTCGAGCAGCATGCGCAGGCGCTCTGCTACCGTCCTCAGGCTCATTTTCGGATTAGGCTTGCCTTTGGGCCGTCCCAGGTGTGAAGCCAGAATCAGGCGCGCGCCATGACGCAGGGCATATTCGATGGTGGGCAACGTCTCGCGAATGCGCGTGTCGTCCATTACCCGGCCATCTTCCAGCGGAACGTTGAAGTCCACGCGCATAAAAATGCGGTGATCATTCAGCGGCAAATCGCGAATGGAGAGCTTTGACATTGCGCAGTCACCTTGGGTGAAAAGTGGTCAGTGGCTAGTGGTTAGTGGCCAGGAAAGACGACCGGTCCTGACCACTAACCACGAGCCACTGACCACTGCTTTACAATCCTTTGCTTCCGATGAAATTGATCAGGTCGCGGACGCGGCAGGAGTATCCCCACTCGTTGTCGTACCAGGAGACGACCTTCACCAGATTTCCGACGACCAGAGTCGACGGCGAATCCACGATTGAAGAGCGCGCGTCGCCCTTGAAGTCCGAAGAGACCAGTTCATTCTCTTCGTAGCCCAGGTAGCCTTTCAGCGAGCCGTTTTCCGAAGCTTTCTTCAACGCGGCGTTCACTTCGTCCTTCGTCGCCTTTTTCTCCACCAGCGCAACCAGATCAACCACGGAAACATTCGGCGTAGGCACGCGGATGGCGAAGCCATCCAGCTTCCCTGCCATCTCTGGAATCACCAGCTTCAGTGCCTTCGCGGCCCCCGTAGATGTTGGAATCATGGACAACGCTGCCGCCCGCGCACGCCGCAGGTCCTTGTGCGGAAAGTCCAAAATGACCTGATCGTTGGTGTACGAGTGGATGGTCGTCATCGTCCCGCTGACGATCTTGAATTCATCATTCACAACTTTAACAATCGGCGCTAAACAGTTGGTTGTGCAGGATGCATTCGAGATGATGTGGTGCTTCGAGGGGTCGTACTTATCATGGTTGACTCCCAGGACAATGGTCACGTCCTCGTTCTTTGCGGGGGCAGAGATAATGACTTTCTTCACCGAACCGCGCAGGTGCTTCCTGGCATCCGTGGCGTCTGTAAACCGGCCGGTGGATTCGATCACCACTTGCGCACCCACGCTTTCCCAGGGCAGAGCAGCCGGATCTTTTTCTTTGAAAACTCTGATGGATTTGCCGTCGACCTGAATGCAGTCCGTGCCCGCCGTCACCTTGTTGGGCAGATTGCCAAGGACCGAGTCGTACTTCAGCAAGTGAGCGAGGGTTTTGGGATCAGTTAGATCGTTGACAGCTACGAAATCCAAGTTTGGGTCGTGCAACGAAGCGCGCAGCACGTTGCGCCCGATCCGTCCAAATCCGTTAATGCCTACTTTGATAGCCATGTTCGCCTCCGATATGAATATGAGCTGCCTGCCTAAGCTGCCTTTTAAGGAAAAGAAATGGTAACAGCCAGCAGCGAGCAGCGGCAAATTAGTACCACCTAAGACTCTAAGAAATGAAACCTAGTTAGGGTGTGATCATGGTCACATGATCGTGTGCTCTGGAATCCGCAGCGTTCGTGTCTAGGCTCAGCGCCTCGCGCTATTGAGCAAACGCAATCTCCAGAAATTCGTTCTTCTTGCTCCAGATCGACAGCCGGGCCAGCCAGTATTTACGATTCACTGCTTTTTGGGCCCCTACCCACTGCTCGACAGGAATCACGCGCGCGGTTCCACTAAACTCCGGCCCGGTGATGGTGCCCCGCATATTGCATGGAGCAATCTTCACTTTTGGATTGTTGCGAATGCGCTTGTACTTGCCTGAATCGTTGCGCGTCTTCACGTAGAGTTTGCCATCCTGCTCAGCGAACCACACTGGGGTCGGGACGGCAACACCATTCTTCCGAAAAGTCACCAGCGAAACATATTTCTTCCCGGAAATTTCTTTCGGAACTGCCATCGGTTTTGGCTCCAAATCTGTTACGAGTTAACCTTTATACTTGTTGTTGATATTCCAGGGTGGGTGCTCATCCGATGATCGCATTCTGGCGGTCTCGGATTGCCCCCAACCGCCTCATTATGTTACAAGCCCTACATGCGTAAATGGATGCGCGACAAGCTGAAAGGGCGTAAAAAATCGAAGGAAGACGCCGCTACAAAACCTGCTCCACTGCAACCAGCTTATTTCGGCACCGAACGGGAAATAGCCCCGCCCGAGGCGCCGGTCTCCGAGCCAAGCCCAGAGCCGAGTCCAGAACCTGCAGAGAGCGAAGCGATTGGGGCCGCCGAGGCTGCCGAATCATCGCCTGTGGACACAATATCCCAGCCAAGCTTACAGACTGCCGACAATGCCCGCCGTCCTCGCCGCCGCCGTGGCAGAGGAGGCCGAGGCCGAAGACGGCCAGGTCAGACGCAGCCAGCGGCTCCGATGACAGCGACTGCTCCGGCAAGCGTGTCGCCTGCGGCGAGCCTTCCCGCACCGCAAGCACAGCGCCCATCAAAGGGCTTGGTCATCCTGGCTGTCGGACTTCCCGGCTCTGGCAAGAGTTCATGGTTTAAGCGCAATAACATCACGCCGCTCTCGAGCGACATGGTGCGCTCCCTGCTGTTCGATGACCCGGCAGAGCAGCGTTTTCAAGACCTGGTCTTCTCCAACCTGCGTTCGATGCTGAAAGCGCGGCTGATTGCGCGCCGTCCAATGAATTACGTTGACGCCACTAACCTCACTCCGCAAGAGCGCCACAACTGGATCAAGCTCGCCAAAGATTTCGGTTACGAAGTCCACGCTGTCTTTTTCGATGTTCCGCTTGAGGTCTGCATCGAACGCCATCACCGCCGCGACCGTCTGGTTCCAGAAGATGTGATGAGGAAGATGGCGGCAAAACTCAAAGCGCCGACTTTCGATGAAGGATTTGCAAGGATTACGGTCGTGAGGGTGAAGCAGAAAGCGGAATAGGCTTTGGGCTCAGTTCTGCGCTCTAGGTTTCGACACATGGAAATCTCTCGGAAGACCCAGTATCCCAAAGCCTGACGCCCTCGTCATTTCAGCCATTTCAACATTTCCCTTTCGCTGGCACGCCCATTTGGGTGCGGCTCTGCATGTTAGTATCGAAGCCAGGTAATTCCGAAACCAGGAATGACTCTCCAACACGTTTATATTTTGTTTAAGATCATTGGGTTTGTGTTCGCAATCAGTGTTCACGAATCGGCGCATGCCTGGATGGCGAACCTGCGTGGCGATCCGACCGCCCGCATGTTGGGACGCATTACACTCAATCCACTCAAGCATATTGATCCCGTGGGGACCGTGCTGCTCCCGCTGATCGCGGTGTTCGCCCACATTCCTATGCTTGGCTGGGCAAAACCGACTCCGGTGAATCCGCGCAATTTTCGTAATCCGGTTCTGGATGACATTTTGACCTCGGTTGTAGGTCCGTTGAGCAACCTTGCCGTTGCCACCACCGCAACAACAATTCTAATAATCATCAAATTGACTTCTGCGACCGGAAGACAGGTCATTGATCAAATCGTGGGGCCGATTCCGCTGCACTCGCAATCGATTTTGGTACCGGTTTGTGTGCTGTTTTACGAGTTGCTGGTGATCAACATTGTGCTGGCGGTGTTTAATCTGATCCCCGTTCCGCCGCTCGACGGCAGTCATGTGCTCCGTCATTTTCTGCCAGAACCAGTGCAGCGCGTTTATGACATGATGGGATTGCTTGGGTTGCTAGTGCTGGTGTATTTCGGCGGTGGATTCCTGGCAAAGATTTTTGGCCCCGTGCTGGGGGCCTTCGACACCATTCTCCTGAACGCATGACGGTCTCGCGCAACAATCAACGGAAACGCGTTCTGAGCGGCATGCGCTCTACTGGAAAGCTGCATCTAGGCAATTTTGTTGGAGCGCTGGACAATTGGGTGCGCATGCAGGACCAGTACGAATGCTTCTTCTTTGTCGCCGATTGGCATGCGCTCACGACGGATTACGCCGACACTTCGCAGGTGAAGCAAAATTCAATTGAAGTGCTGCTGGATTGGCTGGCCGCGGGGCTTGATCCCGAGCGCTGCACCATGTTTATCCAATCGCACGTGCCGCAGCACGCGGAACTGCACCTGCTCTTCTCGATGATCACTCCGCTGGGCTGGCTGGAGCGCGTTCCGACATATAAAGAGCAGCGCGAAAACATTACCGAGAAAGATTTGGGGACATATGGCTTTTTGGGTTATCCCGTGCTGCAGGCTGCGGACATTCTGATCTACAAGGGCGACTTTGTTCCCGTGGGAGAGGACCAAGTCCCGCACGTGGAGCTCACACGTGAAATTGCGCGCCGCTTCAACATGTTTTATAGCCTGAGGGGGACCCCGGTTTTGCCTGAACCGCAGCCGCTTCTCACCCCTGCCGCGAAGCTTCCTGGAACTGACGGCCGCAAGATGTCGAAGTCTTACGGGAACACGATTCTGCTGACTGATCCAGAACCAGTGGTTCGTCAGAAGCTCAAGACGATGGTCACGGACCCGGCGCGGGTGCGGCGGACCGATCCTGGCAATCCGGATGTGTGCCCGGTGGGCGACCTGCACAAGATTTTCAGCGACCGCGAGACCATCGCCAAAGTAGATGTAGGTTGCCGGACGGCGGGCATCGGATGCATTGAGTGCAAGGGCTGGGCTGCGGACTGGCTCGTCCAGATCCTCAAGCCAATGCAGGAGCGGCGAAAAAAATACGAGGAGAATCCGCGGCTGGCGTGGGATATTCTTGAGGGAGGATCAGATCGCGCACGTAAAGTTGCTTCCAATACTATGAGTGAAGTGCGTGACGCTATGACGATGTCTCTGGATTACGAGGGGCCCAGCAACGCGCAGGGAGCCAAATAGATTCTCTATGGCGAATGCGGCAAAGCTCGTGCCAGGAGGACAAACGCCGGAGACTTCGGCTTCCGTTGCAACTCCGGCGAATCCCACTCTGGTAAAGAGAGAGCAAGGCGACTTCCCTTTCGCAGTTGCTGTTGCGGATATCTACGAAGGCCCGCTTGATCTCCTGCTCGACCTGGTCCGCAAGCAGGACATCGACATCTACGATATTCCCATTGCGAAGATCACTGCGCAGTACCTGGCTTATGTCGAGACGCTTCGTGAACTGGACGTGAATGTTGCAGCAGAATTCATCTACATGGCTGCCGTTCTCATTCATATCAAGTCAAAGATGCTGCTGCCTCGCGACCCTGCGGCTTCGTCCGAAGAACAAGAAGATCCGCGAGCCGAGCTGGTAAACCGGCTGATTGAGCATGAGAAATTTAAGTCCGCGGCCCAGATGCTGATGCAGAAACAACAGATCGAAGATGCGGTGCGGTCGAATCCCGCAATCCACGAGTTCATGGAGGCAGAAGGCGCCGAGCCGGAAATCGCCGC
>WNGK01000540.1_pt1 | contig 38352 bp, 35 predicted proteins | sample 5400601 | NCBI WGS metagenome assembly WNGK01 (sample SAMN13153376, study PRJNA577476) | soil metagenome | isolation source: 60 cm soil or saprolite under Garry oak tree replicate 1 | place: USA:California | collected 2016-06-15 | reverse complement strand
CGCAACGCTTGATTAACGGACTTGGAATCGGTGAATACTTGCGCCACATCCGGATCGAGCACCACCACGTTGCTGCCTTTCGCAAAACGACCGGCATACTTCCCGCGCATGCCGCCGCTGAAGTCATACTTGTCCAACATTTCCGAATCACGTTCGCTATTCATGTCTACGGAACTCGGTGTGTTTGTGAGCTGATTTGCGCAATAGTGTTCGACGACGACGTTAACGGGAGGAAGCCACTAGCAATGCCCGCTCGACAGCCTGGGGCAACTGCACGGGATGAAACCGGGTTGCCACGAATGCGTAGTCCTCGCCGCTTTCATCAACGACGCGGACGTAGCCTTCGGAAGCCCCTTCCTCATCAGGAATGACGCGATACAATTTGCCGACCTCGAGCGAAGCCGGATAGTCCGTGTTATCTAGACAAATTGCAAAATGAACGGCTTGGTTTTTCATTTTACTTATCAAGAATCCAAGAACGGCAACTTGATTTTGAACTCTCGCTTACCGATGCCATGCGCCTCGTACCAATGAATCTCAGCCAGACGTATCCTACCACTTAACGAGGCGAACCTTGGCAATGCCTTTCACCTTGCGCCAGCGACCTCTGCCGTACCGTTTCCGCAAGCGAGCGCGACCATGCACGCCCTGTCCGGTGGCAATAGTTTCAACCTCGCTTATCTCGCTAACGATCTCAAACTCTATCACCGCATCTCGTCCTTCGCCTTCTGATTTTCAAAGGACCCACCAGATACCTACGAACCAGCAATCGGCACACGCAATTCAAAGCGCGCGCCTTCACCATTCTTCGTGAGCGCTAACCGCGCAGAACCACCGGCTTCCTCCATACGCTTGCGAACGATTGCGAGGCCCAGGCCCGTGCCGCGCTGTTTCGTAGTGAAGAACGGTTCCCAGATGCGCTGTTGCATTTCGGTTGGTATGCCGGGACCGCCGTCACGGACGGCAATCAACACTTGCCCATCAGACCGCTTTGTCTCAACCACGACTCTTCCGCCCGCCGGTGTCGCCTGGACGGCATTCAACAATAAATTTGCCAGCGAATCGCGCACCGCAGACACCGCAACTCCGTCGAGCTCTTCGTCGGATTCGACAGAGCACTCGACCGTGATCCCTTGCTCCTCGGCTTCGGGCCGGAACAAGCCGACTACCGACGCAACCAACTCTTCAATGCGGCACGGTACCTCTGCCGGACTGTCTCGACGCGCAAAACTCAAAAGCTGAGTCACACTCTGGCTTAGGCGATCAGTTTCGCCAACAATCAAGCTCAGATCCCGCGCATAATCCCCGCTCAGTCGGTCGTCTTCGCTCATCACCTGCGCGATTGACTTGATAGACGACAAAGGATTCTTGATCTCATGGGCCACCGTCGCGGCCATCTGGCCGAGTGCCGCCAGACGTTCCTGTTCGGCGAGCTGTCGTTCGAGCCGCACATTCTCTTCTACGAGGCGACAATCTTCGATCGCGATTGCGATCTGGCCGGCAAGGACCGCTAGCACCGCGCGCGTATCCGGCGTCAAGCTACCTGAAGGTCCATCCACCAGCAGGAGACCGACAGTTCGATCCTCGCGACGCAGTGGATAAGCAAGCCCGTACCCGTGCGTCGTTAACACCGACTCGTCTTCAACCGGCTCCCAATCCTGTTCTCTGGATATAAGGAGAGTCTCATCGACCCAGGCTTTTGTTTCTTGAGGATAAGAACTGACGCCCCTTTCGGCTGATGATGTTTCGGACTCAGCAGCGTCGCTCACGATAATCCGCACTTCACGTAGACCCAGCGCCTGCGTTGTGCGCTCTTCAACGAAGCGCAGGAGCTCTGGCAGTTCTTTGTATTGACCGGCGTGGGAGCTGATACGCGCGACGATTTCGCGATAGAGCGTGGCCTCGCGCGCAAAGAGTCTATGAAAGCGGCTCTCAAGCCAGCGCCGCATCGGCGCGGCCGCAAGTGTTAAGGCGAGAATCAGCACGGCCTCGACGACGCCGGCGCGGACGTGGAATTTCGCCGTCATCCATTCACCAAGGGTGCGGATACCGTAAAGGTAAATAGCGAGAATGAACGCCGCGAACGTGGCGACGATCAGACTCTCTTCAATAACCAATTCGAGATATCGGTAGCGGTAAATGTAATAGACCAGCAATGCCGACGGCAGTAGGGAGCCCAGATTAGCGATGGTGAGGACATACGGTCGGAGCCAGGTGCCTTTTCCGAATCCCAAAGCCAGCGCCAGAATAATCACCACGCCTACGGTAATGAACGATGCTGCGAGGGCGCGCATAATTCGCTGCTCGCTCGGATAGGGCGACTTTCTGGCAATCAGCAACTCTTTGATCGAGATCATCCCCAGCACGTATGCGACCCAGACGGCAAATGGCAATACAAAGAACGATAGCTTCGTGAGCATCGGCGCGTAGGCGCCGGTCCAAATCTTCGGCAACACAATGGCGAGAAACAAAGTCGGCACATAAGAGAAATAGACGCCGAGCTTTTCTCTGGGCGTCACAGGTCGCGACCATGCGTTGGCCCAAAGATGAGCATGAACGTGCAAAAGAAATGAATAAGTGAACGTGATGCAGAAGACCGCTACCGTATCCGCCAATCGCAACAGCGTCGTCCATTGGTTATTAGTGAGCCCGAAGAGATTGTGAAGTGTGATGACGAGATTGCTGGTATGCCATCCGCCAATACTCAGAGCGAGAACAAAAAGTACTCGCTCAAGTGGCGCGAGCTTGCGCCGACGCGAGAGCAACAGTACTGCCAGCCACAGCGGCAACACCGCGCCGATGCTGTAACCGACCAGTTGGAGGACTTCGAGTGGGGACATGAATCAGTAGGCGAAAAGCAGGAGGCAGGAGCAGGAGGCAGGCGCCAGGAGGCAGTACGCGGAAGCCGTCAAGGCAAATCGAGCTATGCCGACAGGGTCAAGCAAAGTAAAAAACTACTGCCTCCTGGCGCCTGCCTCCCGCTCCTGCCCTCCTGCCTCCTGCCGTCTGCCTACTGGCTACTGGCCGTGTTGCGTGTCGGCATGACCGTAATTTCGATCCGCCGGTTGCGCGATCTGCCGGCGAGCGTTGTGTTCGCAGCCACCGGATTCGACGGGCCCATGCCGTTAGCTTGAATGCGCGCGGCCTCGACACCCGCAGCCTGGAAATGCTCTGAAAGAACGCGCGCCCGCTCCTGTGTAAACTGCTGTAGCGAGACCTCGTCTCCCTTGTTGTCGCTGTAGGCCTCGATCAATATCTGGTAATCGGGATTGCTCGCCAGCAACGCCGCGAGTGGTTCGAGTCGAGTTCCCGCAGCCGCGGTCAACTTGCTCGCGCGCATGCTCGCCCATATCGAATCCGGTAACACAAGCAGAAATCCTTTTGCCGTGTCACGCACCGTTCCGAATTGCGCGAGGTTCTGTTTGAGCGTTGCCTCCGCAACGCGTCGCTGTTGTTCACGGCGTTCGGCTTCACTCCGCGCTTGCTCGGCCTGGCGCTCGCCTTCGAGCCGCGCCAGTTTGATCTTCGCGTCTTCTCCCTCTGCGCGCACGGTTTGGATCTCGTCACGCAACCGCGCAACTTCCACCCGCAGCGTGCGCAGTTGATCGTTCGCATTTGCAGCATCGCGCTCAGCGAGTTCGCGAGCGCGTTGTTCGCGGTCGAGCGCTACCTGCAATTGTTCAATTTGTTGATTAGCGCTGGCCGCCGACTGTTCGGCCGAACGCAAAGCCTCGTCTCGGCGCCGAATATCTTCGCGACGCAAACGAGCCGCGCGTCTCGCGAGCGCCATCTCTTCCGCGTGCGCACCCGCAGAGGTAGCCTTGCGCGCCTTGACATCGATCTCGGCAGCCAGTTCTTTCGTGCGCCACGCTTCTTCCGCCGCCTCGAGATCCGCCTGCGCCTGCTTCAATTCATCCGGCGCATCCTGGTCCGCGCCGGCGAACCGGGCCAGATTCAGAGACTGACGGGCTCCCAGAAGCGAAACCGGCGTGTCTCGATATTCTCGAGCCGCAAGGTCTGGCACGCTGGCGCTCTTGAAGTAATCGCTGCTGTTCCCGATGTACTTGACGTCCGCTGTTTGGATCTGCGCGTTACCGGGTATTTGCGGTGGGAGATTCTCGAGCACGACCATGCGGCTCGGCACCTTCATCAGGAAGTGCGGCTCGGCAGTGACGATCAGAGCAAATGTTTGCAACGGAGTCGTGACGTCGATTTTTGAATCGATAATGCTGTTGCCGCTTCTTTTGATTTCACCGAGATTGTCGACCTGACCATTGGGCGAAATGGCCCACAAGACATAGGTTGTGTAGATTCCGCCAAGCTCAGACGCGCGCGGCATGTTGTCAATGCTCAGTTCAACGCGCGTCCCGCGCCGGCCTGATCGCCGGACCTTAGCTTCGCCTCTCAATCTAGGTAACAGGGTTGTGCCGCGAAATCTGACCGTTATCGTTTCGTCGAGTGGATACGCAACCGCGACGGTTTGTCGCGGCACGTCGCTCTGAGCCAGAACAGATGGCAGGACAAACGCAACAAGAAAGGAAACCGCTGCAAAGCTGAAAATAATTCGGCGGAAGCTCATACCAAACCTCACCCTCGGATAAAACTAGTCGAGCAGAGGAAGTTTCAAACAAGTCGTTGCCAAACTTCTCTTGTTCCTTGATGCCACTTCAGCACGCATTGTTGCCGAAGCGACTGAGAGGGTCAAGCTAGGGTCCGGTGCCGCGGTTATGGTGTCTCGCCTTTCGGTACGCGGCAACCTGCACGACAAACACGGCAATTGCCGAAAGCAAAATGACGTGAACCATGCCGCCTTTTTGAAGAAAGACGCTCAAAACAAACCAAATAAGGAAAAGGCCCGCCGCGACAAACCAGAGTTCCATGAGTCTTTCTCCGAGACTTTAGTATTTACCTGACTTAACCGTCGCTCGTGGCGTGACCCGGCGCGCACAAAGCCATTGATGGGATCGCTGCCAAACACCAACCATCAGCAGACGGCGATCTGATTCAGTCGTCACGGCGATTCGTTTAGCTTGTAACCAACGCCGCGAACGGTCAACACATACTTTGGATTCTTTGGGTCGGCCTCGAGTTTTTTCCGCAAGCGGTTGATATGCGGATCGATGTTGCGTTGATAGCCTTCGTAGTCGGTGCTCCACACTCGATCAAGCAAATCATTTCGCGACCAGGCTCGGCCCGGTTCCGCGGCCAACAATTCCAGTATCTGAAATTCGAGCGGAGTCAGATCGATACGCGCGCCGGCCCTGCTCACTTCATGCCGTCGCTTGTCAATAACCAAATCGCCAACCTCGATTCGCTCGCCATCGTCGGCGGGCTGAATCTTGCCCGATCGTCTCAGGAGAGCTTCGACGCGATACTCCAGCTCGCGCGGGCTGAAAGGCTTCGCAAGATAATCGTCGGCTCCCGCTTCGAACCCCGCGACCTTGTCGTCCAGGGCATGGTGCGCCGTCAAAAACAGTGCGGCCGTTTGGATACCGCGATCCCGGATGCGCTTGAGCAGCTCAAGGCCGGACATTCCCGGCATCGTGACGTCCAGAATCAGGCAGTCGAAACGTCCGACCAGCGCGGGCTCGAGCGCGGCCGTTCCACTCTCGCGCTCATCGACATCGAAGCCCAAACGACGAAAGTACTCAGCCAGCAAAAGACGCATGTCCGCATCGTCGTCGACGATCAGAAGTCGCTTGCCGGCATACTTCTTTGCTACTTGTTGTTCCAAAATCTATCGCCCTGCAGGAGAATTGGTCCAATCGTCGAAGGATTATACCTCACTTCCCGAACCGAGATCGATGATGGATCGATTCAATCACGAGGGAACGGGTTCACCGACCTCGAGAAGGCAGCCTTGACGCCAGCAATAAAGGCTAAGTATAGTCTCCCTTTACCGTTTCGGCCGTCGTTTTCCTTCCTTCTAACAGCGGATCAGAAACTTTCGCAAGCGATGAACGATCTTCGGCGATTGCTAAAATACTTAAAGCCTCACTGGGGAACGTTCACGCTGGCGACATTCGCGATGCTAGTCGTTGGCCTGCTGGAGATCGCAATTCGCGGACTCATCGTTCCCATTGTTGATCAGGCAGGTGTGAGCGGAAGCGGTCATAGCACGCCGACTCTTTTTGGCCTGCAGCGTCTTATTCCCTCCTCTGCCCTGGCCGCGTGGAAAACGATCGCGCTGTTGCTGCTCCTCTTCACGGCAGTGAAAGGAATCGCCGAATACTTCTCAACTTATTTGATGGCCCGCATCGGCCAATCGGCGGTGCTTACTCTGCGGCAGGACCTCTATAGTCACCTGCTCTCCCAATCAGCCAGCTTCTTTGAGCGGCATCGCACAAATTATCTCGTCTCGCGGCTGGTTTCCAGCGCCGCGGCGATTGAGGCTGCGGTTACCGGTACGCTACGCGATATGCTGCGCGAGAGCTTCACCCTGATTCTATTTCTCGCCGCTTTGTTCTGGTACAGTTGGCGTCTAACGCTCGGCTCGCTAGTTATTGCGCCAATCATTGCAGTGCTTACGGCCCGCGTTGGCACCGCGCTTCGAAACCTCTCGCGCGAAAGTCTTGAAGGGAACAAACGACTAACCGATACGGCCCAGGAAGCGCTGGCTAACCACAGCATCGTCAAAGCCTATCGCGCCGAATCACGCGAGGGAACGCGGTTCACCGCGGTCGCAAAGAGCATCGTGCGGGCCAATCTCAGAACGGCAAGCATTGTTGGTTTCGCGTCGCCGACCATCGAGATGATTGCGGTTGTCTCTGTGATACTTCTGCTCTTTTTCGGCAAGCGTGAGATCTCGTCGGCCCGAATGGAATTGGCGCAATTCGTGGGATTTCTCCTCCTCCTCGTGAGCAGTTACGATCCAATGCGTAAGCTGTCACGTTTGCAGAACGCCATGGAGCAGGCGCTCGCCGCCGCGCATCACGTCTGGGAAGTGATGGACGAACACGCGGAGATACCGGAGAAACAGGACGCTGCCGAGCTGCCCGCACTGCGGCGCGAGATCGAGTTGCGCGCCGTTTCTTTTGGATATGCAAACGAGACCCGATCTGTTTTGCGAAACGTGAGCCTGCATATACCGGCAGGAACCATAGTCGCCCTGGTGGGCGAATCCGGCGGCGGAAAATCCACGCTGACGAAACTGCTGCCCCGTTTTCACGATCCCGTCTCCGGAACGGTCCAGTGGGATGGAATAGACCTTCGCGACGTAAAGCTCTCCAGTTTGCGCCGACAGATCGGTCTGGTAACGCAGGAGACAGTGCTGTTCAACGACACCGTTCGTCATAACATCGCGTACGGCCGGCCCGATGCTACAGACGGGCAGATCGAAGAAGCGGCGCGCATCGCGTTCGCTCATGACTTTGTGATGGAGCTTCCCAAAGGCTATGAGACGGTCGTCGGAGAGCGCGGCATTTTCCTCTCCGGTGGACAGCGCCAGCGCCTGGCGATTGCGCGCGCGATACTAGTGGATGCGCCGGTGTTAATCCTTGACGAAGCAACATCAGCGCTGGATGCCGAGTCTGAGCGCCTGGTCCAGCGCGCAATTGCCAACCTGATCCGGAATCGCACGACGATCGTCATCGCGCACAGGCTGTCGACGATTCGGCGCGCCGACAAGATTGTGGTGATGGAGGGTGGCTGCATTATCGAGACGGGAACGCATTCGGAGCTGCTGGCCAGGGGCGGTCAGTATCGCCGGCTGTACGAGCTGCAGTTTGCGGATGAAGAAGAGGAATTGTTGGTTGTCAGTGGTCAGTAGTCAGTGGTCATTGGTCGCTTGAGCAAGAATCCAACTTACCACTGACAACTGACCACTGACTAAGAACAAATCGTATGAAATCGATGACAGGATATGGTCGCAGTTCCCTGGCCGGCGACGAGTTCGCCGTGTCAGTCGATCTGAAAACGGTCAATAACCGCTTCCTCGACATTCACCTGCGACTCAGCAGCGAAATCTCTTCGCTCGAAGCGAACGTCAAGCGCCGCATCACCGCAAGGCTTTCGCGCGGACGCGTCGACGTGACAATAAACTTCGAACGAACATCGCAGATTGAATACGAACTAAACCGGCCGCTTATTGCCGGCTACGTAAATGCTTTGCGAGCCATGCAACAGGAATTTGACCTTCCCGGTGAGCCGGACATCAATGTGATCGCCCGCCTGCCCGGGGCGCTCCAGCCCGGACGAGATGGCCTCGATGAGAAGATGGTTGCGGGAGTGGAGCGAGCGGTTGATCAAGCGCTCGACGAGCTGGAAAGAATGCGCGAGCAGGAAGGAGCCGCGCTGCATGACGAGATGCGTGAACGCGTGGACAAGATCGACTCGCTCGTTCCGGTGATCGAACAGGCCGCCAGCGGGCTCGTTGATGCTTATCGCGCGCGGTTGCAGAAGAGAATCGGCGAGTTAGTCAATCGCGACGGGCAAGCGATCGAACTCGACCCTGCCAGGGTGGCCCAGGAAGTCGCGTATCTCGCTGACAGAAGCGATGTCAGCGAAGAGATGGTGCGACTTAGAAGTCATTTGACCCAGTTTCGCGAAGCCCTGGATTCCACTGCCGCGACGGGAAAGATGCTCGACTTTCTGTTGCAGGAGTTGAACCGCGAAGCGAATACTACATTGTCGAAGTCCACCGACCTTTCCATCAAAGAGGCGGCGCTAGCGGTTAAGGCCGAGATCGAAAAGCTCCGCGAGCAAGTTCAAAATGTCGAGTGACGTCCAAGAATCGGAACCCCAGTCCGACCTCCAGACCGGGCAACCGCCGGCGCGCGGCATTCTCTTTGTGGTCAGCTCACCTTCGGGCGGCGGCAAGGGCACCCTAATTAATCGAGTATTGAATACTGTCCCGGGGGTCAGTTATTCTGTCTCGTATACTACGCGAGCACCTCGCGATGGAGAGGTAAATGGCCGCGACTATTTCTTTGTCTCTCCGGACAAGTTCGAAGCGATGCTTGCCGCGAACGAATTCCTTGAATGGGCGCGGGTGCATCGCCATCTCTACGGCACCGCGCGCCAGCAAGTGTGGCGCGAGATGTCTGAAGGGCGGGACATCATCCTTGAATTAGACGTGCAGGGCGCCGCGAGCGTGCGAGAGCTGGTGGCTAATTCGGTCAGCGTTTTTATTTTGCCACCGTCGTTCGAGGTTTTGCGCCAACGATTAATCGCGCGGGGCACAGATTCCCGCGAGGAGCTTGAGGTTAGGTTGCGCAATGCCCCCGCGGAGTTGAAGCATTATACCGCGTTCGATTATGTGATTATCAACGACGACGCCGCTCGCGCCGCCGCACAACTGCTTTCGATCGTTTATGCCGAGAGAGCGCGGCGTGAGCGTCAGGAAGACGAAATAAGGCGCGTGGCTGACACTTTTCCATCAAACTGAAAGCGAGCATTTTCTAAGTAGGACACGCGATTCTGACACCGGAAGTCGACAAACAAACCAGCGGAGGACCGCAAGCAAATCATGTCAACGGTTAATGAAGATATCGAAAAGGCAGTCGAAGAAAGTCAGGCGCCAGAACTGGATTCAAAATATCGCCTAATAATTGTGGCTGCGAAGCGAAGCAAACAACTGCAACGGGGCGCGAAACCGCGTATCGACATAGATCCCTTGAAACACAAATCGACTCGTATTGCGCTCGAAGAAGTGATCCGCGGTAAGGTGCCCTTCCGCATCAAGAATGATGACAAGAAACTTGAAGAAGAGACCTAGCGGTCGCTCGATTCCGGCATCGCCTCACGCCAAAATTCGGGCGTTTTGCCACCAGCGGCTAACGAGCAAGGACATCCAGCGCGGAACAATAAAGTTTGGGTTGCTTTCGACTAGTCACTAAAGGTAGCATGCACGCGATCAAGGGAGCAGTCGTCTGTGACGGTGTGACATCGCAGTGGCAACAACCTTTATGCGTGCTCACACAAAGAGTGTTCTGCCATCGGGTCGGCAGCGGTAGAGACTAAGTTTAGGCGTATAGTTAGCGGATTGACGCGAAAAGGTTGATCATCGAGATCGCCGCAATTGTAATCGCGTCTGATTCGCTCGGTTGCTCAGTGGTCGCAGAACCAGGAGCTTGCGTCGCGCCGGGTTCAGTATTAGGTTGAACAATGCCGGGGCCCTGCATGTCGCCGGCCAAGGCCGTTAACGACAGTGAGAAAGCGAGAGCCGACGCTGCAATCAAGGACTTCAGGAGTTTCATATCTTTTTTCCTTTGGAAGGGAGATCGCTTTAACCTCAGGGCGATAGCGATCCCTTAGTTTTTTGTTGAACTTCGAGATAATAACAACTATTAGCAAATGCCGCTAGCAGTTAGCAATTCTTTTGGCTATTCCTTGGAAAGGTAGGCCTCATATGAATTTAACGGGAACCGAAAAGCAAGTCGAGCAAGGCCGAAACTTACTGGCCACAGCGCAGTGCCGACTGGCAAAGGAACTGGAGAACGCGGGTGATTATGAAGGCGCTCGGGCGGCGCTCTCAGGCTTATGGACGGTAGTAGGCGAACGGCCAGTGTTGGAAGAATTGGGTCTCGATATGCAGGCGGAGCTGCTCTTGCGAGTCGGAAGCCTTTCGGGCTGGATCGGCGCCGCCCAACAGATCGGCGGCGCTCAGGACTTTGCGAAGGATCTGGTTGGAGAGAGTATTCGCAGGTTTGAGTCATTGGGTGATCAAGAGAAGGTGTCGGAAGCCGAGACCGATCTGGCCATCTGTTACTGGCGCGAAGGCGGCATGGACGAAGCGCGCGTCTGGTTTAGTGAAGCTCTCTCTCATACAACTGTGCCGCTAAACCGGGCTCGCGTCCTCATCAACAGCACCACTGTTGAGATCTCCTCAAACCGACTTGACGAAGGATTGAAGCTGTTGGAGCAGGCTGCGGCATTGCTGGAGTACCTGGATGACCCTGCGACCAAAGGCCGCTATTACATGCAACTAGCTCTTGTCTTCAAGAGATTGGGAGGCATCGAGAATCTTGATCGCGCTCTGATTGAAAATACCGCCGCCAGCATTCATCTTGAGCAAGCTGGACACACGCGTTACCTGGCGCGCGTTGAGAACAACATTGGTTTCATTCAGCTGCAACTTAAACGGTACGCGGATGCGATGCAACATCTCGATCGAGCGCGTCAAATCTTCATCGATCTCAAAGACACCGGCAGCGTTGCCCAGGTCGACGAGACGCGCGCCCGGGTATTTCTCGCGCAGGAACATTATGCCGACGCCGAGCATGCCGCACTCTCGGCGGTCAACGCACTGGAACACGGCGGAGAGCAGTCGCTCCTGGCCGAGGCTCTTACAACTCACGGAATCGCAATAGCAAAAACCGGTTCTCATTCCGCCGCCCTCGCTACCCTGCTAAGGGCGGCGACCGTGGCAGACACGGCGGGCGATCCAGCATCTTCAGCTCGGACGCGGCTAGTCATCATCGAAGAGCTTCAACCATTCTTGTCAGCGCCGGAGATCTTAGATCTCTACCTGGAGGCGGATCACAACATAGGAGCGTCGCCGGATGCCGATTCTGTGGACCGCCTCCGTTCCGCTGCGCGCATCACAATTAACGCCTTGCGCGCTGCGGGCTCAACGAATGCGGATCATCTTTTGAGCGGAGGCACTTTGAAAGAGCAGGTGAGACGTTACGAAGCAGAATTAATCAAACGTGCAATGGACCAGGCTGGCGGCCAGCTCACTCGCGCAGCGCGGTTACTCGGCACGACACATCAGGGGCTTGGTGAGATGCTCAAATCGCGCCATAAGGATCTGCGCAAGACCCCGCCTAAGCCACGGCGCCGCTCGATAATAAAAAAGTGGTAAGCCGGCGCGATGCTTGATCTCTTAGGCAATGCACTCAATCATTTAATTGGCGGCGCGCGGATCGTCTATTTCTAGAATAAAGCCACTTCTTTCCATTACATTCCCTTGTAGTCTGGACCGCCACCGCCTTCAGGAGTCACCCAGTTGATGATCTGATACGGGTCCATGATGTCGCAGGTCTTGCAGTGGACGCAGTTTGAGAAATTGATCTGCAAGCGACGCGCTCCGTTTCCCCCATCCACCATTTCGTAAACCGCGGCCGGACAGAAATGCTGGCACGGATTGCCAAACTCTTCCGCACAGCGAGTCGAACAGATGTTTGTGTCGAGCACGTGAAGGTGCGCAGGCTGATCCTCGTCATGGCCCACCGCGGCATGGAAGACGTCCGTCACCTTGTTGAATGTGAGTTTGCCATCGAAACGCAGCCCGTTGTAGCGCTGCTCAGGGTTGTCGCCGCGATAGCCAAAGGCAGATAGCCTCTTCATCTCCTTATGGCCGGGCTCGGCCTTCGCCCGATCGAAGATTCCCCACGAACGGCCACCGGTCATGAATTGCAAACCCGCATTCGCCAGCCCCAGCCAGCGGCCGCGTTGGAACGCAGCGTGAAAGTTTCTTACCTTGCGCAGTTCCGGAATTATCCAGCTCTCGTTTATCAATTCTTCGTAACGCTGGAGTCGCTCAGCGGAGAACTCGTGGGCGAGCAGTGCTTCAAAGATAGCCTCGGCAGCGAGCATCCCGCTTTTGATTGCCGCATGAATTCCTTTTAACCGTTGCGAGTTCAGGAAGCCCGCACAATCACCCACCAAAAGCGCGCCGGCTGCATAAAGCTTCGGCATGGCAAAATACCCACCGGCAACGATTGTCTTAGCGCCATAGCGAATCATCTTGCCCCCGTCAAGTAACTTCGCGACAAACGGGTGTTGCTTGTAGCGCTGAAACTCGGCGTGTGGATCGAGCAAAGGATCCTGGTAATCGAGTCCGGTGACATACCCGATGTTCAAGATGCGGTTTTGCATGCCGTAAATCCAACCGCCGCCATACGTGCGCGCGTCAGAAGGAAAACCGAGTGTGTGAGTAACGCGTCCCGCTGGATAGCGATCATCCGGCAACTCCCACAATTCTTTTACGCCGACGCTGTACACCTGCGGCTCACGGCCATCGTCGAGATTCAAACGTTGGATGAGTTGCTTCGCCAGCGAACCCCGCGGTCCCTCTCCGAGCACCGTCACCTTCGCATGCAAATCGACACCCGGCTCGAAATTGGGCTTGCGCTTCCCTTCCCTGTTGATGCCTTTATCGCCGGTACGCACGCCAATGACCTGATCGTTCTCATCGTAAAGCATCTCCGCGCCCGGAAACTCCGGAAAGATATTCACACCGGCCTCTTCACATTTTTCGCCGAGCCAGGCCGTCAGGCGATTCAGCGACACGATGTAGTAGCCGTGATTCTTCAGCGGCGGTGGCGTAATCGGCGAGCGGAGCGCGTACTTTTCCGTCAGATACAGAAAGTAATCTTCATTCACGAGTGATTCGAGCGGTGCGCCTTGTTCGATGAAATCCGGTATCAGCTCCCTCAAGCCTTTCGGATCCATGACCGCACCGGACAGAATGTGCGCGCCAACGGTCGCGCCTTTTTCGATTACTGCAATCTCGATTTCGCCCAGCGTGTTACCCGGACTCTCACCCCTCGTGACTCGGTCGTTGTGGCTCGTAATCAGCCGCGACAGATGGAGCGCTCCGCTCAGGTTCGCCGGCCCCGCTCCCACGAACAGAACATCGAATTCCAGTTTTTCCCGTTGCACCAGTCGGCCCCTTTCATCCGGCCTTGTAGAGGCGTGGCTCGCTACAATAATGAATAGCCATTCATTTTATGGCAGTATAGCAAACGCCCTGCCTGTTTATAAGTCAAAGTTTTGCGTGCTATCCGCCAAATTTTCTTTCAGTCATTTGAACGGCGGGGTGTAAACTGCGTACATTGCATTAGCGTCTGCTCGGATGGAAAAGTTCAAACTCAACAACATGGCCCTGTGGCTGGCCCCTCTGGCGTTCGTATTGTCGATGAGCGCAATCCACTCTATCGAACGGAAGGGACTGGGGAGCACGCGAACAAGAGCGCACGCAAAGCCGCGGCTGTCTGCTCTTCCTCCGATCATTCTCTGGGCTTGGGAAAGACCGGAAAAGCTCGACTTCATTGATCCCCAAAGAGTTGGCGTGGCCTTTCTTTCTCAGACGCTTTACCTCCGCGGTGAAAAGGTAGTCGCGCGCCCCCGAATGCAATCGCTCAATGTACCTGAAGGCACGACTCTGATAGCCGTAACGCGCATCGAATCGGACCGCTCCACGATACCTTCTCTTTCGCACGCGCAGATGATTCGTGCCCAGTCGGAGATAGCCCAACTTGCCCGGTTGCCGCACGTGGCTGCCGTGCAAGTTGATTTTGATGCCACCAGATCAGAGCGAAACTTCTATCGCAATCTGTTGCTCGCGCTGCGCCGTGAACTCCCGGATTCAACCGGACTCTTAATTACCGCTCTTGCTTCGTGGTGCCAGGGCGATGACTGGTTGAGCGATCTTCCGTTAGACGAAGCTGTGCCGATGTTGTTTCGCATGGGCCTCGAGCGCCGGCAGATTCTGTCGCAGCTTGCGTCGGGAGCAAGGTTCAACTCGACGCCCTGCAGCAGCAGCTCCGGAATCTCTACCGACGAACCGCTGGAACGCGTTCCGGTTACTCAGCATCTTTACATTTTCAATCCCAAGCCGTGGACACAAACCGAAGTGCAAAAAGTGATGGAGAACTATCAACGATGAACCGCACGACCTGTAGAACCGTATGCGCCATCCCGTTGATGGCCGCTCTTCTTTTCAGCTCAAATCTTGCCCTTGCCTGCGGGCCGTTCTCCCTGGACTCGATCTTCACGTTCACAGTGCATCCAGAATATCCGCTCGAGAAGTTCGCACGCGGCGAACTCGGCGTGATTCAACCGAGCTACGCCCGATCGTATCTCTTCGTGGCTTATCGCTATCTAAACGGCACTGGATTCAATCCGCAGGAGCAGAAGTCACTAGTCGAGCTATGGCATGAGCGTTTGGAGTTCACCTGGCCGGAATACGACGAGCAATGGCCCAAGCCCTGGCTGGAGGCCCGGCAGAAAGTCCAGGGCGTTGGACCAGCGCCAAAACTCAGCGTTGATCGTCACCGAGAGAAGCCCAACGAATACGAAACCTACGTCAACTGTCAAAAGGATGCCTTTGAAACGGCGGCCGCCACGCTTGAGGCACGCATCAGGCAACTTGGCGCCGACAGCCCGGGGATCAAAAACTGGGTCGACGCCCAGGACCTGGTCTTTGCCAATTGCTCTGAAGGTCAACACATCCCGGCGGAAGCTCCGGACCTGCCGCCACTGCTCCGCGCTGACAGAGCTTACCAGATCGCGGCGGCAAATTTTTATGCCGGCAATTTCGATCAGGCTCAAAGACTTTTCGCCGCGATCTCGAGCGATAACTCTTCTCCCTGGCGCGAGACCGCCGCATACCTGGTCGCGCGCACTCTAATCCGCAAAGCGAGTCTCGGTCCGCAGGAAGGAAAAGATTCCGCACTCAACCAGGCTGAAGGACAACTAAACAAGATCCTGAAGGATCAGAAACTCGCATCATCGCATCAGGCAGCCGCGCGACTGTTGAACCTGGTACGCGTCCGGTTGCATCCGGAAGACAAGTTGCACGAGTTGGCCCATTCATTGTTGCAAATGGATCAGAATGAGAAGTTAAAACAGGACGTCTGGGATTACACGATTCTGCTCGACGGCTTTATCGGTGACGATACGAAGAAGGAGATTCCCAAGAGCCTGATGAAAGACGATCTGACAGACTGGATACTAACGATCCAATCTCCGAACAAGAACTCGCTGGATCACGCGATCGTCAAATGGCAGGACCATCATTCGGCCGCCTGGCTCGTTGCCGCTTTAGCAAAGGTTGACGCCCATCACGCAAACATCGCGGAGCTGGTCACAGCGGGCGCAAAGATTAGCCCGGATTCTCCCGCTTTTCCGTCGGTCGTGTTCCAGACGATCCGCCTGGCCAACGAATCGGGCAAGGTGGATCAGGCTAGAGCGCGGCTTGATGATATTCTCGCGAAGTACAAATCGCACCTCCCTGCTTCGACAATCAACCTGTTTCTGAGCCTGCGAATGACGCTCGCAACGGATCTCAAAGAGTTTCTCTCTTTTGCGCAGAGGTTGCCGGCCGGCTTTAGCTGGAATGATGATGGGCGCGAGATTCCCGCGGAGGCGTCGGAGGTTGGAGAAGATATCAAAGGCCTTCAGGGTCAGAAGCTATTCGACGTCGATGGCGCCGAAATCCTGAACAAGAAAATGCCGCTGGCCATTTTGAGAGAGGCAGCGATGAGTGACGTGCTGCCGACGGTGCTGCGCCGCGATGTTGCGCAGGCTGCATGGATCAGAGCGGTGATACTGGACGACAGCAGGACGGCCAGAGAATTAATGCCGACTCTGAATCGTCTTATTCCCGAAATGCGACCGTTCCTTGAGGATTACGCTCAAGCACAAGCCCCGAACGCCGCGAAGTTCTCCGCTTTGTACGCCTGGTTGAAGTTCCCCGGCATCGAACCAATAGTTGATACGGGCGTCGGGCGCCGGACGCCACTAAATCAACAGGACTCGTTCCGCGATAATTGGTGGTGTTCAGTGGCGATTACTCCCGAGTCGGGTAACCAGCCTGAAGCCGATGCGAGCGAGCGTACGACCGCCCCTCCGATCACCGCAAAAGGCGAAGCAAATCTCTCCTTTCTACCTGACGCCGAGAAGGCAACGGGCGCGAAGGAGTACGCGCGCCTGGTCGCCATCGGCGCGGCGCCGAACTATTTATGTCGCGAAGTAATCGCCTGGGCCGTGAAACACCCGATTGATCAGCGGGTGCCTGAAGCGTTGCATCTCGCAGTGAAGGCAACACGCTATGGTTGCACGGACAAGGAGACGGGAAGGTGGTCGAAGGCGGCGTATGACCTGCTTCACAAACGATACCCAACCAGCCCCTGGACTAAGAAGACCCCGTACTGGTTTAAGGATTGACGAAATCCGGGTAGTCCAATGTGAATCGCGTAAACGCGAAGAGAACCAGATGAGCGGACACAAGTATACAAACCGTCTGATTAACGAAACCAGCCCTTACCTTCTCCAGCACGCGCACAACCCCGTCGACTGGTACTTCTGGGGTGAAGAAGCGTTTGAGAAAGCGCGCCGCGAAGACAAGCCTGTGCTGTTGAGTATTGGCTACTCGGCCTGTCACTGGTGTCACGTGATGGAGCATGAGTCGTTTGAGAACGAAGCGATTGCCAAACTGATGAACGAAAACTTCATCAACATCAAAGTGGATCGCGAAGAGCGGCCCGATCTGGATCAGATCTACATGAATGCAGTCCAGATGATGACGCAACACGGCGGCTGGCCCATGACGGTGTTTCTCACGCCTGAGGGTGTGCCCTTCTACGGTGGGACCTATTTTCCGCCGGAGGATCGCTTCAACATGCCAGGCTTTCCGCGCATCCTGCTGAGCGTGGCGCAGGCTTACCGCGAGCAGTCGGACGAGGTGACACGCACCGCGGTTTCCTTGCTCGGAGAGCTGCGGCGCCTGAACGTTGCGCGAGAGTCCAGCGACCTATTGTCCACGGATCTGCTGGAAGGGACGTACCGCGGCATCATCAAGAACTATGACGCAATCAACGGCGGCTTTGGCAGCGCTCCAAAGTTCCCGCCGGCGATGACCCTCGAATTTCTGCTCCGCATTTATCACCGAACCAGAAGAGACGACGCGTTGGAAATCGTCATGCATACCTGTCGCAAGATGGCCGAAGGCGGAATCTACGATCATCTCGGCGGTGGATTTCATCGCTACTCGACAGACGCAAAATGGTTGGTGCCGCATTTTGAGAAAATGCTTTACGACAACGCACTTTTGTCGCGGCTCTACCTCCACCTGTACCAGGCTACAGGCGATGCGTTAGCTCGGCGGGTTGCGGAAGAGACGCTCGACTATGTGGCCCGCGAAATGACCGACACCGCAGGTGGCTTTTATTCCACGCAAGATGCTGATTCCGAAGGCCACGAAGGAAAGTTCTTCGTCTGGGCTCTTGAAGAGATAACGCAAGTCCTGGGCGCCAAAGACGCGGAACTCTTCTGCGCTCACTATGACGTGACAGCAACGGGAAATTTCGAAGGCAAGAACATCCTGAATGTGACGCGCTCACTTGAGGATGTCGCAAAGATAAGGAACGTACATGTTGAACGCCTGCGAGAAGTGCTCGAGCGAAGTGTTAAGAAACTTTTCGACGTTCGCGAACAACGCATCAAGCCGGGTCGCGATGAAAAAATTCTAACAGCATGGAATGGCCTCATGATGGCGAGCTTTGCCGAAGCAGCAGCGATTCTTGATCGGAGCGACTACGCTGAGATCGGCGGAAAGAATGCTCGTTTCGTGCTCGACAACTTGAGGCGCGACGGACTCTTGCTGCGCACCTACAAAGACGGGCAGGCAAAACTGAATGGCTATTTAGAAGACTACGCCTTTTTCATCGACGGCCTCTTGACTCTGTTCGAAGCTACCGGTGAGTTCAGATGGTTCGAAGAAGCCATTAGCTTGACGGGGAAGATGATTGAAGAGTTTTGGGACGAAGAGGGCGGCGGCTTTTACTTCACGGGCAAGAGTCATGAATCGCTGATTGTTCGCACAAAGGACTACTTTGATAATGCCACTCCGTCAGGAAACTCCGTAGCCGCCGAAGTGCTCCTGCGGCTTGCCTTGCTGACTGGTGACGAGGACTACCGCCGCCGCGCAACCACAGTTCTGCGACTCCTGGCCGAGCCTCTCAAACGTTATCCTTCGGCCTTTGGCAGAGCATTGGGGGCTCTTGATTTCTACCTTTCGTCGCCCAAGGAGATTGCCATTGTCGGAGACAGTACGTCAGAGGATACCAAGCTGCTGCGGCGTGAGGTCTGGAAGCGTTACCTGCCAAACAAGATCGTCGTCCAATCTCCTCCAACACTGGGGCGAGCGGCCGACGCATTGCCGCTATTGAAAGGTCGCTCTGCCCTGGACGGAGCGGCTACGGCCTTTGTGTGCGAGCACTACTCCTGTCAACGGCCGGTGACCAAAGCTGAAGATCTTGCCTCCCAACTGGGGCCTGCAGCCCCTTTGAAGGCGAACTGAATGGCAAAACTTGTGTTACCGTCGATAGTCGTTCAGGTTGTCTGCAGCAAACCGACAAAACTCTTGACGAGAAACCCTTAAAACCGTTATCTTTAGCTGTTGATAAACATCGTTTGGCGCCTGCTGACGATCGTAATCCTGAAAGCGTTCCGTATTCTCTGACCCCGAACACAACAGTCCAGGTTCCCAAAGAGATCGCTGCAATTTAGTTTTTTGAGCCCCACGTTAGTGTTTTCTGCAATAAAGGCACTCCTCGAATGACAAAACGGAATTGGAAGAGTCTCGCTCTCTTATTCTCGATCTCAATCCTGAGTTTCGCTTTGCTGCTTTCAGCAATCGTCTCCACGTTGAGACTTCCGCTACTTAGCTGGTCAGGCTTAACCCCGATGCTTGCGCTGCTGCTGCTCACGCTCGCGGCCAGCCGTTTCACGGTGACTGTGACCAGCGCTGATGGCGTAAGTCAAAGCCGCAAGTCCGTCGCCGACGCGTTCGTGTTCTTGGCTGTGATGATCTACGCAGTTCCGCCGGCAAGCACTGCTGGGCCAGCGATAATTCTTGCGGCGCTCGTCGGTTTCGCATCTTCATATCCTTATTCGCGACGGCATGCTGTGATCTTTACGACCGGCATCGCGGTCATTTCGACGTTCATCGCGGCCCACGCTTACAGGCTGCTTGTCGGTCTCTTCGCTAGTACCGGCGTCGACGCGCCTCAAAGGGGAGTGCCTTTGAGTGTATTTCTCATACCGCTCTGTTTTGTCGCCGTCATTCAGTATCTCCTCAGCACGATGGCCACAACAGCATTCCTGAGTATCGACTCGGGAAAAGCTCGAATCTTTCCCTCGCAAGAGAGTTTGGTTTGGACTTCAATCACACAAGTCGCGGCTGCTTCCTCCGGCGTCCTCTTCTATTCCGCGATCAACGGCGGTGGCTGGCCCTTCGTTTTTCTCGGGCTGCTTATCACGGGTCTCGCACATCTGCTCTATCGATTCAACGAGAACCGGCTGGAAGAAGTGCGACAGGCCGAGTCCGAGAAGCACCGGTTTCTGGAGCAGATGTCCGACATTCATATGAATACGATTGAGTCTCTGGCAATCGCGATTGACGCGAAAGACCAAACGACGCATGGCCACGTTCGCCGGACGCAAATTTATGCCACCGAGATGGGAAAGCTCCTCAACGTCAGTGGGGCGGAATCCCAGGCTCTATTCGCCGGCGCGCTACTGCACGACATTGGTAAACTCGCTGTGCCTGAATACATTTTGAACAAGCCAGGAAAGTTGACTGAAGCCGAATTTGCAAAGATGAAAATTCATCCCACTGTGGGTGGCGATATTTTGAAGCGAGTTCACTTTCCTTATCCCGTAGAAGACATCGTCCGTTATCACCACGAGAAGTGGGATGGAACCGGCTATCCCAAAGGGCTCAAGCGTGACGTCATTCCGCTTGTGGCACGGATTATTTCTGTGGTCGACTTCTACGATGCGACGCGCTGCGACCGTCCATACCGCAAGGGAATGCGGCGCGAAGAGTCCGTTACTTTGCTCCGGAAAATGGCCGGTACGGCCTTTGATCCTCGCGTCGTCGACATTTTCATTCAGCACGTGGAAGAATTTGACAAGCTCATTGGCGCCGAGGACATTCAGGAACAGGTACCGTCCGAGCAGCTTGACTACCAGACGACGACTCGTCCGGATGCGGGGCTGGCACCCGACACGCTGGGAACGCCGGACCATAGCTCTGGTTTCAGATCGATTACAGAAGCCCAGCGCGAAGTGTTTGCGCTGCATGAGATCGCGCAGACTATTGGCTCGTCGCTGAATCTGAACGACACCGTCACCCTCGTAACGAACAAGCTGCGGGCTATCGTTCCTTTTGATACTTGCATCATCTTTACAGTTGACGACAAGTCGGGTAAGGCTGTCGCGGCCCATTCCGCCGGCGAGCACGTCGAGCTTTTTTCACGCCGCCGAATGCAAGTCGGTGATGGCATTACCGGGTGGGTAATTGCGAACGCGCGATCGATGTGCAACGCCTCGCCCGAACTCGACCTGGTTGGCATACCGGACGACATCGCCAAGCAGTTCCGCGGCGTGCTCGTTTCGCCCTTGCTGCGCGAAGATGGGGCCTTCGGCGCCATCACGCTATATTCAAAGAGCCGCACCTCATATACTTCCGAACATGTGCGATTGCTGGAATCAGTGGCGCAGCACGCATCGAGCGCCTTGAACAATGCTCTAACATTTGAAAAAACAAAAGAGAGCGCCCTAACTGATCCACTAACGGAGCTGCCAAACGCGCGCAGCTTGTACATGATGCTTGAGCAGCGCATTGCCGAATGCCAGCGCTTGAACCGCGAGTCACTGGCGCTCATTAGCATCGACATCGATGATTTCAAGGTGATAAACGACACTTACGGACATCACATCGGCGACCGCCTGCTCGCGAGCGTAGCCGCGGTGATCCGCAAGGAGCTCAGGCAGATGGACATTCTCACTCGTTACGCCGGAGACGAATTCGTGGTAATCATGCCGATGGCCTCAACTTTAATGGCCGGCTCGGTCGGCGAGCGAATACGCGCCGCGATCGAGTCGAAAAAGTTTACGGTTCGAACAGGCACCACTGTTGGAGTAAAACTGAGCATGGGCAGTGCCTGTTATCCGGCAGAAGGAGAAACCACAGAGGAACTGCTGACAGCCGCTGCGCGAAGCATGCAACACGACAAACATGAGCGTAAGACAATCGCGACACTCTCAGCGACACCCACAGCGGTCACAATTGACGTGCTTACGTGAGCCTGCATCCATAGGCCCCCAATTGAGGAGCACGCTGTTTGTAACAGGGTGCTCCTTACTGTTTTACCGAGCTTTTGCACGTTGCTGTGTATCTCGCGTATAATTCCGGCACCAGTAGCACACCAATCAATACCGGGGTTAAGCAAACAAAGTTTCCGTCAAACGGCTTTTGGTAGACAAGCGAATCTAGACCTACACGAGCAATGAACAAGCAATCATCCGATTCCGGCCCGCGCACAGGAGCGAAAAGCAGAAGCGCAACCGCCGTCATTGAACAGGAAGCACCCACCACGCCCGAGCACACCTCCAGAGACAGCAGCGATAGCGAACAAAACCTTCAAGGGTTAGATCGGGAAACCCTTAGAGATCTTTACTACCAGATGCTTCTAATCCGCCGGTTCGAAGAGAAATCGGCCGAGTCTTACAGCATGGGAAAGATCGGCGGCTTCTGCCATCTCTACATCGGGCAGGAAGCAGTTGCGGTCGGCACGATCTCGGCAATTCGTCCCGACGATTACGTTCTTGCGAGCTACCGCGAGCATGCGCACGCGATCGCCAAAGGCATCTCTCCCGAAGCTGTCATGGCAGAACTCTATGGCAAAGCTGGAGGATGCTCCCGTGGGAAGGGCGGATCGATGCACATGTTTGACAAAGATGTGAACTTCCTTGGCGGGCACGCTATTGTCGGCGGCCAGATTCCTCTCGCAACGGGCGTGGCGTTCGCGTCAAAGTACAAAGGAACGGACCAGGTCACGCTCTGCTTCTTCGGTGAGGCGGCCGTCAATCAGGGCGCGTTTCATGAATCTCTGAATATGGCGCAGCTCTGGAAACTTCCCTGCATCTACGTTTGCGAGAACAACCAGTACGGCATGGGCACGTCGCTCGAACGCGCAATGTCGTTTCAGGACATTTCGCAAAAGGCTCGTGCCTACGAGATCGCCGCGGAACACGTCGATGGCATGGATGTGCTCGCCGTCCGGGCGGCGACCGAGCGCGCGTTGGAACGGGCCCGCAAACAATCTCTCCCGACCTTGCTTGAGGTGCACACCTATCGCTTCATGGGCCACTCGATGTCCGATCCAGGAAAGTATCGCACGCGTGCGGAAATTGAAAAGTATCAGGAACGTGATCCGCTTAAGCTTTTCTCCGCGACGCTGAACGAGAACGGGATCGTAAGTGAGAATGAACTCGCCGAAATGGACGAGAAGGTCCGCGACAGAGTTGAGCGTGCGGCGCGGTTTGCGGACGAGAGTCCGGAACCCGCATCCGAAGAGCTGTACACGGACGTCTACGCGAGTCCTATTAGCCGCGGCGAAATTTGATCTTCAGTTCAAGGCCGGGGCAGGCAGGTCTGCCCCCTACAACGACGGGAACTTTCGTTATGGCTGTAATCACTATGCGTGAAGCGTTAAACCAGGCGATTCGCGAAGAATTATTACGCGACGACAGTGTTTTCCTCATGGGCGAGGAAGTTGCTGCTTACGACGGAGCGTACAAAGTCACGAAAGGCCTGCTTGAAGAGTTCGGGGATAAGCGGGTCATCGATACGCCGATTACTGAACTGGGGTTTGCGGGTCTTGGCGTTGGCGCCGCCATGGCCGGCCTGCGACCCATCGTCGAATTCATGACGTTCAACTTTTCGATTCTCGCCACTGATCAGATCATCAATTCCGCCGCGAAGATGCTTTACATGTCTGGCGGACAATTCAAAATCCCGATCGTCTTTCGGGGGCCAGGCGGCTCCGCTTTTCAGGTCTCTTCACAACATTCACAAGCATTGGAATCATGGTATGCCTACTTTCCCGGTCTGAAAGTGGTCATGCCCTCCACTCCTGCCGACGCCAAAGGGCTGCTTAAATCAGCAATTCGCGACGACGATCCGGTGATCTTCATTGAGCAGGAAAGAATGTATGGGATTAAGGGTGAGGTGCCGGAAGACGACGACTTCACGATCCCGCTAGGCGTTGCGGAGATTAAGCGAGAAGGAACGGACGCAACGATCGTTGCGCGTTCGTTGATGGTGCCGACTGCGCTAAAAGCAGCAGAACAGCTGGAGCAGCAGGGTGTTTCGTGTGAAGTGATCGATCCGCGCACCATTCGTCCGCTCGATATTGAGACGATCGTCAAATCGGTGAAGAAAACGAATCGGGTTGTCATCGCTGAAGAGTCGCATCCGTTTTGCGGAGTGGCCGCCGAGATTAGCGCGGAGATCAACGAGCGCGCGTTTGATTATCTGGACGCGCCCGTACGGCGGGTCTCAGGAGAGGATGTGCCAATGCCCTATGCGAAGAATCTTGAGAACCTCGCGATTCCCGGCGTTGAACAAATTGTGGAGGCGGTCCGTGACGTTGCGTATCTCGAGTAGCACAGATTTCAGTCTGTGACGCAGATTCCAGTAAGGTGCACGCTGAATGGCCTCAGAAGTAATTATGCCAAAACTCTCCCCGACAATGGAGGAGGGACAACTTTCGCGCTGGCTCAAGAAAGAAGGCGATAGCGTCGCCATGGGTGAGCCGCTTGCTGAAATCGACACCGATAAGGCCACGATGGAAATGCAGGCGCTCACGAGCGGCGTTCTGCGCAAGATTTTGATCAAGGAAGGTGAATCGGCGCCTTTGGGCCAGGTGATCGCCATCGTTGGTGAGGCGGACGAAGATATCTCCGAACTCGAACGCAAAGCTCAAGCACCTAAAACGGAGGCTGCTCCACCTGCTTCAACGCAGGCTCCCGTTGAGGAACAGCCGTCTGAACCATCCACTGCTGCACCTCCCCCTTCCCCGCAGCCCCCCCCGGCGAAACCAGAAGTCACTACGGGTGGCGACGGCAGACAAGGTGACGTTGTTGCGGCTGAGGCGTCGGGCCGTTTGATTGTTTCACCACTTGCTGCGCGCATGGCGGCAGAAGCCGGTATAGATCTTCGCTCACTGAGCGGCAGTGGCCCAGGCGGCAGAATTATCAAGCGCGACATCGAGGATGCAATCACCAGGGGACAAGAAGTTACAGCACCGGAAAGAGCCGAGGCTGCCCAGCCACGGCTGCGCGCGGTCCCACCACTGCAACAGCCCACCATCGCGGGCGCGTCGCCTTTCCGAGATGAACCAATTAGTGAGATACGAAAAGTAATCGCGCGACGCCTGGTGACTTCACTAGGCCCGGTGCCTCATTTCTTTCTTACGACAGAGATCGAGATGGACCGCGCCGTCGAAATGCGCCGAAACATCAATGCGCTTGATCCCGATCTCAAAATCAGTATCAACGACATTATCGTAAAGGTTGCTGCCGCAGCTTTGATTCAGCACCCACAAGTCAATGCGTCGTTTCAGGAAAGGGTTATCCGATACTACGAACGCGCAGACATCGGCGTCGCCGTCGCGATCGAAGATGGTTTGATCACGCCGGTCGTCCGTTCAGCCGACCAGAAGTCCTTGAGTGAAATCGCGCGCGAGCTGCGCGATCTTGCAGAAAGAGCGCGGGCTCGTAAGCTGCGTCCCGAAGAATATACCGGCGCGGGCTTTTCAATCAGCAATCTCGGTATGTTCGGCATCGACGAATTTACTGCGGTTATCAACCCTCCGGAAGGTGCGATTGTCGCCGTCGGCACGGTCACGCCGAAGCCGGTCGTGCGTGAAGACGAGATCGTCGTGCGTCAGATGATGCGCGCGACCATGTCTTGCGACCACCGGGTCATCGACGGAGCGACTGGAGCGAAGTTTCTCCAGACACTCAAGAAGATTCTCGAGAATCCGCTTTATCTGGTTGTTTAAGGTTTGGTAGGGGCGGACCGACGTGTCCGCCCGAACTAGGGCAAGTCAGGGCGGACAGGCAAGTCCGCCCTCTTCAAAGGATCGGGGTTGCCCGATCTTTTTTGCTGTGAATTGATGACATCGCCATCATCACGGAAGGCCCCGGGCATTGCGCCTCATGTCGCGCTGATCGCGGTGCAGGCGATGTTCGCCACGTGGTTTATCGTTGGTAAGGTTGTCTTGAGTTCAATTTCAAGCACCGGTCTCGTCGCTTTTCGGGTGGGCGGAGCGGCACTCGCTCTGACTTTACTACAGCGAAAGCTTGGCCAACTCCGCTTGATACCCGGAAGAGACCTCGCCTTGCTTATTCTTTGCAGCATACTGGGCGTAGCCTTGAATCAGCTTCTCTTCGTCAAAGGCCTTTCTTTAACCACGGCCATCGATGCGGTTTTGATCACCGCGACTATTCCGGCTTTTACGTTGGTGGTCAGCATCTTGCTCGGGTACGACCGGATTTCCTGGAGGCGGAGTCTGGGGATCATCTTAGCGGCAGGCGGCGTCGTGTATCTGGTCGATCCGCTGCAAGCTGACTTTTCAGCACGCACGACGGTTGGCAATCTGCTGATCGTTACAAACTCGCTTGGGTATGCTTTCTACATCGTGCTCTCGAAAGACCTGTTTAAGCGCTATGGTGCTCTGAACGTAATCACCTGGGTGTTCCTGTTCAGCAGCATCATCACGATACCGATTGGCATAATCGGATTGCGTGGGGCTCACTTGAACACTCTAAACGCAGCCGTATGGATGAGAATTGCTTACATCGTCCTGGTACCCACGGTTGGTGCTTATTACCTCAACGCCTGGGCGCTAACGCGCGTCTCACCGAGCACCGTCGCGACTTACATTTATCTCCAGCCGCTCATTGCTTTTGGTCTTGCACCGTTGGTCCTGGGAGAGAAAGCGAACGCGCGTACGCTGGTCGCGTGCGTTCTAATCTTCGCCGGGGTTGGCGTGGTTACCAAGCGCGGTCGAAGCCAGGCGGTCAAAGAAGTCGCAGAGCATCCCGATGCGTTAGCCCACTAAAACGACACGCCTTCTAACTTCAGAAATTTCCTCGCGTGTCGCAATTCAAAACATAGAACATTCGATCAACTGGCGCGTTTCCATACAAAGTCTCCTCTTTTCGTACAAAGATCAAACCGAGAGAGTTTGTCCGTGCCACTCGATTAAACAGCGCGCACCCATGACTTTCCGGACTAAATCATCGATGTTCGCGCCGCTGGCACAAGCGTTGCCAACTTCATGAGCGAAGTGAAAGTGTGAGCGATCGAAAACGTTTAGCATGAAAGGAGTTTGAAAAATGCTTTGGACTATTTTTGTAATCCTTTTAGTCCTGTGGCTGCTGGGTATGGTCAGCGGCTATACCATCGGTAGCTTTATCCACTTGCTTCTGGTGTTAGCGCTGGTAGTGTTGCTTATCAACATAATCTCAGGTCGCAGAACGGTCGTCTAACATCCCATTGAAGCGGGCTGCGATCGGGATTTCGACTGAGGCGAAGCGGCCGGGCTTCTCGACGCGCGGCCGCAAATGGCACTCTGAGTTCGCGGTCCTGCTCAACTGGTAGACTCAACTGGTAGACTCAACAGGTAGATTTAAATTCTCGTTCGGGATTGAACGTGGTGGGTCAAGACAGAAGCTTCTGGCACGTTCGGCACTGCGCGCGTCGCTTCGCATTGAGCGTCCCGCAATCCCGGCAGCGTACATACATGGCCCGGGCGAACAGACTGGTAATCAGCGCGCTCAACCCAAGGATTGCGACCAGCACGATTATGTTCAACAGAACATCTTTCAACTAATGTTCGCTCCTGCAGTTGGAATCAAGGCTGCCGTTAGATGCCTCAGCCCTCTACTCATGACGCCGTCTACGTGCCAGAAACCTGTTGTTACAACCATCACATCTGTACGGATAGATGCTGAATGTTGACGCAAGATGTTCGATGATGCCGCGCCGATGAGATCGATGTGTCGCTTGGCCTTCGCATAACGGGCAGCGCTTTGATTCGAGATGAGACGTCGCAACTGTCATTGGCTCTTCCCCGTGGTTTTCGCTTTCCGTTTGTCGTTTGCCTGGTTGCTTTTTGCGGCGGCTTGAACGCGGCAACGTTCCCGGCCAGATGAATCCGCGGAACCGTAAATTGCAAGCGTCGCACAAGAGTTCCCGAAAACCGACGAGCCGCAGCGCCAGAGGGTCGGGCGAGTAACCCCGACGAATTCTCGAGCTTCCACATTTAGGACAGTGCTTCATCGCCGTCCGTTCAAACGTCGAGTAATCTTACCAAGCGGACGCTGCGGGCGGCCACTTAATTGAGCCCGGATTATTGAGGAAATGAACGCGCCCGTGTTAAAGTCAACTGCAAGCTCGCGAGAATAGGCAGCCCGGGGAAACCAAGAACATGTATGACATTGTAGAAAAACACTGGCCCATGTCAGTTGGTGACGGAAAGGCGACGCGGAAAAAGAAGCCGCGCATACTCGCCATCACGACCGACTGCTGCACGGGGTGCGCCGGTTCTCCCGCGTGCATCGAGTACTGCCCAATAGAAGCTTGCATGTTCTGGATTCCTGATGAGGATCATCCGCCGTTTGGCCGGATTGAAGTTGATCCATACCTCTGCATTGGCTGCCAGAAGTGCATCAGCAAAGGACCTGACGGCGCTTTTCTCGACGGGTGCCCGTGGGACGCGATCGAGATGGTGCCTACTGAAGATTGGGAAGCAGTGCATGGTATCGCGCTTCCCGATGCTCCACCGGCTCCACCTACTGCTTAGAATTCTCTTTCTGATTCAAGCGGGCCCGAATGACTTTCGCCGTGAGTGCCGCTTGTTGTTTGATCCGATCCGGCAGCGAACCAACACCGCGCGCGTAACCTTCAATTTCCGGCAGATCCTCTGCTTCTCCAATCAGCGAAAGCCCACGCAAGACTTCCCAAACACTTTCTTCGTCTGAAGTGATGGTAAGCACGGTGTTGCCGGCGCCCACGTTCGATCCGTTTGGCGCTACAACTTTTTCTATTTTGCCTGAAAGTGGCGCGCGCAACTCGACGCTTTTGTTGTCGGCCTGTCGGATTCGGGCCAGCAACGTTCCGCGTGAGATGGGTGATCCTTCGTTCAGTGTGCTGCTGACAACTCCTTCCGCTGCCGCCACAACCGGATAGGGCTCCAGCGTCGCCAACAACTCACCGCGCCCGCTTGCGTCATTGAATCTGACCAATGCGAGCGCGGCGTTACGTCGCACGATTGGTTCCGGATCTTTCGACAACTTCAGCAGCGCTTGATGGAACTCTTCCGACTTATTGTCAGAACCCATCACCCACGCGACCGTCAGACGGTACTCAGTCTCCGGATCGCCCGCCAGCTCCAGCAATCTCGGATACCATTGTCTGGCGCTTGGGCTTCCTTTTTCCAGGCGATCCCGAATCTGCAACAGCGCGTGCTGCACATGGCGCGGATGTTTCTCGTCTGCCAAATACTTTGAAGTGTCCGCATCGCTCAACTCGCGGCCGAACCATGTGAAGTACCAGGTTAAGAACGTCGCTGCCACAAACAACACGGCAAGGATCAGAATCGGGAGCGAAGAACGGCGCCGCGCCTCGGGAGCAGCAACCGTAACCGTCGCGTTGTTTTCGTTTGCGACCATTTCGTTCGCCGCTCGCCGACCTCCGCCTCCCTGCCCTTTGCTAGCGCGCAGGATAGATCTGGTACAACATCAAATAGACCACGACGCCAGTGACCGACACGTAAAGCCACAGCGGCAACGTCCAGCGCGCAATCTTTTGGTGCCTGACGAAATCTTTGCGGACTGCGCGATAGAGAGTCACCAGAACAAGCGGCACGATCACAACAGCCAGAATCGTGTGGCTGATCAGAATTGTGAAGTAGACCGGCCGCGCAATCCCCCGCCCCGGAAAATGCGTGGCGCCGTGAAAGTAGTGATAGGTCAGGTACGAGATGAGAAAAAGCGTTGAGCAAACGAACGCGCTGATCTGGCAGTTGCGATGCGCCGTTATCCGGCGCAACCGAATGAATGTATAACCCGTTACCAAAAGAATCGCGCTCGTGGCATTGAGTATGGCGTTGAGGTGTGGCAGAACGGGAATGTAATCAGGCATTAAAGATCTAAGCGGCAATCCTAGCCTTCCCTGCCGGAACTCTCCGCGCGCTGCGCCGCTATCCGGCCGCGGTCGGTCAAGGCATAAAAATCGTTGCCGCGCTCTTCGAGCAAGCCTTCTTTTACCAGCGCTTCGATCCGATCAAGCACCGCGGTCCGCGCCGCGGGCTCGTTGCCGCCAGCCTCGAACAACTGATGCAGATCGAGCACGTCCTTGTTCAACTGCGCAAACATTCCGAGCACTCGCTGAGTCAATTCGTCCAGGGCCATGATCCGACACGGGTGCCTCAACCATCCTTCTGCTGCGGCTGTTTGAATCTTTCGACCATGTTCTTGACGTCAGTTGGAACTGGCCGGCCTTTGGCATCCAACAACGGCGGGCTACTTAAGGAACTGCGAACCACACCGACACTCGAACCGCTAGGCAAAGCACCAGCAGCACCACCCTTACCGGCAAGCTGCCTGGTTTCTTTTCCGGTGCTTCGCTGGAAAGGAATGGGGAGTCTTCCTTCCTCCTTTAGATACAGCAAAGGGTTCACAGCAAACATCAACGCCAGCACCAGACACACAGAAGTCAGGAACAGATTGTCCGTCGTGAGAAAATCGCCTGAGAAGATCGCATTCAGGAGCGCGAGTGCGACAAACCCAACTGCCGCCACAAGGCAGATGATATTCAGGAGTGCCGTTTCTCTCTTCATGCCACTTCCCTCGACCTCGCTTATCGTCACTCTACAAGAATCCTCCGACTGATGCTGCCTGAAAATCCGGGAACAAAACTCAAGTTGTCATGGCTGTCAATGCTTCGACTTCCCTGCGGGCTTCGGTCGCTCGGACATTTCCTCGTAGCCACAACGCTCGCACTGCCAGATCGGAAAAACCGCATTCGGATCGGCTGTGCTTTGGTAGACCGCTCGATCTGAAGGGATAATCTTTCCGCCGCAACGCGGACATGCGCGACCGCGTGTGGTCCGCTTTTCAACGTCAATAGCCAATTCAGTCTGTTCGGCCATTTGTCGAATCACGCAATGACGCTTGGGCGGAAGCCTCGTCCTCTCGTTTCCGATGTCGCTTCAGCACAACAAAGATTGAACAGAACATCGCCACGGGAGGAATCAGCAGGACCAGAACGCCGATGTTCAGATTCCTGATGAAATGCGCATTATTCGAGCCGGCCAGCGACGCCCGGCACATCGCGCACTGCGCGAAGCCCGCCGGCTCCAACGTTAGAATCGCCAGACCCGCGAGAACGATTAACAAGATGTACCTCAATGCGCGCATGACATTCAATCCACGCTACTCGACGCTCTTCGGCGCGACGGGCTCGGGCTCTTTGAATTTATAACGCAGACCCGACGACCGGAAACTATCCGGGAAAAACACGAACAGCAGACAGATGCAAATAACCAGCATCGGCACAATCGTCAGGATCAAGCTGAGTCGCTCAAACTTCATGTGCATGAAGTACGCTACGATCAGCGCCGCCTTGATAATCGATAGGCCCATCAAGATCGTCAGCATGTAGCGAATCGGCATGGGCCGGTAAGCGAGAAAGATCTCGATCAGCGTTAGCCCAATTAACCAGGCCCAGATCGATGTAAACAGTTTGTTACTGCCGGCGAAATGTTCTTCAACGTGTGCACTCATTTTCTTCCTCCGCCAGAAACTCTACCGTGCCAGGTGTCCGCCGACATCGACAGACAGGATGTAAATCAACGGGAACACAAACATCCAAACCAGGTCCACGAAGTGCCAGTACAAACCGCTAATCTCGACGTCTTCGTGCTTCAATTTCTTCACCCGTCCCGCGACCACGCCGAGATAAATCGTTCCCGTAAACACGTGGAACATGTGCAGGCCCGTGATGGTAAAGAAGGTAGCGCCAAATAGCGGCGACGGCGGTATGCCGTCAGTCGTGGTGAACGTCTTCACCCAATGCTCCGGCAAGAAAAACGGCCGCAGACCTTCACCGATCAGATGGTTCCATTCGATCAAGTGCAGCACGATGAACGCCAAACCAAAGAAGATCGTTGCCAGGATCCATTTCCGCGCGCCGGCTTTGTCACCGCGGCTCGACGCGGAAACGCCAAAGACCATCGTCAAGCTCGAAGACAACAAACAGAAAGTCATCACCGAAGAGAAGACGATGCTCGGATAGAACGGAAAGGGCGTAGGCCAGACGTTGGACGCCCGCAAATACGCGTAGCCAATCAACAGCGCGGAAAACGTCAGCGAGTCGGAAACGATGAACAACCACATTCCCAGCTTCCGATGACCGACGCGATAAGGGAGCACACCACCACCCCAATCGGCGGCGGAGAAAGTTTCGGCGCGTGCCTCAGTACTCACTGTGACCTCCAAAGGAATAGGAGTAGAAACAGATAGATCCAAAGACCGTCCATAAAATGCCAGTAAATGGCGACCGCATCGGCATGTGCGAGGCGCCTGGCTTCCGCCAATTCATCCACGCGCGGCCGGCGCGCGCGAAACAGCAAATAAACAACCGCCAGCAAACCGCCGAGCAGATGCAACCCGTGCGTCGCCGTCAATAGATAGAAGAACGAACTGTGCGGATTGCTCGCGAGATAAACTCCCTGCCGCGCAAGCTGACGCCAGGCGAATAACTGCGACGCCAGGAAACCCACACCCAAAAGCGCAGTGAGTGAGAGCCAACGTACATATCCTGATTCAAATAGCTGCTTCAGACTTCTACGTGCAGTCTCGAGTGTAACGCTGCTGAACAAGATCAATGCCGTGCTAAGCCAAAGTACTCGTGGCATCGCCAGCGGCCGCCAGTCCTGCGCTGAAGCAGCGCGCACGATGTAGGCGCTGGTAAGCGCTGTGAATAGCATCGCGATCGAAGCGACAGCCACCCACGTTCCAATCCGATATCGGGCAGCTGACGATCGCTGTTCGAAAAGCGGATCTCCACTCCCGTTTTGCTTTCGCGACCCGTTGCCATTGGGTCCGGGAAATCGAGGGCCACCGCCCCGATCAATTTCCCTTTTCGCTCCAGCCTTAGTGCTTGTGACCGTCGTGGCCATTTCCGCTAATCCCTTCCGCTCCCAGAGGCGCTTCGGCGGCTTCCGGTTCGGTCTGCATCAGAAAATCCTTCGCGGCCCCCGGGACTGAGTACTCATAAGGTCCGCGATAAACCGTCGGCGCGTGCCCGGCAAAGTTGTCGTGTGGCGGCGGCGTCGCCGTGGTCCATTCAAGTGACGTGGCCTCCCACGGATTATCGCTCGCCTTCTTACCTTTGAACATGCTCCAAATCACATTGAAGTAAAAAACTACTTGAGTCAGCACCGTGATAATTGCGGCCACGGAGACAAAAACCACCAGCGGGTGGAGTGAATCCAGGAATCGGTATTGCGTGAACTCAGAATACCGGCGCGGCATGCCAACGATACCCATAATGTGCATCGGCACGAAGATCGAATAGACGCCTACAAAGGTGATCCAGAAATGGAGCTTCCCAAGCTTTTCATTCATCATCCGGCCGAACATCTTTGGGAACCAGAAATAGGTTGCCGCGAACATGCCGAAGATCGACGCGACGCCCATCACCAGGTGGAAGTGAGCCAGCACGAAATACGTATCGTGCATCGGCAGATCGAGCGACGTCTGGCCCAGCACCAGTCCCGTTATGCCGCCGGACACAAAAAGGGAGACAAAGCCAATCGCAAACAGCATGGGAGTTGTGAAGCGTATCTTGCCGCCCCAGAGCGTGCCGATCCAGTTGAATGTTTTCACCGCGGAGGGCACTCCAATCGACAATGTAAGAATCGAAAACGCCATCGCCGAATACGGACTCATGCCGCTGATGAACATGTGGTGGCCCCAAACAAAGAAGCCGAGCAGCCCGATCGCGAAAATCGCAAACACCATTGCGCGATAACCGAAGACGGGCTTCCGCGCGAAAGTTGCGAGGACGTGCGACGTGGCGCCCATGCCCGGCAGGATCGCGATGTACACTTCCGGGTGACCAAAGAACCAGAACAGATGCTGCCAGAGAATAGGCGAGCCGCCGGTGTGCAAGGGAAATGCCTTAGTGGATCCGGAGAGTACGCCGGTTAGCACGAGCCCGCCGGGAATAAAGAAGCTTGTGCCCGCCAGCCGATCGAGCAGCAACAGAATTCCGCCGCCTAGCAACACGGGAAACGAAAGCAGCGCCAGCACCGCCGTCGTGAACCAGGCCCAGCAAGTCAGCGGCATACGCATGAGAGACATCCCGCGGGTGCGCATATTCAGCAGCGTCGTAATGAAATTGAGCGCGCCCAGCAGTGAACCAACGCAGAAGATCGCGATGCTGATTATCCAAAGGTTCATGCCCATGCCCTGGCCCGGTCCGGCAATCTGCCCCAAGGCGCTGAGCGGTGCGTAACCGGTCCATCCTCCTATCGGTCCGACGGTTGCGCTCGAGCCGGAAAAGAAGATCGCCGCCAGCAGCACGACAAAGCCAACACCCGTAACCCAGAACGACATCATGTTCAGAACCGGAAACGCCATGTCATCCGCGCCGATCTGGATCGGGAGAAAGTAGTTCCCGAAGCCACCCTGCGGCGCCGTGGTCAATACGAAAAAGACCATGATCGTTCCGTGCATCGTCAGCAGCGACAGATAAAACTCGGGCCCCATTACGCCACCGGGCGCGCCCGCCGGAAACAGCGAGCCGAGGATCGGCCAACTGGTCCCCGGCCACGAGAGTTTCAAGCGCATCAACACCGACATGACCATCCCGACCAACACCGCCACCAGGGCGAGCAGGATGTACTGGATACCGATCACTTTGTGATCGAGACTAAAGATGTACTTGCGTATGAAACCTTTCGGCGGCTCGTGCCGGTGCACTGCGTCGTGCGTTCCATCTGACATTTCGTATCTCCTTGTCGTCGGTGATAACTCTCTTACATTCTCTATTGTTCTTCAGGCAGTTTGTACTTGTCGCGCAATTCAGTGATCCGATCGATGAACGGCTTTCCCGGCGCCATTTCAGTCAAGGCGCGAAACTCATCTTCGGGAAGAACCAGCATCACGCTCTTCATGTTGAAGTGAAGCTGCCCGCACAATTCCGCGCAGGCAAGTTCGTATTTGCCGACTTTATTAGCCGTAAAATGGACGTGAATCGCCATGCCCGGCACCAGGTCCTGCTTGAATCGCAGTGGCGGCACCCAAAAGCTGTGAATGACGTCTTTCGACCGCAGAATCAATTCGACCGGACGCCCGACGGGAACCGCGAGCAGTTTGCCAACTTGATCATCGCGCGCATTGGGATCACTGACATCGAGTCCGATAGAATTCTGCGTGGCTTCGTCGATCAGTTCCGGTTCGGTGCGGCCAAATAACTTATCTTTTCCCGGATAGTGAAAGTTCCATTCAAACTGCTGGGCTACGACTTCAATCTGATACGAGCCTGCCGGCGCTGCATTGAACCGCAGGGAGGCCCATACGCTCTGGCCCATCACCGCGAGGCCGACAAAAACGACGGCCGTGATCACTGTCCAGACCACTTCCAGCCGGCTACTGCCATGCGTGTAAGTAGCGGCTGGTCGATTGGAGGCGTCGCGGTACTTCCAAACCGTCCAGCCGAGGCCAATCTGCGCGGCGGCGAAAGCGATGCCCACCACTACGAGCGTGATCATGAACTGCCGGTCGAGTGCCGGCGCGTGCGCGGAAATGCCTTGAGGAAACCACCACTTTTTGCTGACAAACAGAATCACTGACAGTAGCGTCAGGATCCAGATAATCACCGCCAGAGCGCGTCCCATCAGTTATGTCTCCTGTTCGACAAACTTCAGTTTGTCGCGTCATGAATTAATTCTTCAACAGACTTTGGTGAACATGCTTTTCGACAAACTGAAGTTTGTCGGACTACTCACCGATTCAAGACCATCAAGATAAACAAAAGCGGCAGATAGAGCACCGAAGCCAACAACAGCCTCCGGGCCTGCTGCCGCGATTGTGAAAAGGCAGCGCGAATGCTGCTGTAAAGAAACAATAACCCAAGCACAATCGCGCCGTAGAAATAAACTTTGCCCGAAATTCCAAGCGCGGTCGGCAGCAGGCTGACCGGCAAGAGCATCAACGTATAGGCAACAATCTGTTGGCCAGCAACGCGACCTTCAGGCTCGACTACGGGCAACATCAGAATTCCCGCACGGCCGTAATCTTCACGATACATCCAGGCGATCGCCAGAAAGTGCGGAAACTGCCAAAGGAAAAGAATGGCGAAAAGCACCCACGCTTCGACGCTGAGCTCGCCGCGCGCCGCAGTCCAGCCAATCAACGGTGGCACCGCACCGGGAAAAGCGCCCACCATGGTTGAAAGGGACGTTCTCGTCTTCAGCGGTGTATAGCCGAAAAGATAGCCGGCGATTACGAAGAGCCCGAGCAGCGCCGTCAACGGATTTACCAACACCCCGAGATAGACTTCAGCGAGCACGGTCAGGCCTACCCCAAACCACAATGCTTCCCACGGCGCGAGTTTTCCTGACGGTAGTGGTCGGTCAGCCGTGCGCCGCATAAGACCGTCAAGGTCGCGCTCCATATATTGATTGAGCGTCGCGATGCCGGATGACAACAGCGCGATGCCGGTCATCGCGCTCAGCAGCGCGACGTAGTCGACGCTGCGGCTGGCGAGACAGAAACCCGCGGCGGAGGTGAGAACAATCAAAGATGTGATGCGCGGTTTGGTTAGCTCCAAATAGGCAGCCAGGCGCTCGCGCGCGCTGAGGCGCACGACGGCCAACTCGGCTACTCCGCTATTCAGTTCGATAGCAAACTCTTTCATAGATGCCAGTTCGTCTAGGCCGCGGCGAATTCAATCGCGGCGCTGCGTGCGCGCAAAACTTTGAAAGCCCTCAGCGTGAGCACAATTGTCGCTGCGAAAACCAGAGCACCACAAGCCACGTGCGCAACGGTCATGATAATCATCGGATTCCGCGGCTGTGGACCGTAGGGCGATCCTAGCCGCGTAATGTAAGCCACCACGCCCAGGAGTAATTGCACTGCCAGCAGCCCGATCGCAATCAACGCTGGCCGCGTCAAATATTTTTCGCTACCGTGCCTGCGCAAAGTTGCGATCGCCGCGGCCCCCAGAATAATCGTTACCGCCGCTGCGCCACCGACGTGTGCAAGAACGAGATCCGTCGGCAGCGACTGGTCCCACGTAGCTGAATGTCGCAGCGTCGCGCCCAATATCAATTGCAAAAAGATCGTTACGGCCGCGGCAAGACAAAGATAACGCAGCGGCAGATTGCCCTTCTCTTCGTACGTCGCGCGCGTTTCGTTCCAACTCAAAGAAGTAAAGACTGAAAGACTCACGACGGTACAGAAAAAGAGTTGGGCCAGCGTCGCGTGCGCCGCCGAAACCGCCAGCGGCAACATCAGTTTCACGGTTAATCCGCCGAGTAGACCCTGCGCAATTACGCCGCCGAGCGCGACCAGCCCCAGGCGATGCATCCAGGTTCGCCGTTCGGTTCGATATAGATAGATCGCCAAACCGATTGTCAAAACTCCGACCGTCGTGGCCAGCATCCGGTGCCCATGCTCCCAAAAGACATTGCCGTCCATCTTCGGAAAAAATTTGCCGAAAGACAGCGGCCAATCCGGCACCGCCAATCCCGCATCATGGCTCGTGACGAGCGCGCCCGCGATGATCAGAAAGAAGGTCGCACCCGTCACGAACAGACTATAACGGTGGAGTCCCCTATGCATATTTAGATTTCAGATTTTAGATTTGCGATCGAAAAAGCTCAGCGATCTTTATATCACCGCTCGTTCAGCAGTCGCAAATCACCAATCAAAAATCAAAAATCCCTTTCACGGTCTGCCAAGCATCGGCACTTCCAGCGCCGGCATCATCTTAAGCGAAGGCTCCTGGGTAGAAGCAGTCGCGCTGCCAAACGAGAAATCAGCAGTGGCGCTGCCCTTTGCCGCAATCGTTACCTGCTTGATCTGCTCAGTCCCCTTTGCTCCACCCTCGTGCCAGGCGGCAACTGTGTAAGTTCCCGGCGGTACGCCCTTGATCTCAAACGAGCCGTCTTCCTTGCTCACCGCAAACAGCCTGTGTCTCAAGACACCGATGTAGGCCCGCATCCATGGATGCTGATTGCACTTCGTTGGCACCAAAACCTCAGTAACCTTAAAGTCGTGCATCATCGCGGGAGCGCCGTTCATTTGAGACTGATTCCATTCGGGATTGTTCTGCGGCGTAAAGTGAATATTGTGCTGCGTCGGATCGCTGTTGGTGATCTTCAGTTGCTGCGTGGCTTGAATGCCCAGAACGTGCGGCCGATAGTGACAGCCGTTCTGATCCAGGGTCACTGGTTCTGACGAGACTTCCCAACCCAGATCGGAAAACTTCTTCCCGTCGGCTGTGGTGCCATCTTTGATATAGACGAACACGTTGGCCAGCTTGCCGTCTTTCACAACATTGTCTTCGCTTTCGAGGTTTGGATTCTTCTTGCCGCAAACCGGGTCCTGCGACGTGTCGATTTTAACCGGCGCTGGCGGTGTTCCCACGTAGGCGATCTTGCCAGTGACGGTTCCCTCGTCCCCGGTCGGCTTATAAACCTCGCGAGTTTTGCCGTCTGACGGTGTCGGGCCCTCCGGATTCTTGTTGCA
>WNGK01002385.1_pt1 | contig 38358 bp, 24 predicted proteins | sample 5400601 | NCBI WGS metagenome assembly WNGK01 (sample SAMN13153376, study PRJNA577476) | soil metagenome | isolation source: 60 cm soil or saprolite under Garry oak tree replicate 1 | place: USA:California | collected 2016-06-15 | reverse complement strand
GCCGACAACACGAGCAACGGCTGGACAAACACCGGGCTCGTGGTGCGGCGGGGCCAGCGGCTGCGGATCAACGCTTCGGGACGAGTAAGCCTTGGCCCGGGCCGCTTCTCAGCGCCCGATGGTTTGCCCAACGTGCCGGATCGCGACAAGCTGATGCGCGATCAACCCACTGGAGGACTGATCGCCGTGATTGGCGATGATAATGACAATTTTATCTTCATCGGCAAGAACCGAGATTTTGTTGCCCAGCGCGACGGAGTATTATTTCTGGGCGTGAATGAAGGGAATCTCAGCGACAATTCAGGCAGCTTTGACGTGGTGATCGAGGCTGAAGCCGGAAGCAATCCGCGGTAGGAGACAGTGGGTCAGAAGCCCGACCGTGAGGGCAGAAACCCGACCGTTAGGGAGGGTGCATATCGGCGAAGTGGAGGATCGCGAGTCTCGCCTGGAAAACTTGGATCAGACTGAATCCGGCACCCTCCCTAACGGTCGGGTTTCTGCCGTCTGCGTTCTGCGCAGTGCCTTCTCCTGTACCCTCCCTCACGGTCCGGGCTTCTAACACCTCAGGAAACGTCAAACACCCCCGTCGCATCACAGAAACCGCCAAAGTTGATGGGCTTGACCGTGCTCAGCCGCGAAGCCTATAGTTCGCTTACAACAAATTCGGTGTCCTCACTTTGATAAAGGAATGATTATGAAAAGCATTATTCTGCGCGTGCTGTGTCTGGTCGCAATTGTCTCGCCACTCTCACTCAATCTCGGGAGTAACGTTTCGGCCCTGGGGCAGTCGCGGCGCCAGCCCCCTTCGTCTGATCAAAAAAAGAACAAGCGACCGGGCGAGCCGCAGACCGGTGAAAAATCAGAAGAGCCTTTGCCGCCGGACATCGTCAGCAAACCACAGGAAGGCGAGAAAGTTACGGTCGTTACTAACCTGGTGAACGTGGACGCCGTCGTGTATCACAAAAAGACCGGGCGCATCATGACTGATTTGAAAAGGGCCAACTTCGCTATTTTCGAGGACGGCGTGAAGGTGGACATTACGAACTTCGCCACGCCTGAGGCGCCTATTACGATCTCTTTGGTGGTTGAATACAGCAAGTTGGGCGAAACCTTCGGACTCTATGCCAGCAATGGAATGGAGCCCGGGCAATATGAGGTCATTCGCCCGACGGCGATGTTCCTGTCGCAATTTATCAAACCCTCGGATTACGTTTCCGTGATTGCCTACGATATGCGGCCAACACCACTCACCGATTTCACAAGCGATCCCGGGCGCATTCAACAGGTCATAAGTTTGCTTCTGCGGAATCAGCCGGCTTTCACCGAAACAAATCTTTTCGATGCCCTGAAGTTGACATTGGTCGGTGGCCGAGCCGATTCGGTCGTCCTGGAAGACAGCAAAGAGTCGAAAGCCGAGTACTCTGGCATGGTGGCGGTGCCGGCTACGCGCCGGCGCGCGGTGCTGCTGGTATCGTCGGGCATCGACACGTTCAGCAAGATTAACTACGGGCAGGCGCGCAAGATTGTGCAAAACTCAGGCATTCCCGTCTACATCGTCGGTACCGGCAACCTCTTTTTCAAGAAATATGGAGATCAGCTGGGCCCGACCGACAGCCTCACCGGATTCCCCGGTCGTATGACGTTTTTACAAGCCGCGAATACTTTAAGGACTTTCGCGGACGAGAGTGGCGGGGCATTTTATCCGGTGACCTTCGAAGGAGAACTTCCGAAGGTTCTCGGTTCAATTAACGGGATGCTGCGAAGCCAATACAGCCTGGGATTCAATCCCGGGGAGCCTGACGGAAAGACGCACAAACTCGTCGTCAAGGTCGATGTCGATGGCGACGGGCAATATGACGACAAGGAGTTCGTTGTGAAGGCCCGCGAGTTTTACAACGCTCCCAAGCCCGGCGGCGCCGCGGCGGCAGGCGTAAGCAGTAAGCAGTAAGCAGAAGGCAGAAGGCAGTAGGCAGTAGGCAGAAGGCAGAAGGCAGTACCTTTCTGACGTAGACTAAGTTCATTTACACGAATGCGGGGCTCGATTCAATCGAGTCCCGTTTTGCTTTCACTGCTCACCGCTAACTGCTCACTGCTTGCTGCTTACCGCTTTCTGCCTACTGCTTACTGCCTTCTTGCCCTCGCCCAGCGGCCACGTGTAAAGTACGAAATGTCTTATCCCGCGCTCTCCCTGTTTTGTCACACTCGTTGGAGGTCGAACTGATGTCGACTGAAAGCATTGGGGCTAACGAAGCCGCAGCCGCGCAGGAATTTCCCGATCGTATTGGATTCAAACCCGACAACCCATTCCTGGCCAAATTTCGGCCTTATATACCAGCCAGCGCCCACCTACGCGAGCTAACACCGATTCCCCTGATCATGGGAACCGTACTCGGGATTATTTTCGGTGCGTCCTCACTATACCTCGTGCTGAAAGTTGGGCTGACGGTAAGTGCATCGATTCCCGTAGCAGTCATCGCGATTACGCTGTTCCGCGTCCTCTCAAAGTTGGGGCTTCGCGACGCCACAATCCTTGAAAACAATATTGTGCAAACCGCCGGATCGGCAGGCGAATCCATTGCTTTCGGTCTGGGTGTCACCATGCCCGCAATCCTGATTCTGGGATTTGATCTTGAATTCACGCGCGTGATGCTAGTGGCGGTGCTCGGAGGGTTGCTCGGCATCCTGATGATGATCCCGCTCAGACGCGCGCTCATCGTCGCCCAGCACGGTTATTTGAAATATCCGGAAGGAACGGCCTGTGCCGAGGTTCTGAAAGCGGGGGCCTCAGACGAATCTCGCGCGGCGGCGATGGAAGCTGCCGAAAAAACCGGGATCGTGGATGAAGCGACGACAGGCGGGAAGACGATCATTACGGGTTTCGGAATTGGATTTATCTATTACGCACTGGAGCAAATCTGGAAGACCTGGAAAGAATATCCGACCAAAGTTTTCGGCAAGCCGTTCGAAGCAGGTTCGATCTCGATCGAGAACAACCCGGCGTTGCTCGGCGTTGGTTACATCATCGGCCCGCGGATTTCTTCGATCATGGTTGGCGGCGGTGTACTTTCCTATCTGGTGCTGATTCCAGCGATCAAATATTTCGGTAGCGGCTGGACTACACCGCTCGCGCCAGAGACTACACACTTAATCAAGGACATGACTGTAACCCAGATCCAAAAAGGCTACATCCTCTACATAGGCGCTGGAGCAGTAGCCGCGGGTGGGATCATTAGTCTGGTTCGTTCGCTGCCTGTGATTTGGAGCGGATTGAAAGGCGGGCTCGCTGACTTGCGCACGACCCGATCTGCCAGCAATGGTGCGCCGCGCACGGATCGGGACCTTTCGATGAAGTTTGTTTTGGGCGGTATCATCGTTCTAATGCTCGCGATCATGCTCGCGCCGCAGTTGAATCTGCGCTTCAACATTCTGGGCGCGCTGCTGATCGTGGCTTTTGGTTTCTTATTCGTAACTGTCTCCTCGCGGTTGACCGGTGAAATTGGTTCGTCATCGAATCCCATCTCGGGTATGACGGTGGCAACTTTGCTGCTGACGTGCCTGGTTTTTTTGATCATTGGTTGGACGGCCCCGCCATATTTCGTGACTGCGCTCTCGATTGGCGGCATCGTTTGTATCGCAGCATCCAACGGCGGTACAACTTCACAAGATCTCAAGACAGGTTTTCTGGTCGGCTCAACTCCCAGTTACCAGCAGATTGCGATTCTGGTTGGGGCTCTGACTTCGGCGTTGGCGCTCGGGCCAATTTTGCTGGCGATGAATCAATCGGGAACGGTCTATGTACCGGTGGCGACGAGTAAGGATTTCAGTTTCCCGTCAAGTTTTCACTTCAACAAAGAAGAGTTCGTAATGAGTGGAAACCAACCGAAAACAGAAAAACTCCAGGGCGGACAGGCAAGTTCCGACACTCGCGAATACAACGTCGTCCACAAGACCACGACAGATTACGGACCGGCGGGCCGCTATCTCGTCACTAAGGATGAGGGCATGCCCATGTATCTTGCTGATCCCGGAATTAATGGAATTTATAATCCCCGGTTCACAGCTCCAAAGGCGACTCTGATGTCTTATATCATCAAAGGCATTTTGAGCCGTCAACTGCCCTGGGGACTTGTGCTGTTAGGAGTGATGATCTCGGTGGTGCTCGAGCTGGGCGGGATCCCGTCTTTGGCGTTCGCTGTCGGTGTTTACTTACCAATATCCACATCAGCCCCGATTTTTGTTGGCGGTGCGGTGCGCTGGGCGGTCGACAAGTATTTACGCAAGAAACCCGAGCACCAAAAATTGACCGAAGCTGAAATGGCCGCAGAGACAGACAAGAGTCCCGGTGTTCTTTTGGCGTCGGGCTACATTGCGGGTGCTACTCTTGCTGGTGTTGTCTTCGCGTTCTTGAATTTGAAGGAAGGAATTGTGAACCGGTTAACCTCGTTCGAAAACTGGGCGAAGGCCAACAATCCTTTGTTTGAAGGCCCCCACGCCGATTGGCTCGGACTTATTCCTTTCGTTATTCTGACGGTGTTGCTTTACATCGTCGGACGAGAATTACTGTTGAAGCCGCGGACTTACGTTCCTAAACAATAAGTGCTTGCCGCTCCAATTTGCTCATCTGTAGAATGAAACCTGAGGCGCGCTGGAATTTAGCGCGCCTCGTACTTAGAAACAATGAGTTCCAAATAATTTATGGTTCACTATATTCAGATTCATGTGCGCCTATTTGTATTCGTAACGGTTCTCCTATGTCTTCTCAACTTTGGATGCCCACTGACGGCTCCGGCACAAACCCAGCGCGGCCCTTCCGACGTCGTGCGCGAATTTTACAAAGCCATGCGCGAGCACCGTTTCAAAGACGCCTGGACGCTGACGATTTATAAGTCCGCAGTTGAGACACTAACGGCTGAGGAAATGGAAGACTTGCGACCGGACTTTGAAGAAAGAGCCGCAAAGATTCCGGAGCAGGTTGAAATCACGGGCGAGCAGATCAACGGGAACATCGCGAACGTCTTTGTAAAAATTCCCAATGACGTCGATGCGACCCAAACTGTTTCAGAACCGGTGGCGCTATTCAGCTCCGGCGGTTCCTGGATTATCGGCACTGACGAGAACCAGGCTGAGGTAAGAAAAGCCGGTCGCCGCTATTTCCTCGATGCCATGATCGAGTCTCATGAGAGCGATGTAGAGGAGTTTCTCAAGCGGGTGATCGCCATCGAGGCAGCTTATAGCCAGCAACATGACGGCACGTTTGGCGATCTGAAGGCGTTGATCAATGCCGGATTGACTTCTCATGAAGTCGGAGAGAACGCCGATGGTTACCATTTTCACATCACGGTCGCGAAAGACGGGAAGAGTTTCATCGCCGGCGCCGAGCCTATTCGGTACGGACACACCGGCAAGCGCTCATTTTGGATGGACCAAACGGGGACCCTAAAGAAAACTGACAACGGCGGCAAGCCGATGACCGGAGCAGAACAGGGCAGTAAGCAGTGAGCAGTAGGCAAAAGGCAGTAAGCAGAAGGCAGTAGGCACCCCCGGATCAAATCAGTTTCAGATCTGCGTCCCTCACTCCAATAAAAAACATGGCTGTTTTTGGGGGGCCGACCAGCTTTGCGCTAGGATAGCGACATCGTCATCAGATTGTTTGCCGATCCTCGAGTTTAGGATCTGAGGCTGGAGTCATGGCCGACAGAGAAGAGTTTCTTACCGCGCGACAGCTTGCCGAAATTCTTCAGGTGAGCGAATCAACAGTGCGCCGGCTGGCCCAGAAGCGACGCATTCCCTGCGTGCGTCTCAGTCCGCGCATCATTCGGTTTCATCTCGACGCGGTACGCGAAGCGCTTGATGTGCCGCGGGCGCACGCGCATACGCTGCTGCCCGACGAGGCGCAACTGTCTTTCGATGATTTGCTTTCAAGTTAAGTGAGGTGCGCCTGATGGTCGGCGGCACCGTCGCTGACCATCTTACTTCTTACTGCTTTCCGCTTACTGCCTTCTGCTTTCTGGCTGCCGCACCCTCCCTGACGGTCGGGTTTCTGCTCACTGCTTACTGCTACCGCTTTGCGCGGGGCGCGGCGCCGAGCGGTATTTCCAACCAGCTCCCATCCTGCTTCAGGAATGCCCGCGGCCGCTTGATTGGAAAGTTGCGCGCAAACGCCGGGTTGTTTTTTAGAAAGCGATCAGTCGTCGTGCGATCCCCGGTCGCCACGCGCCAGCTGCCGTTTTCTTTGATGAGGTACTGTTGCACGACCAGTTTGCCGTCACCCTCAATCGGTTTTGAGATCCGGCCATACATCACCGTATCGACAATCGCAATGTTGCCCGAAACTCGGACGGCGCCAATCTCGATCCGATCGAGATGATAAAGATCGCGGCTGCGCTGCAGGGCGGCGACAAACCTTTCACGCGAGATGCGCGGCCGTGATGACGACGGCAGCGAATCATAGAGCCCGCCATATTCGCCGGCTTTCAATTGATCGAATATCCGTTGGACGGCGGCGCGGACTTCAGATTGATCAGACGGAGCTGGTAAGGAATGCGGCAAGGCGCCGGCCCTGGCCCTGACTGCGCAAGAAAGCGACACTATCATCAAAATCATCAAGCCTGCTCTAAGACGCCGCGGTGTGGTCATTTTCAACTTCATTTTTGAGTTCATCATTGTCATCGTCGATTGACTCGTCTTCATCATCCGTCACGGGAAAGCTCGCACGCAAGTGAAAGCGATAGCTGAGAAACCAGGCGACCGCCCCCAGCGTCCCGACGACGAACGCTGCCGAAATATTTTCGCGCCAGAGGAACACCGCGGCGACGATGACGAGCAAACCGGCAAGGATGATGAATGCACGTTCAAGCATGAGGACGTGGGACGATGATCGAAATTGTGCCTTGCACAATCGCGGGCGGATAACATTTATCGTTATCACAAGCCTGGACACGGACCTTAATGGGCAATAGCTGGCTTTCGGGCGCGGACGGTGCTGCGCGTACCGGGACTTCTATGACCGCATTCCCCTCATAAACTGCCAAAGGTTGTTCCGCGAACTCGAACTTTTTGTTGACTGCGGACGGATAAATCGGCTTGCCTGGTGTGATTTGGTTGATCTTGTCGGATAGCAGCTCTGTCGCGATTAAATAAGGAAATGTCGCCGGGTTCGCGTTTATGTGAAATCCCGGTGATATAGAAAGAACGACCTCAGCATTCTGCGAACCCGCTGAACCATCATGCGTAATCACAACGGGTCGAGCCGAAACGCGCACGACTTCCGCGGACGATGAGATTTGCGCGGGCGAGGGAACTGGCTTCGCCGTTTCCAAGGGGCCTTTGTTGCCGCAGCCTGTTAATGAGAAACAAAGACACAGCAACAACAGATGGATACAGCAAGACTGGGACATCGACTTCTCCCGTTTCCAATCAGCGATCTCGTTTCTACTCTGGTTCAGTGGAATCATCGGGCCATCCTGATCCCGCCTGCTTACGCAGGCGGTACTGACTTCCTGGGCATCCTATTACACCTGCCAGCCCAGGCCGTACTGACTTCTCACTCTAGCGGATTTTCTTTCCCGGCGTCTTTCTCCCGTTCTGATTGAGAATCAACTGCGTCACCTTACCCTGTGCATCTCTCACGAAAGTCACCTGCGCGTCCACCACTTTAAGAAAGAATTCAGTCTCGGAGGTGGGAAACAGTTCGAACTTACCTTGCCCGGTAGGTTGAGCGATCAATCTGCCATTCTCATTTGTGACGGTAATGATGAAACCGGGCGCTAATTCGTAATCTCCAGCGTACGCATCGTAAGTCTTCGGATCGACTGTGACTTCCTTGTGCCCAGTCGTCAAAGAAGTGAGCTTCGCCGTCGCATTCGCGTTCTTTGGATCCAGTTCGAGAGACTTTTTGTAATTGGCTATGGCCAGCTCTTTATCGCCATGCACCATGTAAGCTTCGCCCAGACTGTCGTAAGTGTTGGACGCTTGCGGATAAACTTCCACGTTTAGTTTGAAGATTTCAATCGCCTCCTTCACCTTTCTCATTTGCAGCAATTGATAGCCAAGCCGATTCAGTTCCGATTCGGCAAAATCGTACTCGCTTGCCGTCTGTCCTGCTTTCAGCTCACGGTATTCCTTAATCGCAGAAGCCACATCCTTTTCCACGACGGTCTTGATTAATCGCTCAGCGACGGATCGCTTCGGCGTTTCATAAGGCTGATCGTACAAAATACTCATAAGTCCAGAAGTGATCCGGTCGAGATACTCGCCCTGTTCGGCATTGTCGAGCAAGACGATCAGCCGTTTATCCGCCACCATGCGCACGATGACGGTACTGAAACCATTGATCCCACCGTTGTGCTGGATCACCGGAACCTCGAACTTGCTCGGCTGCAGCGCGACCTTACGCATCACAAAGCCGTACCCGTAGTTCTCAAGAGTTGGTTTGAACATCAGCTCTTTGGATTTAGCGGAAAGGATCTTTTGTCCATACAGAGCCTGGTCCCACAGATACAAGTCTTCGACTGTTGAATAAAGTGAACCCGCCGCATAAGGAATGCTCATGTCGAGGTAAGGCGCGTTACTATAACCGCGGGGAGTCCTGGTATAACCCGTGGCGCGTTTTTCTAAAATCGTTCCCCAGTGATCATACCCAGTGTTCTTCATCCCCAGCGGATCGAAAATATTTTCCCGCAGTACCTGCTCGTACGGCTTACCAGTTACTTTCTCGATGATGGCGCCGAGCAGAAAATAGCCGGAGTTGTCGTAAACGAATTTGGTGCCGGGTTCAAACTCGAGATCCCCGCTGGCATATTTCTTAATGAAATCGTCGACTGGATAAGGGTTGCGACTGACATTGCTCATAAAGCCAGGCAGTGAGGTGTAACTGGGAATGCCCGATGTATGGCTCAGCAGATTATGGATGGTCACTTTGTCGCCGGTGTCTTTGCGATATTCCGGCAGGTAATCAGTTAGCTTTCCGTCTAGTTTGATCTTGCCCTGCTCGACCAATTGCAGAATCAATGTCGCGGTGAACTGCTTGGTGATCGAGCCGAGTCTGAATTTCGTATCAGTCTGGTTCGGGATATTCCATTCCATGTTGGCCAGCCCGAAGCCTTTTTTATAAATGACCTTGCCGTTATCGGCGACCAGCACTGAGCCATTGAACTGACCATATTTGTTGTAGAGAGAAACCAACTGATCGATTTTTGTGACCTTGTCCTGCGCGCGAACCGAGACTTGAAACGCAAGGACGGCCAATAAGACGAGGGCCAGGGTCTTGAGGTGCTTTCGCGATGCGATGTTCATTATTGATTCTCCTGAGCTTTGGCCTGCGGGCTAGTCAACCACAACGAATTCCCGGCGGCAAGCGACGATGGTCATCTAACGCGCAATCCGTGCTCAGAGTTTCAACTTGTTCTCTCGTCGCCGCCTCGGTTAGACTCCGCAGGCGAGAAAAGGTTTCATCACTGATTGGTTCAGAGCCGTTTCCGAATGTCCATACTCGATCAAATTCGCCAGCGCGCTTCGTCAAGTCAACAACACATCGTCCTTCCGGAAGGAGAGGATCCGCGCACAGTTGCCGCCGCCAGCGCGGCTGCCCGGCACAGGCTGGCGCGCATTACGATCCTGGGAAGCGAAGACAAGATTCGCACGGTGGCGCAGCAAACGGGAAGTGATCTCGGCGGCGTTGAAGTGATTGATCACACCCGCGCAAACGACTTCGACAAGATGGTCAGCCTGCTTTACGAAGCGCGACGCGCTAAAGGCATGACCCTCGATGAAGCGCGCAATGCGCTGCGTGATCCTCTCTATTACGGCGACTTGATGGTGCGCTCCGGCCGCGCGGATGGATCGGTTGCCGGCGCGACCAACACAACGTCGCACACTGTGCGGGCTGCCCTGCACTGCATCGGGGTGCGCAGCGGCTTCAAACTGGTTTCGAGTTTTTTTGTGATGGCCTTGCGAGATCAGACCGTCGGTCACAACGGGGCGATGATCTTCGCCGATTGCGGCGTGGTCATTGAACCCAGCGCGGCCGAACTGGCCGAGATCGCCATCGCTTCGGCTGATTCCTGTCGCGCGCTGCTAAGCGCCGAACCACGTGTCGCCATGCTTTCATTCTCCACGAAAGGCAGTGCGCGACATCGATTAATCGACAAAGTTGTCGAGGCGACGCGCACGGTTAAAGCACGCGCGCCACAAATCGAGATCGACGGCGAACTGCAAGCGGATGCGGCTCTATTGCCGGTAATTGCCGAATCCAAAGCGCCCGGTTCCAGGGTCGCCGGCCGCGCGAATGTGCTCATTTTCCCTGACCTGCAATCCGGAAATATTGCTTACAAATTAACCGAAAGACTGGCAGGAGCTGCCGCGATCGGACCAATCCTGCAAGGCTTGGATCGCCCGGCAAACGATCTCTCTCGCGGCTGCAAAGCAGAAGACATAATTGACGCGATCGCCATTACTGCCGTGCAGGCGCAAGCACGAAAAGCCACATCTTGATGGGCAACGCGCGCACCAGTGATTGCGCATCAAAGTCGGCGATCCGGTAGAATCAAATCAGGACGTTTGCTTTGTCGTTCCGACGCATTAGATCGATCTTTCTCGTTGCTGTGGCTATCGGCGTGGCGGCGTCCATCCACGCGCAGACACCCTCTCCCTCCCCTCCCAAAACCGACACACAGGAACGCTTGAGAGTTTTTACGGAGGAAGTTCGCTTGCCAGTGGTGGCTCTCGATCAATACGGACACTACGATCCCGCCCTGGAAATGGACGACGTGATGGTCCTTGAGGACGGGGTCGCGCAACAAATACGCAGTATTCGACGCATGCCGTCGTTCGTTCTTTTGTTGCTCGATATAGGAAATGAACTCGGCTTGAAGAACACAAATACTACGGGCGAGGTTGCCGCGCGAGTGGTCAACAGGCTTGCCGACGGCGATCGCATAGCGGTGATGCAGTTTACGGATCGGACGCAGCTGATTCAGGCGTGGACCGGAGAAAAAAGCGCAGCCATTAATGCGATTAGGACGAAACTCAGTTCCGGGAAAGGCAGTCACTTGTCCGACGCACTGTTCGTCGCAGCAGGTCAGTTTCAGAACACCCCGCCGGGTTCGCGTCACATTGTCTTGATCACAGACGGCGTGGAAAGTCCCGGTGGTCGAACGACTTTGACCGCAGCTTTCAAACAACTCAATTCAGTTCAGACTACGGTCCACGTTATCAGCTACACGGCGCTTGCCCGGTTGGCCTTGAAAGAGCAAAGCAAAGTAGTCCGAGGAAGTGATCGGGTTCAGCGCGACGCCAATCCCGCGAGCAACCCGGTGGCTAACGGCGATCCCACGCTGCCGCCCGGAACCACGCGCACTCCCGGGTTTCGAATTGCGAGGATCGATACCGACGTAGCGCTCCGGCAGCGTCGCAAAGAATATGAGAACGCCACCCTGGCAAGCGAGGCCGTCCTGAAGGATATCGGGGAAGAGAGTGGGGGTCAGACGCTGCTGCCGGCGACCAGTAACGAACTGCTGGCCGAAGCGGAAAAAGTATCGCGCGACATTGGATCGGAATATGTAGTTACGTATCGTCCGACGAGGCCGCTGAGTTCGGCAAAACCTGGGGAATACCGCAAAGTGGAAGTTGCCTCGCGCCGGGTGGGTTTGCACCTGCGTAGCCGGCGAGGTTATGTCGTTCCTAACTCTCAATAGTGAGAAATCATTTGCGCACGTCGAACTTACTCCGCAAGTTTCTTCTCCTTGCTCTGCTGTTCGCGTTCTGCTCGCCGCTTAATCTGTTCGCCCAGGACAAGCCAAAACCCAAGCCCGCGGCTTCACCGGCTCCGAAATCGGAACCAAAGCCTGAAGATCGGCAACGCGTCACGGTTTTTACCGAAGAGGTCCGGCTCCCGGTCATCGCCCTGGACGCCTATGGTCATTACGATCCCACACTTGAAACCGATGATGTCCTCGTAATCGAAGACGGCACGGCTCAACAGATTAGAAGCGTGCGTCACGTTCCCGCCAACGTGTTACTAATCCTCGATACGGGTGGAGAGGTAAGTGGCCTGGGCGCGCTATCAAAAAAGACCAGTACGACGCGCGATGTGGCCGCGAAATTAGTCTCACGCTTGCCCGAGGGCGATCGCATCGCGATCATTGACTCCGCAAACCGCGCTGAACTGATTCTGAATTGGACGGACGATCTGGCGGAGATTCAGCGCACTCTGGACTGGAAGCTTTTCGCCGGCAAGCGCTCTCGGCTTTCGGAAGCCATGGCGCTGGCGGCGAAAATGCTCGCAGATCAGCCGGAAGGGAACCGCCATATTGTTTTGATCACTGACGGCGTGGAAACACCGGGCGGCAGCGTCAAGGTTGAAGATGCGCTCAACGAGTTGATGGCCGCCCGGGCCACAGTGCACGTCATCAGCTATACAATGTTCGTTCGTCAGAAAAGTGATAAGCGATCGCCGACGAGCGTTGTGTCCGGACCGCGCCCCGCTTCATCCGATCCAACTGTCGCCAATGATCCAACCTTGCCGCCCGGCACCAGCCGCAGTCCGTCCTATGGCGTGGGTATTACTTTCGATCCGGCGATGCGAAAACAACGAAAGGCATATGAAGCGGACACAAGGAAGAGCGAGAAGTGGCTGACGTCATTAGCTAACGATACCGGTGGAAAGATTTTTCTGCCGAAGTCGACTGAGGAAATGATCGCGCAGGGTGAAGAAGTCGCGCGCGAAATCGGCGCTGAATATGTGGTGACGTACCGGCCCACTCGGCCTTTGTCGGAAGCGGAACCCGGCGAATTTCGCCATATCGAGGTTGCATCACGGCGCGTTGGGCTGCATCTGAGGAGTCGCCGTGGTTACGTAGTTCCGAATTCAAAATAGGCTGGGGATTAGAGTCAAAATGGCGCGAGCCGGAAGGTGGAGCCAGAACTAAACTTTAGCTGATCCGCGCGGCCAATTGAGATTGGACCTCCGACGATCTTACCTGCCACACGTCCTGGTGAGGTTCGCGCATTAAGGAACGTTTTCGTAATTCGTCCCAATCCTCTTTCGGTACGCGATGAAAGGCTTCGACAACCCTGGGATCAAATTGCTTACCAGCCCATTTATCCAGCTCAGCCACGGCGGCTTCGTAAGAGCGTCCTTCGCGATAGACACGATCGCTGGTGATCGCGTCGAATGCGTCCGCCACCGAAAAGATTCGCGCGCAGACATCGATCTCCTCGGCTTTTAATCCCAACGGATACCCTGAGCCGTCCCATTTTTCGTGATGTTGGGCGACGACGCGCGCCGCGCCTTCCAGGAATTCTATGCCGCGAAGAATCTGCTGGCCGTGCAAGGGATGCTCGCGCATCCTCGTCCATTCATCCTCTGTGAGCTGCGAGGGTTTGCGCAAGATTGCATCCGGCACACCAATCTTTCCAATATCATGCAAGAGAGAGCCGAATTCCAGCGCATTCATTTGCGGCCCATTCAAACCGTACTCGCGACCCAAACGCAAACTGAAAGTCACTACGCGCTCGGAGTGCCCGTGCGTTTCCGCGTCGCGCGTTTCGAGGGCCGCCGTCAAGGCCCGCAAAGTCGAGCGATAGGCGCCTTCCAGAGAACCCAGGGCTTTATCCAACTCGATGGTGCGCTGCTCAACAAGTTCTTCCAAATGATTCTCGTAGCGTTGCTTGGCGGTAACAAGTTCGTAATGCTCCAGCGCGCGCGCGACGGCAGCTTCTGCCTGACGCAGGTCGAACGGCTTCATCAGGTAATCGAACGCGCCCAGTCGCAATGCTTCAATCGCGCTCTCGATCGTCTGCATACCGCTGACCATCACGATCACAGTGTCCGGAGAGATTCGCCTGGCGTGGGGAATCATGTCCAAACCACTGATGCCGCCCATGGTGATGTCGCTGATCACCAATTGATAATTATCTTCACGCAACCGTTGCAGAGCTTCTTCCGCCGACAAGGCTTCTGAGCACTCGTAGGTGTCGCTCAATAAGTCACGCAGAACAGCGCGAACTTCGGGCTCGTCATCGACAATCAGCAATTTGCGCGAAGCAGTTTGAGGGTTCGACATTATGATCGCTCCGGATTTGAGCACAGTCTCGGCCGCTGGGAGACTTGACTTGGTAAGCTACAGGAAGAATTCCCCGGCGGTCGGGGGGGTCAGCCCTTCGGCTGAAGGCACGAAGATTGTACAACAATGATTTGAGCGTGGTAAACCATTTTTTGCATGGGTGGGCGAACGGCCATTTTCGGCCCAATTTCTCTTTTACTGGAGCTGATCATGGGTTGACCGCGGCGGCTTGGGACTCTTATCATGACGTGCACCTGGAGCATGCCGGAGTGGCGAAATTGGTATACGCACCAGACTCAAAATCTGGCGAGGTTCACTCCTCATGAGAGTTCGAGTCTCTCCTCCGGCACCACTTCTGGTGTTCCCGCGAATTTACGAGCCAATCCCCACCCAATCAAATGCTTATCGGATAAGTGTTAGAATCTGTATGGATGCGCGTTACCATCGGCCAGATCAATACGACGAATGGCAATTGTGATGGCAACACCGCGCGCATCATCAAAGCCATTGAACAAGCCAAAGACGAATCATCGGACCTGATCGTCTTTCCCGAAGTCACCATCCAGGGCTACACCTCGCTCGACTGGTTTCTTGACCGCGACGTCATTCGTACTTCTCTCGACTCTCTTAACAGAATTGTCGAAGCGACTGATGGCCTTACCGCGGTTGTCGGGACGGTGCGCCCAAGCGATCAGGCCACCGGGCGGGCGCTGTATAACTCGGCCGCCGTAATCCAAAACAAAACTCTGCTCGGCTTCGCCGACAAGACCCTGTTGCCAGAGTACGACGTGTTTGACGATCCCCGTTATTTCCAGCCGGCGTCTGAACGGCGGCTCTTTAATTTGGGTGATTGCAAACTCGGAGTTCCGATTTGCGAAGACTTCTGGAATGACAAGACGTTTTGGAAACAACGGCTCTACGCAAATGATCCGGCGGAAGAACTCATCGAGATGGGGGCCGACCTTTTGGTCTCCATCAATGCTTCACCTTTCAATAAAGGCAAGCTGGCAGTGCGTTGTGACATGGTCTCGCACCGGGCGAAGACGGCCGGCGTTCCAATCATCTTCGTCAATCTCATCGGCGGAAATGACGGAGTAATTTTTGACGGCTCGAGCATTATCGCCGACAGCAAAGGCAAAATAATTTTGCAGGCCCCTCCGTTCGAAGAATTCGTTGGCACGGTCGATCTCGATTGTGGCGTAGCGGATACGCGCTGCCTGCCGGGAGATGATATTGAAACAGTGCGCCGCGCTTTGGTCCTGGGGATACGCGATTATGCCGGCAAGAATGGTTTTGCTAAAGCCGTTGTTGGCCTGTCCGGAGGAATCGACTCGGCAGTGGTTGCAACACTCGCGTGCGAAGCCTTGGGTGGGGCAAACGTAACGGCGGTGACAATGCCTTCGCCATATTCGTCACGGGGCAGCATCGAAGATTCGTTTGCCCTGGGACGCCAACTTGGAATGCCGGTGATTGAAAAACCGATCACTGAAGCTTTTCAATTATTACGGGAGGAGCTCGACTTATCGGAGCCGAAGGCCGGAAGTAATTCGCATGCAGTAGAGAACCTGCAATCGCGCCTGCGCGGCAACATCCTCATGACGATTTCTAATGCTGAAGATCGTTTGCTGCTATCGACCGGAAATAAATCAGAACTGGCGCTCGGGTACTGTACGCTCTACGGCGACACGAACGGCGGGCTGGCGGTGATCGGTGATGTTTTGAAAACGGAAGTCTACGAGCTGGCGCGACTATATAACCGCGAACGTGAAATTATCCCGCAATCAATCATCGACAAGCGGCCGTCGGCGGAACTGGCGCCGGGACAGTTCGACGATCAATCTTTGCCGCCTTACGATGAGCTCGATCCGATCCTCAAACTCTACTTTGAGCAGAAAGAATCGCCCGAAGAAATCATTGCCGCTGGTCACGACGTGGAATTGGTTTACGACATCCTGAACCGGGTGGAATCGCCGGCGAATGAATTCAAGCGCCGGCAGTTGCCGCCGACGCTGATCATCTCGCGCAATGCAATCGGCATCGGCCGGAGGCGGCCGGTCACGCACCGTTACCGGAGACAGCCACAATCGCGGAAGGCCGGTAAATGCGCACTCTGATCTCGAGGCGGGTGCTTTTGGAAATCAATTGGTAGCCATCTTCTCGCTGTTTCGCGGCGGGGCATTTTTCACATACTTATCGAACCAATTGATTCGTTCCGCGAGAATGTGCAGCAGGGTTTCGCGCCCCGCGTAACCGTGCGCTTCAAACGGCAGAGTTACATAACGCACAGTCGCGCCCTGACCCTTAAGCGCCATATAGAAGCGTTCCGACTGAATCGGAAATGTTCCTGAGTTGTCGTCGGCTTCGCCATGCATCAAAAGGATCGGATCCTTGACGTTGTTCGCGTACCAGAACGGCGACATCTTCGCGTACAGATCCGGGACATCCCAAAAAGTCCGGCGCTCACTCTGAAAGCCGAACGGGGTGAGTGAACGATTATAGGCGCCGCTTTCGGCAAACCCGGCGCGGAACAAACGCGAGTGCGCCAGAAGGTTTGCGGTCATGAAAGCGCCATAACTGTGACCACCGACGCCGATGCGCTCGCGATCGCCGACACCCATCTCGACGACTTTGTCGATTGCCGCCTCAGCACTGGCCACGAGTTGATCTACGTAATGATCATTCGCCGTTTCGCCCGGGCCGACGATTGGCATTGCGGGATTATCCAGGATCGCATAGCCGGAGAGCAGCAGAAACAGATGTGAATATCCGCTGACGATGGTGAAACGGTTTGGCGAACCAGTAATCTGGCTCGCTGAATCGGGATCGCCGAATTCCCGCGGGTAAGCCCAAATCACTACCGGCAAACGGGTCCCGGGTTTGTAGCCCGGCGGCAGATAAAGCGTCGCTGATAACTTCACGCCGTCCTTGCGCTGGTAAGTAACGAATTGATGGGTGACGCCGCGAAGCTGCGGCTGTGGATCTTTGAAGTCAGTCACCGCCCGGCGCGAATTGGCGGCGAGATCGCGCACGTAATAATTCGGAGGGTCGGTGGGCGTTTCGTAACGCGTCAGAATCATGCCGGCGCTGTCATCGAGAGGAGCGACGACCGTTTCATATGATTTGCTGTCACTCCGGAAAAGACGTTCGCTGGCGAGTGTCTTGAGATTCAGGCGATCGATGAATGGGCGATCACCTTCCGGCGACGCGCCCTGGCCTGTCAAATAAATGTAATCGCCATTTTGCACGATTGGCCCGGCGCTGCCCCCGCCACCAAAACCTCCCGCGCCGCTGTCTCGGCGCGCAACGGGCGAACCCGGATTCTCGTACGCGGCATCTTGCCGTCGATCCCAGAGTTTGCGAGGCTCGGCACCGGCCTCGAGAATCCACGTGCGTACGTGGCGCGTCGCGCGATCGGTCTCAGTTAACAACCCGATTCCTTTTTCGGTAAATGAAATGCCTGCATATCGCCATTCTGTTTTGGCCATCTCAACCGGTTCCGCGTTGAAGGGAGCGGCAACCGACATGATCTTGTCACGGAAGGGAACCTTATTTTTCAGGTCACCTCCGTCCAGCGCTTCCGCCCAAACGATAGTCGCCGGTTGATCCGGTCGCCAGTGAATTCCGCGCGGCGCGGTTTGCACGCCGGTGAGTGGTACGCCTTCCCGGCTGGGAACATCGGCAATTTTGCGTGCCATTTCCCCGGCACGCGTCCATATCTCAACGTCTTCGGGAAATCCGTCGATTGGAATCAAATGCGAGAAGGGGCGCTTTATTTTGGAAACCAGAAAATATTCGCCGCCTGGCGATGGGGTTACGGTTCCAAGGATTGCCGGACGGCCGATCGGCGTCTTCTTAGCTGATGCAATATTGAAAGCCGCTAACTGACTCGTGAAATAGTATTCAAACAGCGCCTCGTCGTGCGCTGTCTTGATCATGTCTTCAAATGTGGGTGCGGGCGCGGCTTTCCCATAATTCTCCTGGACGTTCGGGCCCATGGGCACCGGCGCTTCCGCCGGCGCCGGCCCGCGACCTGCTGGCACCAGCTCGCAGATCAAGGTCGCGTTGTCATGCAGCCAGTCGCAGGGATCACCGGTCGTGGCATTCAAACGATCCGTTCCGCTAATCATTCTCGCTTTACCCGTTGCGACGTCGGCAACCCACAATTCAATTCCGTTATCTCTCGTGTTGAGAAATGATAAGTGCGCGCCATCCGGCGAGAAGTGAATGTTTGAAAGGTTAGCCTGTGGCGGGACCGAAACCTTTATTTCGCTGCCGTCGGCGATCTTCTTAACGGCGATCGCGTAGATGTTTGCGGTGCGATGTGGCCCATTGGTCTTCGGATTCACGCGCTCTCCCGCCAACCGCCACATCGGCCGCGACAACTCGGTAATACCGGGATAGGCCTTGCGATAACTTAAGGCCAGTACTTGCCTGGACGGACTGAGCAAAGCGGTCGGCAGGGGTGGCGCGTCGAAGGCGTCGATGATTTCTTTTGGCGGCAATAGGTACCTTGGCGCCTCAGGTGTCTGGGCAAAATGAGCGGCCGCGGCGGCCAGAATTAGTGCGCTTGTTAAAGCAATTGTTTTTATTCGCATCGTTGATGTCCTCGGAAATTCGAGTCGTGAGAGGGCGGATTCTATCAAAAGAGCCGGAATTGCAAAAACAGGGAAGTGGCGCCGTCGTCTCGCTGGTTGAAAAATCGCGCAAGATGCCCGTGCCACACTTGTTGTGCATCCTGGTTTATAATCAAACCCGATGAGCGAAAGACGCCCGCAACGCGATCTGGTTCGCGAGTTTCTCAATTACGTCCAGGTCGAAAAAGGTCTGTCGGCGAATACGCTGGAAAGCTATCGCCGCGACCTTATAAAGTTGCAAGCGTGGGCTGCGACAAAAGGGGCACCCGTTGAAAAACTCGAACGCAAAGACCTGCGCGATTGGATTGCGCGCATGTCGCGTGAGGGACTCGCGCCGACTTCCGTTGCCAGAGCTGTCAGCGCGGCGCGCGGCTTCTATCGCTTTCTAATGCTCGACGGGCATATCAAGCGGCACCCGGCTGAGGACCTTGATACTCCGCAGCGAATGACTTATTTGCCGCAATATCTTACTGAAGACGAGATTGACCGTTTGCTGGATGCTCCCAACATCAAGACAGATGAGGGTGTTCGCGATCGGACAATGCTGGAATTGATGTATGCCACGGGTTTGAGAGTTTCGGAGTTGTGCGCGCTGACAGCGCGTGACATCGATATTAATGCCGGCCTGGTTTCGTGTTTTGGAAAGGGAAGTAAGCAACGACACATTCCGATTGGCAAAAGCGCGATTCATTGGCTGCAGGAATATTTTCCCGTCCGGCAACGCCTGGGAGTTGAAGGAAAACCTGAATTATTTCTCTTTCGCGGTCGCGCGATGACCAGACAAAATGCCTGGTCGATAATCAAGAAACATGCAGCCAGCGCCGGCGTGCCTGACATTTCGCCGCACACTTTGCGGCACAGCTTTGCCACGCACCTGATGCAGCACGGAGCCGATTCGCGATCGGTGCAGGCGCTGCTGGGTCACGCAGACATTTCGACGACCCAGATTTATACGCACATTACGGATCAACATATGCGCAAGGCCTATGATCGGTTCCATCCAAGGGCGCGGGTGGTGACAGGAAAAAGCGGCAAGTGAGCATCCGGCAAACCCATTTTCCATATATCATTTTTCAATTTTCATTTCTCATTTAGTCTCCGGCGTTACTTTTCAATTGCGACAGCCGATGTATTCCAATAGCAGATAAAAAATGCCAAATGAGAAATGGAAAATTGCTTGAGCCTTCTCGAATGAAGACTGCGCCAACTGAAGTCACCCGCACTTATCTGGAAATGCGATCGCCGGACGAGTTGCAATCCTGGCGATCCGACGACCCCCGCATCTCGATTGAGCGATTGCGAGATTGCTCCTCAGCGTTCTATCGCCATCTCTACGTTAAGGTTGGCGCCAATTACCATTGGATTGATCGTCTGCCGTGGACTGACGAACAGATTGAGGCCCACCTGAACCAGCCGGAGATTTCTCTTTGGCTGATGACCTACGAAGGCCGCGGGTTCGGCAAACATTTGCTGACCTGCGCGACTGAGCAAGCCTGGTTCGATGGCGCGAATCGCGTGTGGCTACACACTTGCACGCTCGATGACAAAGCGGCGATGCCAAATTATTTAAGCCGGGGATTTCAAGTGTTTAAGAGTGAGCGTTACGCTCTCGATTTACCGGAGTGAGATCCCAAATCGCCGAGACTAGTTTTAAGCGGCAATTGAAGCCTCCATTACGACTGAGCCGTCCTTTGTTGCGTCATAAAGGCCTGAGTCATAAAACCACTTTAGGTGTTTTTCTTTTGAGGGCTCAGACTGAACAAGTCTCTGTAGCAAGAGTCGTATGACTGACTCCCATTGGCGTTCATTAGTTTCTTCAGGGGAACTTAGGAGTTCGCGAGCGTACTTTCGGAAAATGTCATCAGCCCTTATTTCGTAATCGGGTCCTCGATCAAAACTCGAGGGCGAATGATTCTTCCAGAGGTAGAAGTAGTCGGGAGGCATCACAATTAAGAAATACGGAGTATTGGGGACACCCGCATGAACCAGCAGGTTCCGATGAATTCGCTCAGCCCAATCTCTTGTTTTGGTTGTCGCTCTTGGTGCCTTTTTCACTTCAACAATGAGCTGCAGTCTATTGTCAGGAGAATAGACAGCAACATCCGCTCGCTTCTCGATCTTTGCTCCTTCGATTTCCCATTCACCAGAGCGCACCTGTTCTTCCAAGCACGGACGACAGACATTAACCTGAACACGGTTAGGCAGCGTCCAAACAGCTGTGATACCAGCTGGACTCTTAGCTATGCATCGGTCTGTTTGTATAGTGCAAATGTCTTCCAAAACAATGCCTGTAGGTTCTACTCTCATTGCCTTACTCCCATCTGCTTTCGCTAAACCACTGGCTTAGTCGGTCTCTGGCATCTTCGATCAAATCCCTGCGATCCCTTTCATTTAAGACCGACATGAAGGACGCATGCAAGCTGGCTTCGGCCTCGTCGATTAGACTATCGGGAAACTCAATCGGTCTTTGGATTTGACCCTCGAATCGCTCGACGTGAGCGGCCGCGGGTTCGGCAAACATTTGCTGACCTGCGCGACTGAGCAAGCCTGGTTCGATGGCGCGAATCGCGTGTGGCTACACACTTGCACGCTCGATGACAAAGCGGCGATGCCAAATTATTTAAGCCGGGGATTTCAAGCATTTAAGCAGGAAAACTACCTGATTGATTTAGCGAAGTAACTTTCACGCTTTGCGTTCATGTAGACAAGATGTCCGCGCTCCCGGCATCAAATAAACGCGAAATCGAACTGCTCCTGATGCACGCGCGCATCGCTCGTGATATCAATCGCACCCAAATAATCTTCGATTTCATTAAGCACGTCGCGCTCAGGACCGCGTAGCGCCCGCGCGACTTCCGGATTCACGCGCAGCGTGGGCTGGCGTTCGCCTTCGGCGTCAGCATCTTTTGAAAGACGCCGCGCCTGCTCGAGAATTTCGTAACAGATCGTCTGTGGCGATTTCACCAGCCCGGCGCCCTGGCAGTACGAGCACGTTGCGCACAATGTCCGCTCAAGCGATTGCTTGACACGCTTGCGCGTCATGATCACCAGGCCAAAGTCATTGAACGCCAGCACCTTCGTCGGCGATTTGTCGTGGCGCAATGCTTCCTGCAGCGCCTGCATTACGCGGGTGCGATTGCGGCGATCTTCCATGTCAATTAGATCGAGCACGATGATGCCGCCTAAATCGCGCAGGCGAATCTGGCGCACGATCTCATCCACCGCTTCGAGGTTTGTCCGGGTAATCGTATCTTCCAGTCTTGTCGCACCGCGGCCCACGAACTTGCCGGTATTAACATCGATTGCCACCAGCGCCTCAGTCTGGTTTATGACCAGGTAGCCGCCTGATCTCAGCCACACGCGCGGCTTGATCGCTTTGTCTACTTCGGCCTGCACCCCGAACTCTTCGAGGATGGGGGTGTCGCGCGTGTAGAGTTTCACGCGATTTACCATACGCGGTTGAATGCGATGGACGAATTCAACAATGCGCTGATATTCATCTTCCGAATCAATCCGAATAGCGCTGAAATCATCCGAGAGTTGATCACGGAGAATTCGCTGCACCAAATCGAGATCGCGGTGAACCAGAGCGGGCGCCTTGGTTTTGTCGGCGTTCTCGCGAATATCCAACCACGTCCGCACCAGGTACCGTGCATCGGCCCGTAAATCGCTCTCGCTGATGCCAACTCCGGCGGTGCGCACGATGAAACCTCCGGACGGCACGTCCTCTTCATCGCGAATGCTTTGAATCAATTTGCGCAGACGCGTGCGCTCACTTTCAGAATCGATCTTGCGCGAAACTCCAAGATGTTCGACGGTGGGCATGTAAACGAGGTATCGACCCGGCAGGGCGATATGCGAAGTGATGCGCGCGCCTTTCTTCGCGATCGGCTCTTTGGCAATCTGAACCAGAATCTCCTGAGAGTCGCGCAGCAAATCGGTGATCGCAGGTTGACGGTGATCGCGATGCTGTGTTCGCCGGCGCCGGCGCGGATCCGGACGGCGGGCGGCGCGTGCCGGCGCAGCCTCTGATACGTGCGCATCGTCAGGTTCACTGGTTTGGACTTCGGCAGGTTCGACTTCGGCAACTTCAGCGTCGCCGTTTGCGCCGTCACCGTCCGTCGTGCCGTTAGCTTCACCAGTCACTGATTTCTTTGGCCGCCGCCGCCGGCGGCCACCCCTCCTGGTCGCGAACTCTTCATGCGCGCGGCCCGATGTCAGGCTAGCTTCCGCATCCGGATAAGTTTCGTCCGCTGCTTCTCTACTTTCGAGGCCCATCGCCTTACTGCTCGCATCAAATTCTTCCGAGAATTCAGGCGGTGCGGCCGATCGCTCATCTTCAATCGCGTGTTTTTCCTCGTTCGGCGCAGACTTGGACGCGCGCCGGCTATGGGGTTTTCGCTCTGGTTGACCGCTCTCCGCAGCGTCGTTCTTCTTGCTGCGACGGAACAGATTTCTCACGAGATCGATGGGACTCTTACCTTCGCCGCCACCGTCGGCGTCGTCACTGACACGCTCGAACGATGGCCCGCCCAATCTTTCTTCTGCAATATCGTCGACGAAGTCACCAACACTGGCTGGTATTAATTCGTGCTGCCGAGGCGCTTCTGCGGAGACTTCACTATCATCTTCAATACGCTGAAAGGACCCGCTGCTGGTCATTCCCTTGGAAAGCAGCGAGCCGACAGGCGCGCTCGGCAAATCTTCCATGTCGAACTCGGCGGCGTGCACTTCGTCCATAATTCGTTCCTGGAGCCGAGCATCTTTCAGCATCTCGCCATTCGTGGCGCGCTCTTCTTCGTCGCTTATCCGTTCGAACGATGCCGCCGAAGAAACAAAGGGCGTTTGAATGTCTTCGCCTGAAGGGTAGATCGGCGCACTTCCGTCTTCTGCTTGAGTGATTTCTGCCGAGTCGCGTCCTCGACGTCGGCCACCTCGCCGACCACGGCGCCGTCCTCGCGGCTCTTCGCCCTCGAGTGCGCCTGCGGGTTCTGTTTCAAGTTCAGCGGCGGCCGAAGCCTCAGCCTCAAGCAGAGGTTCGGCGCGTTCGTGGCTGGCTTCGATGTGATGCTCGCGCTCGACGCGGCTTTTTTCGATATGCTCGGCGGCCGCCCGGGCGGCAGTGGCAGCATCACCTTTCTTTGTTTTGTCGACAACGATCCGTTCGAACTCAGCTTCTTCGTCAAAGAAATCGGAGACATAAAGGAACGCATCACGCTCCAGGCCGATGTCTACAAACGCCGATTGCATCCCCGGCAGGACGCGCATCACGCGCCCTTTGTAAATGTTACCGACGATGCCCTGGTTTTGTTCACCGCGCTCGATGTAAAACTCCGTGACGCGGTCGTTCTCAATGATCGCGATCTTTTTCTCGCGACCGTTCACACTAACTATTAACTCTTTTGCCATTTAGATTCTTTCTGTGGCGCAGCTGCGCGTGCTCCCGCTTCGGGGACCCACAGCGCGCACACGATTGGTGAGCAGAAGCTCGCGCATCTTTAAGCGCGATTCGCGGCCGAGAAAGACGGCATATCTCCTGCTCGATTGTGGTTGGAATTTGCCGGAATCATTTTCCGGCAGATGAAACGCATCGATCGTGTCACCGCACAATGTATGCGCACGCGGTCGATTCGCGTTATTTGATTGAGAGTCTCGCCCGGGATGCTGATCAAATAGATCGACATCCTCTGAATTGCGAGAACGTCTTGAACTGTTCAAGTAGGAACTCCATCGAACCGCGAGAGGCGCGACCCGGAAGTCGCGACAATACCAGGGAGCCAGCGTCACCTCTTTTGATAGACGCGCTCTGAAACCCGGGCGAACGGTTCGGTTGCCATCAAATTGATGGCTTCAAAAAATCTTGCTCAAACCCAATCACTCTGCTTGAAAATTCAATCGCGGTGATGCGACGGGGCCGAATGCCCAGCCAGGTGAGCGAACGCAGTATAACAAAGCCGCCGTGAAATTGATAGCTGATTTCGGAAACCCTGGCGCCGCAGCAAGAGTCTGTTCTGCGATTTCGTTGGGTAATTGCGACGCTCGAAGAGCAAATCATTCAGCCGCGAGGCGCGGTTTCCGCCAATCTTTTTCAGGTGGCGATGTGTGCTTAGCCTCGAATTCGCCGCATTAGATCCTTGAACCGATCATCGTCCCTGAGACTGGCAAGATTCGGGTCAGCGTCGAACCATGGCTTGTTTCCATTTCCCAGCGCGACCGACCTCCGCAACCATTCAAAAGCCTGATCGTGATCACCGGCCAGCGCGTACACGGAAGCGACCGCATAAGCGATATCGGAATCGACGAGGGCATTTCGTTTGACATCTTCACTCAATTGTTCGAGAGCGCCTTGAGAATCGCCTTGCGCGGCAAAACATAACGCCAGCGTGGGCCGCATGCCATGAAGGTTGGGATGTTGTTCCAGTACCTCGCGCACGATCGCCGAGGCTTCCTCGAAACGTTGCGCATAGAAGAGAGTCAAAGCCCGAATAGTTTTGAGGAGCGGATTGTTTGGTTCGACCGATGCGGCCCGGTCCAGCTCGCGCCTGGCGTCTTCATTCTTATTCTGATAGAGAAAGATCAGCGCGCGATTGTAGCTGACCACGACAAAGCTCGCCGGGTCGAGATGAACCAGCCGGTCGTAACTGCTCAGCGCGCGATCGTACTCGCCGTCCAGCCGGTGCAGCGTCGCTTTTACAAAATATACTACCGCTTCGTTGGGCGCTTCCCGGCGCATGCGCGCAACTTCTTCACGCGCCTTCTGCTTCTGCCCGCGCCAGAGATAGATGAAGACCATCAGCATTCGCGCTTCAATTATGTTTGCGTCAAAGGACAGCGCCTTGCTAAAGGCCGCTTCCGCGCGCTCGAAATCGTCCGCGCCGCCGAGGCCTTTGAAAACGCGATTGACATGACATGCTCCGACGCCGTCATAAGCGAGGCCGAATTCCGGATCGAGCTCAATGGCGCGGTTGAAATGTTTAATTGCTGCATCGCAGTCGGCTGCCGAGACGGTGCGAAAGATGAAACGCGCAAACCGATCGCGGCCCCGAAGATATTCTTCATAGGCCTCGGCGTTAACGGTCGCGGGTTGAGCGAGCCCTGCCTCTTCATCAGGACTCAACTCGAGTCGCAATCCATCGACGATCCGTTGGGTAATTTCGTCCTGCACCGCGATGATGTCGTTCGAAGCCGAATCGATTCTATCGCTCCAAAGAATCTCGCCGTTTTTTACGTCAAGCAGTTGGGCGTTTACTCGAAAGCGTTCCCCGACATGAATGAATCCCGCCGACAGGACTGCATCAACATTCAGTTCGCGGCCGACATCGCGAGGATCCGTCGCCTGTCCCTGGTATTTCGACATCACCGACGAGGGCCGAACGACTAGTGACCGAATCCGGGCGAGCTCGGTAATTACGGCGTCGGCGAGGGCAAACTCATAAAAGCTGGAGGACGGGTCGTTGTTGAGGTTCTTGAAAGGCAGAACCGCAAGGCTTTTTTTCTCAGGATCGGCGATGGTGGTCGAAAGCGTCTCCTTCGATTCAGATACCGGTAGAGAACTAAGCTGCGATGCGGCGGATCCAGTCTCGCTTCCGGTCAGGGTTTTTAACCATCGCATCGCGCGCGATACGGGACTCGAACCGCCGAGATGTTTGGGTGGCGCGGGTGCGACTTCCATTTGCGCGCCGCTGTCGATTTCCCGCAGCACGGCGCGCAGCTCGTCGCGCAACTCGGAAACTTTTTGATACCGATCCCGCGGATCTTTGGCGATCGCGTGATCGAGAATTTGTTGCAGGCGCGCCGGCGTTTGCCCCGGACGCGCTTCGGCCAAAGGTTTTGGCTGATCGTGAATCACGGCGTGGCGAACATCGATCGTTGTCTTGCCGCGAAAGGGCCAGGTACCCGTCAGCATCTCGTAAAGCAGTACGCCGGTCGAAAAAATATCCGCGCGAGCATCGACCTTATCGCCACGCGCCTGTTCAGGCGCCGCGTAAGTAGCAGTGCCATAGGGCACGCCAATCTCAGTCAATTCAGTTTGATGAATGCCGCTGGAGTGCGCTTCAGTTTCATCGAGCAGTTTGGCCAGACCGAAATCAAGGATCTTCACCTGGCCGCTGTCGGTGACCATGACGTTTCCTGATTTGATGTCGCGATGAATAATCCCGCGCGCGTGGGCCGCCGTCAGCGCCTCGGTTACCTGAATGGCAATTCGCAAGGCACTCTGCAATTCAAGCGGCCGCCCATTGACGAGCTGACGCACATTGCGCCCTTCAATGTGCTGCATCGCGATGAAATGCAGGCCATTCGCCTCGTCGAGATCGAATATGGTGCAGATGTTCGGATGATCCAGAGATGAAGCCAGTCGCGCTTCGCGTTCGAATCGTTTTAGGTTTGTTTCCTTGACGGTAAGTTCTGGGGGCAGGACTTTGATTACGACGGTCCGGCCCAACTTATTATCCAGGGCTTTATAAACTGTGCCCTGTCCGCCGGCGCCGAGCTTGTGTGTGATTTTGTAATTACCCAGGGACTGGCCGATCATGAGTGCGGATATTTAACGCTCAAACAAGCGCCAACTGCAACTGTCGAAATTAAGTCTGAGAGTTACAACTCAGTTACAGATACCTTGAAGCACACCATTATTGAACGTCTGCGTCCGCGAAAAAGCTTTGCGCGCCGTGCCTTTCGGCGCGGAAAGTTCTCGTGTGTAACTCCAGACGTTATTCCGACTCGTCTTTATTTAGTCATCGGTCCGTCGAAGTCCGCACACAAAAAATCTGCGCAGTTGGTTTTCACTATCAGATGAGGTTCAGCTCAGTAGTAATGCACAGCAACGCTGAGTGTGGACAGTGAAGATCAGCAGGCAGAAACCCGACCGTAAGGGAGGGTGCCTAAAAGGCAGTGATCAGTGAGCAGAGGCGAAGCTGATTTGGAACCACCAGGAAAGTCTCATGCTCAGGAAGGGGTTCACCCCAGATAAAAAGGAGCTCCGTTAGGAGCGCAAATGTTCCCAGCGAAAACGACATGGCTAGATTCTCATACCCTTCTGGGCAAAGCCCAGGCGCTAATTGAGATCGGATCTCCGGCGGCTCTTTTAATGGTCGTTCCGACTAATTCTCATCAAGATTCATCCGGCGAAGCAATTGGATAAAACGTAGATCGGAACGCAGGCCGTCGAATGCGGGATTTACTTTAAGTTGTGTCATCAGATGAATGTGAGTCTTATAAGCCAATTCAAGGTTGTCAAGGGCGCGCTCATTCTCGCCGAGCCTGGCCAGGAATACTGCTCTAGCATAAGGAATGTTCCAAATACCCCACGATCGCCAAGCGGGCGGAGATGAGCGTTTCACGCGCGCAAGTTGCTCATGCCAATATGCCGGCATACCGCCCCGCACTAATGCCAGTTGGAGTTCCCGAAAGGGATTTCGAAGCTCAATGAGTTTATCCTTTTTGCCCGTTTGCTCATATAACTCACCCAGGTTCGCGTCGAAGTCTCCCATGTGCGCTCCCATAAGGCGATCGCCTGCCTTCAGGTACGTTTGCTCTGACTCGTCATACCGTCGCGCGAAGAAATAGACTCTGCCCAAATCGGAAACAATTGGTATCGATAGCGGATCCAATTGCAGCGCGCGCTGCTCTTCGGCGATTGCTGCATCGGGATGATTCATTTCTCCCAGGAATAATCCATACCAGTGATGAGCCAATGGATAATTTGGATTCAATTCAATCGCACGTTTGAACTCACGGTCTGCGGCGTCCCAATCCCAGTCGTAAAGCCAGCGAATAAGGGCCATCGATGTGTGGGCCTCAGCAAGCGTGGGATCGCTCTCGATAGCTCGGCTAGCGAATTCTTTTGCCTTTCCGAAACTCTCTTCCGGCGTGAATATCAGATATGCGCCACCTAAGCTGTAGGAATTAGCCAATCCGCTGTACGCAAGCGCGAAATTCGGATCTATTTCGACAGCACGTTTGTAGTACTTTGCGGCTTTATCCAGAGCCTCAGGATTCCGCTGATTCCAGCAATAATTACCTTTCAGATATAGATCATAGGCTTCGGCACTCTGCGTGCCGCGAAGTTGTCTGTGTTGTTGGTCGCCAAGCTTCCAGCCCAATTTGTCGGCCACATCATGCGCAATCTCTTCCTCCGTAGTCTGGATGTCTGAAGATTTTCCTCGGTATTGTTTATTGAAGATGGATTGACTGTTTCGACCCTCGGAAAGCGCGACGTCAACCAGAACTTCACTGCCAACGATTGTGACTCTGCCGGTCAGGACAGTTTCAACACCGAGTCCCGTGGCGATTGGTCCCGGATTAGTCGTGCTGCCTTTGTAACGAAAAACAGAGTCGCGTCCAGCTACTTTAAGTCCAGGAATGTGCGAAAAATCATTCAGCAGTTTTTCCGTAATGCCATCGCACAGATAATCCAGGTTCGGGTCGTCACCGGAGTTTACGAACGGCAGGATCGCTACTGAGGTTTTCGGTTTAGCGCGCACGCTGAACAGTGTAAAGAGCGAGCCGAGAAGCAAGCAAACAAAAGCAACGACAAGACTACTAGCTACGAGCGTTCTATTTCGTTTGAAGAATTTTGTGCTGCTGTAGGCCAGCGTATCCTTGCGCGCGATAATCGGTAAGCCGTTAAGGTAGCGCCGAATATCTTCAGAGAATTGCTCGACCGATTTGTATCGTCGTTCCGGTTCCTTCCGCAGGGCCATCAGTGTGATGTTGTCAAGATCTCCCCGAAGGACCTTGCGCAAGCTTCCGGAATTCGCATCACCTGCGCCGGCAACGGATTCCGGCGCAGATATCCTGCGTCGCTTGCTGTCTGAGGAAACCCTGGCGATCGCATTGATAGCCGTACTGGGCTTCTCAGGTTCCTGGGTGCTGATTAGGCGCGCAACCTCATTCAGTCGGTTGGTCTTAAACTGGTAAGGAAGACAACCGGTCAGCAATTTGTACAACACCACGCCCAGCGAATAAACATCTGTGGCATTCGTAATCCCACTACCCCGCACCTGTTCAGGGCTGGAATACTCCGGCGTCATCACCAGAACCGTCGTCGTCTGACTCGCTCTGTTTTTGCTTGATTCCGGTAACAGAAGTTTTGCTATCCCGAAATCGAGGAGCTTCGGAACGCCCTCTTCATTCACCAGAATATTGGTTGGCTTTATGTCTCGATGGATTACAAAACTCCGATGCGCGTAGTCCACTGCCGAGCAAATCGAACGGAATAATTCCAATCGTTGGATTGTGGTAAGACTCTTTTCGTCGGCATACTTGTCTATCGGCAACCCATCAACATATTCCATGACGAGATACGGTAACCCGTCCGCAGTCGTTCCACCGTCAAGCAGTCTGGCGATATTTGGGTGATTAAGATTGGCAAGTATTTGCCTTTCTTTGCGAAAGCGACGTGAGACAAACTCCGAATCCGGACCGCTGCCAATGAGCTTGATAGCGACCCGTTGCTCATATTCACCATCAATGCGCGCGCCTTCGTAGACTACACCCATCCCTCCGCGTCCGATCTGCCGCACGATACGATAACGGCCGATGTCGCCTGTAAATTTTTGGTCGCTTTCATGAAGCACCTTCAGAGCCAAACTTGCGGCCGATATATCAAGCACTGAGGATTCCAAACGGTTTTCATTCTCTTTGTAGGATCTCAACAGTGACTTGACTTCGCTTTCGAGCAAAGCATCGTTAGCGCACGCGGTCTGAATGAACCGACTGCGTTCTTCCGGAGGACGTTGCAGACTGGCAAGAAAGAGATTCTTGACTTGCTGGGCTCTGGATGAGATTTCCCTTCTAGACTTCATTGCTGCTCAATTCACGAAGTAGCCAGGTGCGCGCAAATTTCCAATCACGTTCGATCGTCGATTCTGAGACATCGAGAAGTCGGGCAGTTTCTGCAATCGACAATCCGCCAAAGAAACGTAGCTCGACGATCTTACTTTCTTGTGGGTAATCAGCCGCCAGTCGTTTGAGAGCTTCATCAAGCTCAATCACGTCTATTGCCTGGTCATTGACGACCCCGTCTGCTTCCGAGAGGGCGAGTTTGAGCCCTCCTCCACGTTTCAACCTTTTGTGGCTGAGGGCATGATTTGTCAGAACCCGGCGCATCATCATCGCCGCGACACCTATGAAGTGCTCGGTACTTTGCCACCGGACCTCCTCTTGCCCAGCCAGGCGCAAGTAAGCTTCATGGACCAGCGCCGTGGGCTGGAGAGTGTGGTCCGGGCGTTCGTTTCGCAGATAACTGGCGGCGATTCGGCGCAGCTCATCATAAACGAGGGCGATCAACTCGTCGCGTCTCGTGAGATTGGCGTTATTGACGTCCGCGAAATCTGCAGATACTCGATGCGAAGCCATGAATTAATGAATCACTTCGGCGGTTGGCGCTTAACGGATAACGAAATCTAACACCTTGACCACTGGTAGGCAACCTGATTTTTGAGTTGTCTCATCGTCGAGATAAGTGATCTATCGATACTGTTTTAATCCACTGCCCAGCGGGCTTGACGGAAAATTCCCACAAAAGTTGCGTTATCTATTGACTGGGATTGTATTTCGCTGAGATCGCTCGAAAGGGACCGGCCCTACCATACAGATGGAATCCAGGATCGCCCAGAAACCCTACCTGATTTGGGCGGAGCCGGGGAAGTCCCTGGGGGTCGCGCGCGGCTCGCCAACGTCCCCGGCGCGTGTGCTGATGCAACGAATCGGGACGCGGTCCCTATGCTTGTCGGGTTTTATCGTCTCAGACATTTAGGTTATGCGGGCAGAGAAGTGTTCAGCTTCTGATTGACCGCGATGCACGACCGAAGCGGTATTCCAACTCTATCGGATCGCCGGAAAAATGCGCGCAACATCTGAGGTCATCTCACCGGGTTTTTCATTTTCGAAATGGACGCGTGATATCCATCCACGTCGGAACCTCTCTGTGCCAAACAAAGGGGAGAAACGGAAGCGTTTATACAGGCAGCGCCGGGCAGCCGGTCAATGCACTCAGGCTGGTTGTTCGGCAAAGCCTGAAGTTGGAAGGTGCAAGTGCCAAAAGCACTTGCAAGATATGGCTAAGCGCGCCTTGAAGGATCGCAAAGAGAGGATAGCTAACGGAGTATGTAGTTATTGTGGCACACGACCTCAATTCTGGGGACGTAAATGTATCCTCTGCCGGCAAATGTACACCAGCAACCCATTACCAATCGGAGCCAGACGAGCTCTGCGGGAGTACCGCAATGCAGAAGCGCAGCACTCCTTCGCACAAATTCAAAATAAGACCCGTGCCGTCGCTATCAAACTACTGGCCGGCAGGAAAGTAGTGGGTGAGCAAGCGAGGGCCTTGCGGCTTTATGTCGGAGTCGATGACGGAAAATGGCGCACCTACAGCGAAATTGCCGCACAGATGAAAGTAAGCAAGGAGTGGGTACGCAAACTTCTATTACCTTCAAAGATCACTTTGGCTTCGATGGTAGAAGGCAAATTACCCTGGCCCGCATATGAAAGGAAGACAGGATATCGCGTTGGGAACGAAAAGCCGTTAAGCCGGGAATCAAGGTCGAGTTGTAAACATGAAAAAGTAAAGGCGTGTCCCGATCAATCGATTGGTTATCAGGAGGGCGGTGGCCTGCTCAATGTTCTTCTTCTCGGTCTGACTACTCTCCGCTGCCAGAACTGAAATCACGAAGACGTGGTAATTCCATCCCGGTCAGAGCTTCGCACGGCGATAGCCCGAGGGGTTCTCGCTAAACAGTCATCATTGAACGGTCATGAGCTTCAATTCCTCAGGAAGACGGCTGGTCTGACAATTGAGAATCTTGGCCAACGGCTCAACGTTGTCCCTCAGACCATTAAGGCCTGGGAAGCATCTTCGGCATTGCGGTTAACTCAGGATCTTGCGACTCGACTCTTGATCGCGTCTGTTTTGTTCGGCGAGCCTTTTTTGGTGTTCGTGCCATCGCTATTTGACTCGATCCGTTGGTCAGAAGCTTCCGTTCCTGAGAGCAGGATCCGCTGGGACGCAGTAGCGCGTCGGTGGGAGTCGTTGAGTGTCGCAAACAACTGCAAGGAAAAGCCTTTGGAATGTGACCATCAAGAGGAGTCGACCGCCTACGAAGCGATATGGCAGGGGTCATTTTAAGGGCTTTCGCCTGGGCAAGTATCAAAAACATCGAGAGGGTAAGCTGATTCATGTCTAAACCAAAACTGCGCTGTCGAGTTGGATTAGTTCTGCTTTCCATGGCCATCGCCGCAACCTTGATAGCTTTCGCAGCCTCAGCGTCCAGGATGACTGGTCGGGCAGATGTTAACCAGCCAGTCGCGAGTCGAAGCGATGGTTCCTCAGATCAGAAGCCATTGAGCCCGCTGGCGCCGGCGATTACGGCGACGCTGACTGACAACACGTCCACGAGTGTCGCTCCGGCCGGAACGATTAGTTACACCGCAGTAATCAGTAATACTGCCGGCGCCGGCAACGATGCCACCGGTGTTGCCTATAACCACACGATAGATTCAAACACAACTCTGGTAGCCGGTTCGATTCATGCTTCGCCCGTAGCTTTCAACGATACTTATAACTGGGTTGGCAATACTTTTCTCGATACGACCGCGCGGTCTCTCTCCACAGTTATTTCAAATGATGTGGCCATCAACCCAGGTGGCGGATCGGATACTTTCTCGGTCACTACGATCACCAATGGCGCGAGCACGCTGGGCGGCACGGTGAATCTCGCCGCTGATGGCAGCTTCACCTACAACCCGCCGGTTGGTAGACCGAACGCCGTTGATGGCGCATCGGTTAACGACACCTTCACTTACACAATCAAGAACAACACGGACAATTCGCTGACTGCGACCGGGACAGTAACGATCGCCCTGAGTGGGCGGGTGTGGTACTCGCAAGGCGGCGGCTCGGGCGACGGTCGCAGTGGCACTCCATCGGGCAATCCCGCAACAATGTCTACTTCAGCCGACAAGAGCACTGATATCCTTTATGTCTTCTCTTCCGGCAGCAATTTGAATGGCGCCTTCACACTCGATAGTGGACAACAGTTGTTGGGCCAGGGTGTCGCCCTCGTCGTCAACAGCATTACCCTTTTCACTGCCGGCAGCGCTCCGACACTTACAAATAATGCGGGCAGCGCTGTGACGCTAAACGCGACTAGTGGCAGCAACACGATTAGTGGATTCAATGTCGGTAACTGTTCCGGCATTGGGATCACGGGCACAAGTTTCGGCACGCTCACGGTCAGCGGTATCAGCATCAACAACGCGAATCCCGGCGCCGCGCTGTTACTCAACAACGGCACTGTCGCCGGCAGTGGCTTTACTTCAACTTCCTCGACAGGCGGAACAAATAGTGTGTCGCTAACGAGCGTCAGCGGCACGTTGGCGCTGGGCGGCGGCGCACTGAGTGGCGCATCTGGGAATGCCTTCGACGTGAGCGGTGGCGCAGCGTCCATCAGCTATTCTGGCACGATCACTCATACCGCAGCAGCACGACTCATCAACATCGCCAATCATACCGGCGGCACTGTGACATTCAGCGGAGCCATCAGCGGATCAACGTCAGACACGGGTATTAATCTCAGTACCAACGGCGGCGCAACGATTAGCTTTACGGGTGGAATAACTCTCAACGGAGTGAGCAGTGTGTTTGTGGCGACCGGTGGCGGCACGATCACGACGAGCGCGACGAATACCATTGGTGCGACGACTGCGCCTACCGGCCCCGCCCTTAACGTTGCCAATACCACGATCGGCGCCAGCGGTTTGAACTTCCAACGCATCAGCGCTACCGGAGGCGTAAATGGCATCGTCCTCAACAACACCGGCTCGACCGGAACGTTCACCGTCACTGGCAACGCCGGCACATGCACGTCACTGGCGACCTGCACCGGCGGCGCGATTCAGAACGCGACCGGAGCCGGCATTTCGCTGACCAATACCAGAGGCCCTTCATTCGATCGGATGTTTATCCAGAACACCGGTGATAACGGCGTGCGCGGCACGACCGTCACGAACTTCACGATGACGAACAGCAGAATAGACAACTGGGGAACTGCTGCTCCGGCCGAAGGCGCCGGGATCGGGTTCAATGTCGACATCGCCGGTGCAACGAGCAACCTCGACGGCACAGTAACGATCACCGGCAACACGCTGACTACCGGCAAACACGGGATCGATATCAACAGCCGTTCGGGCACGATTTCCGACGCGAATATCTCGAGCAACAGCATCACTCCGAACACGACGACGGGAAGCGGTATTCGTTTTATTGCCTTCGCCACAGCGTCAAGCGCGGCGAACATTACCAAGGCCACGCTTAACGCTAATACGATCCGCGCTGCGGGACTGGGCGTTCAGGTTCAATGTGGCAATGCCAGCGGCACTGCCACTGTGCCCACCTGCGGCTTGGGTGGGGCAAACAAAATCAGTATTACCAATAACGATGCGCAAGGGACGGCGGCTGTTCGCTTCACCGGTGAAGGACTGCTCGCGCTGGTCAATGGCCGGGGCACGGGGAACTTCGATATCAGCGGCAACACGGTGAAATTCTCCAGCGGGATACTGATCAGCCATTCGGCATTCGGATTCGCCAGCGTCACTTCGACTATCAACAACAACATTCTCGACAACTGCTCAGTCAGCGGTTGTCAGGGTATCGGCGTCGGCGTCACGGATGCATTCACCACAGCTGATACGCCTGCGATGACCGTTAGCATTAACGGCAACACCATTAGCAACGTACAGACCGGCATTCTTGGATCGGCAAATACCGCGACCGGCACGCTCAACATAACGATCAAAACCAACACGGTGACAGGCCTATCCGGGGCCGGCGCCCGCCCGGGAATTCGCGTCGATAGCGGTAACGCCTCGAGCGTTGACGAGAACGTGTGCGTGGACATTCAAAGCAACACCGCAGCAGCGATCGGTGGAGCGTCCGGAGTTGGAGTTCGCAAGCAGGGAACGATAAGCACTACAAATGATTTTGGCATTGAAGGTATGGGCGCAGGGCCTAACACAGCAGCCAGCGTCGAGACATTTCTCTCCGGTCTAAATCCGGCCTCGACGGTCGGCAGCAATGGTCTCAAAGCGTATGTGATCAATGGAGATAACTTTGTCAGTTGCTCGTCCGCGCCATTGCGATTTGCTAAGGGCGGGGTCTCGCCGCGCCTTGGCTGGCTATCCGCAGGCTCGCGTTCCAATCTCAATCCGACGGCGTTCTTGAGCGGAGATGACACAGAATTGGGGTCACTCAATGCAGTAGCAACGAAGATACCTGCTGCAGGTGCTTCGCTCAACCAACAACAATTCGACTTGCTCGTATCTGCTGCCATTGCGCGGTGGTCAGCGACCGGTCTAACTGCTAAACAACTTGCGGCAATGCGCGGTATCCGATTTGAGCTTGCTGATCTGACGGGCTTCTATCTCGGCGAAGCAGATGGAAACGTAATTCGAGTGGATAACGATGCTGCGGGTAATGGCTGGTTCATCGATCCGACGCCGTTCGAGGACTCGGAGTTCGGTGATGTGATCGCTGCGACGCGACGTTATACGGATCCACTTAGCGCGCCGACCGGACATCTCGACCTGTTGACTGCCGTCATGCATGAACTCGGGCATCGCGTCGGCCTACCAGATACTTACGCGCTGCTGACGCGTGACGATCTGATGTATGGCTATCTGGTTAAGGGCGAGCGCCGTCTGCCGCGCCAGGATCAGGCGAGAAACGCTAATCCCGACAGCGTTAGCGCCATGCACTTCCTGTCCTTGCTGCCCGAAGGATTGGATCTGCCGATAACTGCCGGAATTAGCGAATCGACGAACGATGTCTCGAAGTTTGTTTCGAATCAAATCCAGAGCCGGGTATCAGGCGCTGGAAACAGCCGGTCAGGTCAATCACAGGACAAGTCAGACAGCCCGCAATCAGGAGAGCTGGTGAGCGTCAACATCGGCACCTTGCCGGCGACGAAGAGCATTACGATTAAGTATTCCGTTACGGTGAATACCCCGCCTCTGGCCAGACAGATAAGCACACAGGGCACAGTCTCAGGCAGTAACTTCAGCAATATAACAACCACTGATCCCGGTCCACCGGTAGTTAATGGACCGACTGTCACTTTGATCGATACCACCGCCACCTGGAATGGCGCTACCAGCACAGACTGGAACACGGCCGCAAACTGGACCATCCCGGGCGGATCGTCTTACGCCCCAGGCGTTTCTAATCCGGCAGTCAACGATGTGGTTATTCCCAACGTTGGTGCGCAACCAAATATCGGGACGACCGACATCGGCATCTTCAGCCTGAATATTTCCAATGGTCGCACCCTGACAATTACCAATCCGCGGGTGCTGACAATTGGCGGCTCGCCGGGAGGTGACCTGACACTCGATGGAATAATCAGTGGCGGTACCTTGAAGAGCCTTTGCCGTAAACAGCGGCGGCACTCTGAACATCACCAGCCGCACGCTGTCATTGAATGGTTCAGGCGCGGCGCTGGTCGTGCAGGGCGGCAGCACCTTCACCATCACCGGCAGCACGGTGACGTTCAACGGCACCGCAGCCCAGCAGGCTGCGGGGGTCGTTTACAACAACCTGACTATCAATAACACCATAGGCACCAACATTACGGGTGTGACACTGACTGGGAATGCCACCGTCAATGGGGTGCTGACCTTAACCAGCAGCGACCTGGATACGGGAGCGAACACTTTGACGATGTCGGCAGCGGCCACCTCAGGGCCGGGTTCGAATGCTACGGACGTAATCGGGAACGTCAAACGCACTGGCTTTGTGAGCGGTGGCGCGGCGCTGTCGTTTGGTAATTCCTTCAACACTATCAAGATCAACAGCGGGGCGGCGCCGACAGACATCACGGTGAATCTGGTGAAGTCTTCACCGGTGGGGTTCTCGCAATCAGTGCAGCGGACTTACACGATTACGCCTAACGGGGCTAATGGTCCGGCCACCCTGCGCCTGCATTACCTGGATACAGAGTTGAACGGAAACACGCCGGAGAGTTCCTTGAACCTGCGGCGATTCAACGGCACCGGCTGGCAGCCATTCGTGGCGACCGCGTCGAATACTGCGGATGCCACCAATAACTGGCTGGAGAACAATAATGTCAGCCAGTTCTCACCGTGGACCTTCAGCAACTTCACGCCTACGGCGGCGCCCTCGACGATCAGCGGCCATATAGCAGATGCAAACGGCCGAGCCATAGAAGGCACCACCATCTATTTGAGCGGCACCCAGACCCGGAAGACAATCACTGACGCTCAGGGTAACTACCGGTTCAGCGATGTCGAGGCGAATGGCTTCTACACCGTCACTCCGGCCCGAGTGAACTACACCTTTGCACCGTTCAATCGTTCATTCACCCAACTGGGTGAGCATACTGACGCCGGATTCGGGGCTTCGTTCACTAATGATTCCTTCAATCCTTTGGATACGCCGGAATACTTCGTCCGCCAGCAGTACGTGGACATTCTGGGCCGCGAGCCTGATGAAGGCGGCTTTAACTACTGGAGCGATCAAATCAACGCCTGCAATGGCGATGCTGTTTGTATTCGCTCGCGGCGCGTGGGAGTGGCGGCGGCCTTCTTCATCGAAAATGAATTCAAGCAGACGGGCTCGTTCATCTATGACGTCTATAGTGGCG
>WNGK01000735.1_pt1 | contig 38360 bp, 33 predicted proteins | sample 5400601 | NCBI WGS metagenome assembly WNGK01 (sample SAMN13153376, study PRJNA577476) | soil metagenome | isolation source: 60 cm soil or saprolite under Garry oak tree replicate 1 | place: USA:California | collected 2016-06-15 | reverse complement strand
AACTCGGCCTTCAGCCTGGACTGGGCTCGGGCCGTGACGATCCCGGTCCCCCACTGCTGCCAGGCCACCAGGAGCAGGAGGGCCACGCCGGCCGCCACCAGGGCCGCGCCGAGCGCCAGGCCCCGGGCCCGGGCCCGGCGCTGCCGGCGCCTGCCTGCCGGGTCGATCTGGGACCTGCCGGGGAGTTCGGCCACCGCGGCGTTGATACTATGCCTGGCCGAGAGCAGCGAGGTCGGATGCCCAAATCGAAGTCGAAGCGCCGCCGGTACCGCCCCCCTCCCCGCAAGAAGCGGAAGCCGAGCCCGAAGTGGTTCGGGCCGGTGATCCTGGGAGTGATGGGGCTCGGGGTGCTCATGATCGTGCTCAACTACGTGAACCTCATGCCGTTCACGGGGACGGGGTCATTCTCCAGCCTGACCACGAAGAACTGGCCCCTGTTCGCCGGGCTGGGCATGATCGCCGCCGGATTCCTGCTGGCCACGCAGTGGTACTGAGGGCCCTGTGGAAAGCGCGGACCGTTTCCACCGCTTTTCAACCGTTGTGGATTCCGTAGTGCAAACGGACTAGCCCAAGCGCGGGGATCGATGGCCGTCTACGAGTACCGCTGCCGGTCCTGCGGGGCCCTCCACGAGGAGATCCGGCCCATGGCGTCCGGGGCCGCCGGACCCGGCCCCTGCCCGTCCTGCGGTGGCGAGCTCAAGCGGGTGTACGGGCGGGTCGCGGTCCGGTTCGAGGGATGGGGGTTCAAACGAACCGACGCGCTGGTCCCGGAGGACCGGCCCCGCAAGGACTTCCGGAAGCTCCGGAAGAAGGCCGAAGAGATCGCCGACGGCTGAGGCCTGCCGCGGCCGGCCGGCGGCCGAGGGATCCGCTCAAGTGGCTCCGCCCTCGCGTTCGGCGGAGCTTCTGGGCCGGCGAACCACGTTCATCGGCTCGCCGCAGTGCCGGGGGACCTGGACCTCCCCGAGCCTGGTGACCTGGAACTCGGTTCCGCATTCGCCGCACACGAAGAACACGTCGAGCTCGGCCACGTCCTCCGGATCGATCCGCTCGTTCGGCCTGGTCCCCGACACGCCCTTCAGGAAGGCGAACCCCCCGAGGGCGATCCCGGCGAACAGGGCGCCCGCCCCGGCCCACTGCCACCACGCCGTGCCGATCATCAGTCTCTCATGCCTACAGCCGCTCTCTCCTACTCCAAGCTACAGCAGGACATGGCGTCAACATGGCTACGATCCGTTCAAGACTCAGCTTCGTGAATGCCGACTCGGTGGTGGCGATCGAGAGACCCTGCGGGCGACGTGGACCGCTCAGGCGGTCAGGCCGAGGATTTCAACCGGAGGACCGACGCGATTCGTCGTCCGCGACGAATCAGCAACGCGATTCTACCGAAGTGGGGACACATCAGTCCCCCTCTCGCAGCTTCCTGCGAACCCGCCTGTACGCTAGCCATAGCAGGAAAGCGGCCACCGCAAGTGCCTCGCCGAAACCGATCATCACAGCTCCCCAAAGGCTTGTTTGGCGATGGGGTGCAAAGAGCTCTCCGACCGTACCCAAGCCCCACATCGCGAGGAACAACGCGACGAGAGATCGCCAACTCCTCAGCAAACGGCGAACTCTCGAGTAGGCGTTTGTCATCCCTTCGGTCCCCTCAGAAGGAGCCCGATGGCTCCCCGCCCATACCTTCCACCGAGGTAGGTCCATGCCGAGTCTTCCACCCCGTTATGGAGGGCGTAATTCACAGTCGGAATCCTACAAGTCCCAGGGCGACTCAGATTGAGTCCAAAGGACTCCACATGGCAACAGGCCCAGGGAGCCCCCTACGTCACTTGCCTCCGGGTCCGTAGTTGAGTCGCTAGGAGAGGGAGATCCTCTCTGGCGTGCGCAACAAACTCGACGTCCGGGCCCGGGGCGATCCTTGGTCCAAGCCACACATACATGTCTGGCGCGTTGCCCTCATCGATCCAGATGACGCTGCACCCTCCAATCGGCTGGGTCTCCTCCACAAAGGGCCGCCAGGGCCCAGGCGTGGCCTTCCTGGCGATCTCCTCCACCTGAGATAATTCATCATTTGAGATGCTCTCTGAGTCTTGGGTCGCTATCGCCCCAACAAGTCTCGGAAGTAAGTTTCGAGCCAAGACTATGAAATGGACATCTTCACTTGATGCTGGTTGATCTTCCCGCCGAATGAGGATGCGATTGTCGCCAGAAAGGAGGGGAACCCGAATATAGGAAAAGCCCTGAGCCGCGTCGCGTTCAAGCACCCATGGAGCCGGGCTTGCGAGTTCAAGCCGTCGGCGGATCGTCGTCAGGGTAACTCCCAGATCTTCCACAGGGACCTCTCTCTTCAATCATCGTACGGGTAGTTGATGCCCCCCCATCGTTCTGACGGCGGCCACGGATTGCTCGTCCACTCCTCTGGAAATGGACAGGGCCCTGCACCAAGGCAAATGTTAACGTGCTTGACTGGCCTGGCGGTAGTTCATTCGGAGTGATCACGTCCACGACCAGAACTGAGGCGACGTCCCGACGGGCGCAGAACCTCAGCCCCCCTCGGGTGGACTCGGTTCGGAGGCCGCCGTCGGAGGTTCGATCCCCTTTCCGTTGGTGAGGCCGACCATCTTCCCCACCACGTTCGATTTGGGGACCTGGCCGATGTCGTAGCGGGAGTCGTTCGAGTTGATGCGGTTGTCGCCCAGGACGAACACGTGCCCGGGCCGGACGACGTAGGGGCCGTAGTCCCTGAGGTCGTGGTGCCGGTTCAGGTACGGCTCGAACAGGCGCCGTCCATCGACGAACACGGCCCCGCGGCGGATCACCACCGTCTGGCCGGGGAGCCCGATGACCCGCTTGAGGAGCTCGAACGTCTGCCCCTGGGTGCGCCACCGGAACACGATGACGTCGCCCGTTCGAGGGAACCGACCGCCCAGGTAGGCGTTCGTCTCAACCAGCACGGTCTGGCCTACCTTGACCGTGGGGTCCATCGACCCCGAGGGTTCGTAGTACTTGATGAGCTTCAGAGCGTGCCCGTCGCCGGCGGCGAACTGGGCCGAGGAGCCGCCGAGCAGGCCGGAGAGGGCGAGCAGCGGGAGCGCCACGGCGGCCACCAGGGCGAGGGCGAGGGCCGAACGCCCCGCGAGCCTCCGTCGCCGCCGCGCGGTGGACCGGCGCACCACCGCCTCCAGGGCGGGGGTGAAGGCAGGGGTGTCGGGCGGGGTTCGTTCGAGCAGCCGCAGCGCGCCGTGGGAGCCGGGAGCGTCGTCATCGTCGTGCATCGAGGTCTCCGATCCGGGCCCGGAGCGTCTCCCGGGCCCTGGCCAGGTGGGTTCGAACCGTGCCGGCGTCGCATCCCATGGACGCCGCGATCTCCTCCGTCGAGAGGTCGGCTCGATACCGAAGGACCACCGCCTGCTGCTGCCGGAGCGGCAGCGAGCGAACAGCCCTCCACAGGTCCAGCGTCGAATCCACGTCGTGCTCCTTCGCGGGGGAGGCGGTGGGTCGAGGACGGCGGCGAAGCGCCCGGCGGGCGGCGTTGAGCGCGGTGCTGGTGACCCACCCGCCGACCCATCGTTCCAGGGCCCGGGCGAACCCCTCCTGGGTGGCGTCCTCCGCGACGCTCCGGTCGCGGCAGAGCAGATAGACGGTCTGGAACACGGCGGGCGCTTCCGACCGGTAGAAGTCGGCGAACCCCGGGTCCACGCTCACGGCAGGGCCATCCTCACCCGGATCAAGTCACGGGGAGGCCGAAACGTCCACATCCAAAGGCTGGCTCGTCGGAAGAGCTGAGCCTTGCGAGCGTTCGCCTCGCGTCTATCGCCCGGACAATAGCGCTATGTGTTTAGCGCTCAGCTGCTCAGCCGAGGCGTTCGATGATGGTGGCGTTCGACATCCCGCCGCCCTCGCACATCGTCTGCAGGCCGTAGCGGCCGCCCCGGCGCTCCAGCTCGTGGAGCATCGTGGTCATGAGCTTGGCCCCGGTGGCGCCCAGCGGGTGGCCCACGGCGATGGCGCCGCCGTTCGGGTTGACGTGCTCCTGGAACCACTCCTCGGGGATCTGCAGCTCGCGCTGCCAGGCCAGGACCACCGAGGCGAAGGCCTCGTTGATCTCGACCACTTCGATGTCCTCCAGCGTGAGGCCGGCCCGCTCCAGGGCCCGCCGGGTGGCCGGGATCGGGGCGGTCAGCATGAGGATCGGGGAGTCCCCGGCCAGGGAGAACGAGATGAACCTGGCCCGTGGGGTCAGCCCGAGCTGTTCGGCCTTCTCCCGGCTGGCGATGAGCACGGCCGAGGCGCCGTCGGAGATCTGCGAGGAGTTCCCCGCCGTCACCGTCCAGTGGAGCTGGCCGGGGAAGAGCTCCTCCATGGAGGGGTTCTGGAAGGCCGGCTGGAGGGTCTTCATGCGCTCGCGGTCGGGCTCCATGCGGATGCCCTCGTCGTAGTCGAGCAGCACGGTCTCGCCCTCCGCGTTCGTCACCTTCAGCGGCAGGATCTCCCGCTTGAAGTGGCCGGCCCTGGTTGCCGCGGCCGCCCGCACGTGCGAGCGGTAGGCGAAGTCGTCGGACTCCTCCCGGGTGATGTTCCACTTCGTGGCGATGAGGTCGGCCGAGATGCCCTGCGGGACCAGCTTGCCCTCGTACCGGGCGAACAGCTGCATGCCGAACGGGTTCTGTCCCATGGTGGACGAACCCATGGGGACCCGGGTCATGTTCTCGATGCCGGAGGCGACCACCAGGTCGTAGGCCCCGGCCATGACGCCCTGCGCGGCGAAATGGATGGCCTGCTGCGACGATCCGCACTGCCGGTCGACGGTGGTGGCTGGAATGTCCTCGGGGAACCCCGCGGCGAGCCACGCGTTTCGCCCGGTGTTCAGCGACTGCTCGCCGACCTGGGACACGCAGCCGGTGACGTTGTCCTCGACCAGGCCGGGGTCCACGCCGGACCGGTTCACCAGCTCCTTCAGGACCTCGGCCAGCAGGTCCACCGGGTGGAAGTCCTTGAGCGAGCCGTTGCGCTTGCCGATGGGGCTACGTACCGCCTCGACGATCACCGCTTCCCGCATCTCCGCCATCGGGGATCCTCCCTTCGAGGGGGTCTCGGGGCCGCCGCTGCGGCGGTCCCCGGCTGTCTCGAACCTACCGATCGGTAACAAACGCTCGGACGAATGTATGCCCTGCTCAGGAGAGCGTCAATCGCGGGTAGCGTATATGGACAGACGGCTCGCAGGGCCACCGTCGTCCGCGCGTTTCGGACGCTTATTCGGTGGGCTGGCCCGAACGGGCTAGTTCTTAGAATCGACCCCAATTTGGGGCCGTCGGAGCAGGTGCCCTACAGATCGCTCGGAGACCCGATGAGGAACTGGCGCAACTGGTCAACTCGGGCCCCGTCCACGACTAGTGATAGCCGAAGCGCCTCTTCCAGGGCCTGGTTCCGCTCCGTGAGCGCGTCAATGCGAGCAACGGCGTCAGTCATAAGGGCCGTGAGTGCCGTGAGGCCGGCCTCTTGGCCCTGGGCTTGATCCGAGAGGGCTCTCAGCTGGGCATTCGCCTCGTCGCGATCTGTGGCATGCAAACGATCGAGCACGCCCGCTCGGACGCGCTCGACGTCTGAGCGCACCAAGAGTATCGCTGGTGGCCTGCCGCCTCGACCAGCGGACTTGGGTGCAGGCTCGGCGCCGCTCCACCTCGCGATTGCTCCCGCGTCCGCCATCCGGTTGACGCTTGATCGCGAGGTCCCCAGCCGCTCGGCCGCTTCGGCAACCGTGTAGAAGGGTGGCCCGGCTTCGCCATCCCCAGACACGGGTGGGTTAGATGCGTTCATACGTAACTTAGAGTCGTTCGGAGAGAAGATACTCCATTCGGTCCTCCGATGCCGACGGGGTGGTTAGCTCATTGCGAGAGCAGGGTGGCAAGTTCGGTCCGTTTGGACTAAATTACAGCCATGGGATTCGGACGACGGCAGCGAATTGACTTCCGGGGAGGGGCGGCGCCACGATCCCCGAGAAGCCAGCCGCGGAGGTGGGCGACGATGGCGAGCGAAGACGGGCACCGATCATACGTGGTGGAGCCACGCGAAGGACGATGGGTTGTTCTGAGGAGTGGCGGACCTGTGCTCTCCAAGCACGCAACTCAGCAGCATGCCATCGACGCAGCTAAGAGACGAGCAGCTCAGGAGTGGGGAGCCGTGACCTGGAAGTCTCGGGATGGATCTGTCCAAGACATGGTCGATTACCGGCCGCATGGGGCGCGTCAGGCAGCAGTTTCCAGGACGGTCCCCCGCAAGCGAGCCTAACCCTGTCGGCGGGCCGAGACCATGGCCGAGCCGCTGAGGAGGAGGCCTCCGGAGGACCTTCTCCGCGCGTCTTTCATCCACTTGCCCCAGATCGGTCCAAGGCGTGAGGCGCTCCTTTGGGCAAGTGGTCTGGATACGTGGAGGGGGTTGTCTCTTGCCCGTAATCCGGGTCCAAGAGTCACTCAAGAGGGGCGTCAGCTTCTAGGGGAATCAGAGCGGGCTCTCGCCGCCGGAAATGCTGACTGGTTTGCCGACCGGTTCCCTCGATCTGAGCATTGGCGCCTAGCAACAGCTTTCTCAGATGATCTGCTCTTCCTGGACATCGAAACAACTGGTCTGAGCCTCTTCTATGACACGGTAACGCTAGTCGGCTGGAGCATAGGGAACGAGTACCAGGTCTTGGTAGCGAGAGAGGACTGGGCACCTCTTCGTGAGGCCCTAGGGCAAGCTCGGGCGCTGGTGACATTCAACGGAACCAGGTTTGACGTTCCCTTCTTGAGACGTGCCTACGATGGCATCCCGATTCCGAGAGTCCACGTGGACCTTCGGTATGCCGTGTTTCCCTTGGGTGTTCGTGGCCGACAGAAGGAAGTAGAAGTTCAATTGGGCCATCGGCGATCGGCTGCGATTCGGGATGTTAGCGGAGCAGATGCCGTCGATTTGTGGTTCAGGTACCAGAGAGGCGATCGCAGATCCCTCAGGCAACTCATCGAGTACAACAGGGCAGATGTCGAGGGGATGAAGCGGATAATGGCCTGCGTCGTGGCACATCGGGTGGCACAGCCAGCCTTCCACCACGCATCTCCAGCGGTCGTAAGTATTGTGAAGCAGCAAGGCCGCCGTTGGTCAGCGTCCATGGTGAGGAGACGGCAGAGGATCGCCCCATGGGAGGGAACAATCGGACCACGAATGACGAGGGGCGCACTCCAGGGTGACGGATGCCGGCCCCTGAGGCGTGTTGCAGGCATCGACCTGAGTGGGTCTGAGAACCGCACATCTGGTTGGGCTTTGCTCAGCGAGGCCGAAGTCGTCACTGCTCGCCTCTCGACGGATACCGAGATCGTGAGGAGGACCCTTGAAGCTCGGCCGGACATTGTGTCAATCGATGCACCTCTTTCTCTGCCAAAAGGCCGTCGGACGGTCAGCGACGATGACCCAGCCCGACTCCTCTTCGGAATCACGCGAGAATGCGAGAAGATCCTCAGGCGCCGCGGGGTCAGCGTCTATCCAGCTCTCATCCAGAGCATGCAGTCCCTTACGCACCGTGGTATGAGGCTGGCGAAGTTGCTCCGCGAGAGGGGCATTCCCGTCATCGAGAGCTTTCCGGGCGCAATGCAGGATATTCTGGGTATCCCTCGGAAGAAGACAAGCATGGAGTGGCTCCGTACCGGATTGGTCGAGTACGGACTGCACCTAGCATCAGGTGTCGCTACAAGCCACGACGAACTCGACGCCGTAAGCGCAGCCGTGGTCGGCGAACTCGCCTGGATCGGTTACGCCGAGCGGCTTGGGAACATCGATGAAGACTTCCTGGTCATACCAAGTCTAGTCCCCGAGAGACGGCCCGAGATTCTTGTTGCATTGAGTGGACTCCCTGCTTCTGGGAAGACGTATCTCGCGCGACTCTTGCGGCGGCACGGGTTTATGGCGCTCTCGACCAGTCAACTGCTCGCCGAGCTGTTGGGGGTCGCCCCGGCCTGGGCCGACCGCTTGACCCTGCAGAGACTTGGTCTCGAAGCCTCGAAAGGGTCGAGCCAGCGTCAGCTCTTCCTAACGCTCGCCCAGCGAGCGACTCAGTCAGGGAGTCGCGTGGTTATCGACGCCATGCGCCTTCCCGTCGATCGAGCTGCCCTCCTCGAATATTTCGGATCGGCTTTCGTTCATGTGCATGTTGAGGCGCCCACCGAAGTCCGTCGCGACAGGTACCGGTATCGGGGGGGCCAGGACTTCGACCATGCGACAGAACATCCAATCGAAGCGTCAGCGCCCAAACTCAAGCGGCTTGCTGATGCAGTCGTGAACACGAACAAGAGCCGGCGCGCTCTTCTATCTGAGGTGCTTGGCGCGATTAGCTCCACGCTTAACCTAGGAGATTTGTCATGCCTGTAACGGTTGTAGTGGGAGGACAGTTCGGCTCCGAAGGGAAAGGAAAGGCGTCGCAGTGGGTTGCAGCCTCTGAGAGAGCGAGTGCGGCGGTGCGCGTTGGGGGTCCGAACTCCGGGCACACGGGGCGGGATGCCTGGGGAGCCCCCAGAATCCTCCGGCAGCTCCCAACTCCAGCTCTTGACGGCGTCACTTCGGTGTTGCCACCAGGGTCGTACATCGATGTTGGGATTCTCTTGTCGGAAATTCGGCTCCTCCGCATCGGAGCATCAAGTCTGTTGATCGATCCCCACGCCGTGGTAATAAGAGAGGTGGAGCGGCGAGAGGAAGCGTCCATCCGTCTGGCGGAGGCGATTGGCTCGACGGGAAGCGGGACGGGTGCTGCCGTCTGGCGCCGTGCGCGGCGGATTGAGGAAACTTGCTTTGCGGCTGACATCCCGGCCCTTAGTCCATGGGTCCGGCCCACTCTCCCCTTCCTACGCAAGGAGTTGAGCAGTGGGCGTCGGGTGGTTATTGAGGGCACGCAAGGGTATGGGCTGTCCCTCTTGCACGGTTCCGACTATCCCTTCGTGACCAGTCGCGACACCACAGCGTCGGCTGCGATTGCCGAAGCGGGTTTGAGCCCGATGGACGCCGATGAGGTCGTGCTCGTTGTTAGGGCGTTCCCCATAAGAGTGGCTGGAAACTCGGGACCGCTTCCTGAGGAGACGTCGTGGATGGGAGTCCAGGACGCAGGGGGCCACAATCACCCAATTGAGGAACTGACCAGCGTGACCCGTCGAACCCGGAGAGTCGGGCGGTTTCACGCGGGCATTGTGCGGACCGCGATCGCTGCCAACAACCCCACGAGGATAGTGCTGAATCATGTTGACTATGTCGATCATCGAATCTGCTTGAGCGGCCAGCTGACCGCTCAAGGGACGGAGTTCGTTCGTCGAGTAGAGCGCGAGTGTGGAAGGCGGGTGGACGCCGTTGGGCTGGGACCGTTTATTCTCCGAGAACAGTCGGCTCAGTCGGTGGCGCTTTAGAATGGCCTCTCACGACCCAGTCCATCGATTCGCTCAATCGGATCTTGAAGCTGAGGCGCGATACGAACGCTTTGAGCAAGTGGACCCATTCCCCAGCATCCCTCCCTCGCTACTCAACTCAGCCGACTTGAGTGACTACGTAGCTGCCACAGGTATGGTTTGGCCCTACTACGAGGATGCCGAGCACTTGAAACCAGCCTCGTACAAGATTGCCCTTGAGGGCGAGTACATCGTGTGGGATGAGACGGCAGGGCGGCAATCGGATTCCCTGGAAAAGGGCCAGCCATTCACCCTGAAAGCGAACTCAATCGCGTTCGTAACGCTGGAGCCAATGTTCCGCGTTCCGCTGTATATAGCGTTGCGCTTCAATCTACGAATCAAGCATATCTATCGCGGCATCTTACTGGGAACCGGGCCGCTTGTCGATCCCGGGTTCGTCGGCCGCCTTTCGGTGCCCCTCCACAATCTGACAACCAATGACTATGAATTCCTGGGTGGTGAGGAACTCATCTGGATGGAGTTTACGAAGCTCAGCCCCTCGCCAGTAATTCGTCCTGCCTCACGAAAGGACGGACCGCAACGGGCAGGCACACTGTTTCAACTGCCAACACGAAAGAGATCCAATCTAACGGTTGTTGACTACGTCCATGCGGCTGCTGACGGTCGACCCATTAGGAGTTCGATCCCGGACGCGATTGAGGAGGCGCGGGCCTTCGCCGAGGAGGCAACCGCCTCCTCCAGGGCGAGCGCTGCCGCAACGAACCGCACTAGGCGCTTCATCTCGGCAGCTCTCTTGGTCGCGCTTATCTTGGGGCTGGCCTCGGCCGTGGGAGTGGTCCTCTCGACATACTCTCTTTTCAACTCGGCCACGAGCCGAATCGATGCTCTCTATCGGACGGCCGCCAGCCCGCAGCCTTCCTCGAAGGTGCAATCGCAAATCGGAGAGCTGCACGACGAGGTGAACCGACTACAAGGACTTCTGTACATCGCATTCCCGACGTCTATTGCCATCTCCCTGATACTTGTGTTGGCCATATGGGGGTGGACTGGGAGAAGGGGCGGAGCCACAGCCCTCGAGCCAGGTTTGGAGGAACGAGCTCCGCCCTAAAGTCGATCAAGATCGAATTCAGGCGGAGGGGACTCTCTTTGATTGCGGTTCATGTGTCGGCTCCGCCCTGGCCGATGGCATCTGCACGGGCACTCCAGGCGACCCATCAAGGGCATCGCGGCCCCCGTCGCATCTGTCGTCTCTCCCACCCGCCCGTCATAGCCGCCCGGACACTCCTCGTGCCTGTTCGCGTGGCATTCATGGGTGCGACCTGGGAGAGGATCCTCCCCCCGGAATCGGCTCATCGCGTAGCTCGCCGTCACGGCGGTCCACCCGGAGTCGGGCGGAACCTCCACCTGAATCCAGGCCGACCTGGGTCGGCCTCGGCCCCGTGGGGGCTTCGGTAGCTGCTGAACCTCAGCCGCCCGGGCAGCCTTCTTCCGGCAGGCCGAACGCTCACACACGGTATCTCCGATCCGGCGGTGGGGTCTCAGGCAGAACTCGCAGATGGGCCGGAAATCTGAGGCCAGCAGTCTGTCGAATGCCTGAAGGACGACGCCTTCCCACGGGTCAACGTCGCGCACCGTGAGGGATGCTATGAAGCTGAGCTCCGCGCTGTGGCGGTCGGACATGGCCCGGACCTCCTCCCTGACCTTCTCCGGATGTCGCTCGCGCTCGGCTTCGGTCTTCGCCTCGGTCGCCTGGCGCTTGTGCTCTACCCAGGCCTCTCCGCTCTCTCGCTCCTGCGCGAGCGCCAACCGCCGGGTCGGGAGTTCCCCCTGCACGAATCGATTCAGGACCCCTCCCGCAGCCCGCTCGATCGCCCAGCAGATCGCCCAGACGATGTCGGCCCGGATGTAAGGGTCCTTGGCCGTGCGGACAGTCGATGGGTGCACGAACGCCATCTCGGCCACCCATGGCACCGTCGCCTCGGAGAGATAGTCCAAGGTCCCGCTCGCTTCTTCGAATAGGGCTGCCACGCGGCCGATCCGGATCGACCAGCTGGTGGCGAACTGGAGGAACACCTCCGCTTGACTGCCTCGAACCGGGCCGTCTCCCCACCGTTCGAGGAAGTCCCGCATCAACCCCGCGGCGGCGGCCCGAATGCGCTCAGCGAGCGCCGGGGACGTCCTGGCCCCTCGGGCCAGCAGTCGCACCGTGGGCACGGGGACGCCGGCCGCCGCTGCGATCCGGCCGAATCCCAGCCGGTCCATGGCGACCGCCTCCAGGGACGGTCCCCGGCTTCGGTAGGTGAGTAGGGCTTCGTCCGAGGTGCGAACCCCCGCCCGGATCTCGTCCAGGTCGTTCATCTCCTTGCCCACGTGGGACAGCCACCCGATGTCCACGATGGGCGGGATGAGGACCCCTTCGGCTGACCGGCCGGCCGGCTTCCCCCTCCGGTCGTCGGACTTCCGTTCCGGGGCCCGGCTATGGGAGGCGACGACTTCCCGGTAAGTTCGGCAGAGCACCTCGTTCGACCCGAGCTCGCCGGTCTCGCCTGGGGGCCGGAGCCGGTAGACCTCCTCGCGGTCCCGTCCCTTGGCCCGGACGTTCCACCACGGCATCTCGGCCCACTCCTCGGGGAGGCGCCTGAACGGGGCGGCCAGGCGGAGGTCACCCCATCGATCGTCGTTCTGCGAAGGCTCGGCGGTGAGCAGAAAGGAGAACGGCTTCGTGGCCTTGGCATAGGGCCGACCGTCGTTCGCGTACCGAAAGGCTTGAAGCACCCGAGGCGTCGCCACGTGGTAGTCGGCAACCGCCGGGAGCGAGAACCACTCTGGGGTGGCGGGCCTTCCGCCCAGCAACCGCTCGATGATCCACCGCCAGGCCTGTTGAGCGGCTCGATCCCATCGCTCACCATGCGCCGCCGGGTTGGGGTCGGCGTAGGTCCCGATCACATGGCGGCTGGGATCGATGATGTCCCGGATCTGGGGGGCTGTGACCGTCGTGTCGTCCTCGCCCAGGCGGCTCAGGAACGTATAGCGCTTGGCCCCGATCCCGAAGTAGTAGAGCTGGTGGCGTGGGCGGGTCCGGTCCGATCCCTCGTGGTTCACGTCCTCCAGCTCGAGCAAGGACGGAACCAGCCCGCGATCGAACGGGTTCAGCCTGTTGACCTGCTCGATGATCCAGTCGACCTCGGCATACCCGAGGGTGCGGATACCCTTCTCCCCGCCGGACACCGGCGGGTACCACTGGCCTCCGGGGCACGGGAAGAGCTGCGGCTCCTCGGTGGCGGCGATGGCGAAGGAGTCGGTGTCGGCGAAGGCCCACCACCCAACGAAGTCGGTGACCATCCGCTCGATGAGCGCCAGCAGCAGCCGGCCCCCGGCCGTGGTGAGGGTGGCGATCGGCATAAAGCTGAACGGGCCCGGGACCTCGGGGCGCTCCACCGAGGCCATGAACCGCTCGTCAGAGAGCACGGTCACGGCCCGCGTCTCGCCCCTGCGGGGAAGTTCGATCGGGTTCGCCTCGGCCGTCTTGCCGTACAGGCTGTTCGCCACGATCTTGAAGAACCGCCGCCACCGCCCGCGCTCCGCCTCCGGGATCGTCGGGTCCTGGTCGAAGCGCTCCCGCTCGTCCACGAGCGAGACGTACAGGTCATCGCCGCCGGCCAGGTTGAGCGAACGGCGACCGAGACTCACCGGTCGAATGGTGCGGCTGGGCGGGTCTGCCTCCAACCGAAGGACCTTCACGACCCGGCCCCGCCACCCCACCCGAAGCGCTGAGGCCAACAGATCAGGCCCGGCGCACCACAACGGCTTCGCCGAGGATCGGACGAAGGCCTGCCCGATCCCGGGGACCTGGCCACCCCACCGGGCCCTTACCGGGAGGAGGTCGCCCCTCGGCTCGACGAGGGCCAGGAACAGCAACCCCTTCCACGTCTCGGGGTCAAGGGCCAGCTCCAGGGAGCACTCCCGCAGGAAGGCCTCGACCGCGGCCGGGTCCTCCTCGACTGCCCGAACCCGCCTGGCCAGTAGCAGTCGCTGCACGCCGAGCAGCGCCGAGACGGCCGGGTATTCGGCCACGACGTCGGTGTGTATGACCGGCACCGGCACGTGGCGGACCCTGCATTCGGCCCGCCCACCGAAGTACGCCGCCGAGGCTGCTCCGAGAGCCTCCCGACCGAGCCCGCGGTCGGAGCGGCGAGGTATCCCCAACCGGTCCAGCAGGTCGCCGGCGACCGAGGCCCCTGAGTACAGGCTGGCAGGGTCGGAGCGAATGCCGAGGGCCTGATGCTCGGTGAGCAGCCGGGCAAGCAACGCCGCCGTGGCCTCCTCGTCCTCCCTGCAGTAGTCCACGTACTCGGGCTCGATGCGGCCGTGCTTCTGGACCTGGCGCTTCCCGGCCCGGCCTCCGAAGGCATCCTCCAGACCCAACTCCCGGCAGGCAGATTCCAGGCTGTGGACCTTCCCCGAGAGGGCACCGGCCAGGGTCAGCACGTCGATGAAATGGGCCCGGCACGGGTGCTTCTGGGACCGGCCCCACGCGATGAAGGCCTTCCCCCGGCCGATCTTCTTCACCTTGACCCTGGGGAAGGCTCGGTTCTCCACCCATGCCCCGTCGCGAAGCTGTTCTACCAGGGGAAGGGAGAACCCCCCGTCGGTGAGGTCGGGCCGGACACGGCGCCGCAGCTCCCCGGTGGTCTCGTCCCGCTCCATTCCGGTGCGGGCCTCCCAGGCGTCGGCCGAGATGTGTAGGTGGGGCGCCACGATGCGGGAGAGGTCGAAGGGGAGGTTGGCCCCGACGATCGCGGCATGTGGCCAGGCCGCCACCCGGAACAGGACCTCCTCCACGAACCGGCCCCGCGGGAGGAGCCCGATGTTCGGGTTCGCCCGACGGTCTCCCTGCCGGATTCTCGCCGGGTGGGTCCTGGCGTAGTCTCGGAGGACTTCGAGGCCTGCGGCGTCCCGCGCGTCGAGGTCGTAGTCGTCGTGGAGGATCCAGGTCTGTCGCCTGATCAGCCGAACTTCGGCGTCCTCCCGCACGGACCGATAGAACGAGGCCACGCCGAAGTTCAGCTGCTGAGCCCCGTCGACGGTGGTCTCGGTGTCCAAGCACAGCACGACCTTCGGGATGGGGTCAGGGCGGTTCCCGCTCCTGGTCGAGGCCGGTATGGGCCAGGGGTCCTGGCCGTGAGCCCGGATCAGGGCCTCTACGGCCCGGGGACTGCGGGTGTCGATCACGCAGGGTCGCCACCATCGGCGAGCGGGTCCGGCAGCGGCACCCGTTCCCCGGTCCTTCTGGATATGGCGGCGACGAGCTTGGACACGTCGAAGGAGAGCTCATCCAGCCATTGCTCCCACTCGGGGTCGAGGTCCGGATGACGCCGGGCCGCCAGGATCAGGTGGGCGATGCCTCCCTGGGCCAGGGCGACCACCTTGCCGAAGGGGCTGAGCGGGACGTACTCCGGACCCTTCCGGCCTGGCTTCACGATCCCCAGCGACCGCTGGAGGGCAGTGAAGGCATCGTGACAAGGCACGCAGAGCGGCACCTGGGCCCGGGGCGCGTTGGGTTTACCCGCAACGTGGTTCCATTGGAATGGGCTCTCGGTCGTCTGGCAGATGAAGCAGCGCCGCGGCTCGGCCTCAGGGCTCATCGGGATACGGCCCTTCGGGTTCCAGGGTGTCTCGATCGATCCGTTCCTCGATATCGGTGGTGTCGGTGAGATAGGGATGGCTGCCGGCTGTCTTGCCCTCGAACGCGGCAAGTTTGGCTCGGAGGTCGGCTTCCATCCGTTCTTGGCTCTCACCCGGTGGAGCGCCCTCGATATAGAGCTTCCGGTAGGCCTGGATCAGCTGCGTGTGCTCCGCGACCTCGCGGCGTTCCTTGGCCGTTTTCGTGAGGATGCGGACCTTCGTCTCGGCGTCCGCCGCATACAACGACATGACCGCGGGAACCCGATCGCCGCGCCGGGCAGTCCACAGACGGCCTCGCTTCTCCATCCCGGAGCCGACGTGTCGCTGGAAGGTTCGGGCGTCGAGGTGGTAGCGGGAGAGCGCTTCGCGCCGGCTGAATCCGCGCTCCACCATGTCCCGCTTGGCGTGGAGGGATCGTTCGTGGGCATCCTGGACCCTCGGAGCGAGCTCGTCCCAATCGTCGAGCGATCTAAGGACGAAGGCTCGTCTCAGGGCCATCTCGCCTGGGAATAGGTCATCACTCGCTGCCTCGTGGAGGGGCGCGTCCGGGTCTCTGAGCGGGTCCCGGGTGCTTCGTTCGAGCAGCAGAAGAGGCTGGAGAGACGGGCGCAGGGTCCGACTTGGGTCGCCAGACCTTTCGGCGTCTTCGCCACCAACCCCGAGCCTTACGCCGAGCTGATTGAAGTACCGCACGAACCCATCGACCAAGGGCGTCGCGTCCCAACAGAGCGTGTTCATACATCCGTTGGTAACTCGCCTCGCGATTGCGCCAGTCCTTGAGGCGCTTTCTGGCCCTCGGTCCGAGCTCAGGATCGCCCTGCTGACTCTCCAGAAAAGCCTTGTACTTGCGCCTGTTCTCCGAGTAGGCCGACCAAACGAACCCAAGCACGCTCCCGAGCACGGCAAATGCGATTAGAGCAACAAAGGCGAACTCGAAGAAGAGCCAGATCCAATGACCCGTCACATGGGCCCAGTGACTGATTGTTGGACGAGGTACCTGGGGCGGCATCTGCACGTGGGATCCAGAAGGTGGTCCCGCGGTCGGATGAGTGGCGTCATAGTGGACCACCCACCAAGCTCCAAGGAATGTTGGCGGGACCAGTAAGGCTAGTCCGAAACACATGGCTCCGAGAACACCGGCCATGGCATGTGTGGTGAACGCGACGAAACCCAAGCTGCGTATTCTGCGTGTGATGATGGATTGAATGGCCAGGAAGTAGACCGCAGCACCAAGTAGGGCGAGCATCAGCAAATAGGCCACGTTGATCGTGACTTCGAACCGCCCAAGGTCGTATCCGGTCGCGCGATACCGCTGCTCCAAGAGGCCACCTGTGAGGAGCGCCGCTAGCAGGGCAAAAGCGACCGTTGCCCGGGTGGCCCAGAACCCTTCCTCAATGCGAGCTACGCCTTGGTGTGCGGGCGCAGAGCCGACGTTGGAAGCAAGTTCTTCCTTCCCCTCCCCTTCCCCGTCGGACTGCTTCTCGCGATCGCGCTCATCCATCGGGTTCGGATCATACATGCGCGCGCTCAGGGGCCAAGCGCGTTATGCGCCTTCTCCGACAGAGCACCCAGTCTCCAGCCCCAGGCTCGATCCAACACCGCGACGTACCGGTGCTTCGGCTCCGTGCGAACCCGGAAGACCCGCACGCCCGTCCGACGAAGGTGCCCGATGTTGTTCGATCCGTAGTCGTCCCAGGCCGAGCGAGGGTGGCGCTCCCGGCCGTCGATGATGAGGGTCGATTCCGGTTCGGTCCGGCCCAGATATCGGAACCCAGCCGCCCGGTAAATGGTTCCGTCGTGGCCCACCGCAGGATCGGCGAATGTGACCAGAGCCTTGTGCCGGCCCTCTCGGCGAAGGGTTCTGATGACCACGCCGAGGACCCGGCTCTCGGCGTTCTTCGGCAGGCGGTCCGATAGCCACAGCCGGGACAGGGTGATCACGTCCTCGGGTTCAGCTGCAACCAGAATGCGGTGGGCATTCCGTGCTCCCGGCGTCAGCACGGCGGCCCCCTCCAGGCGCCGGCCCAGATAGACCCCAAACGCTCTGGACGCCGCGGCAGGCGTGGAGTGCGTGTAGTGGTTGCGCTCGATCAGCGGCCGGACAGTCTGCAGGGAGACATCCCGGACCTCCAATCGCTTGACGGTGGAGCGTCGGGGTCGGACTTGCACCGCCCTTTCCGCGCTGGAGAACGCGGCGTCCTGCTCACTGAACGACCGACGCACGCTCGATCACCCCCCGGACAGGAAGGCGCCAACCGATGCAATGGGTTCGGCGGCTCCCGCCAGACGAGCCCCAAGACTCCGGGCGAGGTCGCCGCCGAGGACCAATTGGCACGCCTCGGCGGCCTCCTCCGGGTCGTCCAACAGGTCGGCCCCGTCCTCCATGGCCGTGACCACCCGTCGCAGATAGGACGCCACCTTGCGCTGCCGAGCCCGGTCCGCCCCGGAGAACACCCGCGTCCCCACTTGGACCAGGGACTCCCGGACCGTCTCCTCGGGGAGCTGTCCGGGCTTGCGCTGGGCCGGGTAGACGTAGGTGCTCCCGCCCCGGCTGACGGTGCGGTCGGTCGGGGCGATGGCCGCCTCCTGCTCCAACGCCTCTCGGATCTTCTGCACCGTGCTCGGGGACAACCCGGCCCGGCTGGCGACCTGCATGTTCGGGGTGTCGGGGCTCGCGGTGAGCAGATGGGCGGCGAAGGCCTCCTTGTCTCGCAGGGTGAGTGCCTTCCCGTGCAGGGCGTTCGCCTCGAAGGCGGCGGCGTAGAGGTCCCCGTCCGCCGGGGCCTCCACCACCCGGGCCTTGATCGTCTCCCGTCCGGCATTCTGATGGGCGGCGATCCGGTGCAGGCCGTCCTCGACCAAGAAACGGGGCCCCTGCCGGACGACCGTGATGGGCGGCAGGTTGTCCAATGCCTCGGCCAGGGCGGTGACGTGCTCGGCCTCCAGGCCAGCCACGCGGACCTGCATCGCCGGGTCCATCACCAGCTTGGCCATGGGCACTTCGATGACCTTTTCGGTTGGCATCTAATCCTCCAATATGTAGGTTCCAGCAAGCCTCAGATTCTCGGGGAAGGCGGGCGGCCATCCGACACCATTGTAGCCTCTGACCAGCACGAACGCCACCCTTCCGACTGGCTTGCCAGCCAATCGAGCGTCTGTCGTGGCCCGCATCTTGCCCTTCCAGAAGTGATAGGGTCACAGTCACAAGAGGACGCCCCCGCGACGCTTGGAACGTCCGGGGGCCGGCACAGGAAGGAAGTGCTTCCTATGCGAGGCAACGCTACCGCACCGGAACCCCTTGAGGTATCCCCCGAGGGTGTGCTGTTCCTTCCCGGCTACGGGGCCAGCATCCGGGTCGATGCCGGCATGCTGCACGTCCGAGGGGTGATCGGAGGCCACCTTCGAGAGCAGTGGTTCCCCAAGGTGGGACGGCCACGGCTTCAACGGCTGGTGCTCTTGGGGAAAGGCGGATTGCTCAGCCTGGATGCCCTGGCCTGGATCGCGGGCGTCGGCGCATCATTCATCCACCTGGCGAACGATGGTCGGATCCTCGCTTCCTCCGGGGAGTGGGGGACGGACATCCCGGGCCTGCGCCGGGCCCAGGCGCAGGCGGCCGGGTCCGAGACTGGCCTCAGAGTTGCCCGCTATCTCATCGGAGAGAAGCTCTCAGGCCAGCGCCGAGCACTAGTGACCCGTGGGGTTCCTGATGCCGATGCGGCCGCAAGCCTGATCGAAGATGCCATTCGACGGGTCGAGGCGGCCGGAGTGGTGGACGAGATCACACTCTGCGAAGCCCAGGCTGCCGGAGCGTACTGGGCTGCCCTTTCCACCCTGCAGCTCCGATTCTCCAAAGCGGACGCGGGAAAGCTGCCGCCGCATTGGAGGACGGCGGGCTCGAGGGCCTCGGCGCTGACCGGCCAGCCCCGGACAGCGACCACTGCTGCGCACGCCATCTGGAACTACCTGTACCGGCTGCTCGAGGCGGAGTCGCGACTGGCCTGCTTGGGCGCAGGGCTCGACCCAGGCATCGGGATCGTGCATGCGGACCAGCGAGCTCGGGACAATCTGGCCCTCGACATCATGGAGACGGGGCGGCCCGAGGTCGATGCCTTCGTCATCCGGCTGCTATCCAGTCGGACCTTCTCCCGCCGCGAGTTCGTCGAACTCCCGAACGGGAATGCCCGCCTGACCCCTCCTCTCGCTCGGATGCTCTCCTCCACGCTCCCTCGATGGCTGACGGCCGTTGCCCCGGTCGCAGAGAGGGTTGCCCGCATGCTCGCCGACTCCTCAGCGAGGCCGATGGATCTTCCGACCCACCTGACGGGATCGGCTCGGAGCCGGGGCAGAGACGGGATACGCAAGGGACCTGTCCGCAAGGCGCGACCGAGATCCCGGCCGATGCCCTCCGCCTGCCGGACCTGCGGCCTGGTCTTGGAGGACCCGCGCCGCCTGTACTGCGATGACTGCCTGCCGCAGCGCCGCGACGAAGCCGCACGGAGCTACCTGGCCGCCGGGCTCGCCGGTCTCGCGCGCCGCCGAGCCGAAGGGACCGACACAAGTGGGGCCGGCTCAGGACGGTGGAAGGTGGGGGCGGCCAACGCTGAGCACCAGCGGGCGATCAAGACTTGGGAGGCGAATAAGCCGGCCCCTGACCCGGCCACGTTCGAGCGGGAGATCCTGCCTTTGATCCGAGGCCTTTCCCTATCGCGGCTGAGGGCTGCCACGGGACTCTCCCTCCGGTACTGCTCCCTGATCCGGCGGGGGCTCGCCGTGCCGCATGCCCGTCATTGGGAGGTCTTCCGCGGCGCTTCCCCCGAGGAGTTCGAAGACGCGTCATCGGGACCCGAAGCTACCCGCAAGCAGGACTCGCAGGATTCTCCCCACTAGGATTCTCGCAATGAACACGCTCTACTACGGCGACAACCTCGACGTCCTACGCCGCTACTTCAAGGCCGAGTCCATCGACCTCGTCTACCTCGATCCCCCGTTCAAGTCCGATCAGAACTACAACGTCCTGTTCGCCGAGCAGAGCGGGGCGCGGGCGGCGGCCCAGATCAAGGCGTTCGAGGATACGTGGCGATGGGATCAGGCCTCAGCGCACGCCTACCAAGAGGTCGTCGAAGGGGGCGGCCGTGTCTCTCTCGCCATGCAAGCGTTCCGCACCTTCCTCGGCGAGAACGACCTCCTGGCCTACCTCTCGATGATGGCCCCCCGCCTGGTCGAGCTCCGCCGCGTCCTCAAAGCGAGCGGCTCTTTGTACCTGCACTGCGACCCCTCGGCGAGCCATTACCTCAAGCAGCTCCTCGACGCGATCTTCGGCCCGCAGAACTTCCGGAACGAGGTGACGTGGAAGAGGACGAGCGCCCATGGGAACCCTCACCGGTGGGGACCAGTCCATGACGTATTGCTGTTCTACACGAAGGGTGAGAGCTACCGGTGGACGCCGACAACCCAGGGGTACGAGCAAGCTTACCTGGCCTCGAAGTACCGCCAGAGCGACGAGCGCGGCCAGTACATGTCGGACAACCTGACGGGCGCTGGACTTCGACAGGGCGACTCGGGGAAGCCGTGGCGCGACTTCGATCCCTCGGCTCTCGGACGCCACTGGGCGGTACCGGCGTCGCTCGTCCTCTCGATCGTCGGCCCCGATGCTGGTCGCATGACGACCCAAGAGAAGCTCGACCTGTTGGACGAGCAGGGCTACATTCTCTGGCCATCGGCGAAGAAGAAGGGCGGCGAGTCGTTCCCGCGCGTCAAGACCTACCTGGGGGGCGGCGTCCCCCTCCAGGACGTCATCACCGACATCCCACCGATCAACTCCCAGGCCCGAGAACGATTGGGCTATCCGACCCAAAAGCCGGTCGCGTTGCTTGAGCGGATCCTCCGGGCGAGCAGCAGCGAGGGCGACACCGTGTTAGACCCCTTCTGCGGATGCGGGACGACCGTGGCGGCGGCTCAGAGCTTGAACCGACAATGGATCGGAATCGACATCACCCACCTCGCGATCACACTGATCCGACACCGCCTCCGAGACACGTACGGGGACGCGGTCGAGAAGACCTACGAGGTGATCGGAGAGCCTGTCTCCGTGCCCGATGCACAGGCGTTAGCGGACGAGGACAAGTACCAGTTCCAGTGGTGGGCGCTCGGCCTCGTAGGGGCTCGACCGGCCGAGCAGAAGAAGGGGGCGGACAAGGGCATCGACGGACGGCTGTTCTTCCACGACGAGCCGGTCGGCGGGCAAACGAAACAGATCATCATCTCGGTGAAGGGCGGCGGGATATCGGTCAAGGACCTCCGCGATCTCCGGGGGGTGATCGACCGGGAGAAGGCGGCGATCGGCGTCCTGATCACCATGAAGGAACCGACCAAGCCGATGCGGACGGAGGCGGCCTCGGCCGGCTTCTACCACTCGGACGCGTGGGGCAAGGACTACCCGCGCCTCCAGCTCCTCACGATCGCGGAGCTGCTCGGGGGGAAGACTATCCAGTACCCCCCGGGGGAGATGCTGACGTTCAAGAAGGCTCCGAAGGCGGCCTCACAGGACCAAACGGCTGATCTTTTCCAGTAGCAAGGGAAGAGACCGAATCGGTCCGGCACTACGGGAGAAGGGCCTCAGTCCCGCCTTTTCACCGACTCCTTCAACGCCTCCATCACATCAAGCCTCAAGAGCGGCGCACCCTCAAGGTCCATGAGCACCTCGGACAGCTCGCGTGTGTCCGGTCGCTCGTACGTTTGCCGGATCAGGTCAGCCCGCACCTCAGGTGGCGAGGCGAGAATGCGGAGGAGCTCCCGGCGGGCGCCGAGAGGGAGCCGGGCGACGCGGCGCTGAACACGGCGACCGACGCGTTCGATATCCATGGCCTACCGCACAGTGCGGAATCTCTGGCCGTCGCGCAACTCGATGATGAAGTGGCCGAGGTCGGCGCCCTGGAGCTGCCGGATCGCCGCTACCGCATCGTCCTCGGTGTCGATGATCTCCCACGACCGGGCGACCAGCCCGCGGCCGTCGATGTAGAGCCACCAGGCGAAGCCGCCGGCGTCCCGCTCGATGGTGAACGTCCCGCTTGCGAAGGGCTTTCCGGCCACCCGTTCAACCTTCGTCCTACCGGATGCTGAACCATGGCGAGCCGCCGGTGCCCTCCGGGTGACCATGGGCCGGATAGACCTTGTTTCCTCGGATGCTGAACCATGGCGAGCCGCCGGTGCCCTCCGGGTGACCATGGGCCGGATAGACCTTGTCTCCTCGGATGCTGAACCACGGCGAGCCGCCGGTGCCCTCCGGGTGACCATGGGCCGGATAGACCTTGTTTCCTCGGATGCTGAACCATGGCGAGCCGCCGGTGCCCTCCGGGTGGCCAAACGCCGGATACCACTTCACCGCTGTCCTACCGCTTGTCTCGTGGAGGGAACGGATCGTGTCCGGGCGGGATGGTGTCGCTGTCCCGGATGGTCCCATCCGGACGGTGAATGACGACTTCGCCACCACCGGAGTTGCCGACGATCTCACGAGCTCGATCGATCCCCTCGGCCTGCGTGTCGGTGTGCGCGCTTGCTCGATCCGAGCCAGGCTTGACGACGTTCCACCCTCCGTCGGGATCAGGAACCACGTGACGTTCGTTCCGAGCCATTGCGTCGTACCTCCCCGGGCCGGACCGTCCGACCTGCAATCCACCCTAGGCCTGACCACCGACACGCCCTGAGCAGGCACGATGCGGCCGTGATCACGTTCGGGGAGGCTGGATCGAGGGTCCCTAGACCCAAACCAGGGCTGAGCGCGCCAACCGACTAGTCCGTTCCTACTGGCCCAGCGAATAAGCGTCCGAAACGCAAGGACGATCGCGGCCGAATCGGGCGCCTGTCCATATACGCGTCAATCGCGGGTAGGCGAGAGCATCGATCTTTGAACGCCACCAACCCTGTACTGTCGCTGCCCTTCGATCGCGAACATGAGATCCCCCAAGTGGGTGCGCATGCATGCGTTGAGGTCAGCCCATGTCGTGCATCCGGTTCCGAAGCCGTCGCGGGGGTTCTCCCATGCCGCGGGGCTGTTTGTGCCGATCGTTCTGACGTTCCAGTACCACCCGCCCAGACTGTTCGCCTGCACGGCGACCCAGTAGTGACCCGCGGGCAGAATGGGCGCTCCCGACCCCAGGGGGATGCTCAGCACTCCACCGATATTCGCTCCCCGAACATTGCGGATGGTCGCGATGACCTTCCCAGGCAGGCCCCCGTCGTCGGTGAAGAATCGGACTCGCTCCGAGGCGAGCCCGCCAAGGTCGATCCCGACCGCGTCCACGACCTGCACGGCCCAGGACTCGCCGGCTGGCACGAGGAAGTCGTCCGCGCCGGACGAGTCGGTCAGATCAGCTCCGGGAGCGTTGGAGGAATAGTCGCTGTAGGCCGATTCGTGATCTCGCTGGTCGTAGAGGACCTCGAGGGAGGCGTGACGCACGCGAATCACGCTCGGCCGACGCAGGAGGGTGGCGTTCACCGATCCGGACGGCTGGGCGTCGGCGGCGGTTGCATGGATGGAAACGAACACCCCCATCGCACCCCACACACACAGGATGCGAACGATCCGAGGCCGCATGTCACGCTCCCGCCTCATGCCCGGCTCCGGGCACATGATCTGGCCGTGTCTCCCGCACATCCTTCCCTGCTCGTGCCGGGGCGTCAAGAGTCCGGGGTTGGCCTGCGAATGGGGCTTCGGGATCGCTGAGCAAGGGGGTGGGGATGTCCGAGGGGCTGGAGATCTGGTGGCGGACCCCACGGCTGGTCCATCTGCCGGTGCACTCTCCAGGTGGCCCGGCCAGACGCTCACGCGGCTCGCGCTGCTTCTGGCGCCGGGGGGCGATCGGAGATAGCATGTGCGCCGCGATGGGGGGCAGGAGGTTCGTCTTCGGGCTGAGCGCACTGCTGCTCGGGACGTTCGCCCTGGTGGGGTGCGGGCAGCGCAAGGTCGTGGTGCCACACGCCGCCCCAAAGGCGGCGGTGCAGTTCGACCAGGACGCCGCCATCGCCGCCAACGGGGTGGTCCCGGCGAAGGTCCAGGTCAAGCCGGTGTGCGGCTCGGACACCACGACGTTCGGCACCGAGCTGGTCAACACGCCGCCGAACAAGGCGAAGGTCAACGACGAGTGGGGAGCCATCGGTGAGGACATCACCGCCGAGGAGCTGAACATCCGGCGGATGGGATCGAACACCAACGCCGGCAACATCCCGTGGGTGGGGGTCAGGGAGCCCAAGCGGATGGCCGCGTCGGGCGTGGTCAAGGACGTGCAGCTGTCGACCGGCGACCTCACCTTCACCCATCCCTTCGGTGTCGACTACACCATGGATCTCACGCTCGATCCCTCCTACCAGCCGCTGCAGCTGCACCTCGGAACGGGAGCTGCGGAGGGCGGGCCGGCGGGCACGCTCCACGTGGAGATGGAGCAAGGGCTTCTCCCGCATGGCGGGACCGGGCTGCAGGACTGGCTGCAGGGGTTCGCTCCACAGAAGGGTGACCGGATCGCGGCCTATGGGCCGTGGATCATCGACTGCGGCCACGACGACTTCCACAGCGAGCTGCACGAGCTGCAGTTCCTGGCGTTCGGCCACACCGATGGCAAGGCCACGGTGGCCCACGCGTTCTACAACCCCTACCGGCAAGCCCAGTTCCTCGCGGCGAACCCCGACCTGGTGAACCAGGTCGACGACTACACGCGGTGGGCCGACCCGACCGTGAAGCCCTTCCCGGGCTACCTAGTGGGCGAGCTCCTCCGGGTGGGAGGCCTGTCACAGCCGGCCCACGACCACATCCAGACCCACCAGATGATCGACGCGAACCTGCAGCCGCCGCCGCCGTGGTACGTGTGCGCGCCGGGGTCGGGGACGAAGCTGAGCTACTCGTACTCGTTCACCGTCCGGCCCGGGGTCACCGTGACGGCCACGCCGAACGACGCCCTGGGGTGCGTTCGGTTCGCCGCCTCGATCACCGCGCAGTACGTGCCGCAGACCCCCATCCGCAACGACTGCGTCGACCCCTGGACGCAGCTGAACGCCGCGTTGCAGGCGGCGCTGGGGAACAACAGCATCGACGTGGAGAAGCTCATCGAGGCCCAGGTGCCGAAGTCGTTCATCCCGGCGGTGCAGCGGGATCCCTCGGTGGACTGCTACGACCCGCTGGTGGTGCCGCAGGTGGCGGCCCAGAGCGGCAGCCACACCGTGACCACGTCGGACACCCAGCCCTTCCCGTTCTACGGCGAGGCCTCGGTCTCCTGGGCGTCCTAGATCCGGCTCACTCCACCGTTTCGGCCCTGGCCCACGCCAGGTAGCGTTCGTCCACGAACTCCGACCTGACCGCGGTGAGCTCGGGCGTGTCGTAGGGATGGCGTTCCCGGACGAACGCCGCCAGCCGCTCCAGGCGTTCGGCCGGCGACTTGAACAGGCACAGGAACTCCTCGGCCTCCTCCACCGAGCCCTGCCACCGGAAGACGCTGGTGATGGGCCCGATGATCTGCACACACGCCGCCACCGGGCGTCCACGGCGGCCCTGGCCACCTCCAAGGCCTGCTCCTTCGTCTCGAACGAGGTGAGGAGTTGCGCCAGCGCGGCCCCGCCCGTGCCGGACACGCTCATCCAGCGAGCCCCTTCCATACCTGGTCGGGGTCCACCTACCCGAGGGCGAACGCCCGCTCCATCAGGCGCCGCTGCTCCCGCTCGTGGACCGTGGCGCTGCCCGAGGCGGGGCTGCCGCTCTCCGCCCTGGCCACGTGGCCAAACCGGACGCCCTCGGGGAGGACGCCCCGGTGATGGAGCTGGGCGTGGACGAAGGCGTACGCCCCCATGTTCTCCGGCTCCTCCTGGACCCACCGGACCTCCCGAAGGTTCGGATAGCGCCGGACCTGCTCCAGGATCTGCTCCTCCGGGAAGGGGTAGAGCTGCTCCACCCGCACGATGGGCACGCGGTCGTGTCCCTCGCTCTCCCTCCGGGCATCCAGGTCGTAGAAGACCCTGCCCGAACAGAGCAGCACCAGCTCCACGCCGTTCGCCTCGGGGTCGCGCCGGTCGGACAGGACCTCGCGGAAGTGACCCCCGGTGAGCTCCGCGGTCCGGCTGCGGGCGACGGGGAGCCGCAGGAGGGACTTCGGGGTGAACACCACCAGCGGCTTGCGGACGTCTCGGTGGAGCTGGCGCCGCAGCAGGTGGAAGTGCTGGGCGGGCGTGGACGGCCAGCACACCTGGATGTTGTCCTCGGCGGCCAGGGTGAGGAAGCGTTCGACCCTCGCGCTGGAGTGCTCCGGGCCCTGCCCCTCGAAGCCGTGTGGCAGGAGCAGGACCAGGCCGCTGGTCTGGCCCCACTTGTCCTCGCCGGCCACGATGAACTGGTCCACCACGACCTGGGCCTCGTTGATGAAGTCGCCGAACTGGGCCTCCCACAGCACCAGCCAGTCCTTCGCCACCACCGAGAAGCCGTAGTCGAACCCCAGTGTGGCGAACTCGTTGAGCGGGCTGTCGTAGGACAGGAACCGGGCCCCGCCCTCGCCGTCCGCCAGGTTCGACAGGGCGTAGTGGCGCTCCTCGGTGTCGTAGTCGTAGAGCACGGCGTGGCGCTGGCTGAACGTGCCCCGGCGGGAGTCCTGCCCGCTGAGCCGCACCGGGATGCCCTCCAGGACAAGCGAGCCGAGTGCCAGCATCTCGCCCATGGCCCAGTCGACGGCGTCCCGGTCCAAGATGTCGCGGCGGCGTTCGAGCTGCTTGGCCAGCTTGGGGTGCGGGGTGAAGCCCTCAGGCCACGTGGTCAGGGCCTGGACGATCCGGTCGAGGGTCTCCCGGGGCACGCCGGTCTCCACCGACGGGAGGACCCCGATCCGCTCCGGTCCCTGCTCCTCCACCGACGTCGGCGGCGGAGCGCTGTCCTTCGTCTCGTCGAACGCCTGCTCCAGGCGCCTCCGGTAGTCCTCCAGGGCGCGTTCGGCCTCCTCCAGGGTGATGTCGCCCCGGTTGACCAGCCGTTCCATGTAGAGCTTGCGGACCGAACGGTGCTCCTCGATCTTGCGGTACATCAGGGGCTGGGTGTAGCTGGGGTCGTCGCCCTCGTTGTGGCCGTGGCGCCGGTAGCACACCAGATCGATCACCACGTCCTTGCGGAACTGCTGGCGGAACGCGAACGCCAGGCGGGTCACCCACACGCAGGCTTCGGGGTCGTCGCCGTTCACGTGGAAGATCGGGGCCTGCACCATCTTCGCCACGTCGGTGGCGTACTCGCTGGACCGGCCGTGGACGGGCGGGGTGGTGAAGCCGAGCTGGTTGTTCACCACCACGTGCACCGTCCCCCCGGTGGTGTAGCCGCTGAGCTGGCTCATCCCCAGGGTCTCGGCGACCACGCCCTGGCCGGCGAAGGCGGCGTCGCCGTGGATCAGGAGCGGAAGGTGGCGGTTGCGTTCGGAGTCGTCCTCCATCTCCTGGTAGGCCCGGGCCATGCCCTCCACCACCGGGTCCACCGCCTCCAGATGGCTCGGGTTCGAAGCGACCTCCACGGCGATGGTGGTGCCGTCGCGGCCGGTGAACTTCCCGGTGGCCCCGATGTGGTACTTCACGTCGCCCGAGCCCTGGACCGATTCGGGGTCGAGGTCGCCCTCGAAGGCCCGAAAGATCTTCGAGTAGCTCTTCCCCACCACGTTCGCCAGCACGTTCAGCCGGCCCCGATGGGCCATGCCCACCACAACGCGTTCGGCGCCCTCGGACGCGGCCTGCTCCAGCAGCGTGTCGAGCATGGGGATCAGGCTCTCCGCGCCCTCCAGCCCGAAACGCTTGTGCCCCACGTATTTCGAATGCAGGAACTTCTCGAAGGCCTCGGCCGCGTTGAGCCGTTCGAGGATGTAGCGCTGATCTTCCTTGTCGAGCTCCCGGCTCACGCCCTCCACCCGCTCCTGGATCCACCGCTTCTCGTCTGGGTCCTGGATGTGGCGGAACTCGAACCCCACGGTCTGGCAGTAGGCGTCCCGGAGGAGGTCGAGGATCTCCCGCAGGGTGCGGCGCTGGGGACCCGGGACGTCGTCGGCGAAGAACTCCCGGTCGAGGTCCCATACCGACAGCCCGTAGTAGCCGAGGTCCAGCTCGGGGTGGGCCAGGACCTTCTTCGTCCTGAGCGGATCGAGGTTCGCCAGCAGGTGGCCCCGCACCCGGTACATGTTGACCAGGCGCAGGACCCTGGCCTGCTTGGCCAGATGGGACTGGCCTGCCGAGCCGTCCAGGTCCGAGAGCCGGTCCGCGCTCCACCGAACCGGCTCGTAGGGAATGCCCAGGCTCTCGAAGACGCCCTCGTAGAAGCCGCCGCCGCCCCGAAGGAGGGCCTCGATCTTGCCCAGGAACTCCCCGCTCTCGGCGCCCTGGATCACCCGGTGGTCGTAGGTCGAGGTGATCCCGATGACCTTGCCGATGCCCAATTCGGCCAGGGTCTCCGGCGCCGTGCCCTGGTACTCGCTGGGATAGTCGATCCGTCCTGTGGCCACGATGAGTCCCTGCCCGGGCATCAGCCGGGGCACGGAGAGCTGGGTCCCGATGGTGCCGGGGTTCGACAGGGTTACGTTGGTCCCGGCGAAGTCGTCCGGCGACACCTTGTTCGAACGGACCTTCCGGATGACGTCCTCGTAGGCCGACCAGAAACCGGCGAAGTCGAGTTCATTGGCCCGCTTGATGTTCGGGACCAGCAGGGTGCGGGTCCCGCCGGGCCGCTCCACGTCCACCCCAGCCCGAGGTTGATCGAGTCCGGCTGCACCACCGACGGCCGGCCGTCGGCCTCGGCGTAAGCCCGCTTCATGGCCGGCACGGCCTCCAGCGCGTCGACGATGGCCCACCCGATCAGGTGGGTGAACGAGACCTTGCCCCCTCCGCGATGCGACGCCAGCCACCGGTTGACCACCCGCCGGTTCTCCTCCAGCAGCTTCGCCGGCACGAACCGGAACGAGGTGGCCGTGGGAATCTCCAGCGAGGCGGCCATGTTCGACGCGACCCTCGCCGCCACCCCGGAGAGCGGCTTCGCCCCGTCGATGTTCGAAGCCGGCGGATGTGCGGCGCGACGGGTTGGGCGTGGGCTGGCCTCGCGGAGCACGTCCGACGGCTCGGGGGCCGGGGGAGAGGGCGACGGTCCTTGCCGAGGGGGCGGGCTCGCGGAGCGAGGGGTTGGGCGGGGGCTGGCCTCGCGGAGCGAGCCCGCCCCCTGGGGGGCTCCCACAGACCCCTCGCCGAGCGCCGGCGAGAAGCCTTCGAAGAACTCCCGCCAGTCCGGCCCCACGGATCCGGGGTCGTCCCGGTACCGGCGATACAGCTCGTCGATCAGCCACATGTTCGGCCCGAGGGCCGAGGGATCGAATTCGTCGGGTTCGCTCATCGCTCCGGGTGATTCCAGCGTAATGCTTCGGCGCACGAGCCGCCCCGGAAGGGACGACGGCCCTCTATCCCCTATCAACGCTGGCGCATTCCCTCCCGAGCCCACGCCACGGTCTCGGCCAGACCGTCCTCGAGGTGCGTCCAGGGCTTCCATCCCAACGCGTCCGCGGCCAGCGACGAATCCAGCGAGGACCGCATGGTCTCCCCTTCCACGGCCGGCCCGTGCCGGGGCGGTCCCTCGAACCCGGCGGCCCCGGCCAGCAGCCTGAAGACGTCGTTCACCGAGGACTCGACGCCGGTTCCCACGTTGAGCAGTTGCCCCGACCCCTTCTCCGCGGACAGCGAGAACGCGTGCACCACGTCGTCCACGAAGATGTAGTCGCGGGTCTGCTCCCCGGTCCCGAAGATCGTGGGCGTCCCCCCACCCAACATGGCCCGGGTGAAGATGGCCACAACCCCCGCCTCTCCGTGGGGGTCCTGTCGCGGCCCGTACACGTTCGCCAGCGCCAACGCCGTGAAGTCCACCCCCCGCTGCGCCCGGTAGAACCGCAGGTAGTCCTCGGCCACTTTCTTCCCGATCCCGTAGGGCGAGGTGGGCCGGGACCGGAACCGCGCCGTCTCCTTCGCCGGGAGCTTGGGCCGCTGTCCGTAGAGCGTTCCCCCCGACGCGGCGAACACGACCTTCCGCACGCCCCCGCCGGCGCACGCCTCCAGGACGTTCAGCAGCCCCATCACGTTGATGCTCGCGTCCAGGACCGGATCGGCGATGGACCGCCTCACCGCGGCCTGGGCGGCCAGGTGCATCACCACCTCCGGATGGTGCCGTTCGAACAGGGTGAGCAGTCCCTCAGCCCGGACATCCATGTCGTAGAAGGTGAACTGGGGGCCGTAGCTGCGAGCCTCGGCCAGGTTCGCGATGCGCCCGCCTGACAGGTTGTCCAACCCGATCACGCGCTTGCCCTCGGCCAGGAGGCGATCGCACAGGAACGAGCCGATGAAGCCGGCGCTCCCCGTGACCAGGACGGTGCTCATCCAGCACGGAGGTTAGCCTGTCCGCCCTTGCGGGGAGACGAACCCCCCGCGCTCGGCACGGAGGGATTTCCTCCGTTTGTTGCCTTCGGCGCCCCCACGTGGGAGCATCCGCCGGACGTCGGGGCTCGAGGGGGGTTTCGGCGCCCGCCGGGAACGGCGTGGTCGCTGGTCCACATCTCGAAGACACACGTTCGACTTGCCTTGCTTCAAGGGCGATTTCGGCTGCCTCCCGATGCCGGAGTGGCCCAGGGGAAAGGAATCGCATGCTTGCAATGCTGAAGGGCCGGGGCGGGTCACTGCCGAGCCGAAGACGGATCGTTCTTGGGGTCGGGTTCGCCGTTGTGCTCGCCCTGTTGGGCCCCACGGCGTTTCGAACCACGACCACCGCCACGGCGTCCGGCCGGCACCGTTCGAAGCACCACCACCATCACCATCACCGAGCGCACAAGGCCCGTCGAGGGGGTGGGCAGGCCCCCACCGCGGCCACCAGCTACTACATGCGCACGGCCGATCCCAACATCGCCTACGCCATGGGATGCTCCTTCGGCAAGAGCATGGGAAGGGGATCCAAGCCGGCCGATTCACTCGTGGTGCTCGACTTCGGGGCTCCCCACCGCCACCACCATCGCACCTACGGGACGACGTTGTTCGAATCCGGGTTCGCCAGCAACCCCCAGATCGAGACGGCCGGGGTTCGATACGCCAAGGGCTACTGGGACTGCACCCGCCAGAGGCCGAAGGCCACCCTGCGGATCGCCATGGGCACCAGCAACTACGGACGGCAGGTCACCTTCGGCCACGGCCGGGCCTGGGCCCAGATGGTGAACGACGCGAACCAAGGCCTGGCGAGGCTGCACATCGACTCTCGGATCGACGTGGCCGGGGCCGACGACTTCGAGCCCCAGTGGAGCGGGCCGGTGGCCGCCAGGGCGTGGGTGCAGGGGTACGACTCGGTGAACGAGTGGCCCTACTACGACTACGGCGCAGCCGTGGGCTGCCCGCCCTACGGCAACTGCGCGGGGGCGTGGACGCTCGAGGACGTGTGGTACGTGGCCTGGGGGGCCAAGCCGGCCCTGCCGCTTCCCGAGATCTACACGGGGAACGGGGCGAACGCCAAGCAGTGGTTCCGGCTCAGCCTGTACTCGGCGGTTCGGCACAAGTCCCGGATGGTCATCGCGGGGGTCATGTCCCAGCACCGGGCGTGCAAGCAGCGAACCGACCCGTGCTGGGGCATGAACAACACGGCGCCCCGGGCGTGGAGGCAGTTGTCGAAGCTGCTCAACTCCGACCACCGGACGGCTCAGGACGTGCGGTGGGTCACCGACATCAGTTGGGGCGCCCGGCCCCACCGCCACCACCGGCCGAAGCACCGTCACCACAGCCGGCACGGTTCACGAAAGAAGGCTCACCACAAGGCGCATCGCGTCGGCGTCGCGGGTTCCGGCCAGCAACTGGGTGACGGGACTCTCGATCCAGGGCTGAAGCCGTTCCCGGATCCGATGCGCTGGGCCGACCAGTGAGATCTCGTCGGCCAGCTCGTCCGGGATAGCGGCGGCGGCCTCGGCCCGCTTCCCTTCGGCGAACAGCCAGCGGGCCCGTTCGGCCTCCTCGCCGAACCCGAGCCGGGCGATCACGTCGTGGTGGAAGTTCATGGTCGGCGCGCCCATCGCGCCGACGTAGAAGGCCAGGTACCACTTGATCACGCCGAGGGCGTGTCCGACGTCGTCGGACAGGATCACCGTCACCGGGCAGGCGATCTCGAAGCCGGCCGGCCGGCCGGCCAGCGCCTCCGCGTAGACCTCGGGCCGGTAGGGCGAATAGAAGATGGGGAGCCACCCGTCGGCGATCTCGGTGGCCAGGGCGACGTTCCTGGGACCCTCGGCCCCGAGGTAGACGGGGATGTCCGACCGGAGCGGGTGCACCGTCAGCTTCAGCGCCTTGCCCAGGCCCGTGGAACCCGGCCCCTCGTAGGGCAGCGGGTAGTGCGGGCCACCGCTCTCGACCGCGGCGTCGCGCCGCAGGATCGCGCGGACGGTGTCGACGTACTCGCGGGTCCGGGCCAGGGGCCTGGCGAACGGCTGCCCGTACCAGCCCTCCACCACCTGCGGCCCGGAGACTCCCAGCCCGAGGATCAGCCGGCCGCCACTGAGGTGGTCGAGGCTGGCTGCGGTCATGGCCAGGGTGGCCGGGGGCCGCGCCGACAGTTGGGCCAGGCCGGTCCCGAGCTTGATCCTGCTGGTGCGGGCGCCGATCCACGCCAGGGGGGTGAAAGCGTCGGAGCCGTAGGCCTCGGCGGTCCACACGGAGTCGAACCCCAGGCGCTCGGCTTCGACACCCAGCTCGATGGCGTTCTCCGGTCCGGCCCCCCAGTAGCCGAGCATCAGGCCGAGCTTGAGGTTCGCGGCCACGGTTGAGGCTCAGCCGGGGAGGGCGACGACCTTCGTCTGGAGGTACTCCTCGAAGCCCTCCACGCCGTTCTCCCGGCCCACCCCGCTCTGGCGGTAGCCTCCGAAGGGCCGGGTCACGTCGAGCCACTGGCCGCCGTTCACCCCCACCGTCCCGCTCCGGATGCGTCGGGCCACGGCGATGGCGCGCTCCTCGTTCGCGCTCCACACCGAACCCGACAGCCCGTAGATCGAATCGTTGGCGATGCGGACGGCGTCGTCCTCGTCGTCGTAGGGGATGACCGAAAGAACCGGCCCGAAGATCTCCTCCTGGGCGATGGTGGCGTCGGGGTCGACGTCGGTGAACAGCGTGGGCTGCACGTAGTAGCCGCGGTCGAGATCGGGCGGCTTCTCCGCGCCGCCCGCGACGAGCGTCGCTCCCTCCTCCAGGCCCTTTCCGATGTAGCCGCGGACCCGTTCGCGTTGCCGGTCGCTGATCACCGGCCCCACCAGGTGCGCCGGGTTCGTGGGGTCGCCGTAGGGCAGCGTCTGGAACGCCGTGGTCAGCATGGGCACGGCCTCCTCGTAGCGGGTCCGAGGGACCAGCATCCGCGTGTACAGCGCGCATCCCTGCCCGGCGTGGGTGCACGCGTACGGGATGGACAGGACCAGCGCCGAGGCGATGTCGGCGTCGTCCAGCAGGATGTTCGCCGACTTCCCGCCCAGCTCGAGGAAGCACTTCTTCACCGTGGCGGAGCAGGCGTGCATGATCTTTCGGCCTGTGGCGGTCGAACCGGTGAAGCTCACCATGTCGACGCGGGGGTCGCTCACCAGCGCCTCGCCGGCCTCGGATCCCGAGGACGGAACGACGTTCACCACCCCGGGCGGGAGGTCGGTCTTCTCCGCGACCAGCCGGCCCAGGATGGTCGCCGTCCACGGCGTGTCGGGCGCGGGCTTGAGGACCACGGTGCAGCCGGAGGCGAGGGCCGGGCCGAGCTTCGCCAGGGTCAGATACAGCGGGAAGTTGAACGGCGTGATGGCCGCGATGACGCCTCGGGGTTCGCGGAACAGCAGGCCCCGGCTGCGCAGGCCCATCATCTCGGTGTCGGGAAGGGGGCGTTCGTAGTCGTAGCTCGTGGCGAGGTCGGCCCAGAACGACAGCCACTTCACCGGGTCCTCCAGTTGGACGCCGTAGGTCAGGATGATCGGCGAACCCGACTCTGCCACCATGGCGGCGCGAAGCTCCTCCTTGGCCTCGACGAACGCCTGCTGGAGCTGTTCGATGCAGCGCTTGCGGAAGGCGTGGGCGGTGGACCAGCCGGTCTCGTCGAAGGCATGGCGGGCGGCGGCGACCGCCCGCTCGACGTCCTCGGGCCCTGCATCGGCCGTCGTCCCCAGGGTCTCCTCTGTGGCGGGGTCGATGTTGTCGAACGTCGCGCCCGAGGCCGCGTCGACCAGTTCGCCGTCGATCAACATCCTGGGCTCTCCGAGGCCGGTCAGGGTCGTGTCGCCCATGGCTGTTCCCTCCTCGCTCGCGTCACTGCTGGGACATGGCGAACCCGTGCAGCCCGGCGGCGAAGAACGGCCCGAGCTGTTCGGCCAGGGTTTCCGCCGTCCATTCGTCGTCGGTCTCGAACCGCCGCTCCACCGTCGGCGCCTGCAGCACGTCGACCCGGCCGCCGTAGGCCACGAACACCTGCCCGCTGACGTTGCCGGCCTGCTTCGTGGCCAGGTACGCCACCAGCGGCGCGACCCGTTCGGGGCCGAACCCCTCCAGGCCGAACCCCAGCCCCTCGGTCATCCGGGTCAGCGCGCGGGGGCAGATGGCGTTCGCCGTGACCCCGTAGCGTGCGCAGGCATGGGCCGTGGACAGGGTCAGACCGAGGATGCCGCCCTTGGCCGCGGCGTAGTTCGGCTGGCCCGGCGCGCCGAACAGGAATGCCTCCGATGACGTGTTGATCACGCGGCCGTACGCGGGCCCGTCGGTGTCCTTGGAGCGGTCGCGCCAGTACGCGGCGGCCCACCGCGAGGTGCAGAAGTGGCCCCGCAGGTGGACCTTGAGCACGGCATCCCACTCCTCGGGGGACATGTTGAAGACCATGCGGTCTCGGAGGATGCCGGCGTTGTTGACCAGGATGTTGAGATCGCCGTAGGTGTCGACGGCCAGTCGGATCAGGTCGCGGGCCTGGTCGAAATCGGCCACGTCGCCGTCGTGGGCGACGGCCTCGCCTCCGGAGGCCTTGATCTCCTCGACCACCTGTTGGGCGGGGTGTTCGGCGCCGGGGGTACCGTCGACGGTGACCCCGAGGTCGTTGACGACCACCCTGGCCCCGTGGCTCGCCAGCTCGAGGGCTTCGGCCCGGCCCAGGCCGCGCCCCGCCCCGGTGACGATGGCGACCGCTCCGTCCAGCATCCCCACGTCAGGCCGTATGGTACGCGAAAACGAGAACACGTTTCAGTTCGGTGGGCGTGCCGCTCCCACGGGGCGGGAGCCTTGCGGCCGATAATCCTTCGGGATGAACGCGGGTCTGGACCAGCCGGAGTTCGACCGATGGCGGGACGAGGCGGACCGCGCGCTGGCGGGTGCCGAGCTGCAGCGGGCGGGAGGTCTCCACAACTGGGCCTGCTTCGCCGCAGAGCAGGCGGCCCAGCTCGCGGTGAAGGCGCTGCTCCACGGCGCGGGCGTGGCCCCGTGGGGGCACGACCTCGTTCGCCTGGGAGAGGCGGCGAAGCAGTCCGGGATCAACCTGCCGGTCGCGATCGAAGACGCCCTCCGCCGGCTGAGCCGGCACTACATCCCGGCCCGCTATCCGGATGCCCATCCCGCCGGCTCTCCCGGAACCCACTATGGAGAGGCCGACGCCGCCGAAGCTCTCGCCGACGCGAGAGCGATCCTGGACTTCGTCGATGCCACCTGGAAGGGGCTCCGTGGCACGAATCCTTGAGGAGCGGGCACGGGAACGGGAGCGCCTCCTGGGTCTGGCTCGCGACTATGTCGAACGGCTCTCCAAGCGCGTCACCGTCGTCGCCGCGGCCGTGGCGGGCTCGGTCGCACGCGGCGACTTCAACGTGTGGAGCGATGTCGACGTGGTCGTGGTCGCCGAGGGGCTGCCCGGTCGGATCCCCGACCGGATGTCGGTCCTCGTGGCCGACGCGCCGGCCGGCGTCCAGCCTGTCGGGTTCACGCCGGGGGAGTTTCGAACTGCATGGGTCAAGGGCAACCCGCTGGTCACCGAGGCCGTTCGAGCGGGTGTCGTCCTGACCGGTGACGAGTTCGTCGCCAGGCTCGCCGGAAGCGACCGGTCGGAAGAAGGCGAGGTCACGTAGGCCTGCAGGAGGTCACGTTCCAGACCCGACCTGGGTCCAGTTCAGCCCATCCCATTCCCAGGTGTCGGAGAAGTCCCCGCCGTATACGCAGCAGGTCCAGCCGCCGAACAGCACGACCACATGCCGGACCGCGTCGTAGGCCATGGCGCCGTTCTGCCTTCCCGGGGGCGATGCCGAGGGGCTCATCCGGGTCCAGTTCGTTCCGTCCCAGGTCCAGGTGTCCGTGGGATAGCTTCCATCCCACCCCCCGAACAGCACGGTCACGCGGCGGGCCGCGTCGTACGCCATCGGAGCGCCCGATCGCGCGCTGGGCGAGGTTGCCGGGAGACGTTCGGTCCAGGTGACGCCGTCCCACGTCCACGTGGACGCATCGGTGCCGAACAGCACGACCTCGTGCCGGGCGCCGTCGTAGGCCATGGCCTCGCCGGACGGGGGGTGCTGCGACGGGCTCTGCATCGTCCAGGTCGTGCCGTCCCACGTCCATGTCTCACTGGACGAGCCGGAGTCTCCGATCCCTCCGAACAGCACCACGTCGTGCCGAGCCGCGTCGTAGGCCATCAGGGGATACGTTCTGGGCGAGGGGCTGGCCGGAGGGACGACGTTCGTCCACGACGAGCCGTCCCAGATCCAGGTGTCCCCCAGGTCCTGGACGCAGTAGTCGAGGCATCCCGCGCCGCCGAACAGGACCGTCTCCTTCCGGCTCGCGTCGTAGGCCATCCCGGGGCCGTATCTCACGCCGGGCCCGGGAGGGACGTGGATGGCCGACCAGGTGGCCCCGTTCCAGGTCCAGGTGTCGTCGTACATGCCGGGGCACGAGGAGCACGTGGAAAGGCCGCCGAACAGCACCGTCTGCGACCGAGCCACGTCGTAGTCCATCCCCATCCACTCCCTGCCGTCCGGGCAGGGAGGGTCCGGGGTACGGGGCCTCCAGCGATGCCCGTTCCAGGTCCACGTCTCGCCGATGGCGTCGCACCTGCCGAACCCCGCCCCGAACAGGACGATCTGCCGGAGGGCGGCGTCGTAGGCCATCTCCATCCCGTCGGTGTATCGCGGGGCGAGCGGAGGTGACTGCCGATGCCAGTTCGTGCCGTTCCACGACCACGTGTGGCCGCCGAACATACGACCCGCCGAACAGGACCACCTGCTGCCGGTGGAGGTCGTAGGCCATGCTCGTGCCGGATCGCTCGCTGGGGTGGGCCGACGGCTGGAGCTCGGTCCAGTTCGAGCCGTCCCACGTCCAGGTATCCGAGTCGTCGTGCAGGAGATCGTTGCCGCCGAACAGGACGACCTGCCGGCGAGCAGCATCGTACGCCATCCCCTCCGAGGCCCGGGCGACGGGCGAGGTCGTTGGATGCTGTTCGGCCCACTGCGTCCCGTCCCACGTCCACGTGTCCCCGAGATAGGGCGGCCATCCCTCGTTCCCGTATCCGCCGAACAGCACGATCCTCTGGCGGGCGGCGTCGTAGGCCATGACGGCGGCCTCTCGCGGCGGGGGCGCCGCCGGCGTGTCGTGAAGCGTCCAGGCCGTCCCGTCCCACGTCCACGTGTCGTTCAGGTAGACCTCGGTGAACGCATCCTGGCTGTACAGCCCGCCGAACAACACGAGCTGTTTTCGAGCCGAGTCGTAGGCGATCGCCGGGTTCCACCGGAAGTGGGGCGCCGTTGTGGCGGCGGGTGCGGTCCGCGTGGCCCCGGCCGGCCCGGCCGAAGCCACGATCGGCGGGGCCAGAGCGCCGAACGACAGCACGATCATCGCCGGGACGGCACACCGGAGCCTTCGTGTGGCCAGGCGGGAAGGCCCTCCCCTCACGGCTGGATTCTGCGGGTCGGGCCGACGATTGTCCACGCCGGGCTCTCGAGCGTCAGCCCGGGGAGATTTCTCGGCGGCCGGGTTCATGGAGGTCCGTCCCCACCGAGAGCGACGGGATCCGCTCAGTCCCGAACCAGCAGCCTGACCGCGGTCTCCAGGTCGCTCAGCATGTCGCCGGGGCGGCCCCAGCCTCGGACCCGTTCGATCAAGGATGCGAACCACACCTGCGAGAGGACCCGCACGATGGCCTGGCTGTCCTCGTGCTCGCCGTCCATGGCCACGGTCACGATCTCGGTGAGGACACCGTAGGCCTCGTCGGCGTAGGCCAGG
>WNGK01001620.1_pt1 | contig 38436 bp, 36 predicted proteins | sample 5400601 | NCBI WGS metagenome assembly WNGK01 (sample SAMN13153376, study PRJNA577476) | soil metagenome | isolation source: 60 cm soil or saprolite under Garry oak tree replicate 1 | place: USA:California | collected 2016-06-15 | reverse complement strand
GTGTCCAGGCAGAAACTCCCAAAGATCCAATCTACATCAAAACCTCCAATGGGTGGAATGGCGCGTATGCACATGGTAACGAGTACGCTGAATTCCGCGTAATAGGGAACGGCGCAAAACTTCAAGACCCTTATCATATCCTGCTACAAAAGAATGTTGGAATGATGGTTTCCTTTGTCGATCAAAAGGAGCTTCAAAACGACAAGGATGTGTTGAGCGCTCACGCTCAATGGGAAATAAATTACTGGCATCAACATGCCAGCAGAGTTGAAAGTAATATCCGAGAAGATTTAATAGGAACAAGAAAAGACCTTAAGGTGACTGAGATAAGAGTGTACAACGACAAAGGTGCACAGATGTCATCTTATTTGATCGGGCTTGCTGCAAAAGATGGGGTTTTCGTCCTTTCAGTTTCACCAGCCAAAAAGGATGTAGATCCATTGGTAAAAGAATTGGTCAGCTCGTTCAAACTTGTGCCTCAAAACCTGGATGCTGAAGAAGCGAAGCGGCTGTCATCGGAAGCCAAGGCGCAGCCTTAAACCACGTCGATTCAATATGAGTAGCAAGGATTCGAGGCATATCAGCGATGTTACGACAGAGAGGCAAACAATCAAAAATTCTTCGCTTCCATTAAGCAGCAGGCCCAAGCGATTGTTGATCGTTTGCTGAGAACCTGAGCATTGAAATTGCGATGATAGAACTCACTCAACAGCGAATGAAACAGCTAAAGAGCAGGCTTGCGGAGTAAGGGAGGCGCCGCATAGAGATCAGCTCACCACTAACTTGAATACTGAAATGCAAAAATTATTTGTAGCGGTAACAATCGCCTGTTTGGGAACAATGCTAGTTTGCATCAGCGCCCAAACACCTTCCTCGTCGCCGAATGCGTCGGCGGGCGAGGAGGGCGTCGCGGACGAGAACACTGATCGCACGGAACGATGCGATTGCCCCTCATCGCCGGATGGGAAATTTGCGTTTCTCACATCCGATAGTGAGGACTCTTACATCATTGACTTGATTGATAAGAAGTCGGGGAAAAAGATGCAACGCATCGACGAGGCGGATATGCCCGTTTTCTGGAATGTGCTCTGGGCACCCGATTCGAATGGGTTCGCTTTGAAGACAAAGGTGGTGGGGCATCCGAGGCTTGAAGGATCGGATGTTTACTTCCGAAGCGGCGAAACCTTTCGAAAGATCGAATTGCCGGAGTCCGATGCGTACTACACAAACGTCGTGTGGGCGCCGGATTTAAAGCGCTTTGCCTTCAATCTTTATAGCCATACGACTGATGTAACCACCGTCGCGTTTTATCAGTTGCGTAACGACAAATGGGTGGCCTTGCATTCGCCGGTGGATGAACAATCAAAGCACTCCCAGTTGGCGCAACTGGCCAGGAAGTATTCGCCGAAGAACGCTTACCGAAAGGGAGATTCTTCGCCAGTGAGTGATTATCTGGAAGCGCGTAGTTGGACTGACGCCAATACTGTAATCCTTTATGCTCATTCGGAGGGGAATGGGGGCGAGGCGGCTGCTCTTTTCACTCTAAAGTTCGACGAGGCGGGGAATTGGAAAATCGTCAAAATGCATCAGATGTCCAAAAAGGAGCTCGAAGAGCAACAATGAGATCGTTTCTCATCCTTGTCGCAATCACCACGTGCGTGGTTGGTTGTAATTTTCCTATCCTTGCTGCCGATGAACAACCGGAAGGGGAACTGATCACCGGCAAACAGTTTCCCGATGGATTTGGCGTCGTGCCCTCAAGCCTCTCGCCCGACAAACGCTACGGCGTGCTCGCGCCGGCCGATTTCGATCATTACGACGAGGCCAAACACCAGAACAAACTCGTTGAAGTAAGCACCGGACGCACATTGGCCGTGATCGATGCGGAAGCAGGAAAAGCTGGATTTATGAACCACGGCGGAATACAGCCTTCGCGCTGGTCGGCGGATGGTTCGCTGTTGCTGTGGGAAGTGGCGGGCAAATGGTCGCCGCGCGCTCTCGTGTTACTCAAGATTGAAGAGGGTAAAGTAAAATGGCAGCGCGATTTGTTGAAAATGGCGCAACAGGCGATTCTGACGAGAACCCGCAAGTTTTTGCCGAAGGATTTCGGCGCGTTCACAGCAATAGACGTCCACGTTAACGGCAAAGAAGATGCACCACTCTCGTTGCCGCTAGCTGTCCGTGCCGAGTTCGATTCGAATCCGAAAGCGATGGAACCGCCGCCCAGCGTCTATGTCCATTCCGAGATGGAGGCTACCATCGATTCTGACGGCAAGTTAATCGTCAAAAAGTTCCGCAAGGAATGAGATCTTTCTATACTTTGGTCGCCATGATCGACTGCGCGAGGAGTCGACGCACCGCCAGCCCAGCTTAATGTCGATCTCGCTGATGTGTTAGCCACGAAATGAGCCTAACCATACATCTGAGGTAGTCTGTCAAGGATTTGGGTAGGAGTTATTGGTAGGAGGTGAGTGAGAAATTGCGCAATTTCCGCCTCTGCCATTTCCGCCGGATGACGTTTATGGTGATAAATAATGAAGCACTTGATCCAATCGACGTAAGCTTGCTTAGTACGAATGCTGTAATGTTTGCGTCGAAAGACGTTACGGACCTGGTCGAGCAATATAGGTTTGCCCTGCTCTTTGGCTCCAGTTAAAGTGACGCTCCTCCAAACGATTGTGCCGGACCGAAAACCAAATTCAAGCCGTATTAGACCCCAAAATTGCGCCTTTAAAGAGGCAATATTGGGCCGAATTCCCGTTGGGCGTCATTGATATGAAGGCCGTGTGTCCTTTTCTGACGGCCGTTTTCCTTTCATTTTCAATCGTCGCCAATGCCGCGGGGAATCAGGAGGTCGGGTCTTTCGTGCAGCAGTTCTACGATTGGTACATTGCCAGCGCGGTTAACGGACAGCACAAGGACCCAGCCTGTGAGGTCGCGTTGAACAAAAAGCCCAAGGTTTTCGGCGCCGAGCTGGCTCATGCGCTCCGCGCCGATATTGAAGCTCAATCCAAATCACCGCACGATCTCGTCGGGCTGGATTCCGATCCGTTCCTAAATTCACAAGACCCCTGCGAGAAGTACGAAGTAGGTGCAATCGCTAAGAATGGAGCTACTTACTCAGTCGAAGTGTTTCCAGTTTGCGAAGGTCAGCGCAGCAAAGAGGCCCAGGTCGCTGCCGTCGTCGCGCAGGTTAACGGGCTATGGCGCTTTGTTAATTTCAAATACCCCGAGCAGCCGGGGGACCTGCTGCAGCGATTGAGGCTCCTCAAGAAGGAGCGCGAGTCGTGGCGCACAAAGTGAGTGCCGCCCAACCACGCTCTCCAGCCGACGTCCGGCTCGCTGCGCTGGCGTTAGGCCTAGTAGCCGTGTCAGCGAGCTTGCACAATTTCTCCGTCCGAGTAACCGCGCTGCCAATACAAAACACAAACGTGAAACAGTACATAAATACCCTTGTTGTATTAATCGCTGCACCGCTCGCATTTCCGGCAAACCACGCCAACGCCCAGAGTCAATCCGAGATGAACCGCTAAGCGGCAAAAGACTTCGAGAAGGCCGATACGGAACTCAACAAGACTTATGAAGCACCTCCTAAGAAAGCTTCCGGATGCTGAGGGCAAGGAAAGCTAAAGCAAAGCCAGCGAGCATGGCTCCCACAATCCGCTACGAAATCATGACCGAGCTCACTCACGAACGAATCAAACAGCTAAAAGCGAGACTCGCAGACTAACGTTAGATTTCAGAGACGAATTCACGCTAAATGATCCAACAACTGACTCGAGTCTTATGCGGTTCGTGACAATTCGTGTAATTGGTGTCTTTGTTGCAATCGTCGCGTGCGCGATCGGTTGCAGATTTTCTATTCTCGCTGCGGATCCAGAACCTACCGGGACCCAGAGCGACTTTTCGACCTTCTGGAAAAAATTCAAGTCCGCGGTTATCGCTGGCGATAAAGCAAAGGTGGCCGACATGACCAAATTCCCAGTGTCAATGCCCTATTCGATCAAAGCTGTAAAGAACAAGGAGGACTTCTTGCGGCGTTACAACGAAATCTTCAAAGGCGAGGCGAATGCCGCTCTATGTTTTGGAAGTGCCGAGCCGCGAAAAGAATCCGACCGGCGTTATGAAATCTATTGCCCTTTTAAGCAAACTCCAGACGACTGGGAAAACGCTCCGATTCGCTTCCTTTTTGAATTGACCAAGACCGGCTGGAAATTTGCCGGCCTCGACAATGTTAATGAATGACAGACACCAATTTGAAACTCACTTGCTACCTCGCTCGCTCGCCGCTACCCGTCGCGGCTTTACCTTCTATGTCGCTGATCCCTCAGCTCCATTCACGAATTCACACAAATGATCCAAGAACTGATCCAAGCCTTATGCAGTTCCTGACAATTCGTGCAATTAGTGTCTTTGTCGTAATCGTCGCGAGCGCGGTTAGCTGTGCTTTTTCCAATGCGCAGGAGTCTCCCCCGACGCAAACGCCCGAAGTAGCAGTGACGCCGAAGGTAACAGCGCAACCGAACCCGAGTTGGTTTTCTCCGGATAAGAGATGGGAATATCATAGCTCGTCGCAGGACGAAGCAAAAATAGTTAAAGCCGGCACAGACCAGATGGTATTAGATCTGGCAAAAGCATTGGATTCGGCGGATGAATCCTGCTTTGGGTGTGACGAGGCGAAACTGAGTTGGGCGTCGGATTCAAAACGGTTTGCATTAAACTACGGCCGCGGACGGTCCCATCAGACGGCACTCTTCCAGCTACAAGGCGACGAGTGGAAAGCGCTGAAGTCACCTAACGACGATGTGAACGAGATTTTAAACAAGACCATAAAAAGCGGGTTATCCAAGAAAACGCACCTACGGTTGATTTGGGAGACGGTGAAAGTGCATCAATGGGTCGATTCTAACACCGCCATTCTCTATGGCGGTCTGGAAGTGGACGAGGCCTTCGGCGCTCATTTGCTCCTCACTCTAAAGTTCGATGAGGTGGGTAACTGGAAAATTATCAAGACGCAACGGCTCTCATTGAAAGAAGCCGAGAAACTATGAGATCCCTTTTCACCTTTGTCGCCATCGTCGCAGGCGCGATTAGCTGCGGTGTTTTCCATTGCTGCTGCTGATGAGGATCCGTAGCAACCATGTCGATCTTGCAATGAGAAGAAGCAGGACTGCTCGTCTTTTGCTAGTGGCGGCGTTGATATCTGCTTTGCACCTTGTGCGCGGCGAACAGCAGGATTCCGAGCTTATTAATCCTACCGCTCTGGCATTCGACAGTTCGGGCAATCTGTTTGCCGCCGATCACTCTGCCGAAAAAATCTTTAAATTTACGCCCGATGGGAGGAGAAGTGTTTTTGTCAGTGGGATTCGCTTGTCCGAGGGCAATGGGCTTGCGTGTGACGCGGTGGACAATCTCTTCGTGTTAAGCCCAAGCGGCGAGTACCACGTCGGCGGCACGATCCTCAAATTCAGTCCGGATGGTACCCAGAGCACGTTTGCCACCGACTTGGGCCTTCCTTACAGCCTGGCAATCGACCCGTCAGGCAACCTCTTCGTCTCCGATTGGGATACCGGCTCCATCTATAAACTTACTCCAAAGGGAGATAAGAGCGTCTTCGCGACTACGGAGATCGCAGCCAAGATCCTGGCTTGTGACCAGGCGGGCAATCTTTTTGCCGGAGTTCCACTGAAGCACAGTATCTTCAAATACGAACCTGGCGGGGGTAAGAGCGACTTCGCTACCGGTATAACAACCTATGCGCTGACTGTTGATAAAGTAGGTAACGTCTATGTCGGCGATACGGGAACCACGATCTTTAAATTTACGCCTACCGGTGTTAGAAGCGATTTCGCTAAGGTAACAACGTCACCCCGCGGCTTTGCCCTTGATGCCTCGGGCAATCTTTTCGTCGCGGAAAGCTTTAGCGGAGCCATTTCAAAATTCGCTCCCGATGGTGTCCAGAGTGTGTTCTTAGCCGGTCGGCCCCCACCCGAACCGGAGGAGGAGGCAGAATCCGAAACTGATTCCTCGGCTGGCCTGCCGGATAAATACGCAAAGAACTATTTGATCGCCCGTAGTACGATCTCGCCGAACAAAAAGTTCGCTGTGATTTACCCTACGGACGATTATTACCAGTCGTCTGATAATGCGAAGGATTACCTGGTTACATTGCAACCGTTCAGTATTCTCGGCGCACTGCAAGCAGAAGAACCCTACTTTCAACACCAAAGCCACGGCGGCATCAGTGGCGAATGGTCGGATGACAGCTCGGTCGCGCTCATCACACTCGACGGGAAGTGGGGTCCGCGAGACGTCTTTCTCGTCGAATTTCATAATGGCAAGCCAAGTCGGATGACGAACATCCTGCGCAAAGCGCATGATCTGTTGCCGCCTAACGAGCGCAAAGCCATTTTCGTCGAGGATACAACGTTCCAACTCGACGGCGCCAGCGGCGTCGTCATCGATGCTAACGTGCACACTAGTCCGAACGATCTAGGGTTGAGCGCTGACACGTGGCGTGGGCATGTTGAAGCGACATGGGACGTCAAACAAGCAAAGTTTACATCCAAGGAAGTATCGGGACGGAAGCGCGGCGCTGATGCCTATCGCAACCGTGGCCAATCTGCTGCCGAAGAGAAACGAGCTAGCCCGGAGGCTGATATTAAGAACGCCATTGGGTTGACCTCAAAAGGTTGGGATTACTACTTATCCCTGGCTTGGTATCACCTCTTCGATCGAAACCCGCGTGAGGCCATAGCAGCGTCTCTCAAGGCCTTGGAACTTTCGCCGCATAATGCGGCGATGATCAAGGTCACTCTCGCCCACAGTTATCTCTTCGATAACCAATTCGACAAAGCGAAGGCTATCTATTTTGAAAACAAAAATTCCAAGCTCCGCGACGACGAGCGAACCTTCAGCCAGGCTGTGCTAGACGACTTTACGGAACTCGAGGACGCCGGCATCACTCATCCCGACATGGAGAAGATCAAAGCGTTGCTAACTAGCGAAACAGAGTCGCGGTGACCATTTCCAAAGACGTAATAGTTAAACGAAACAAACCCTCCACTGAAATGAAAACAAAAATGTGCATTCTCGCGTTGCTCGCCGTTAGCGCTCTCTCTCCGAGCTTGCTCGGTCAGGAGACACCTCGCGGCGGAATTGTCAACGGTCCAAAAGCTGGCTTTAACATCGCGGCACCTGACGGCTGGGTCCTCGATACTGAATCGGGCAAACATCAGGACTTGCCGTGCGTTCTTTACCCGAAGGGCTCATCGTGGGCGGATGCGAAGACGGTGATGTACGCGAAGGTAGCCAGCCCGCAATGGGAAGGTGTAAACGCATTCGTGGCATGGGCCATCCAGGGCATGAAGGAAAAGCGGGGCATGCCAAAGGAGAAAATTGCGTCCGGCAAAACGAAGGACGGCCACGATTACTTCATCAACGAATACCCTGCCACGAAGAATTATTCGCAATGGGAAAGGGTAGGCTACGTCCAACTTCCGCAGGGAGTCGCTTATATCGTCCTCACATCCCGCGATCAAGCCAGTTACCAAAGAGATTCCGGCGTGCTCGAGAAAGTTCTGAAAACCCTGGTCTACGTCGAACCGAAGTCCGAGGTGGCGAGTGGCCAGGAATACGCTCATCGTTACAGACAGCTGGTGGATCAGCATGCGGAGAGGCAGATCGAGCCACTGCTGACCGAATGGCGGGAGAAGGCGCCTGACGATCCCGACGCATGGATCACGAGCGCGAATTATTATTTTAATCAACGCCAGATGAGGATCGAGATGAAGGAGCCCAAGCCAGGCGACATTACGGTGACGGATAAGAGAACAGGAAAGGTGGGAACCATTGTACACGAGGTAGATAAACCGGGTATGAAGCGAGCGGTCGATCTTCTCCAGGAAGCGACGGTGAAATTTCCCGATCACCTCGATATCTGGTGCGGGCTCGCTTTCTTCTACCAGGAGTCCGGCGATTTCGACAATGAGTTGTCGACGTTGAGGAAGATGGTTGCGTATTCCCGCGAGCACCCGACGCAGCTCAAGTGGTTGAAAGGCGAGCCGCTAGGCGAGCCTGCCGACAAATTCGTTCCAGACAAACTGCACGAGTATGGTTTGTATTACGAGAAAAAAGAGAACGCGGAGGATGATAAGCGCTGGTACCAGATTTCGACGCTGGCAACCGAGCAATATCCAAATGACCCGCAAGGTTTCAAAGATGCAGGCGGTTATTGGGCCGATATTGGCGAATGGCAAAAAGCGCGCGAGTCGTTCGAAAAAGCGCACCAGCTCGATCCGAAATCCGTTGCTGCGTTGATTGGCCTCGGACAGATCAGCGTTGAGATGAAAGACTTCGTAAACGCACGAAAGTACTACGAAGAAGTCCTGAAGCTGGAGCCGAACGGCCAATCCGGGCAAGAAGCGAAGGAAGCGTTACGAAAACTAAACAAGAAGTAGCAACTGAAGTCGATCCTTCGGCCGGAGTTCCCATTAGCAGCGCCCGTTCGCGTATGCGAAGAAACATTCTCATTCGCTTTTGGGTTGTTATTGGAATTCTTACGCTCGCGCGCGATGCATCAGGCGCGCGTTCGGTGGACGAGCAGGTGAAAATGTTAGCGGAGCGTTACAGTCAAGTCGAAGACCAACTGCCACGCTCGATTCGTTACACCAGCAAAGACGAGTCCGGCGGCGCGACAAAAGTTAGACAGGAATGGTACAACGGTGCCGAGGACCTGATCAAGGCCGCAGTCGAACGTAACGATGCCTCTGGACGCGAGCTCACGGAATACATCCCGCACGATTTGGATAGTGACTTTGGCTGGAGAGGCCTGTTCATGCTTACGCGCAAGGAAACGCCATCGCCCGACGGCGGCACGCAAGTGGAGGAATCCCGAAAATATTTCGGCGAAACCGAGGAAGGTAACCACCAGCTAATTCGCGAATTGAGAAAGAGCGCGCGTTTCAAGTCAGGCGAACCGACCGACACCGTCCATGTGCCGAATACGGTCGTCGATCCTTCCAAGCAGAACAAAAGCGATAGCGACGCCGAGGAATTTTTAAGTGGGGAACCGCACGAACTCGCCGCCTCTCTAAGGAAAGCCGGTCCGCCGCAATTTTTCGACCCGTTCGCCAACGTTCAGGGCGATTCAGATAAGTTTCGCGTCATCCATGGGAGCGTTTCGCCAGATGGCCGGTTTGCCATCGCGATGGGCTTACCGCCTGAGCAATCCAATTGGGACGCGCTGTATGAGGATGAGAACTACTTCTACGAAAACGGCGCGCGCGATTATGACGTGCCGAATTACGTTGTCGATCTCACCCAGCGGAAGATCCTGGGTGAAACCCATTGCAATTATTTCGGGACGAAGCGCCGTTATAATCACCAACAATGTATCCTTAGGTGGTCACCGGACTCGCTTAAGTTTGTGCAGCTCTGGGACGATAAATGGAGCTCCACCGCATGCGTGGCGGGGAAGATTAGTCCGGGACAGAAGCTTGCCGGCGCAGTGGACCTGGATGAAGCGATCGGAAAGAAAACTTACGCCTTTGTTAAAAAGCGTTCCGATTCGGAGAATGGCGGCGCCGGCGAGCTTTCTCTCCAAATCAACAAAGTGAACAGCGATGCCACGATCGATCTGGAGGCGTCGGAGCAATGCCGCTTTGGCGACTGCAGGGGCGGAACAATCTTTAAGGTAAACGAACGTTTGCGGCTGAGTGACGGCCCGAAGGGTCCGCGTCTCGAAATACTGAAGATCCGACGACTACCTAACGACTGAGGGACAAACCACCAATGAAATTATTTTTTACCCTGGCCATAATCATAGGCTGCGGTCTTTCTGCTCTTGCTGCGAATGACGAACCGGAAGCAGCAGGCGAAGATTCGTCAGCAGGCTTGCTCGATCAATACGCAAAAAACTATCTGACAGCGGCCAGCACGATTTCGCCGGACAAGCAATTCGCTGTGATCTACCCAACGTTGGAAACAGAGGAAGCTGCGGAAGACGCAAACCATCCCGAGCGGATCAAAGACTACGTCGTCGCATTGCAGCCTTTTACTGTCCTGGGCGAGTTACAGACGAAATATCCGTACTTCCAAAATCAGAATCATGGCGGGATCAGTGCGGAATGGTTGGACGACAGCTCGGTCGCCCTGATTACGCTCCATGGTAAATGGGGATCGCATGAGGTATTCCTGCTGGAATTTCGCGACGGTAAGCTAGCTCGAACGACGAACATTCTCGCGAAGGCGCACGATCTATTGTTGCCAGATTACCGTAAGTCAAAGGCTGACCCGTACAACGATAATTTCGATTTCATTTTTGGTGGCGAAGATGGTCCGGGGTTCAAGCTCGACGGCGCCAATCGCGTGATTATCGATGGCGATGCGACGACTGATCCGAAGGGACTCTCCGACCACAGATGGTCGGCGCAGCTAAAGGCGGTCTGGAACATTGCGCAAGCCAAGTTCACCGAGCAAAAGATCACGCGGACCACAGCGAAGGAAAGCGACTAGCTCGCTGGGCGCGCAGTTGTTTGGGCAAAGCGCGCCGGAATTCCTTAATCTGCTCGTCTTATTGGTGGTACCGCCAGCACCTTGCCTAATCGGTGAAGAACTTCAGGTCGGACTGGATGAAGGAGTTGGCTGCGGCGACGCAGATTTACTTTTGGTTTTCCCGCGGATTTCTGCAGCTCGCTGCCGGAGCGGATCTGCCTTTGCCTTGTCACCCATTGCGTCATAGACCTTGGCAAGATCATTAAGGCAAGTGGCGGTCTCGGGATGTTCCGGGCCTCGGGCTTTTTCGGTTACCTCCACTGCGCGCAGAGCGTACGATTCAGCCTTTTTGTATTCGCCTTTTTCACGATAAAGGACACCGAGATTGTCGAGAGCTGCGCCGGTCTTGTAGTGATTTGGTCCGAGTCCGTCCTCAAAAAGCTTTAACCCCTTCTGGAAAAGCGGTTCCGCCTTGTCGTATTTACCCATTCCTTCATAAATGGCGGCCAGGTTATTGTACGCGGTCGCCGTCATCTGGTGCTTCGGTCCGAATTTCTTTTCGGAAAGGTGCAAGGCCTGTTCAGCCAGCGGTTCGGCCTTGGCGTAATCTTTTTCGAGCCGATACAGGTCTGCCAAACCACCGATGCTCGAGACCAGGTCGGGATTGTTTGGTCCCAAAGCTTTTTCGCGAATCTTCAAAGCCCGCTGATAATAAGGCTCGGCTTTTTTGTAGTCGCCCATCATCTGGTAAAGCACTCCGAGGTTGTTAAGACAAGTAGCTGTGTTTGGGTGATCGGGACCGGCGGTTTGTTCGGTAATTTTAAGGGAGCGCTGATAAAGTGGTTCAGCCTTGGCGTAGTCGCCTGCGTCCATATAAACCCAGGCCAGATTATTAATGCTTTCTCCAGTCGCGGGATTGTTAGGGCCAAAAATTTTCTCGCGTGCCTCGAATGCCTGTTTAAAAAACGATTCCGCCTTTACCAGGTCGCCTTGATCAAGGTAAATCGCGCCCAGATTATTTTGGACGTTTGCGGTGTGAGGATTTTCCGCTCCGTACGCTTTTTCGTAGATCTTCAATGCGCGCTGATCCATCGGCTCAGCCTTCGCGTAGTTGCCTTGGTGATAATAGAGTGTGCCCAGGTTGCTCAGGCTGTTTGCGACCTGAGGGTTGTCGGGCCCAAGCGTTTCCTCGCGGACTTTCAAGACTCGCACATATAACGGTTCCGCCTTCGCCGAATCTCCTTTGTCCTGGTAGAGCAGCGCGAGGTTGCTCATGCCTGACAGGGTGTTCGGATGCTTCGAACCAAGTTTGTTCTCCCAAATCTTTATTGCCCGTTTGTAGAGCGGCTCCGCTTTTGCGTAGTCGCCGCTTTCCCGATAAGCCTCGGCGAGATTGTTGAGACTAATCGCGGTATATGGATGGTCCGGACCAAGTGCTTTCTCTCGGATCTTTAACGCGCGTTGGTAAAGCGGCAAGGCTTTGGCTTGGTCGTTCATCGAGTTGTACAAGAACGCGAGATCGTTTAAGCTGTCCGCGGTCTCCGAATGTTCCGGGCCGTAATTTTTCTCGCAATACTTCAACACTTGCTCAGCGATTGGTATTGCTTCGCGAAACTTGCCCGCACTGCGCAGCTCCTCAATTTTCTGAACCATCTCACGAACGTCAGACGTTTCCTGGCCTGGAGCAGAACTGAAACATACCGCAACCGCGCAAAGAAATGCCATGCGACGCAGCCAGCGATTAATCAGTCGCTGGACCCTGGGAAGGTTTTCGACCAGCTTTTTCATGATTCGAGAGTGGGGTATAACAGCACTCAATTGCAAGCAAACTCTGCCGGTAGGCATGGAGGCGCGCTAGGACCTTTCAGCCGCTGAATTCCATTGTGTTGGCTCCTTGTCCTACCTATCATCCCGAGACAATGACCCTACGCGCTTACACCTTCGGCATCGCGTGCATGCTAATTGCTGCGCGATTTGGCAATAAAAGACTTGCTGCTGCGGCCGAACCCTCGGTGCAGCCGGACCGGCCCTGGGTTGAGATAGGATCGGAGAAAGCCGTCATTGCTCGTGATTCAAAATCCGCGGATGGTCGCAATGCCCTGGCTTGGATAATTGATAGTAGTGAGCCCGTCGATTGGTCGTTGCTGGAAAAGGATCCCAATCGTTTCTATGAACAATACGAGGTAAAGGCGATCTGGGTTATCAATCTCGCCGACAAAAAGAAAGTAGGCGCGATAGGGGATACCGGAGGCTATGTCCGGCCAGGCAGTCATCGGACATTGAGCGTTGCCTGGGGGCCGATCGAGAATGGAAGACGGTTTGCTTTGGCTGCCTATCAGTGGAAATGGGGCACCGATACTTTGCTTCTTCTCGACGTGGGTCAGGACGACTGTCGCTCCGCACAGATCGGACCTGTTTTGGATAAATCTATCGAGGCGCAAATCAAAAGCGCCAAATCGCGGCAGCGCGGACCATTCGATTCAACATATCTCCTTACCGGCCTGCCGGAACTTGGAAAGAAAACCGGGTTTTCCAGTGTGACCACGGTTGGTCTCCCATTTGTTACAAAGGATCGCGAACACGATGCGTCTATCAGCGAAGGCATTCTTTCGCTCAAGCTCGCGCGTGCCGGTGAAGGTCCCACTGCGACTGTCGTTAGGCTTACTCCGGGACCGTTGCCGGACGATCCCTTTTCAGAGTCAGCACGACTTGCCAAAGTCGACCGCGAATTGAACGCAATTTACGCCGCGCTACTAAAGCGCCTCAGTCCGTCGCAGCAAAACGCGCTTCGATCCGAACAACGCGCATGGCTCGAACAACGCGACCGCCAAGCCGACGAAGCCGTGCGCAACAAGAGCGACTCCGAGAACGCACGCATCGTTCGCGACCGCGTTCTGCGTCAGCTTACTGAGGAACGTTCCTCCGAATTGCGAAAACGGGAAGCGAAAACGAAGTAGAATTTATTGGGGCATCCGCGATCACTTGTTGTTCATAGGTACCGTTGTCGCTCTACACCCCGCAGGAAACAGAAAGCAACTCCTCAACCTTTTTTGGATTGCACCGATAAATTGTGGTGGCTTCGCTTGCCTAACGAGCAATGAAAGAGAATCTTTTTGGAGCTGGCTTGGCATTGAGCGTGTTGTTTCTCGTCGTCACTTTTCCAGCAACAGGCAACGCGGAAGAACAGAAGGAAGTCCTTTACGCGAGCCCGAGTGCCGGACTGCGCATCGAGCGGAACGGCGAGAAAGCCGGGGTCATTTCCACTAAAAATCCTGATCAGCGCGCTGAGTTGCCACCGCTGGAAGGAATTTCGCCTTTCGACGACGAGTTTCACGCTTCGCCTAACGAGGAATGGATCTTTGGCACGCGAAAAATGGCGCACGGTTTCTCGAACGGTGACCTATTTCATCGTGTCGATCCACAACACGTCGAAATCGCCCCGACACAAGAAGATCAATCGTTTAACGACCGGGTCTGGCCATATTGTGTGAAGCAAAGCGCGTTGAAAGCGAACTATTCCGCGGAAGAAGACGGCTCTATTTCAACACGCGCACGAGGACGTTCGAGATGACTGATTACTTGCGCAAATTGAACAAGACAAAGTCCAGCGGGTTGGCGTGCGCGGAGCCGACCGATCCTATCCCGAGCGAAGCCGATTTGAAGACGCGGCTCGACACATTAGATCGACAATTGAACAAGAAATACGCGGACGTGATCGCGCAGAGCGAGAAAGACCGCGTCTCTCTTGTGCGCGAGGCTCAACGCAACTGGATCAAGCATCGCGATGAGGGCGCGAGATTTTATGTTTCGCTTTTCCCGGAAGCGGAAAAGGAGCGCCGTCGTCTTCAACTTCTGGGGGATGTGACCGCGGCGCGGATCGAGGTGCCGCCGGAACAATGGGAACTTTAACGACTACGCAAAAATCCTATGAAGTTATTTAATTCAATCGTCCTGTCGTTGGGCTTAACCGGATTTCTTAGCTTAGCCGAGGTTTCAACTGCGGCGGAAGAAGCGAGTGCGATAGAGCAAACGAGCCCGAATGGCAATTATCAGATTCAATGGGTAGAAAATCAGGATTCGCGGTTCATCGTGTCTAGCAAGAATCCTGCTGAACGAGCACCTTTGCCAGGCTCCACCGGCGAGGTCGATCCCGCGGAATGTCAGGTCGGATTTTTTTACTCTCCTGATGAGAAGTGGATTTTTTATGCCGAGCATTGGCGACATCATGGGTTGCTCGCCCGCGAACTCTACCATCACGAAACGGGCGTCAAGTTTGCGCCTAGCAAAGGAAAAGGGTTCTTTACTAGGGAACTTCAAAGTTACGCAGCTAGGAACGGTTTTGAGAAAAGCGATTTTATCGATGAGCGCGAAAAAAACTACGATCACCTGGGAACGGCGTTTCGGGCTTGGAGTTTAGATTCCAATCGGTTGCTCATCGGAATTTACGCCGAAGGAAGCGAGTACGGCCCGCTCTACGTTTACTTCAACACCCGAACAAAAGCGCTTGAGCAGACGCCGTATCTGCGGGAACTGAATAAGGCTGTGGCGAAGCAGACCGACAATTACGCGCACGACATTGTTTGCGCCGAACCAACCGCGCCTCTGCCGCCAGAATCCGAATTAAAAGCCAGGTTGGATGCGCTGAACGAGAAACTCAATAGAGCTTTCGCGGCGCGTGTCGAACGCACGAAGGAGCAGGACGACGCCAACGATCTGCGCCAAGTGCAAGATAAATGGGTCAAGATGCGCGATGAGGGACTGAAGACCTATCTAGCCTTCGCCCGAAAGGGAGAAGAAGAACGCCGGCGTCTTCAATTTCTTAGCGATGTCACCGCCGCGAGAATCGACGAGATTAGCCAGTCCTCGATTGCGGCACTCACTCGTTAGTCGTGGCGTTCTTTGATCGACAGTAAGATTTCCGCGATCGCTTCGGAGCGGGGTTTGGCGCCGAGATTGCCTTTGTCGTGGACGCGAACGGTGACGCCGGTCGGCGTCCTTTTTGAGAAACAAACTCGGTCGTCTGATTTCAATATTCTTTTGGCTTTTTCCCGGTCACACGTTGCACCGACGCTTTGTGTTTAGCGTCAAATGCAATCGTGACAGTTTGAGTGCACCCTCGCAATTCTCCGTCCATGGTTTCCCATCCTTGGTCGTCAACAAGGACTAGTGCTCCAGACTTGAGCCACTCTTTAGGCACAGCGTTGTATTCGATAAATTTAAGAACGCCCTTCGCCTTGAGTTCCTTTTTCTGGGCCGCGGTAGCGCAACCGCCCAGTTCCGGCACAGGTGATTCGGTAAATCCGGAGTCGTTCCGGAAATACACCGTCGTTTCGCCGCCACGGTGAACGGCTTCGTAGAAAGCGACACGTTGCGAATCAGGTGCCCAGAGAAGTTTGCAATCTTTCGCATGCGGAGCCCCACTCTCAGCCAGATCGAGCACGACCTTGCGTGAACTGAGCTCGATCAGTTGGATCTTTACACCGCCTTCTTCCTCTGCCGTTAGTAGCATCCCAAACTTTCCATCCGGCGATGCATCTTTTATCTGATCATCTGCCCTTAGCGATGGGCAGAAACATGTGGCGAAGAAAAGCGAAGCGAGCAGCAAAAGTGTTTTCATGTCGCTATTAGTCCACCTTTTTATCAGTGACGCTTTGCACTGAAGCTTTGTGGTTCGCGTCGAATGCAATCGTCACAGTTTCAGAGCAATGGTGTTCGTTCCCGCCTTCGGTTAACCATGACTCATCGATGACGACCACGAGCGCCCTGGATTTTAACCACTGTTTGGGCGACGTTGTGGCTTCGGTGGTCTTCAGATATTTCTCGTCCCCTTCGGCCTTCGAATTTCCATCGCATTCCCCAAGCTCAGATTGAGGGAACTCTACCTGCTCAAATTTCGAGCCATTTCGAAAATAGATGCTCGTTGTGCCGCCACGTCGATCAGGCTCAAAATAAGCGACGAGCGTTGAATCTTTCGACCATAAGAGCCACATGTCTGCGATGTAGTTGCCGTAAACTTCAAGGTCGGCTAATGGCTTCTTGGCTCGTAAATCCACAATTGCCGCTTCCCAGCCCTCCTCGCCTTTCCTGATGCGTAAAAGCGAATCGCCCGTCTGGCGACTTATCTTTTATCAGGTCTTTGCCTTCGAGCGACTGAGCCAGACCTATGAGAATTAGAATAGATATCGAGAGCAGCTTTGTTTTCATGTTTATTGCGTTGGGGCCTATTGGTCAGCAAAATGTTCACCGCGCTGGTGCTCCACATTTGAATCTATAAGGCATTAATGTTTGGCCAATCACCCATTGCCGCCACGCGCCGAAACCCTGTTCACGAGGGCGAGCGCAAACTAGCCGGCGAAAGAACTTCAGGTCGGACTGGACGAAGGAGTTGGCTGCGGCGATGCAGATTTGGTCTTGTTTTTTTGCCGAATTTCTGTGGCGCGCTGTCGGAGCGGATCGGCCTTTGCCTTGTCACCCATCGCTTCGTAAAGCTTGGCGAGGTCGTTGAGACAAGTGGCGGTCTCAGAATGTTCCGGGCCTCGAGCTTTTTCGGTAACCTCGACTGCGCGCAGGGCGTACGATTCGGCCTTCTTGTATTCGCCTTTTTCACGATAAAGGACACCGAGATTGTCGAGAGCCGCGCCAGTCTTGTAGTGATTGGGTCCGAGTTTATCCTCAAAAAGCTTTAATCCCTTCTGAAACATCGGTTCGGCTTTGTCGTATTTACCCATGCCTTCATAAATTGCGGCCAGGTTATTGTACGCGGTCGCCGTCATCTGGTGCGTCGGTCCAAATTTCTTTTCGGAAAGCTGCAAGGCACGTTGGGCCAAGGGTTCAGCCTTGGCGTAATCTTTTTCGAGCCGATACAGGTCTGCCAAACCACCAATGCTCGAGACCAGGTCGGGATTGTTTGGTCCCAAAGCTTTTTCGCGAATCTTCAAGGCCCGCTGATAATATGGCTCGGCTTTTTTGTAGTCGCCCATCATTTGGTAGAGCACTCCCAGGTTGTTGAGCGAAGAAGCGGTATTTGGATGTTCGGGACCGGCAGCTTGTTCGGTGATCTTAAGGGAGCGCTGAAAGAATGGCTCGGCCTTGCTGTAGTCACCACCGTCCATATAAACCCAAGCCAGGTTGTTAATGCTTTCGCCGGTAGCCGGATTATTCGGGCCAAAAATTTTCTCGCGTGTCTCGAGTGCCTGTTTAAACAGCGACTCGGCCTTTACCAGGTCGCCTTGACTAAGGTAAATCGCGCCGAGATTGTTCTGGATATTCGCGGTGTGGGGATGTTCAGCGCCGAACGCCTTTTCGTAGATCTTCAATGCGCGCTCATACATCGGTTCAGCCTTCGCGAAGTTGCCTTGATGATAATAGAGTGTGGCCAGGTTGCTCAGGCTGTTGGCAACCTGAGGATTATCGGGGCCCAGGGTCTCCTCGCGCATTTTTAAGACGCGCACATATAACGGCTCCGCCTTAGCCGAATCTCCTTTATCTTGGTAGAGGAGCGCGAGGTTGCTCATGCCTGATAGGGTGTTCGGATGCTTTGGCCCAAGTTTGGCCTCCCAAATCTTTATTGCGCGTTTGTAGAGCGGCTCTGCCTTGGCGAAGTCGCCGCTCTCCCGATAAGTCTCGGCAAGATTGTTAAGGCTGATCGCGGTATATGGATGGTCGGGTCCGAGCGCTTTTTCCCTAATCTTCAAGGCGCGTTGGTAAAGGGGCAAAGCTTTGGCTTGTTCACCCATCGAGCTGTACAAGAACGCGAGATCGTTCAAGCTATCCGCGGTTTCCGAATGTTCCGGGCCATAATTCTTCTCGCAATACTTCAACACCTGCTCGGCGATTGGCACTGCTTCCTGAAATTTGCCCGCGCTTCTCAACTCCTCGATTTGATGAGTCTTTTCACGAACGTCTTCGCTATCCTGCGCAGCGGCTGCACTAAGACACAACGCAGCCGCGCAGAAACAGGCGATGCGACGCAGCCGGCGATTAGTCAAGCGCTGGGACCCCGAAAGCTTGTCAGCCAGTTCTTTCATGATCCGAGAGTGGAGATAACAACATTCGATTGCAAGCAAACTCTGGTGGGAAATGTGGCAGCGCGTTACCGCATTTCCGCAGCGGAATTGCATTGTGCTGCCTTCTCGTACTGCCTATGATCAAGAAGCAATGAAGCTGTGCGCTTACATCTTAGGGATGGGCTGCATGCTAATTGCTGCGCGATTTGGCGGGAACAGACTCAATGCGGCCGAGCCCTCCGTGCAGCCTGAGCCGCGCTGGGTTGAGATAGGATCGGAGAAAGTTGTCATTGCCCGCGACTCTAAATCCGCGGATGGTCGCAACGTTCTGGCTTGGACGGTGGATAGTAGTGAGCCAATCGATTGGTCGCTGCTGGAAAAAGATGCCGATCATTTCTACGAACAGTACGACGTAAAAGAAATCTGGGTCGTTAACATTCCCGACAAAAAGAAAGTAGGCACGGTAGGCGACAAGGGAGGTTACGTGCGGCCGGGCAGTCATCGGACATTGAGCGTCGCCTGGAGTCCAGTCGAGAATGGAAGACGCTTTGCTCTGGCTGCCTACCAGTGGAAATGGGGCACCGATACGTTGCTTCTTCTGGACGTTGGCGCGGATGACTGTCGCTCGAATCAGATCGGGCCTGTCTTGGACAAAGCGATCGAGGCCCAGATTAAGCGCGGTAAACCGCGACTGACCGGACCGTTCGATTCTACATATCTACTTACCGGCTTGCCGGAACTTGGAAAGAAGACCGGCTTTTCTAGTCCGACCACCGTTGGTCTCCCATTTGTTACAAAGGATCGCGAACACGATGCTTCTATCATTGAGGGCATTCTCTCGCTTAAGCTCGCGCGCGCCGGCGAAGGTCCTACTGCCAGCGTCGTTAGGATTGCTCCCGGACCGTTGCCTAACGATCCCTTTGCCGAATCAGCGCGACTCGCCAAAGCCGATCGCGAATTGAACGCAATTTATTCCGCGCTGTTAAAGCGTCTCAGTCCGTCGTCGCAAAACACGCTTCGAGCCGAACAACGCGCGTGGCTCGAACAACGCGATCGGAAAGCCGACGAAACGGTGCGCAACAAGAGCGACTCCGAGAACGCGCGCATCGTTCGCGACCGCGTTCTGCGCCAGCTTACCGAGGAACGCTCCGCAGAATTGCGAAAACGATAAGCGCGAGCCACCTAACGAGTTTCACGTTTTCATGCGCGCCGTTCCTTCATCGACAACAGAATGTCGGCCATCGCTTCACTGCGCGACTTGGCGCCGAGATTGCCTTTGCCGTGAATGCGGACGCTCACGGCATCGGCGTCCATGTCCCGTCTTCCGATCACGAACATGGTGTGGACTTTCATTTGCTCGGCGCGCTGAATTTTGCCGTTGATCTTGTCGATGCTTTCATCGATTTCCGCGCGGACTTCGTGAACGCGCGGCTCGTTCAGAATCGATCGCGCATGCCGAGTATCATTCGTCTTTGCTTCCTTAGCTGGGGGTCCTGGCTCTTTGCCACGACGTAGCACCCAGCTCGCTTGGATCAGTAATGAGCCTGGATGAATAGTGTCGGCCGTCCCGTGACCGTCTCGTACCAGGCATCTGCTCTGTGGTCGGTCCTTGTCCAGGCCGGTTTCTTGCCAGGTTTCTTTTTCCACTCCTTGCCGGCCGAGTTCCCGTCGAGAAAGATCGACAATTCCTTCTCCGAAAATTTGGCGCGATCTTTTCGGCTATATGCTTCCGCTACACTGTAACCTTTTACGAATTGGACCAAGGCGATGTAGTAGCGGCTCTCATAGGTATTCGTCCTTACGCCATCACTGTCTGGCTTGCCGATTTCGGTCGGCTTGCCGAGAAGTGCGGCGACTTGTTCTTCGCTATTGCCAAGGCGCGCAAAAGCTTGGCCGCTCAGACCGGCGGCGAGGATGGCAACCAATATCAGGACTCGTTTCATAATCATCCTTTGAATTTGCTCGACTTTGAGTTTGCCGGTCGAATCTCACGAGCATTGCGCAACAATCGGGAGGCTTTGTCGATCTAAAAGCAACAGTGTGTGCCGACACTTCCCAACGCAATAATCAAACGGCTCGTCTTTTTCCGGTGGTTGAAACCCGGACGCTCTGTGCTCAAGCAATTCACAATCTTTCGCGGCGGTGCAGGTGATTCGACCATCCAATTCAGCGTTGGTTTTGATGACAACGGAAAATTTCACGTTATCAACAAAAAGAAGGTTGCCTTCATGGAAAAAGAATCGGCTAACCGCGCCGCTCGCGAATTGATTGAACAATATCACCGATTGCTTCGTTGCGTGGCTTGGCGCCAAGGTTGCCTTTTCCATGAATGCGGACGCTCACGGCATCGGCGTCCATGTCGCGCTTTCCAATCACGAACATAGTGTGCACTTTCATTTGTTCGGCGCGCTGGATTTTGCCGTTGATCTTGTCGGGGCTTTCGTCGATTTCCGCGCGAACTTGATGGCCGCGCAGTTCGTGCAGAATAGATCGTGCGTAATCCATTAACTTGGGATCATCGCCGATCGTGAGAATGCGCACCTGTTCAGGAGATAACCAGAGCGGGAAATTGCCGGCGTAATGCTCGATCAAGAATCCGATGAAGCGCTCGTGCGTGCCAAGCGGCGCGCGATGAATGCAGATTGGGGTTTTGTCGATGTTGTCACGGTCTTTGTAAACCAGATTCAACCGGCGCGGCTGGGCGAAATCGACCTGATTGGTCGCGATGGAGAATTCGCGTCCGATCACGCTCCAGGCTTGCACATCAATCTTCGGCCCGTAGAACGCTGCTTCGCTCGGCACTTCGACGTAATTAATGCCGGAGCTCTTTAGAACGTTTCGCGTCATCTCTTCGGTTTGTTTCCAAAGCTCGGGCTCATCCACAAACTTTTCGCCGAGCTTGGATGGATCGTGCGTCGAGAAACGCATCAGGTATTTCTCGATGCCGAAGAGTTTGAAATAATTCAGGTACATTTCGTTCACGGCATTGAATTCCGCTTCGAACTGTTCCGGCGTCATGTAAATGTGCGCGTCGTTCATCTGCAGTGACCGCACCCGCATCAGTCCGAATAACTCGCCGCTCTTCTCGTACCGATAGCAGGTGCCGTACTCCGCGAAGCGTAACGGCAGATCGCGGTAGCTCCGGGGAACCGCCGCAAACAATTTGTGATGATGGGGACAGTTCATTGCCTTGAGGTAGTACAAAGAAGCAGGCGTTCCGTGATCTCTCTCTCCAAGCCGCGCTTCCTCCAGCTCCATCGGCGGGAACATCGACTCGGCGTAATAGGGAAGGTGACCGCTTTTTTTGTACAAGCTCTCCCGCGCGATGTGCGGGGTGCGAACGCGTTGATAACCGGCGGCGAACTCCGTTTCCTTGGCGAGCTTTTCCAATTCTTCGGCGATGACCGCGCCGCGCGGGAGAAACATCGGCAAACCTGGACCGACATCATCATCGAAAACGAAAAGCTCCAGCTCCCGGCCAAGCTTGCGATGATCGCGTTTCTTCGCTTCCTCGAGCATTGCGAAATAATCATCGAGTTCCTTTTTCGTTTTGAAGGCGGTGCCGTAAACGCGCTGCAACTGCGGATTCTTTTCGTCGCCTTTGTAGTACGCGCTCGCCACGCTCGTGACTTTGAAAGCTCCGATCTCTCCCGTGCATTTCACATGCGGGCCGGCGCAGAGATCGATGAAGTCGCCACTGCGATAGAGCGAGATTTTTTCATCGGGCGGAATGTTTTCGATAATGTCGAGCTTGAATTTACTGGGCTCGGGACGTTCGCTTAGCGCCGCGAGCCGGCCTTTTTCCCCAAGCTCAAGCGCTTCGTCTCTCGAAACCTCCATCCGCTCGAACGGATGATCTGCTTTGATCTCCTTTCTCATCTCCGCCTCGATCTTTTCGAAATCGTCGGGCGAAATCCGGTGTGGAAGATCGACATCATAATAAAAGCCGTTCTCGACTGGCGGCCCGGCTGCGAACTGCGCCTCCGGCCAGATTTTCAAGATCGCTGTCGCCAGTACATGGGACGCGGAGTGGCGGAGCCGCTCGATGTCCGTCATCGTCGCGCGCTCCTCTAAAGTTTTGCGTTCTTCCTTCATCAAGGGGCGCTGAAATTAACCACGAAGGGCACGAAGGACACGAAGAATTTGCTGTAGTCGCTTCGGCTGGCGAATAGAGCCGAGGCAACGCTTCAGCGTCTCGGCTACAAAAACGTGCAGTTAAAGTTGGGCGACGGTTACAAGGGGTGGAAGGCATCATTCCGTTCAGCGAGGTGGATCGGCTGCTCCGTGGGCGATGCTAATTTTAGCGCTGAAGCGTGCGGCCTGATTTCAATCACATCATCGCAACATCACTCCTTCAAGCCACGTCCCATAAGTCGCCGGCCAAGTCACAAAAAAGAAGCTTGACAGGATGACGGCGGATTAGGTAAAAACGTCTCGATCACGTCACCCGACGTTTCAACGCATCTTCGGCCGGGCCGAAGAAGCTCGTGGGGCTGGACCTGCGCTAGGATCGCCGCTTAGCGAGATCACCAGATCCAACTGGAGCCCCGAGTCAGGCGAAGTGAGGCCGCTGTTCAAAGCGCCTCATGAGGATGGTTCCTGGTTCCGCACGGAGCTGGATTGCAGTTCAAGCAGTTCAACAATTCAGCCTCAACAAAAATATGAAAAAAAAGATTATCTCATTCATCGCGTTTCCGCTTTTCGTCTGCTCTATAGCCTACGCACAGGGGATCACGTGGACTCCGGCGAATCCCATGAATAAAGCACGCTCATTCTTCGTGGCCGTCGAGCTGCTGAACGGCAATGTCCTAGTGGCCGGCGGATTTGACGGGAGTATCGACTTTCCCAATTTCATCTTCGCAGACGCCGAAACTTACAACTTGTATACAGGAACGTGGACAGCGATAGCGTCCATGAACACGGCACGTGCCGCGCCCGTTGCAGTCCGACTGGAGAATGGCCGGGTAATGGTCATTGGCGGAGCCGACCAATTTTTCAATATCCTTGCCAGCGCCGAAATCTACGATCCCTCCACCAACAGCTGGTCGCTGACCGCTTCGATGAATGACGCGCGCTTCGAGGACTTCCCAGCGGTGCTACTGCCCGGGGGCAAGGTCTTGGTTGCAGGTGGCACAGGAATCGACGGAGTTACCTCACTCAGCTCACCTGAAATTTTCGACGAAGCGACCGGTAATTGGACTTCAACGGGAAGCATGAACGTCGGTCGCGGCGAATTCGCAAACGTGGTGCTTAATGATGGCCGCGTTCTGGTTGTAGGCGGGATCACAGAACTTAGCGAATCTGGTGCTGCGATCGCCAGCGCGGAGATCTATGATCCGGTTTCCGGAACATGGACTTTGACCGGGAGCATGAGCACGGCGCGTGAGGACCCCACAGCGGTTCGTCTGCTTGACGGTCGGGTTCTGGTCGCCGGAGGTGACAGCTCAGAGGACGTGCCGCGGTTCACGTCCGCAGAGATCTTCGACCCGCACACCGGTCAGTGGACGGCGACCGGTGACATGACCGCTGGGCGCAGCGAGGCGGAGTATGCTGGGGTGCTTCTGCGGGACGGCCGGGTGCTGATCCCTGGTGGCCACACGGCTTTTGAAACGCCGGTAGCCACCGCGGATCTCTACAACCCGAAGACGGGCACTTGGTCTCCGGCCGGCTCCATGAGCGTTCCTCGGGCTGGTCACTCCGCAATAGTCCTGAATGGTAATCGCGGCGTGTTGGTGATGGGAGGGCTAAACAGCCCGCCCGCGGCTACGGCCAGTGTCGATATTGCCGCTCAGACTCATTGATAGAGTCGACATCCTTCACAATCAGGCGTCACGCGTCAGCGCGTGGCGGCTTTTTGTTTGCGCGAGCAAAGATCGACAACGTTACATAAGGGCGGCCGCAGCTCGCCCGCCTTCATGAAGTTTCGGCGTGGGAAGCTTTCGCGTCGCCTGTGTATGAACTAGATTTTTTTTGTGAGACGAGCTTTGCAATTTCTGATTCTTGCCGCGATTGCCGCAGCCGGTTGTGGTCAAACGACAGCGCCAGCTTCCGATTTTGCGGCCGAGCGCCAGCGGATGGTGCAGCAGCAGTTGGAGGCGCGCGGCATCAACGACGGACGTGTACTCGCTGCGATGGCGAAAGTGCCGCGGGAAGAATTCGTCCCGCCAGAGTCACGCGCCGCGAGTTATGCGGACGGGCCGCTGCCTATCGGGTACGGCCAGACGATTTCGCAGCCATACATCGTGGCTTTTATGACGGAGGAATTGCGGCTGAAACCGAGCGACCGCGTGCTGGAGATCGGCACAGGCTCTGGTTATCAAACCGCAATCTTAGCGGAGCTGGTGGCTGAGGTTTACACGATTGAAATCGTTGAGCCGCTTGCGAAAAATGCCGAGGCAACGTTGCAACGTCGAGGCTACAAAAACGTGCACGCAAAAGCCGGCGACGGTTACAAGGGCTGGCCGGAGGGCGCGCCGTTCGACGCGATCATTGTCACATGCGCGCCGGATCGCGTGCCGCAACCGCTTACCGACCAACTCAAAGATGGCGGACGCATGATCATTCCAGTCGGCGAGCGATTTGCTCAGGAGCTGTACCTGCTTGAGAAGAAAAACGGCCACCTAAAGGAAAGTGCCGTCTTACCGGTTCGTTTTGTGCCGATGGCAGGCGAGGCGACGAAGAAATAATTTGTAGCGCCTTCCCTATGCGAAGCGCGATGCCTAGTTGTTTCTGGTGCAAAGTGTGCGGCCCGCAGGGCCGCGGCTACAGCGTCACTTAATCGCGGCGAGCTTTTTCAGATCGATGCGTTTGATCCATTCCTGTAGTTCTTTCGGATCCTGGTTCTGCAACTCGATCTGAAGGAAATAGCGATTCGCGATCATTACCCAGAGCGCGGCATGCTTGCTTTCTCGTTCGAATGCCTCGAACCCAGGATTGCCATCGATCGTGACGGATTTACCATAGCCTTCCGTGGTTTCGCTGGTGTTATTCCAGGCAGCGGTAGTGGCGGTGACGTAATCCGGATTGGCGGCGGAATCCAGTATGCTAATTGCCGCGCTCGGGGCCTTAGCGCCTTCGCCTTTGTGATAGTCGCGATGCACGTTGGTAATCCTGAATCCTCCGGCATCTTCGGTTGAGCCTTCCGGTTTATCGGCTGTCCAGCCCGGCGGCGCTTCTGGTAAAACAGGAAGCAATTTCTGATAATCGACTACGTCAGGTACGAGGATCGGCTCGTTTTGTGCACGCGCCACGCAAAGCGCACAACTGGTGAACAGGGCGAGCGCAAAGAATCGCGCACGTGCTAGAGAACAAACGCGAGCCGGTGGTTTCATTGCGAGCGCGTTTCTGCGTAATTCGGGTTTCTCGTACTCGATTGACTTTACCTCCCCTGTCAAGACGCTTGCAGGATGCGCATACCAGCGCGTGTCTATGGTAGGGACAGCGCGCTGCGCTGTCCGGACGCCGCAGCGCGGCGTCCCTACCACGTTACCACGCTCATTATAGCCTTGTGGGTCTTAGCAGTGGCGGTGCGGCTGATTTTAATTAATCAGCCGTTCGTCGATCGCTGGAGTTGGCGACAAAGCGATGTCGCAGCGATTGCCCGAAACTTCTACGAAAACGGTTTTCGTTTTGCTTATCCGCAGATCGATTGGGCAGGCAGCGCGCCCGGCTATGTCGGGACGGAATTTCCTATTTTGCCGTTTCTGGCAGCTATTTGCTACAAATGTGTCGGCGCTCACGAGTGGATCGGACGCAGTGAGTCTGTAATTTTCTTCGCCGTGTCGCTGCCGTTTTTCTTTTTGCTCGTGCGCGAGACGTGGCCTGGCCTTCTAGGCCATGACCCATCAGCAGGATGCCGATGCCACGTTGCGGCACTTTGGGCGACGTTTTTCTATGCTTTTGCGCCAGGGAACGTTTTTGCCGGGCGCTCGTTCATGCCGGATGTTCCGTCGCTGAGCCTAGCGCTAATCGGTTTATATTTTTTCCTGCGTTGGATCAACGATGGCAAGTCGAGAGCGTTCTTTCTGGCTGCGATCACGATTTCTTTGTCGATTTTAACTAAGCCCACAAGCGTCGTTATCGCTGCGCCGCTTTTGTTCCTCGTCTGGCAAAAATGGCGCTGGAATTTTGCGAAACGTTGCGACCTTTGGCTTTTCGCCGCAATTATGGTTTTGCCTTCTGTTGCGTGGTATTGGCACGCGCATCAAATTGCCGAGAAATTTTATCCGCATCATTTCTTCGGCGAAGGCGGAATCCGGATCGAGAATTTTTCATGGTATTGGGGAATCGCGCGACGGACTACGACATCCGGCCTCACGCCGATTCTCTCGATGATGGCGCTCAGTGGTTTGTTTGTCGCTCCGCGATCGAGATATTTAAGCCTTTTCCATTGGTGGCTGGCTGGAATGATCCTCTTCGTCATCGTAGTCGGCTACGGGAATCGCCATCCTTGGTATCAACTTCCGCTTGTGCCGATCGCGGCAGGGTTTGCTGGCGCTGCCTGCGCATTTATCAGATCGAAAATCTCCTCTTCGCGGGTTGCGATACTAACACTGTCGATCCTGCTTGCGGGTTCGTTCGCAGCTCTTGCCTGTCTTTATGTGCGGCCGCTTTACGAATCGTCCGCCGCTCAACTTCGCGACGCCGGCTTGGAGTTACACAAAATCACAGCGCACGATGCATTGATTGTTGCCGCAGACACTGGCGATCCGACGATATTTTACTATGCGCAGCGAAAGGGTTGGCACTTCCTCGAGAGAGATGCGATTTACGACGGCAATCCAGGCGACAGTCAGCGGGCCATTGTCGATCTTGAGCAGCTGCGCAGCCGCGGGGCGACGCATCTTGTTTTCACGGCCAACACATTTTGGTGGTTAGACTATTATCCCGAGTTTGCGCAGCATCTGACGGAAACCGCGGCACTGATGGAAATGAATCGCCAGTTCAGAATCTACAAGCTGAACCGTCCTAAGGAATGAGAGAGACTCCAAGGCCTCGACGTCAGCTTGGTTTGTTTGACGCCATAATGATCGTCATGGGCGGTATCGTCGGGGCAGGGATTTTCGCCAATCCCTCGGAGGTAGCGCACCGGGTGCATACGCCGTTCCTGATCCTCGGCGTATGGGTGCTCGGTGGTTTGTTCGCGATGTGTGGCGCATTTATCTGGGCGGAGCTCGCCATGCGCTTGCCCGCGGCGGGTGGTCAATATCTTTACTTGCGCGAGGCCTATCATCCTGCGGTCGCATTTGTGTATGGATGGGGACTACTTCTGATCACGCAGACCGGCGGCATGGCGGCAGTGGCGGTTATTTTCGCATCTTACTTTCGTGCGCTGACGGGAGCGGATTGGAACAGCAGCGCGATCGCAGTAATCGCGCTACTCACGTTGGCCGGGATCAATTGTTTGGGTGCGCGCACCGGCAGCAATGTGCAGAGCGCTCTCATGTTATTAAAGATTGGTGCGATCGCAGCACTCGTAATGATTGGGTTTACCGCTGGCCACGGTTCGCTGAGATTGGAACCCTTCCTTGGAGAGCCTGCGTCATTTGGTCTCTTGAAGAGCATTGGCGCTGCCATGGTTCCCATCGCTTTCGCTTACGGGGGATGGCAGACAGCCACTTTCCTTGCGGGTGAAATGCGCGATGCGCGGCGCGATTTGTCACGGGGATTGCTCATAGGTGTGGCCGGAGTTGTGGCTCTCTATCTCGCAGTCAATCTTGCGTGTCTGCGCGTGCTCGGTCCCGTCGGTCTCGACGCAACAACAACGCCCGCCTCTAATGTAATGCGGATCGCACTGGGAGAGCGCGGCGCGCAATGGATTGCTGCCGGAATCGCAGTTTCGACTCTCGGATTTCTCAGCCAGAGCATGTTAACCGCTCCACGGGTTTATTACGCGATGGCGCGCGACGGGCTTTTCTTCAAGAGCGTCGGCAAACTGTTCGGAAAATCGGGAACGCCCGTGGTCGCGATTGTTCTTCAAGGTTTGGCGGCGATCATCATTGCTCTTTCGGGGACATATGGAGAGATCCTCAATTTCGAGGTAACTGTTGATTTTATTTTTTTCGGAATGACTGCGGCATCCCTCTTTATTTTGCGCCGGCGCAGTATCGGATCGGACGTTGTTACCTATCGCGTACCAGGGCACCCGTTCACGACCATACTGTTTGTTTTGTCATGCGCCGGAATTGTGATAAGCGCCGTCATCGCTTCGTCTCGCAATAGCGCGATCGCGTTATGCATCATGTTGGCTGCTCTCCCGGTTTATTATTTTTGGACCAGATTCAGGCGCACCCATTCATGAGACACAAGCATTCTGACTACATGCATTGGTCGAAGACGCAGAGTCGCGCGCGATTCAATCTCGCAACGAGTGGCGTGGCGGCATTTCCCCCGTGCGAACTTCCAGTGGATCTGGCGAAACTCGAAATTAATGGGGAGAACAGTTACGGCTACGCGTCTTTGCAGGCCGCCATCGCTGAACACCACAGCGTTGATCCCGAATGCGTCGTAGAATCTGCAGGCACTTCGATGGCAAACCATCTGGCCATGGCTGCCATCATTGAACCGGGCGATGAAGTTTTAATCGAGCATCCAGCTTACGGTCCAATTCTCGATGTCGCTTATTATTTGGAAGCGAACGTGAAGCGCTTCCGGCGCGCTGAGGAAAAGGGATGGGTCGTCGATCCAGCGGAGGTTCGCCGGTGCACTACGCCGAAGACGCGGCTCATCGTGATCACGAATCTCCATAATCCCACGAGCGCGCTTACGCGGGATTCGGTTCTGCGTGAAATCGGCGATATCGCGCGAAGTGTTGGAGCGTTTGTGCTGGTCGATGAAGTTTATCTCGACGCGGTTTACGAGGACACACCGCGCACATCATTCCATCTCGGGCCCGAGTTTGTGGTGACCAGTAGTTTAACGAAGGTTTACGGCGTGAGCGGTCTGCGTTGCGGATGGATTCTGGCGCGTCCTGATCTCGCGTGGAAGATGAAACGCCTGAACGATCTCTATGCCGCGACAGCAGTTTATCCGGGTGAACTTCTCAGTCTCGCCGCATTCCAGCATCTGAATTTGCTCCGTGAAAGAGCGCGGCGGATCGTGAAAGCAGATCGCAAATTGGTCGACGATTTTTTGGCGCGCGAGCGAGGTCTTTCTGCTGTGCCTACGCAATGGGGCACGACGTCATTTGCGCGCTTACGGAATGGGAACGTCGACGCGTTCCTGGAGCGCCTGCGATCGGAGTTCGACACGTCGGCGGTCCCGGGCCGCTTTTTCGAAATGCCTGACCACTTTCGCATCGGGATGGGGGTGAATACGGAAATGTTCGCCGAAGGCTTGAGTCGCATCGGCCGCGCATTGGCCAGCGAGACGACCGCAAAGCCATAACCCTGCTCGGAGTTGCTTACGCCCACGTGTCGTCGACAATCAGCGGGAAATGAAAATTCAAACTGATTTCGCGATTCGTCCAGCGCGTGTGGAAGATGTGCCGATCATCCTTCAATTGATTCGCGATCTGGCGACTTACGAACGCGCGCCAAACGAGGTCACCGCGACGGAAGAACAACTTGTCGATGTTCTGTTCGGCGAAAAACCCGTTGCAGAAGTATTGCTCGCCTTTGAAGGAAAGTCGCCGATTGGCTTCGCCGTTTTCTTTCACAACTTTTCGACATGGCTTGGGCGTCCGGGGCTTTATCTCGAAGATCTATTCGTGAAGCCGGAGAAGCGCGGCAAAGGTTATGGCCGCGCGTTGCTTGTCGATCTTGCGAAGATCGCGCGCGACCGCGGTTGCGGCCGGATGGAATGGGCCGTCCTCAATTGGAATGAACCGGCGATCAAGTTTTATCGGACGCTTGGCGCTATGCCGCTGGACGAATGGACCGTGTACCGATTGACGCGTGATGGGATCGCCAGGCTCGCGGAGACGGAGCAAGTCGAGCAAGAGTAAGAGGAGGAATCAGGTGGCGCAGGAAAAAACAAAGATCGAGGACTACGCGTTTCTCAGCGATACCCAAACCGGCGCGCTGGTGAGCCGAGACGGATGCGTCGATTGGCTTTGCTTTCCGCGGTTCGATTCGCCGGCGTGCTTTGCCTCGCTCCTGGGCGATACGAAAAACGGACACTGGCGGTTTTTCCCCGAGGAAAAGATTGAAGAGACGCGTCGCCGGTACCGTGGAGACTCGCTGATCCTCGAAACGGAAATTGAAACAAAGAGCGGCGCCGTGCGCTTGATCGATTTCATGCCGCCGCGCGGTGAGAATCCCGACATCATTCGGATCGTCGAAGGGCTGCGCGGCAAAGTGTCGATGCACATGGAACTGATCATCCGTTTCGATTACGGGCAGATCGTGCCCTGGGTGCGAAAACGTCACGACGGGCTCGAGGCGATTGCGGGACCTGACGGTTTGATCTTGCGGACTCCGATTGAAACCTACGGCAAAGATTTAACCACGGTCGCGGAGTTTACCGTGACGAAAGGGGATCGGGTGCCATTTGTGCTCACGTGGTTCTTGTCGCACAAGGATCCGCCGAGAAAAGTCAATGCTGAACATGCGTTGCGTGACACCGAGAAATACTGGCGAGAATGGTCGAGTCAATTTCAAAGCAAAGGCGAATGGCGCGACGCAGTGATGCGCTCGCTGATCGTGCTTAAAGGACTAACCTATGCGCCGACAGGCGGGTTGGTCGCCGCAGCGACAACGTCGCTGCCGGAACAAATAGGAGGCCCGCGCAACTGGGACTATCGCTACTGCTGGCTGCGAGATGCCACTTTCGCTTTGCTCTCGCTGTTGCGTTCCGGTTATCGCGAGGAAGCCAAATCCTGGCGGGAATGGCTTTTGCGGGCCATCGCTGGTAGCCCCGCGCAAATGCAGATCATGTACGGCGTTCGCGGCGAACGCCGGCTCGACGAGGTCGAAATTCCGTGGCTCTCAGGCTATGAAAAGTCCGCGCCGGTCCGCATCGGCAATGCCGCGTCGAACCAATTTCAAGTCGATGTTTATGGAGAGGTGCTGGCGGCGATGTGGCAGGCGGATCGCTTGGGAATCAAATTGGAAGCACCGGATTGGGCCCTGATGGTCGAGCTAATGAAATTCCTGGAATCAAACTGGCAAAAACCAGACGAAGGAATTTGGGAAGTGCGCGGCGGACGAAAAAATTTCACGCACTCGAAAGTGATGGCGTGGCTGGCATTCGATCGCGCGGTGAAGCTTGTTGAGGACTGCGGATGCGCAGCCGGCGAGCATTTTAGCCGGTGGCAAAAAGTTCGAGACCAGATTCACGCGGAAGTCTGCGAGTGTGGGTACAACGCGCGGAGGAAGGCCTTTACGCAGGTTTACGGCTCCGATGCCTTGGACGCGAGCCTACTTACCATACCGCTCGTCAGCTTTTTACCTGTGAGTGACGAACGTGTCCGCAACACGATCGAGGCTATCGAACGGGAGTTGATGCAGGATGGTTTCGTTCTGCGCTACCGGCCGGAGGAATGCAGCGTGGACGGATTACCGGGCCGGGAAGGGGTTTTTATTCCTTGCTCTTTCTGGCTGGCCGATTGCTGGCATCTCCTTGGCCGAAAGAAAGAGGCGCGCGAATTGTTTGAGCGCTTGCTCGACCTGCGAAACGACCTGGGACTTCTTTCCGAGGAATACGATCCACGCGAGAAACGGCAGCTTGGAAATTTCCCGCAGGCATTTTCGCACGTCGCGCTCATTCGTGCCGCGCGAATCCTCCGCGACGAAGACGTGTTGCTCCGTTCAGAAGATTAAACTCGCACCTCGCTGGAAGAAACGAGCCGCCGGATCAAATCCTCCAAGGTAACAATTCCGGACAAGTTCTTCTTCGCGTCCCGGACTGCAGCCAAGCCAAGACGAGCAGCGCGTAATTGCTGCGCGATTCGATGGGCCGGCTCCTCTTCGGTTGTCGTTACGATACGCCGGAAATAACTGCTGAGCGGCTTCTCTCCATTTTGTTCGAGCAAAATATCGAGCACGTTGACCAACCCAGTTGCTTGACCGCCGGGCGTTATCACCGGCAGACGATCGATGCCGGATGAAGCGCTGAGTTCAGTCGCTTCCCGAACCGACGCGTTTGGTCGCAAGGCAACCACTTTCGACAACGGCGTCATTACATCGCGCACTTTAACGTTCCAGAAATCCACAACGTTATGAATCATCGCGCGCTCGATGGCTGTGAGAGAACCTTCGCGCTCACTTTGTGCTGCGATCTGCTTGAGTTCCTCCCGGGCGGCAAATAGTCGAGGATGTTTTGCTCCGCGCCGCGGCAGAAGCAATTTGCCCATCCAACCCCCGAATTCCCACACTGGCAGAAGAAGAATGGAAACGAATTCCAGCGCACCGGCAAGATGTGCCAGGGCGCGGAATGGAAATCGGCGAAAAATCGATTTCGGGAGGACCGAAAGCAGAAAGAGATAAACCGGAAATGCCATTAACAGCGCAAAGAGAAATCCGATGTAGCCGAAAGCGCGGACGAGCTGCCGTGTCAACAAGAGCAGGCCCAGGATGTCCGCTGCGTTGGTAAAGAACAAAACCGTCATGAACAGGCGCTCCCGATGTTTGAGCAAGCGGTTCAATCGCAAGGCTGCCGGCACGCGACGTTTCACGTTTTGGCGCAACCGCACCGGATCGATCGACAGCAGGCCGCTTTCGATTCCGTTAAAGAAGAACGAAACGATCCAGCAACAGAAAATGATGAACCCAACTGTCATGCTGCAGCTCTGGTTTGGTCCGATGTTTTCTGAACGTCCCGGTCCGCCGTTTTTTCGAGCAAGACTTCCTGAATTCTTTTCCGCCCCGCTTGGCGCACGGTGATGGTGAGACCCGGAATCTCGAGTTTCGTACCCGCGGACGGCAGATACCCCAGCCGTGTGAATACAAATCCGCCAATCGTGTCTATTCCTTCCGCATCGATTCGAAAACCAAGATATTCGCTTAAATCGTCCAGGCGCGCGTTGCCGCTCACCAGAAATTTGCCGTTTTCGACCGGTTCGATGTAAAGGTCGACATCGCTTCGGGGAAGCGCGTCGCTCAGAATGTCCTCTACGATATCCCCTGTGGTGATGATCCCTTCGGTCCCGCCATATTCATCCACCACGATTGCCATTCCCTGTGGATGCGTCAGAAAAAGCTTGAGCAACTCCAGCGCCCGCATCGTCTCGGGCACAAACGACGGAGCGATCAATTTTTCGGTGTAATGCTCCGATGGTTCGAGCAAAAACAATTTTACATCGATGATCCCAAGGACTTGATCCGGCGTGTCGGCATAAACCGGGACGCGGCGATGACGTTTTTCCTTTAAACGCGCAATCGCTTCCTCGTTGGTTAAGTCATCCGGGAGCGCAAAAGTATCGACGCGCGGCGTCATGCAATCTTTAGCCGTTTTATCACCGAGCTTGATGATCTCCTGAATCATCTCGGCTTCTTCTTCATGCAACGCGCCTTCTTCCTCGCTGATCTCAAGCAGTGTGCTTAGCTCCTCGTCACTCAAGCGTTGCCGGATACCCAGATGCGACGGAGTCAGAAGATCGACGACAAGAGCGCTAACACGCTCGAGCACGCGGCCGAGACGATTGAGGAGCGGCATCGCTATCTGCAGCGTGAACGCCCCAAGGGCTGAAAGTCGATAGGGCGCAGAGAGCGCGAGAAGCTTTGGAATCAGATCGCATACCAACACGACAATGGCGAAAATGACGGCTGCCGTCAGCCACTGCGGAATGTGAGAGACCAGAGGACCTTCCCAAAGAAAAAAGAGACACAAAATAATCAGCGGAACTTTCACTAACCCGTCGCCGAGAAGCAGCACATTTAAGGCGCCGCGTGGATTCTCGCGGAATGACCGAATCAAATTGGCGAGCCCGGTATGATGCGTTTGCAATCGGCGAAGTTGATGCGGCCTCAGCGAGAAGAGCGCTGTCTCCAATCCCGAAAAAAGCGCCGAGCAAAAAATCAGGATGGAGATAACGACCAGCAGAATGGCCAAGGCCGCGCCTGTGATCATCTATCGCAGTACAGCCACGCGGACCGTTGTGGAATCACAACTCGACCGCTCGTGGCGTCTCTCCTCGAAAAGCTTCTTTGCGGGTCGTTTGCCCATTGTGTGAGCTGCAAGCAAATTAAGCCGTTCATGAGCAAAGGCGAGAGGATTTCGCGGTTCGTGGCCGAGTTGACCAGCGGAGAGGTGGACCCGCGCCGGACCGATGTGGCACAGCATCCATTTTATCAGGCGTTTTTCCGTTGCTGGAACGAACAGCGCTATTACGAGGCTCACGATGTCCTCGAGCAGCTTTGGCTGAAAACTGATTCGAGCGACGCAGATTTCTTCAAGGGATTGATCCAGGCCGCCGGAGCCTTTGTGCATTTGCAAAAGCGACTTGAACATCCGTCCCACCCGAAACATAGCCGGCGCTTACAGCCAGCCGTTCGTTTGTTTCTACTCGCGGAGAGAAATCTATCAATGTTCAGCCCGCGACGTCACGGCTTGGACGTCGCGGCGCTTTGCCAGCTTCTGCACGCGTACGCCGACAAAATCGTTGCATCCGATTACAAAACCAACCCCTGGTCTCCCAAGACCGCGCCAAGGCTCGAGATTGGCATCAGGTAGCGGCGGTTCACCCGAACCGCCCGGGCGATTGAGTCAATCGCCCTTACCTCGTAAAAATTAACTTTGCACCTGCAATGGTTAAAACGATCGCCAGCAGGATCGAAATCGTGCGTGTCGGAAAATGGCGGCTCCCCAGACGCGAGCCGACGAAACCACCAACGATTGCAGCGGCTCCGAGCACAATGCCGAGCGTGGGCACGGAATGGACCGCAGTGAAATAGCCGATCAAGCCGGCAATGGAATTCACCCAAATGAATAGCGCAGAAACGGCGGCAGCTTGTCGAATGTGCGCCCATCGGCAAAACAACAGAAGCGGAGTGAGAAATATGCCGCCCCCGGTTCCAGTTAGCCCGGCAAGAAATCCCAGGCCTGCACCGACGCTCACCGCCATCGGCCGCGACGGAACCGCCGTTTGCGATGGATCACTTCGGCGAAACACAAGCCGCGCCGCGGAGAAAAGAAGCACGATCCCGATCAAAATCCTCAGAATAGAAGCAGACGGCTGCAAATAGCCGCCGAGATAGGCAGCGGGAATCGAAAGCAGCGCAAATGGCCAGAATAGTTTCCATGAGAAGTGACCCGCACGCCAGAATTGGAATGCGCCAATGGACGCGACGAGGATGTTAAGGACGAGCGCAGTCGGTCGAATAATCGTCGGGGCAACCCCGAACAATGTCATGGTGGCGATGTAACCCGATGCACCGGCATGGCCGACCGACGAATAAAGAAAGGCAACCAGTCCGATGGCGAGAAAAAGGAAGATGAAATGCGCGGCGTCCATGTTTTGTCATGTCGAGCGGAGTTGAGACATCTCTCAGTGTCTTTTAGGATGGGCAAGAGATTCCTCGACTTCGCTCGGAATGACAAGAATGGTGGTCTAAACTTGTACTCCGTCGCGAGTCATCCCATGACAAGGCGCTTCCGCTTTGGAATTATTGCGCTAACGTGGTTAGTGACATCAACTCATAGCCTTGCTGACCCGACACCCGTGCCCCTCGAACACACGAACCGGCTGGCGCATGAGAAGTCCCCTTATCTTCTTCAGCACGCGCATAACCCGGTCGATTGGTATCCGTGGGGCGAGGACGCGTTCGCCAAGGCGCGTCGGGAAAATAAACCGATCTTTCTCTCAGTTGGGTATTCTACGTGTCACTGGTGCCATGTCATGGCACATGAATCGTTCGAAAATGAAGACGTGGCCGCGATCATGAATCGCGAGTTCGTCAACATCAAGGTGGACCGGGAAGAGCGTCCCGATGTTGACCGCGTTTACATGACCTTTGTGCAAGCGACGACTGGCGGGGGCGGCTGGCCAATGAGCGTGTGGTTGACGCCAGATCTGAAGCCGTTTGTCGGCGGGACCTATTTTCCGCCGGAAGATCGATATGGCCAGCCAGGCTTCAAAAAAGTCTTGGAACGAATCGCAACCGCCTGGAAGGAAAATCACGACAAGATCGTCGAGCAAGGTGGAAAGATCGTTGCGGCGTTACGCGAATCTCAATCGACGGCGGCTGAAGGCCAAATCGACGTGGGGATTTTAGACGCCGCCTACCAACAGATTGAGCGCAGTTACGATCCGAAAGAGGGCGGCTTCGGTAGTGCGCCAAAATTTCCCCGGCCAGTAACGCTTAATTTCCTGACGCGATTTTACGCGCGAAGTCGTGGCATTGGCTTCCAGCCAATCTCCGGAAAGGATCGGCAGGATGCCGATGCCGCGGCCGTGGGCATACATGCTCTTGAAATGACTCTGTTCACTCTGCGCAAGATGGCCTCCGGTGGAATGCACGATCATATCGGCGGCGGCTTTCATCGTTACTCGGTCGATCGTTATTGGCATGTGCCGCACTTCGAGAAAATGCTCTATGATCAGGCGCAGCTTGCGGTCGCCTATCTCGACGCATTCCAGATCACAAGAGATCGGCAATACGCAGCAGTCGCGCGCGACATTCTCGATTACGTCGCTCGTGACATGACCGCCAAGGAAGGCGGCTTTTTTTCGGCCGAAGATGCCGACAGTCCCGTTGTAGCCGCGGGTGCTGACCGCGGCCACGTCGAGACGAAGGAAGGCGCGTTCTATATTTGGACAAAAAAGGAGATCGATACCGCGCTCGGTGATGACGCTGAGATTTTCGATTTCCATTATGGCGTGCAAGCGCACGGGAATGCGCCGGAAGGAAGCGATCCGCAGGATGAATTCCGCGGCAAAAATATTTTAATCGAACGTCACACGATTCCGGAAACCGCGCAGCGTTTTAAGAAAAGCGAGGAGGACATTGCTAAATCGCTTGAGCAGAGTCGCGAAAAGCTGTTTGCCATTCGTGCCCAACGGCCGCGGCCGCATCTTGACGATAAGGTCATCGCCGCTTGGAACGGCCTGATGATCTCTGCTTATGCTCGCGCTGCGCAAGTAATGGACGACCGACGCTACGTGGAAATTGCGCTTCGCGCTGCGAATTTCCTGCGGGCAAACTTGTGCGATTCATCACGCGACATTTTGTATCGCAATTATCGAGAGGGTCGGAGCGATATTGAAGGTTTCGCCGATGATTGTGCATTTGTTATCCAAGGCCTCCTCGATCTTTATGAAGCCTCGTTCGACGTGGAATGGCTCAAGCTTGCGACCCAGTTGCAGGAAACGCAGGATCGCTTGTTTTTCGACGAGAAGAACGGCGGCTATTTCAGCACCAGCGGAAAAGATCAAAGCGTCTTTCTCCGCATGAAGGACGACAATGACGGCGCGGAACCGGCTGCCAGTTCGGTCGCGGCGCTGAATCTTTTGCGGTTATCCCAGTTTCACGACGATAAACAGATGGCAGAGCGCGCGCGAAAGACGATCGATGCATTTGCAACTACCCTGTCGCATTTTCCCAGCGCCATGCCACAAATGCTGGTCGCGCTCGATTATTCCTTAAGCAAGCCGCGGCAAATCGTGATCGCCGGGAAGAAAGATGTGCCGGAAACGAAAGCGCTGCTTGAAGAGGTGCGTCGTCATTTCCTGCCAAAAACCGTCCTGCTTCTGGCCGATGGCGGTGAAGGCCAGAAATTTCTCGGCGAGAGAAATGAAGCGGTCCGTGCTATGTCGCTGATTGACGGCAAACCAGCCGCGTACGTTTGCGAAAATTTCACCTGCAAAGCGCCGGCGACGGATCCAAAGCACTTGGCTGAATTACTCTCGAATAATTAATTTCACTGAACGCATTCTGTAACCACGGCCCTGAGGGCCGTCTCTGAACGTGTTGCGGTGATCGCTGGTGACCGGTCACAGGCCGGTGCCTACAGCTCACTTAGCCTATTTACTACCTGGCTTAACGGCGGGGATTCTTAC
>WNGK01004472.1_pt1 | contig 38492 bp, 27 predicted proteins | sample 5400601 | NCBI WGS metagenome assembly WNGK01 (sample SAMN13153376, study PRJNA577476) | soil metagenome | isolation source: 60 cm soil or saprolite under Garry oak tree replicate 1 | place: USA:California | collected 2016-06-15 | reverse complement strand
AGGCGGGGATCATCGCCGTCGGCTCGATCGTTCAGAAGCCGGTGGTGGTGGAGGGGCAGCTCACGGCGCGGCGCCGCATGCGGATCACGATGAGTTGCGACCACCGGGTGATCGACGGCGCGACGGGGGCGGCGTTCCTGCGCACCCTAAAGCAGATGTTGGAAAATCCGCTAGCGATGCTCTTGTAAATGCGGAATGCGGAGTGCGGAATGCGGAATTGATCGACTGGCGTCGTGGCGCAAGCCAGTGATCGAGGGTCGGACTGACACTCCGCATTCCGCATTCCCCATTCCGCACTGGGGGAGGGGGAAAATTGGCAAACGTGTTTGACGTGATCATTCTGGGCGGGGGGCCGGCGGGCTACGTCGGCGCCATCCGTTCCGCCCAGCTCGGCATGAGCACCGCGCTGATCGAGAAGGAGAAGCTCGGCGGGGTGTGCGTCAACATCGGCTGCATCCCCACCAAAGCGCTGCTCCACTCGGCCTACATCGCGAGTCTGCTGCGCGAGGCCAAGGAGTTCGGCGTCGAGCCCGGTGCTGTGAAGACCGATTACGGCGTCGCTATGCAGCGCTCGCGTCGAGTGAGCGACCAGAACTCGAAGGGCGTCGAGTTCCTCATGAAAAAGAACAAGGTCACGGTCGTGAAGGGCGCCGGAGTGCTCCAGCCCGGCCGCAAGGTGAAGGTCGGCAACGACGCGTATGAGGCGAAGCAGGCGGTGCTGATCGCGACGGGGTCGCGCGTAAAGGGCCTGCCACAGATCGGACTGGAGATCAACAAGACGACGGTGATCTCGTCCGACGAGGCGCTGTTCCTCGAGAAAGCCCCCGCGTCCATGGCGATCATCGGCGCAGGTGCCGTGGGGATGGAGTTCGCCGACATCTTCCACGCCTTCGGCACCAAGGTGACCCTGATCGAGGCACTCCCCCGCATCCTGCCGCTCGAGGACACCGAGGCCTCGGACGCCCTCGGGAAGAGCTACAAGAAGCGCGGCATCGATGTGATCCCCGGGGCCAAGGTGAAGAAGGGCACCGCCGGAAAGGACAAGGTGACCCTCGAAGTCGAAGCGAATGGAGCGACCCGGAAGATCGAGGTCGCGACGGTGCTGATGGCCGCGGGCCGCGCGGTGAACACCGAGAACATCGGCCTGGCGGAATGCGGCGTGCAGGTGACCGACCGCGGCTTCATCAAGGTCGATCAGAACCTGCAGACCACGGCGCCGGGCTACTACGCCATCGGCGACGTGGCCGGGCCGCCCATGCTCGCTCACAAGGGAATGCGTGAGGGCGTGACCGTCACCGAGATCATCGCGGGCAAAAAGCCGCACGCGATCCGGTACGACAACGTGCCCAGCGTGACGTACTGCCACCCCGAAGTCGCCAGCATCGGGCTCACCGAGGATCAGTGCAAGGAGCGGAAGCTCGACTACGTGGCGGGGCGGTTTCCGTTCTCGGCGAACGGCCGGGCCCGGGGAACGGGTGAGACCGAGGGGTTCGTGAAGATTCTGCGCGACAAGAGGTACGGCGAAATCCTGGGCGCCCACATCGTGGGTGGGCACGCGTCCGAGATCATCCACGAGCTGGCGGTGGCGCGGGAGAACGAGTACACCGTGGAAGAGGTCGAGCTGGCGATTCACGCGCACCCGACCATGTCGGAGGCGGTGGGCCAAGCCGCGCTCGATTCGCTCGGTCGGGTGGTGGACATGTGACCGAGGTCCGCAGAGACCCGCTCGCCATCGGGCTCGGCGCCCTCGCCTCCGGGGCAGGGCTCGGGGGGGCGACGATCACGCTGGCGCAACTGCTCGTGAAGCTGCTGCAGAGCCGGCTGGACCCCGACCACTATCGTGAAGCCGCGGGCGACCCGTTGCTCGCGGGCCTGCTCGCAGGCATCGCCGTGGCCGCCGCGTTCGGCTGGCGCCGCAGCCGGCCGCTCGAGAACCTGTGGCAGAGCGGCGTGATCGGCGTCCTCGCCGGCGTGGCGGCGCTGCTGGTGGGATTCCTCGCCGCCGTCGCGGACCGTCTGCTCGGGTTCCCCGGGTTGATCGCCTGGGGTGTGCTGAGCGCCGTGGTCGGCATGACCGCGAGCCGCTGGGCGATCGCCGGCGCGACGGCGGGGGCGGGGGCGGACGGGCCGTAACCATGCGTCTACTCGAGGTCGTGCAGGCCGGCGCCGTGCCGTACGCCGAAGCGCTCGAGTGGCAACGCGCGCTCGCGCAGGCGCGCATCGACGGGCGCCTGGCGCGCGACCGGCTCCTCCTCCTCGAGCATCCCGCGGTAGTGACGTTGGGCCGCAACTTCCACCCGGACCATCTCATCAGCCGCGACGGCGTCGAGGTGTTCGAGATCGAGCGCGGCGGTGACGTTACCTTCCACGGGCCCGGACAGCTCGTCGGCTACCCCATCATCGACCTGTCCGGCCACAAGCCGGATCTCCACTGGTATCTCCGCACCCTGGAGCAGGCATTGATCGACGCGCTCGCCGACCTCGGCATACCCGCCGAGCGGAACCCGGGTTACACCGGCGTGTGGACCGGGGGGGGGAGCCGGAAGATCGCCAGCATCGGGATCCACGTGAAGCAATGGGTCACGTGGCATGGGTTCGCGCTGAACGTCACGACGGACCTCACCGAGTTCGAGCGGATCGTTCCCTGCGGAATCGCCGGAGTCGAGATGACATCGATAGAACGGGAAAGGGGAAAGGGGAAAGGGGAAACGGGGCTCTGGGATGCCGCCGTTGCGGCGGTCATTCATGGCTTCGCAAACGCCTTCAACGTCGAGGTGACGACGTCACGGACAGGCGTCACGGAGATGCGTCCGACGGGGGCGGCCGCGTATTAGCGCCACGCTCTTCCGCGACGTCTTTCCGTGACGACTCCCCGCGACGCCTCTAAGAGGTTACCACCCGGCCAGGTGCTGACCACCAAATGGCCGGTGCTCCACTACGGCGACGTGCCGAACGTGGACACGAGCACCTGGACCTTCGAGGTTTCCGGGTTGGTGGACCGACCATTCACCCTGACTTACGACCAGCTGCTGCAGCTGCCGCGCAAGACCGTGCACTGCGATATCCATTGCGTCACGCGGTGGAGCCGACTCGACAACACGTTTGAGGGCGTGGCGGTACAGCTCCTGCTGGAACGCGCGGGAGTAAAGCCCGATGCGCAGTACTGTCTCGTGAGCGCCGAGCAGGGGTTCACCACCAACCTGCCGCTCGCCGATTTGGACCTCCCGGACAATCTGATCGCGTTCAAGTGGAACGGTGAGTGGCTCACGCCAGAGCACGGCGGGCCCGCCCGGTTGCTCGTGCCGCACCTGTACTTCTGGAAGAGCGCAAAGTGGGTACGGGGGTTCACCCTGGTCGACCAGGACGTTCCCGGGTTCTGGGAGCAGAACGGCTACCACATGCGGGGTGATCCCTGGAAGGAAGAGCGGTATGGGGGACGGGGGCTCACGCAACATGACATCAACCGGCTGCGGAACCTCAGCAAGAAGGGCACATAGCGCGATGTGCCCGCTTCTATCCCTTGCGACCGTGGCCGCGCTCGTGGCGCAGAGCCCACCGCGTCGGGACACGGTGCCCCTCTACACCGACTTGGGCGACTATCACGTCCCGATCACGACCCAGGTCCCGCTCACCCAGCGGTACTTCGACCAGGGCATGCGCCTGCTGTACGGCTTCAACCACGGTGAGGCCATCCGCTCGTTCAACGAAGCCGCGCGACTCGACTCGAACTGTGCGATGTGTTATTGGGGCGCGGCCTACGCATACGGCCCTCACGTCAACGCCGGGATGGATTCAGCCAACGGTGTGGCAGCCTACACCGCTGTCCGAAAAGCGCTGGCCCTCGGGCCCCGCGCGAGCCCGCGCGAACAGGCCTTCATCCGCGCCCTCGTGTCGCGGTACGCCCCTGCACCACCCAGGGCCCGTGGCCACCTCGACGGCTCTTACGCCCGCGCGATGGCCGAGGTCGTCCAGCGATATCCCGACGATCCCGACGCCGCAGTGCTCTATGCCGAGGCGCTCATGGACTTGAGCCCATGGAACTACTGGGATCTCAAGACGGGCGAGCCGCTTCCGAAAACACCCGAGATCCTGGCTAACCTCGAGCGAGTCCTGAGGACCGACCCGAACCACCCCGGCGCTTGCCATTATTACATCCACGCCGTCGAGGCCGTGGCGCCGGAGAAAGCCGTGCCGTGCGCGGAGCGGCTCGCGGCACTGATGCCGGGCGCAGGACACCTCGTCCACATGCCCGCCCACATCTACATCCGGGTGGGACGTTACGTCGACGCGATCGTCGCCAACGAGCGCGCGGTCCACGCGGATCAAGTCTTCATCGAGGGGCAGAAGCCGCAGGGCCTGTACCCCCTCGCCTACTACCCCCACAACCACCATTTCATGGCCTTCGCCGCGATGCTCGCCGGCAGGAGCGCCCTGGCCATCGCGGCCGCGAAGCGGACCGCGGCGACCACGCCGGTGGCGGTCGCGAAGCGGGTGCCGTTCCTCGAGCCGTATCTGCACTACACCTACCTGACCCTCGTGACGTTCGGTCGCTGGGACGAGCTGCTCGCCATGCCGCTGCCACCGGCGGACCTCCCGTACTCGCGGGGCATGGTGCAGTACGCGCGCGGGGTCGCCCTGGCCGCGACTCGCCGCTTCGCGGAAGCGCAGGCGGCGCTCGACACGCTGAAACAGATCGCCGGCAGCGGGACGCGCGGCTACGCTTCCGCCGGGTGGACGACGCCGAGCACCAACCTGCAAATCGCGACGCACGCGCTCTCAGGCGAAATCGCGTCACGCCGAGGTGCGCTCGAGGAAGGAATCGCGCAGTTCCGCGAGGCCATGAGGATCGAGGACGAGCAGCTCTACACCGAGCCGCCCGACTGGTACTACCCGATCCGCCACTCGCTGGGCGCGGTGCTGCTCCGGGCGGGTGGCGCGGTGGAGGCCGAGCGGCTGTATCGTGAGGACTTGAAGCGATTCCCGGAGAACGGCTGGTCGCTCTTCGGACTGGCACAGGCGCTGCGCGCGCAGGGGAAGCGCGCCGAGACCGCTGACGTAGACGCGCGCTTTGCGCGAGCGTGGGCCGGCGCCGATGTGACCCTCACGGCGTCCCGTTTTTAGGCCAGGAGCTCCGCGACTTCGCGCGCCGCCGCCTCCTGCCGCTGGCCTTCCTCACCGAGGTCCCGCACGAGCTCGGCGAGCCGCTCCGACCCTTCCACCTGCGCGGCCCCCCCCTGCCAGCGGCTCAGCGCAGCGCTCGCCTCGAGCAACCGCTGTGTCAGGAGATCGCGGCCGCGCTCGCAACGGCCGAGCGCGTCGAGCCACCCCGGCGGCGCGTCGGCCAAGCGATCGCGCCGCACATCGAACGCGCCGAGATGTTGCTCCAGCGCGGCGAGATCCCGCGCGGCGTCGCACGCCGCGATCACCACCTGATCGAGTCGGCTCGCTCCCTCCCCGGTGGTCGTGACCGCGCCGGCGCGGCGCAGCAGATCGGTCAGCAGGGCGCGGGCGGACCCGGCCGGCAACGCCGCAAGCGCGCGCACCGCCGCGCGCTCGGCATCCGCCGGCAGCGTCGAGCGCCCGGTGGACCACGGGTTCCACACGGGCGCCCGACGCAGGGCGGCGGCGAGCGTCACGAGGCCTACGGCAACCGCAGGACTCGTGACCAGGAGAACGGGAGCGGCGGCGGCGAACCCGGCGGCGGCGCCGATCGCCGCGACGACGCCGGCGAGCACCACGATCGGCGACGGCACCTGGGCCCGCCACGAGCCGGTGCGAGACTCCGTCCGGGCCGGCAGGCCCTGCGCCTCGAGCAGCTCGACGACGCGGGCGCCCGCCTCGGCGGGGATGCGGAGCAGCGGGCGTTCCCCGCCGGCGGCGGACTCGCGGTTCGCGGGCGACACTCCGGTCCCGATCCGCTCCTCCAGCGCGTCCCGCACCGCGCGACGCGCCGGACCCGGCGTGGTCCGCTCGAGGAATACGAGCACGTCGTCCCCGCCGGCGGCGCGGCGCGCACAACGCGGACAGACGCCGATGCCGAACGGCTCGGGTGTCCGGCACAGGACACAGCGCGCCTTATCGGCGGATGCCGGAGCCGCCGCCCCCGCCCGCCCGTCGACTCCATCCTCGCCACGCTCGAGCGCCTCGGCGACGAGCGCGATCGCGGGGAATCGATCGTCGGGATCGGGCATCGTGGACCGCCCCACGACGTCGTCCAGCCAGCCAGGGACTTCCGGACGCCGGCGCCGGGGACGGTGGCCGTCACGGCCGGCGTCGGCGCCGCGGACAGGGGCCCGCGCCGGGAGCTCGGCGGTGAGCGCATAGTACAGCGTCACGCCGAGTGCGTATTCGTCGGCCCGCGCGTCGCCGCGCCCGCCGGCGAGCTGCTCCGGGGCCGCATAGTCGGCCGTGCCGACGAGGCCTCCGGCCTGGGTCACGGTCTCCTGCCCCGCCAACCGTGCCGAGCCGAAGTCGGTGACCCGCGCCCTACCGTCGGGCGCGAGCAGGATGTTTTGCGGCTTGACGTCGCGATGGAGAATGCCGTGGCGGTGGGCGGCTGCGAGCGCCGCGGTGATCTCACGCCCGAGGCGTGCCGCGGCGTCGGGGTCGAGCGGCCCGCGCTGTCGCACGCGCACGGCGAGGTCGGGGCCCGCGACATACTCCATCACGACGAAACTCCACGGCCCGTCATCGACGACGTCGTACACGGCGACGATGTTCGGGTGGCTGAGCTGCCGCACCGCCTGAACCTCGCGGCGCAGCCGCTCGCGCGCGAGCCGCGCCGCGGCGGGCGGGGGCACCAGCAGCTTGATCGCCACGTCGGCACCGACGCGACGGTCGCGCGCGCGATACACGATCGAGAAGCCGCCGCGCCCGATCTCATCCGCGATCTCGTAGCGATCCTGCAGGACGACGCCCGGAGCGAGGTAGGTGGGCTCGGCCACCATCGCCCGCTCTCAGCTAACGAAGACGCGCGAGCACGTCCCGCGCGTTCTGCGTCCAGCCGTCATTCTCGTGGTAGTAGGACAGGAAGGCCTTGAGGTGTTTCCGCGCGAGCCCCGGTTGTGCGAGCGCGTACTCGGACATTCCGGCGTGGTACAGGGCCATGTAGTGGTTCGGGATGTAATCGAGCACGAGCTCCATGATCGGGCCCGCCGAGCGATCGTCCCCCGCGTCCGCCACCGGATGACCGACGCCGAAGACGATGGCCGCGGCCTGAGCCCGCTCGACGGCCGGGAGGCGGTCGAGCGTCGCGCGCGCCAGATCGATCTTGCCGCCCAGCGCGTAGCAGGCGGCGCCGTACCCCTGGCCGCCGAGCGTCGCCGGGGCGGGGTGCTGCCGCTGGGCCAGCTCGACCTCGACGGAGTTGCAGTAAGGCTTGATGCTCGAGAACCACTCCCCTGCCGAGCCACCGAAGCTAGCGGCGACCGGAGAGTGCTCGGGACCACGCAACGGGCCCGCCCGATGGCGCAGCACCACCGCGCCGCAGATGGCGAGATAGCCGAAGCCGAGGAGGTACAGGGGGCGGTTCATGGGTCGACCAATATAAGAGACGACCCACCACGAGCGGCGTGCACCGGGTCACAGAGCCGTAAGGCGTGAAGGGACAACGTGGAGGGACTACGTACCCAACAGCTCGTAGAATCTCCGAAACACCTTGATGCCGTCCCACAACTGCTTCAGGTCGAGCTTCTCGTTCGGCGCATGCAGCCGGTCGTCGGGGAGGCCGATCCCGGTGAGGATGACCGGCGCGCCGCCTTTACCGAGTACGGGGACCACGGGGATCGAGCCACCGGCGCGCGCGGGTACTGTTCCCCGCCCCACGACCTCGCGGAACGCTTGATCGAGCAGCTTGAACGCCGGGTGCGTCACCTTCACCGTGGCCGGGTCCGCGCCATGCAAGAACTTCACGCTCGCCTGAACGTGCTTGGGTGCGAGCCGCCGGACCGCCGCCGCGAGCTGGCGTTCCACGACCTTGAGCTTCTGGTCCGGCACGAGCCGGAGGCTGACCTTGGCCGTCGCCTCGGCGGGGATGACGGTCTTGGCGCCATCGCCGGTGAACCCGCCCGTGATGCCGTGGATCTCGAACGTGGGCAGCGCCCACAGCCGCTCGAGCACGGAATACGACTTCAGCCCCGTGAGCGCCTTCGCCTGCACGCGGTGCTTGAGAAACTCTCCTTCCTTGAAAGGAAGGCGCTTCCAGGTCGCGAGCTCGGCTTTGGAAGGACGCCTCACCGGCGCGTAGAAACCCGGGACATGGACTTTGCCGTCGGGCGTCTTGAGTCGGCCGAGCAGCCGGGCCAGCTCTTCGTGTGCGTTGGGCGCCGCGCCGCCGAACTCGCCCGAGTGCAAGTCCGACTTGGCCGTGCGGACGTTGATCTCCGCGTAGCACAGACCGCGTAGCGTCGTGTAGACCGCCGGCCAGCGGGGCGCGACGTAGGCCATGTCGGCGATCAACACGGCGTCGGCTCGGGTGCGCTCGGGCTCGCGACGCAGCAGCTCGAACAGCACGCGGCTGCCGTACTCCTCTTCCCCCTCGATCAGAAAGCGGAAGTTCAATTGAGCCCGGCCCGGCGTGGCTTGGATCGCCTTGAGCAGGCAGAACACCTGGCCCTTGTCATCCGCGGCGCCGCGCGCGAACAGCTTGCCGTCCCGCACCGTCGGCTGGAACGGCGCCGTGGTCCACTCGTCCAGCGGCTCGGGCGGCTGTACGTCGTAATGTCCGTAGATGAGCAGCGTCGGCGCGCCTGGCACTTCGGGCCCGACGCCCCACACCACCGGGTGCGTGTCGCTCGCGAGGAACTGTACTTCGCGACAGCCGAGCCGACGCAACTCGCCGGCGACCCACTCCGCCGCCGCCCGGCAGTCGGCGTTGTGGGACGCGTTCGTCGACACGGATGGGATTCGCAAAAAGTCGGTGAGCTCGCGCAGCAGACGGTCGGTGTCCATCGCGCGAGGAATCTAGACGGCTGCGCGGCCGGACGTCTAGACGTCCAGATCCGAACACGCTAGCCAGCGACCGGAGAGGGGGTATATTCGCTCGCCATGCGGACGACCGCATCGTACGAGTTGTTTCCGGACGCGCCGAGCGAGCGCGCGATGGCTCGCGCCCGCTATCTCGTCCGCGAAGGGCGCGTCGCCGACGCCGAGAAGGCCTACCGGGAGCTGCTGGCGGCGCATCCCGACCTGAAGGCCGGCTGGGCGGAGTGCTTCGAGCTGCTGCGCGGGCAGGGGCGGAGCGAGGACGCATTGCGGCTGGCCGAGGCTGCACGGGCGCAGTTCGGAGACTCCGCGTTCTCGCTGGCGCTCAAGGGGGCGGCACTCATCGAGCTCACGCGCTATCGCGAAGCCCTCGCCACCCTCGAACAGGCGCTCGAGTTCGATCCCGACCTCGCGCTCGTGTGGCACGAGGTGGGATATGCGGCGTTCCGGCTGGGCGACCGCAACCGCGCCCTGCTCGCGCTCGACCGGGCGTTCGGCCTCGAGCCCCACACGGAGACGCTACGGTTGCGCGGACGGATTCTGCGGGACGCCGGGCGCTACCAGGCCGCGGAAGTGGCGTACGAGGGGGCCGCCCAAGCGGCCGAGCACGCGGAGCAGCGCGTCGCGGCGGAGCGCGAGATCGCCGCTACGCGGCGCTACGCGTTCTACGCCCCGCGCCGGCCGGACGGGCTTACCCCTGCCGAGCGCTGGTTCGCTGAGACCGGCACCGTGGTGCTCGCCTCCGACGATGCCACCACGGTCCCCGACGATGCCAGCCTCGCCGCCGCCTTCGTGGACCTGGCGCGCGACTCGCGGTGGCGGTTCGGCCAGATCGTCGCGCTGGGGCCCGCCCTGCCGGTGTGGCGCACCATGGCGGACGCGCTGGGAGCATCGCTCGTCACGCGCACCGGGTTCGATCCGGCGGCCTGCCCGTTGGTGGTGGCCCAGCGCCCGCAACCGGCGGACACCGGCTGGTCCACCTTGACCAGCGCCGTGGCGGAGCACGCGACCGGGCTCGTGTTCGTCCTCGAGCACCTCCCGGAGCCTGCCGCCACGGGCACCGACGTGATCGGCGTGCTATCCGACGCCGCCGGGCGGCGACCCCGGCAGACGAACGTCGCCCACGCGCTGTCCGAAGCACAGCATCCGGCCGGCCGCCTGGCGAATCGCCGCCTCGTCCGCGAGTAGGGGCGCGGCATGCTGCGCCCCCACACCAAAGAGGTCCGTTGACCGCCCTCCCCCCCGCCCCCGCCCCGGCCCCCGGCCGACCCGCGCGCACGATGACGGGAAAATCGATCGTGGACAGCCAGTTCGAGCGCGCCGCCAACCTCATCAATCTCGACGACTACATGCGGCGCATCCTCATGCGGCCGTTCCGCGAGGTCCAAGTGGAAGTCCCGGTGCGCATGGACGACGGGCGGATCGAGGTCTTCACCGGCTATCGTATCCAGCACAACGGGGCGCGGGGCCCGTGCAAAGGCGGCATCCGCTACCACCCGGACGCGGACCACGACGAGGTGTTGGGCCTCGCGACCATCATGACCTGGAAGACCGCGCTCATGGATATCCCGTTCGGGGGCGCGAAGGGCGGCGTGACGGTGGATCCGAAACGCCTCTCGAAGCTCGAGCTGGAGCGCCTCACCCGCCGTTTCACCCAGCGCATCTCCATCGTGCTCGGGCCCTATCGCGACGTTCCGGCGCCCGACGTCGCCACCAACGCGCAGGTCATGGCCTGGATCCTCGACGAGTACTCCAGCCGCCACGGCTACACGCCGGCCGCCGTGACGGGCAAGCCGATCTCGCTCGGCGGCTCCCTCGGGCGGGAGGAGGCAACCGGTCGAGGTATCATGTACGTGATGACGGAATACTCGCGCGACTTCGGCGTCCCGCTCAAAGGGAGCCGCGTCGTCATCCAAGGATTCGGCAACGTCGGAGGACACCTCGCGCGGCTGCTGCATGCGGAGGCCGGCGCGAAGGTCATCGCCGTCGCCGACGTTTCCGGCGGGGTCGTGAACGAAAGCGGTCTCGACATCCCGGGGCTCTTGGCCCACACGGCCGCCCGGAAACCCGTGTCGGAGTGGAAGGCCGGCAAACCGATCGGCAACGAACAGCTCTGGACCGTCCCCTGCGACTGGCTGGTCCCCGCCGCGCTCGGCGGCGTCATCACGCGGGAGGCCAACGCCCGGACCATCGACTGCAAAGTGGTAGTGGAAGGCGCCAACGAGCCCACCACCCCGACGGCCGACCTCATCCTCGAAGAGCGCGGCATTCCCGTGATCCCCGATTTCCTCGCCAACGCGGGCGGCGTGACCGTCAGCTACTACGAATGGGCGCAGAACCTCCAGCAGTACCGCTGGACGCACGAGCAGGTCAATCGCGAGCTCCAGGCGACCATCACGAAGGCCTACACCGGAGTGCGCGACCTCGCTAAGCAGAAAGGCGTGACGTTCCGCACGGCGGCGTACGCGATTGCACTGCAAAGGGTGGCGGAGGCGGAGCGGCTACGGGGCAACTGAATGCGGAATTCGGAATGCGGAATGGGGAATTGACGTCCTGGCGTCGAAGCCCGGTACCGCGGTTCGACCCAGGCACTGACATTCCGCATTCCACATTCCGCAATCCGCATTCTCTATCCCGTCACCCCCCACCCCTCGAGTACAGCGCCTCATACGGATCCTGCCCCGGCTGCGTGAGCACGCGGATCTGAATCGCGCGGATCGTTTCCTTCAGGTCCGCGCGCGAGTGCACGTAGACGTCTTCGAACAGGTTGAGATTCATACGATACAGCCGCTGGGCGATCACCACGGCATTGTTGAGCGGCGCCCGGGCGAACCAGCGCCAGTCGTACGTCTCGAGGGACTGTCCCACCGGGCCCGTGAGCTGGGCCCGGGCCCACCCGAACAGCGTGGCGCGCGTGCGCTCGAGCGCCGGCCCCGTGGGCCCCCCCGCGTACGCCGAGTCGAGGCGACGCGCGAGCTCAGCGTAGAGCTGGTCGAGGGTCCGCTCGTCGCGCCAGCGTGCCGCGGCGCGCCTCGCGTCGAGCGTGTCTCCCCGCGAGCGAAAGAACGCCTGGGCCCCGCGGTAACCCACGAAGCTCGCGAAGCTCTCGTTGAACGCCGTCTGGCTCTTCAGATAGAGCGTGCCGTGGGCCAGCTCGTGAATGACCGTGGCCGCGAGCTCCATGGTGTCGCGCTCCATGATGGTCGACAGCAGCGGGTCGGAGAAGTATCCCAGCGTCGAAAAGGCGCCGGCGGGGCGAAGGTACGTGTCGAGCCCGTCCCGCTCCAGCTCCGCGGCCGCGCGGCGCGCCGCAGTGAAGTCGAAAAAGCCCTTGTACGGCACCGCGCCCACGATGGGGAAGCGCCACACATATTCGCGCAGCCGGTCGCGGCGGGATCCCGAGAGCACGAGGACCAGGGTGTCCCGGCCGACGTTCACGTAGGTCGTGAACGTCTCACCCACCAGCAGGCCCAATGAATCCGCCGCAAACGCGCGGGCCGCGAGCACGAGCTGCAGGCGCTGGCGCAAGGCCGGGTCGGATTTCGGATCGGCGACGAGCTTCGCGATCGGGCGCCGCTTGAGGAGGATCCGTGCCTCCTCGATCCCGGCCCGCACGAGGTAGCGCGCGTCGGCGCTCGCCACCAGCGCCACCACGAGCAGGATGGGAACACTGATCAACACCCATGCCAGCAGGCGGCGTCCCACCCGGGCCCAGTTCGGCGGGCGACGCTCGATCACGGCATCCATCGCACCCCCATGCGGTGTCTCGCGCCCAGCGCGTCGTCCGCCCGGTACGCGTAGTCGAGATGCAAGCGTCCGAGCTCCACGCTCGCGCCCGCGGTGAATGGCGAGGCGGTCGTGGCCGTCGAGTGGCCGACGTAGCCGATGCGGCCGAGCACCCCCATGCCGCGCGCCACCACGCCGCTCTCGAGCCCGAGGACGAGGAACGCGCTCCCTCCCCCGGCCGCGGGCCACTGGCCCTCCAGGGTCGTGAGCAGTCGCAGTGTGCCCTGCGGATCGACGTAGTTGAGCGTGAACCCCGCGCGCGTGCGGCGTGGTAGATGCAACCCGCCAGCGGCCGGACCGAAGTCGCCTCCGATGTTCTGGACGCTCACGCCCAGCGCCATCAAATCGAAGACGGCGATGGCGAGCCCCGCATCCCCGGCCCAGGCGTCGACCCGGGCGCCCCCCACCGTCTCGCGCGCGTACTTGGCGGTCGCGCCCAGCGCCACCATCCCGCTGCGCAGCACGAGCGAGGAGAGGCCGAGCAAGTCCGCCGAGGTGTAGGTCTGTCCCAGAGCGGCGGCACCGACCCCCCACGTGAATCGCCCCGCACGCAGCGCCAGCGCGCCCGTGGAGAGCGTCACCCCGGACGGGTACGATTCATATTCGCCTTCGATGACCAGGTGGTGCACGGTGGCGAGCGCCGCCGGGTTCGCGAAGATGGCGGCGGCGTCGCCGACGATGGCCGCGCCCGCCCCGCCCATGCCCGCCGCGCGGGCGGAGCCGGGCAGGACCGCCACGAGGCTTCCCGTCTGGGCGGACAGGCGGAGCGGCGGGCCGGCGGTCAGCAGCGCTACGGCCACCCCGACCGCCCGACCGCCCGACCGTCTGACCGCCGCCGTCACTGAATGCGAATCACGTTGAGCCGCGGCACCAGCGTCGTGCGCAGCGCCGCGCCGGCACTATTCGAAAACAGCAGCGAAAACTGCGGCGCACCGGCCGCGTGCTGCAGCCGATAGTAGCTTCCCGATCCCGCGTGCAGCATACCGGCGACCTGCACGGAGGTCGCGTCAAGCACGGCGGGGATGAGCGGAAACTGTGCAGGGATCTTCGTGGTGTTGCACGCGATACTGAGCGCCGGGAAGGCACTCCGGAACCGCCAGGTCAGATACTGCAGCTCCGGCGGGGCCGAGAATCCCGGCAGGTCCGACACGTAGTTCGCCAGCGCCCACTGCTCGAGGATCGTCGGGAACGAGGTACCGCCCGCGGCGTGACTCACGTTCGCCGGGCCCGTGAACGCCGTCATGTCCAGGCGCCGGGTGACCGAGTCGGCCGAACCGAGCGTAGCCCCGACCTGATCCACGAGATAGCGCACGAATAGCCAGTACGCCCCGCGGTTCGCGAGGCCTCCGATCCCCGCCGTGTCCACGAGGAAGTGGCTCTGCGGTGCCGTGAAGTACTGGCCGGCGTTGTACAGGTCGCCGAACACGTAATTACAGTACGAGGCCGTGTCCGGCAGGAACGTGCGCCCGCCGTTTTCCTCCGCATAGTGCGACAATCCCTCGTTCAACCACAGGTCCTCCGGGAGGTTGCCGCGCACGAGGACGTGCTGGTTGAAGCTGATCATGTGCTGGAATTCATGCACGAACGTCACGGGCACGAGCTGTGTCACCGCTGTGACGGAGTGCGTGCAGCTGAGCGTGCCGGCGGCATCCGGCACGATCGAATAGAAGATTTCTCCGTTGTTCCCAGTCGAGAACTGGCCCGACGTGATAAGGTCAGCGCCGAAGAAGTACCCGGCCACGAACCCTCCAGTCGGACTCTGACATGTCATGGCCGTCACGAGCGAGTTCACCTTCCCGGTCATGAGGACGATCACCATGCCGTTGTTGTCGATATCCGACTCACGGCTGAACGCCAGGGTGTCCGGGGATCGCACGTCAGCACGTTGCACACCTTGAACGTGCGGACGTTGCCCGAGTCCACGGGCGTCACCAGCGCGGGCGCCCGGGGTGGCGCCCGAAGCGGCCGCGGCAGCTGCGCCGCGAACTCCCGCTCGGCGAGGCGCAACCGGAGATCGAACTGCTGCGCGACGCTGAGACCGGCGAGCGGGGCACCCGGCGCGGGCGGAGCTGCGAGCGCGTTCCCGCCCAGCTTGAATGGCTGCGAATCGTCCGGGATGCTCGACGCCGACTGCGGCACCACGAGATACTCGATCGCAGATCCCGCCGGATTCGCCGGGAACACGGCGCAGCCCGCCGTCTGCGTCGGGTCGACAGTCGTGTAAGCGCCGACCCCCAGGGAGACCTGCCCCGCGCTGGTCGCCGTGCACGGCGCCAGTGGTGGCTGGGTCACTGGACTCGAGCTACAGGCAGCCGCGAGTAGCGACGGCAGGCCCATTATCCACAGGCGCTTCGGCATCGGGTGTCTCCTTGATATCTCCGGCGCGCACCAGCGCCGTGCGGAAGCAGATGGGGCCCGCCAGCTCGTGAACTCCAATCATCGCCACGATCAGGGTCTCAAGGGAGACCCCCCACTCGGGGAACGCCCGCCGGGCGAGTTGTGCGAGCCCCAGCGCCATCCCCCCCTGTGATATGAGCCCGAGCCAGCCCTTCTGCGCCAGGGCCGGCGTCACACTCGGATGCCGCCCCGCCCAGAGCATGCCGTAGCGCAGGCCTACGACCCGGAGGCCGACCAGCAGCAAGATCCACGGCCACAGATCCGCCAGCACGCCGATGCGCAGCCCCGCCCCCGTCCAGGCGAAGAACGCCACGTACAGCGGCACCGAGCCGCGTTTCAGCTCGCGACGCAGGCGCTCGCTCTCGACCGGAGCGAAGTTCTCGAGATAGAACCCGGCGGCGAGGGCGATCATCAACGCCTCGAGATGGGTGAGTCGCGCCACCTCGGCGGCGACAAACGCCCCAGCCACCAGGAACAGCGCCGTGTGCTGCTGGACCAGCCTCAGGTACCGGCCGAGCGCGAATCCGAGGACGGTGCCTGCCGCGGCCGAGCCGACGAGGCGCACCATGGCCGTGCCCGCGACTGCCATGTTCAGGGCCCCGGCGCTCGTGAGCATCCGGCCGTTCGCGAGGACCAGCGCGAACAGGATGACGGCCGCGATGTCCTGCACGACCGTAATACTGAGCAGGGCGCGCGCCACGGGCCCGCGTGCGTCGAGCTCGCTCATCATCGCCATCGTTACCACGGGAGACGACGCCACCGCGAGCGTGCCGAGCACGAGCGCCACGACCGCCCCGTCGCCCAACGGCTGATGCCGCGTGAGCGGGAACGACGTGCCGACCGAGAGCATCACGAGCGTAACGGCGAGGAAGGGGAACACGATCGCACCGGTTGCGAGCCGCGCGAGGGCGACCCGACTCCGGCGCAGCGACTCGAGCGACAGCTCCGAGCCGACGGCGAGGGCGATCAGAGCTATCGCGCCGTCGGCGATGAAGCCGAGCGCTTCCACTTCTTCGCGCCGCACGAGCCCGAGCCATGCGGGGCCGACGGCGAATCCGACGATCAGGTACCCGGTGAGGCGCGGCAGCCGCACGCGTGTGGCGAGCTCGCCGCCGACGTACGCGGCGAGGAGGAGGAACCCCAAGGCCAGGGTCGCGCGTGCTTCGAGCGGACCGCCCGCGGCCACGCGATGAAACAGCGCCATCATCAGGCTCAGGGCGAACAGGCTCGCGATCCAGCTCGTGCGGCGCATGGGCCGCAAAATATCCGGCGCGGCGCGCTTTTGACAATGCGTTGGAGGGCCGATACCTTCCCTTAGCCGTATGGCGTTCGTTCACCTCCACACCCATAGCGAGTACTCTCTCCTCGACGGCGCCAACCGGATCCCCGAACTGCTCGATCGGGTCCAGGCGCTGGGCATGGACTCCCTCGCCATCACCGACCACGGCAACCTGCACGGGGCGTGGCAGTTCTATGCCGAGGCCCGGGCGCGGAAGATTCGGCCCATCCTCGGCTTCGAGGCGTACCTCGCGTTCGGCGACCGGCACAAGCGCGAGCGCCCCCCTCCCGAAGCGCCCGGCCCGTACTCCCATCTCGTGCTGCTGGCGCGCAGCCGCACGGGCTACGAGCACCTGGTCAAGCTCTCGTCCATCGGATTCCTCGAGGGCTTTTACCGCCGGCCGCGCATCGACCGGGAGGTGCTGGAGCGATACTCGGGCGGCCTGATCGGGCTCGCGGCGTGCCTCTCAGGCGAGATCGCCCTGTACCTCCGGCAGGGCAACTACGAGGCCGCGAAGGCGAGCGCGCAGTACTTCGCCGGGGTGTTCGGCCCGGACGGGTTCTGGCTCGAGGTGCAGGACCACGGGCTCGCGGACGAGAAGACCGTCACCGCCGGCATGTTCCGGCTGGCGCAGGAGCTCGGCCTCCCCGTCGTCACCACCAATGACGCGCACTATTTAAGGAAAGAGGACGCCGAAGCGCACGACGTCCTGCTCGCCATCGGCACCGGTAAGGACCTGGACGATCCCAACCGCTTCCGCTTCTTCGGCCAGGAGAGCTACGTCAAGTCGGAGCGGGAGATGCGCGCGCTGTTCCCGGACCACCCGGAGGTCGTGGGGGAAACCCAGCGCGTAGCGAACTTGTGCGAATTCGACTTCGAGAAGCGCTACTTCCTGCCGCAGTTCCCGCGCCCGGCGGAATTCGCGTCCGACAACGACCTGCTGGTCCATCTGGCGCGCGTGGGGGCGGCGGCGCGGTACGGAGACCCCCTCCCCCAGGCGGTCCACGAGCGGCTCGATTACGAGCTCCGAGTCATCTCGCACACCGGCTACGCCGGCTACTTCCTGATCGTCTACGACATGGTGAAGGCGGCGAAGGACCGCGGCATTCCCGTAGGGCCGGGACGCGGCTCGGCAGCCGGCTCGCTGGTCGCGTACGCGCTCGGCATTACCGACATCGATCCCCTCAAGTTCGACCTGCTGTTCGAGCGGTTCCTGAATCCCGAGCGCATCTCCATGCCGGACATCGACCTCGACTTCTGTTTCGAGCGGCGCGGCGAGGTGATCCAGTACATCCGCGAGCGGTACGGGCGGGACTCGGTCGGACAGATCATCACGTTCGGGACGCTGAAGGCACGTGCCGCGTTCCGCGACGTCGCCCGGACCCTGCGGGTCGAGCCGGGCGAAGTGGACCGCTTTACCAAGATGATCCCGGCGGGGCCGGGCATTTCGGTGACGCTCGCGGAGGCCCCCGAGAAGTCCCCCGAGCTGCGCCAGCTCGCACGCCAGGACGAGCGGGTCCGCAAGATCCTCGAGCTCGGGGCCCGGATCGAAGGGCTCGCGCGCCATGCATCGGTGCACGCCGCCGGCCTGGTGATCGCCCCCGGCCCGCTCACCGACTACGTCCCCGTGTGCCTCGCGCCGCAGGAGCCCGAGGCGATCATCACCCAGTACGATATGGTGGCGCTCGAGCAGGTCGGGATGCTGAAGATCGACGTCCTCGGCCTCCGCACGCTGACGGTGATCCACGACGCCGTGCGGATGGTCGCGGAGCGTCACGGGGTCACGCTCGACATGAACGCGCTGGACCTCGAGGATCCGCAGGTTTACCAGCTGCTCTGCTCGGGGCGCACGGCGGGCGTGTTCCAGTTCGAGTCCCCGCTCGCCACCGACTGCCTGCGCAGCATGCGGTGCGATCGGTTCGACGACCTGGTCGCCGCCAACGCGCTGCTCCGCCCCGGTCCGCTCGACACCGGGATGCACCTGGTGTTCATCAACCGCAAGCTCGGCCGGGAGCCCGTGCGCTACCCGCATCCCGCGCTGGCGCAGATCCTCCAGCCCACGTACGGTGTGATCACCTATCAGGAGCAGGTGATGCGGATCGCCAACGTGCTCGCCGGCTTCTCGCTCGCCGAAGCCGACGTGCTGCGCAAGGCGGTGGGGAAGAAAGACAAGGAGCTGATCCAGCATGAGCTGGGCCGCTTCGTCGAGCGGGCGATCGCCCTGGGGCACGAGCGCCGGGGCATCGAGGAGATCGCGGCCCAGATCGAGACCTTCGGGCGCTACGGGTTCAACAAGTCGCACGCCGTTGCGTACTCGGTGCTGTCCTACCAGACCGCATGGCTCAAGACGCATTACGCACCCGAGTTCCTGTCGGCTCTGCTGTCGTCCGAGATCGGCAACACCGACAACGTCGTGCGCTACATCAACGAGGCACGCGACCTCGGCCTCGAGGTGCTGCCCCCGGACGTGAACGAGTCCGGTTTCAAGTTCACGGTGGTCGGTGAGCGCCGCCTCCGGTTCGGCCTCGGCGCGATCAAGAACGTCGGCGCGGGCGCGATCGAGTCCATCCTCGCGGGGCGGACCGCGGGCGGGCCGTACCGCTCCCTGATCGACCTGTGCGACCGGATCGACCTGCGCCTCTGCAACAAGCGCGTCCTGGAAGCGTTGATCGATGCCGGCGCCTGCGACTCCCTCGGCGGGCATCGCGCCCAGCTCGTGGCGGCGCTCGATGATGCGTTCGGCGAAGCCCAGGCGCGGCAAGAAGAGCGGAACGCGGGTCAGGGCGCTCTATTCGGTGACCAAGGGGCTATCCCGCATCCCGCATCCCGCATCCCGGAAGTCGCGCCGTGGCCGGAACACGATCGATTGGCGCGGGAAAAAGCCGTGCTTGGCTTCTTCATCTCCGGCCACCCCCTCGCGCGTTACCGCGTCGAGGTGGAGCTTTTCGGGACGCGCACCACCGCGACGCTCGGCCAGTGGAGCGACCAACGGGTCCGCATCGGCGCGGTCGTGACGGTGGTGAAGCGGCAGATCTCGAAGAAGACCGGCGCCGAATACGCGCGGCTCACGCTCGAGGACTTCCACGGCACCGCGGAGGCGCTGGTGTTCCCAGAGGCCTGGGCCAAACTGAACGAGGTGATTCGTGCCGACCGCGCGCTGCTCTTCGCGGGCGGCTACAGCGCGCGCGACCGGGACGAGGAGCAGGCGCCGTTCATCGTGGAGACCGCTCAAGCACTCGACGAGCTGAAGGCGAGCGGTGCGATCGGCGTGGCGCTGCGGTGGTCGCCGGGTGCGCCGCCGCCGGTTGACGCGACGCGCGCCGTCGTCGCCCTGTGCGCCGCCCACCCCGGCCCGGCCCCGGTGCTGGTGGAGTGGGAACCTCACCCCCTATCCCCCTCTCCGCGGGGCGGAGAGGGGGAGCAAGGCGGTGAGGGCGGGAACGGCGGCAGCGCCGTTCGCCTCCGTAGCCGCACGCTTCGCGTGGACGCGGCCGACGACCTCGTCGTGGCGCTGCGGGCGCTGCTCGGACCCGACCACGTGCAGCTGGTGCGGGCCGACCCCCGTCTCGCGACTCCCCCTCTCCGCACGGCGGAGAGGGGGACCGGGGGGTGAGGACATGGCGACCCATACGCTGGAGTTCGAGCGTCCCTTGCTCGAGCTGGAGCGCCAGATCGAGGAGCTGAAGCGGGTCGCGGGCGAGACGGCAGCGGACGTCGCCAAGGAGCTCGCCCCGCTCGAAAAGCGTCTGGCCGAACTCCGCGCCGAGATCTACGAGAACTTGACGCCGATGCAGCGCGTCCAGGTGGCCCGCCACCCCAAGCGACCATACACGCTCGACTACCTGAGCACGGTGTTCACGGACTTCGTCGAGCTGCACGGCGACCGGCTGTTCCGCGACGATCCCGCCCTCGTGGGCGGCTGGGCGCGACTCGACGGAATGAGCGTGATGGTGATCGGGCACCAGAAGGGTCGCGACACCAAGGAGAATCTGTACCGCAACTTCGGCATGGCCCACCCCGAGGGCTACCGCAAGGCGCTCCGTCTCATGCATCTGGCCGAGCAGTTCCGCGCCCCCATCATCACCCTGGTGGACACGCCGGGTGCCTACCCCGGGCTCGGCGCCGAAGAGCGCGGCCAGGCCGAGGCGATTGCCCGCAATCTCGTAGAGATGGCCACGCTCCGCACCCCGATTATCACCGCCGTGATCGGTGAGGGCGGCTCGGGCGGCGCGCTCGCCGTCGGGCTCGCCGACCGCGTGCTGATGTTCGAGAACTCGGTGTACTCCGTCATCTCCCCCGAAGGCTGCGCGGCCATCCTGTGGAAGGACGCGAGCCAGCGGGAGCGGGCCGCCGAGGCCCTCAAGATCACCGCCGAGGACCTGCTGGAGCTCGGCGTCATCGACGAGATCATCGCCGAGCCGGCGGGCGGGGCGCACGCCGACCCCGAAGCGGCGGCCGCGGCGCTGGGCGAAACCCTGCGTCGCCATGTGCGCCATCTCCGCAAGATCAGGATCGAGAAACTCCTCAAACGTCGGGAGGAGAAGTACCTTTCGATGGGTGCGCTGAGCGAGAAGTGAGTTGACCGACGTCGTCGAGGTCCGGTTCAAGGGAAACCGGAAAGAATATTTCTCCTGGCCGTCCGCCGAGCCGCTCGTCCTGCACGAGTCCGTGATCGTGGAGGTCGACCGGGGGCAGGATTTCGGCCGGGTGTCGGCCGTGGGCCCGGTCGCCGAACGCAAGTGCGGGGGCTCGTGTCACGGCTGCAGCCTCGCGAATCCTCACCCCCTGGCCCCCTCTCCTGATCCTCACCCCCTGGCCCCCTCTCCGCAAAGCGGAGAGGGGGAACGAGAGGGCGCCCCCCTGCGCCGTGTGCTACGCCGCGCTACCGCCGACGATGCCGCCGTCGCGGAGCAGCTGCAGCGCGAGGAGGAGGACGTGCGGCGCCGGGTGTTGGAGCGGGTCAAGAGTCACACCCTCCCCATGAAGGTCTCCGACGCCGAGTGGCAGTGGGACAAGAAGAAGCTGACCGTGTACTTCACCGCCGAGCAGCGGGTGGACTTCCGCACCCTGGTGCGCGACCTCGCGGGCCTGTTCCATGCCCGCATCGAGCTGCGGCAGATCGGCGCGCGCGACGAGGCGAAGCGGCTTGACGGCGTCGGCCGCTGCGGCCGCCAGTACTGCTGCTCGAGCTGGCTGCCGGAGCTGCGCCCGGTGAGCCTCTCGCTCGCCAAGGATCAACATCTGTCGCTCAATCCGTCGCAGATCTCGGGAGGATGCGGTCGGCTGCTGTGCTGCCTCCGCTACGAGCACGACTTCTACGTGCAGACGCGCAAGCGGTTCCCGAAAGAGGGTCGCGTGCTGCGCACCGCCGTGGGAGCCGAGCGCGTGCTGGCGGTGGACGTGTTCCGGGAAACCGTCACCCTCCGGACCGATGGAGGTGACACGCGCGTGGTGTCGCTCGAGAAGCTGAAAGGCGAAGTCTCCGGAGCGGATGCCTAAGTTCTACCTGACGACGGCGATCGACTACTCGAACGGCGAGCCGCACCTGGGGCACGCCCTCGAGAAGATCGGCGCCGACTGTATCGCACGCTATCACCGGCTGCGCGGCGATGACGTCCACTTCCTGATGGGGATGGACGAGCACAGCCAGTCGGTGATCCAGGCCGCCGCGCGCGCGGGCGTGACGCCGCAGGCGTGGGTCGATCGCATGGCGGCCACGTTCGCCGACTACTGGCGGCGGCTGCACTGCTCGCACGACGACTGGATCCGCACCACGGAGCCGCGACACGCGCGCGCGGTGGCGGCCCTGCTCGAGCGCATCCAGCAGCGCCATCCGGCGGATCTGTTCGAGGCGGAGTACGAGGGGCTGTACTGCACCGGGTGCGAGGAGTTCAAGACCGGCGCGCAGATCGTCGACGGGCACTGCGTCGAGCATCCCACCCTCGAGCTGATCCCGACCAAGGAGCGCAACCACTTCTTCCGGCTGAGCGCGTACCGCGACGTCGTGCTGGACCACATCCGCTCGGGCGTCTTGAGCGTGCAGCCCGAAATCCGCCGCAACGAGGTGCTGCGCCTGGTCGAGGCGGGCCTCCAGGACATTTCCATCTCGCGCCAGCGCCAGCCCTGGGGCATCCCGTTCCCCGGCGACCCGCAGCAGACCGTCTACGTCTGGTTCGATGCGCTGATCAACTACCTCTCGGCGACCGGCTTTCCGGAGCCCGGCTTCGATCGCCTGTGGCCCGCCGACTTGCACGTCGTGGGCAAGGGAATCACGCGCTTCCATTGCGTCATCTGGCCCGCGATGCTGCTCGCCGCCGAGCTGCCCCCTCCCCGCGCGGTGTGGGCGCACGGCTACGTGCAGTGGTCGGGTACCAAGATGAGCAAGACCGCCGGCACGGCCGTTACGCTGGGCGAGGCGATCGATCGGCACGGCGCCGACGCGCTGCGCTACTTCCTGCTGCGCGAAGTCGGCTTCGACAACGACGGTGATTTCACGTGGGAGCGCTTCGACGCGCGCTACACCTCGGAGCTCGCCGACACGGTCGGCAATCTCGTGTCGCGCGCGCTCACCATGATCGTGAACTACCGCGGGAGCACGGTGCCGCGCGACCCGTGCGGCTACGATACGCCGCTCGAGGCGGCGGCGCGGGGCGCGCTCGCGGCCTACGCTCGCGCCATGGACGCGAACCGTCTACAGGAGGGCGCCGCTCAGATCGTAGCGCTCGCGACCGCCGCGAACCGCTACGTGGAGGAGACGGCCCCCTACAAGCTCGCAAAGCAACCGGAGCGGGCAGCCGAGCTCGACTCCGTGCTCGCGAACCTGGCCCGCACCGTCGCCCGGATCGCCGTGCTGGCGCAGCCGTTCATTCCGGCTACCGCCGGAGCGGTGTGGGCCACGCTGGGAGCCCCCCCCTCCTCCCCCCTGGAGCGAGTCCGGCTGGGGGACTTGGAGGCCGTGGACCCAGCCGGCTGGCAAGTCAAAAAGCCACCGATCCTCTTTCCCAAGCCTCGGGTCTAAAGCCCCGAAGGATGGTGATTTGGCTCACTATCCGCCGTGTTGACGCTTTTCCCACCAAGCCGTAATTTAGACGTCCACACTCGGGGACCGGACCCCACATGCGCAAGAAGGCGGAGCGCCGCTGGACCCTGATGGTCGTGCCACACGGCTCGGGCTCGTCCCGCGCCGTGGAGGTGTCGCAGACCTTCGTCAAGGCGTTGGTCGGGATCGGCAGCGTGGTAGCGCTGACGTTCCTGGTGCTGGGCGTCGCCGCCATTTCGCGCGGCGTGAACATCACGCATAGTCGCGTACTCGAGAACGAGAACCGCCTGCTCGCCGACGAGATCCAGCGGATGCGCCAGCGCATGACGGGGCTGCGCGACACGTTGCAACGGTTCGGGAAGCGCGAGCAGGAGTTGCGACTGCTCGCAGGGCTCACACCCACCGACACGATGGTCCAGCAAGCGGGGATCGGCGGGCCGGCCGGCGCCTGGTCGGAGCGTGACAGCCTCAAGGCGCTTGGCCCGCAGGGACAGCAGGCGCTCGCAGCGCGGCTCGACGTCGATGCCCTCGCCCGGCGCGCCAACGTCCTCGTGCGATCGCTCGACCAGGCATACGACTCGCTGTCGCATCAGCGCGAACGTCTCGCGGCGACGCCCTCGATCATGCCGACCAAGGGGTGGCTCACGAGCGCGTTCATGGCGATGCGGGTGCATCCGATCCTGCACCTCGCGCGCCCGCACGAAGGGATCGACGTGACGGCGTCAATGGGCGCGGAGATCGAGGCGCCCGCCGCCGGCATCGTGACGGAAGTCAAGTGGGAAGAGGGCTACGGCAACATCGTCACGATGGATCACGGCTTCGGGCTGGTGACGCGCTTCGCCCATTGCTCCAAGATTCTCGTCGTGCGCGGCCAGCGCGTGAAGCGGGGGCAGGTGATCGCGAAGGTCGGCTCGACCGGACTCTCCACGGGACCGCACCTGCACTACGAGGTGTGGGTGAACCACAAGCCGGTGGATCCGATGAAGTACGTCCTGCCCGATGCGATCGTGGACTGAGCGGCCGGCCGCTCGTTGCTGATCGGGGGGCGCGGAGTTCGGCGCCCCCTGCGTCGTTTCTGACCCTCCTTATCGCAGACCCCGCGCTGTTGCAGAGTGCGTACACCTCTACGGTTGTGCCGTTGCGTCGTCGCAACACGGAACGTCCCGGGAATTCGGTAAGGAGCCACTAGTTGTAGAAGGCCGCCCTGCTACTTGAGTCCACGTAATTCTCGGACGATCGTCGTTGGCTTCCGCTCGGTAGTCGCGCGCCGCCGCTCCTGTCGCGGCATCAGGCACCTCGAGCGAGGTGTGGCGCAGGGCGCAGATCTTGCGGCACCCCGATCGCGCCGTCTTTTCACAGAAATGGGGAGGTGCCGATGCCGTTCTCCTTCACCGGTCGAGCGTGGGGGGCGATGGGCGCTTCCACGCTCCTGTTCATCCTCGCCAGCGCGCCGCCCCTCGAGGCGCAGGTTGGCGGAACCATCCGCGGCACGATCACCGAAGAGAGCACGCAGCGCCCCCTCGCCAGCGTCCGCGTTGTGTTGATCGGCGTGGGCCGGGAAACGCGCACGGGCGAGGACGGGAGGTTCGAGGTCCCTGGGCTCCCCGACGGGGAGTACTCCGTGCGCACCACGCTCATCGGCTACACGTCCCGCACCGCCCGCGCGACCGTCACCGCCGGAGAGGTCACCGACCTCGCCATCGCACTGCTGCGAGCGCCCATTCAGCTCGAGGCCCTCGTCGTCACCGGCACCGCCGGGACGACCGAAAAGCGTGAGATCGGCAATGCCATATCGAGCCCGGACCTCTCGAAAGTCCCCGCCGGCACGACGCAGAACGTTCAGGAGCAGTTGCAGAGCCGGGTGCCGGGGCTCACGCTCATGCAGAACTCCGGCCTGCTGGGCACGGGCTCGAATGTCCAGATCCGCGGCGCCGGCTCGCTCAACGCCAACTACGGCCCCGTCTACTACGTGGACGGGATTCGCTTCGAGGCGCAGCCGGTGTCGACAGGCGGGGTTACGAACGCGACCGTGCAGTACTCGAGCCCCCTGGACTTCATCGACCCCGACGACGTTGAGAAGATCGAGGTCATCAAAGGACCAGCCGCCTCGACCCTGTACGGAGCCGACGCCGCGGGCGGTGTGATCCAAATCATCACGAAGAAGGGTACGCGCGAGGGGAGTCAGTGGACCGCGAGCGTGGGCTATTCCTCATCCGAGTGGACCGCCGCCATCCCCATCAACTACTACCAGTGCAACGCGGCCCGCATCCGGAATCCCGGCACGTATCCCGGGTGCGCCAACCCCGGCGCCATCACGTGGATGAGCCAGGACGGTCCGGTCACCGGGATCCCCGAGTCCGACATCACGCGCTTCGGCGACTCGCTGTTCGTGATCAAGGACAATCCGCTCGCCCGGCACCCGGACGCCCTGCGCGCTGGGCCGGGCGCCGAGGCCCGGCTCTCGGGCCGGGGGGGGAACCCAACCTTCAATTACTTCTTGTCGTTCAACCAGCTGCACGAGGACGGGATCTTCTTCAACAACTATCAGAACCGTACCGGCGGCCGTGCCAATTTCGAGGTGACGCCGACGGCCAAGCTCAACATCGGGCTCAACTTGAGCTACACCCGCGTGCACCAGCGCCTGCCCCTGAGCGACAACGCCTCCAACGGCCTGCTGCGGAACGCGTTCCGCGGCAAGGCGCGGGCGACGGCAGATCGCTGGGATGCCGGGTACTTCGGCTTCGGGCCGGACCAATCCAATGAGTTCGACCTCCAGTCCTTCGAGGAGCGGACCACGCTGGGGCTCACCGCCAACTTCAATCCGTTCCCCTGGCTCGAAAACCGGCTCGTGCTGGGCATGGACAAGTACGATCGGCGGGACCAGAACTTTTTCCGGATCGACTCGACGTTCAAGTGGGGGCCAACCGAGGGCACCGGTGAGATGACTCAACGCCTCCCCGTGACCCATACCTGGACGGCCGATTATTCGGGCTCCGTGCGCGCGCGGCTATCCCAAACGTTGGGGTCACGCACGTCGGCGGGCGTGCAGGTCAACTCTCGCCAGTTCCACCGCTATACCGGGTTCGGCAGCGGGATGGTGACCAACAACCTCACCACGCTGCAGCCGGGGTCGTTCACACAGCTCCAGGTCGACGAGCAGCTGATCGAGCAGACGTCGCTCGGGATGTACTTCCAGGAACAGCTCGCCTGGCGCGAGCGGCTGTATGCCACCGCGGCGCTTCGCATCGACGACAACTCGGCCTTCGGCTCGGAGTTCCACTCCGTCAAGTATCCCAAGTTCTCGCTCTCATACGTCTTGTCCGACGAGGCCTTTTTCCATGTGCCGCACGTGGACGAGCTCAAGCTGCGGTTCGCGTGGGGCGAGGCCGGGAACGCGCCCGCGCCCTTCACGGCGGACCGGACCTTCGCGCCAGCCACCGGCACCGCCGGCGACGCAACCATCAACGCGCTAACGCCCAAGTCGTATGGAAACCCCGGCCTCAAACCCGAGCGCGGGCGCGAGTACGAGGCGGGGTTCGATGCGTCGCTGTTCCGCGGCGCGCTGGGAATCGAATTCACGTACTACAACAAGCGCACCGTGGACGCCCTCATGGAAGTTCCGGACGCCCCGTCGACGAGTTTCGACAGCACGCATCTCATCAACGTCGGCGAGATCGCCAACCGCGGCCTCGAGCTGCTCCTGACGACGAGTCCGGTCCGCAATTCCAAGGTCAGCTGGGACCTGGCGCTCTCGGCCGCGACGCACCACAACGAGCTGGTGTCGTTCGGCGGCTCGGTCAACCAACTCCAGTTCGGCGCGTTCACCAATTCGCAGCGCCACCGCGAAGGCTACCCGCTCGGTGGCTTCTGGGCGGTGGACGTGATCCGGGACGCCAACGGCCAGCCTGTGCTCGACGCGAACGGCCGGGTGCAGGTGGACCTGACCTGTTCCTGGCCGGACCCCGTGGACCCGAATGGCTACGGCGGCAGCTGCCACGAGAAATACGTGGGACCGTCCTCGCCCACACGGGAATTCGGGCTCTCCAACACCGTGACGCTATTCGGCAACCTGCGGCTGTTCGCAAATCTGGACTACAAGGGTGGACACTATCTCGTCTGCGCCATCTGCTCGATCCGGAACCGGATCAACACCAACACCTGGGAGGTCGCCAATCCTCAGGCCGATCCGATCCAGGTCCAGGTGTGGGAAAGCCAACAGACCGTCACCCACATCATGCCGGCCGACTTCCTCAAGCTGCGCGAGGTCGCCGTCACCTACCTCGTACCGCCCAGCTGGGGCGGTCCCTTCCGCGCCAGCCGCTGGAGCATCACGCTGTCGGGTCGGAATCTCTGGCTGGCGACGCGGTACAAGGGCACGGGTGATCCCGAGGTCTCGTTCAACTCGAACCCAAATACCTTCGACCGCACGGACTATGCGTCCGTCCCGCAGCCGCGCCGGCTGTCGGCCACTATCAACGTGAATTTCTGAGGGAGGGCCTTAATGCGGATGCAATCGATCGCGCGTCTGACGGAGTGGTTCTCCCTCGCGTGCCTGGTGGGCCTCCTTGCGGCCTGCAACGACATTCTGAAGGTGAACAACCCCCAGCAGGTAGGGGTGGACCAGCTCAACAACTCCGCGCTCCTCACTGCAGAAGTCAATGGCGTGATCAGCGAGCTGGAGAACATCTACACCAGGAGAAACGGCGCGTTGTTGTGGAGCGCGAACTTCCTCACCGACGAGCAGGTGACCGGGATCAACTGGGAGGATTTTGCCCGCGTCAACCAGCGGATCGTCAATTATACGGAGGGCCCTGTCTTCTCGCTGTGGAGCGGGCTGAGCCGGGTGGTGCGGTTAGGGGAAGACGTGACGGTACGCCTCGATACGCTCGCCGGCCCGAATGACAAACGCATCGCCAAGACAGCCGTCCTGGCGGCGTACGGCTATGTGTTCATCGGCGAAAGCATGTGCCAGGCCGTGTTCGGCACGGTGGAAAACCCCGGCAACACCATCCTCAGTCCACCGGAGGTGTTTCAGCAGGCCATCCCCTGGTTTCAGCGGGCGATCCAGGTGGCCACCGCCACCGGTGAAACCAATATCGTGAAGCTCGCCCACGTCGGGCTCGCACGCACCTACCTCAACCTCGGAGACTTCGCGAACACGATCGCCGAGGCGTCACAGGTGACGGATCCGGCGTTCAAGTATTGGGTGGAATACGCGGCCGTCCAGGATTCGCAGTTCGACGGCCTGTTCGACCGGACCCACGGCGCCAATCACACCATGGGGGTCTCGCCGTTCTTCCTCCAGGGGACCTTCGGCACACAGGACCTCGTGGCGACTCAGACCGATCCCCGGATCCAGCACACCACCCGCTGGACCTTCGGGCACAACGGTCTGACCAAGCTCTACAAGCCGTATCAGGGGCTCCGCTTCAGCGGCTACTCGGGGCAAACCAACGCGCCGGCGTCCGCGTCGTGCCCCGGCTGCACGGGCGCCACGCCGGACCCGACGGGCGACGGGGGACCCTTGCTGCTATACCAGAAGGACACTAAGGTCCTGTTGGCCGACTACCTCGAGGCCCAACACGACCTGTACGAGGCAATGATACGTCAGGCGATCACCGACCCCGCCGTCAACCAGCAGGTCAACGACTTCGTCAACGCGCGCCGCGCCGTCGGCAACCAGCCGCCCGTGACACTCACCGACACGGCGCTGTTTCACGAGCTGCGCGTCCAACGCTCCCGGGACTTCTACCAGGGCGGGCTTCGGCTCGGGGACCTGCGCCGCTGGAAGCGCGACGGCGTGGGGGACTTCTTCCCGACGGGCAACCACGTCAATCAGGAGTGGGGCGTCTACGGCATCTGGACCTGCTTCCCGCTCCCCTTGGAGGAGTACCAAGGGAACCCAAACATCCAGCCACCCGCGAACCCGCTGATCCCCCCAGGAATCTAGGATCCGCGGCAGTGAGCGCACGAACCAGGGCCATGGCGCTTGCCCTGGCCGTGGCGCTCATTGGAGGGCCTGCTGTTCCGGCCTTGGGACAGACGGTGCGCGGCCATCTGCGCGACGTCCGCACAAACGAGACGATCGCGGACGGACTCGTGTCGTTGGTGCGGTGTGGCGGCGAGCGGGTCGCGTCAGTGGTGACCGGGGCCGACGGTGCCTATCGCCTGACGGCGCCAGCGGCGGGCTGTTTCCTGGTCGAAGCTCGACGGATCGGGTACCAGGCGTCGGTCGACGGTCCCGTCGATCTCCACGCCGGCGACGACTGGGAGACGGAGGTTCACCTCCGCCCGCTCCCCGTCCCCCTCCCTCCCCTCGAGGTCGCGGGCGCGCCGCCGCTACCGGACGCCTTCCTCGCCGGTGTCGGCTTTTACGAACGGCAGCGATCGGATTTCGGCCATTTCATCACCCGGGAGCAGATCCACGCCCGCGCTCCACAACGGGTCACCGACCTCTTGGCCGGCATTCCCGGCGTGCGCGTCGTACCAGGAACGAGTGGGCTCGGCCGCGCCGGCATCGAGCTGGACGGCTCCCTCCTTTCCCATGGCGGCCGGTGCCATCCGCGCGTGTTCGTGGACGGGATCATGGTCATTCGTGGCGACGCCAGAGCACGGGGGCTCGACGTGTCTGGCCTCCCGGCGGCCACCGAGGCAGCGCTTCCTGGAGCGGAGCGCCCCGAGATCGCACTCGACGACCTGGTCCAGCCCGAGGATGTCCAGGCCGTCGAGGTATACCGCAGGGCCTCGGAGGTACCGGTCCGATTCGGCGGGACGAGTACCTCGACGCAGTGCGGGGTGGTCGTCATCTGGACCCGTCGCGGGCATGCCGAAGGTCCGTGACCTTCACCTGCTCGCCACGCTCGGCGCGGTTGCCTGCGGCGGCCGCCCCGCCGCCACAGGGGAGCCCGGCGCGCCGCTTCCGGGCCTCGGAGCCGCCGAGCTGGCGCGTTTCCGAGCGGGGGCCGAACTGTTCAACCACGTATTCAGCCCCGCCGAGGGCCTGGGCCCCGCCTTCAACGAAAACCAGTGCAGTGCCTGCCACACGTCACCCGCCAGCGGCGGCGTGGGCGGTGAGCGGGTGCTCAAAGCAACGCGGTTCGATCGGGCGACGGGCTGTAACCAGCTCACCGAGGCAGGGGGAGAGAACATCCGGCGGCAGTTGACCCCGCAGGCCCGGGCGCTAGGGCTCAAGGGCGAGTCACCGCCGCCCGCCGCCACCACGGGGCGCTTCACTGCGCCAGCGCTCTACGGCCTGGGGTTCGTCGATGCCGTGCCCGATGCAGCCCTGCTCGAGTTGCAGGAGCGCGAGCGCGCCCATCATGACGGAGTTGCGGGCCGGGTGGGCCGCACGGCGGACGGCCGGGTGGGGCGGTTCGGCCGCAAGGCAGACGTGGCGACGCTCGCCGAGTTCGCGAGCACCGCGCTGCGCTTCGAGATGGGCCTCACGACGTCGCGCTATCCCCGGGATGCGGTGCAGGGGCGGCCCGTACCGGCGCAGGCCGACCCGGCGCCCGATCCCGAAGTCGCCGATTCCGCGGTCGCCCGTCTCACCGATTTCGTCCGCTTCCTGGCACCCCCCGGCCGCGGCCCGCCACGTGCCGGGCTGACGGCGGCCGTGGCGCAGGGCGAGCGGTGGTTCGCAGCCATCGGCTGCGCGGGATGCCATGTTCCCGGGCTCAGGACGGGTCCGTCACCGGTGTCGGCTCTCGATCAGCGCCGTGTCCACCTGTATTCAGACTTGCTTCTCCACGATATGGGCCCGGCGCTCGCGGACGTGTGCGCGCCGGGGGCGAGGCCGTCCGAGGTGCGCACGGCGCCGCTGATGGGGTTACGCTTTCGGGAGCTGCTACTGCACGACGGCCGGGTTACGAGCCTCCGGGAGGCAATCATGCGGCACGGCGGCGAAGCGAGTGCGGCACGTGACCGATTTGCGGCCCTCTCGCCCGCTCACCAAATCGAGCTGATCGCGTTTCTCGAGACCCTCTAGCAGACGGCCGCTCCTCTTCTTGACAACGGCGCGCACCGACCGGCAAGATGGACTCGTCGAGCGACTTCCAGTAAAGGCCGGCGCATCTTGCACCTGAATACGGCTCGCCGCTCCCTACTGTCGCTGCTCCTGCCGCTTCAGGTCGCCGCGCAAGGATCCGGGACGCTGACGGGCACCGTGGTCGGCGAGGAGTCGACCCCGTTGGCGGAGGCCCGGATCCGCATGGCGGGCGTGGGGATGGTCTCGTCGGACCAGGACGGTCGGTTTCGGCTGACCGGCGTCTCCCATGGAGATCACGTCCTCGAGGTCCGGCGGCTGGGGTACCGCGAGTTCCTCCAACCCGTGACGATCCGGGCGGGTGAGACGCTGTACGTCCGCGTGGTCCTCACCCTCGCTCCTGTACCGCTCAACCCGGTGGAGGTCGAGGGGGAGCCGGCGCTCCTGCCGGCTATGCGAGGGTTCGAGGAGCGGAGGACCCACGGCAACGGTCGCTTCTTCAATCGGCGGGAGATCACCCAGATGCAGCCCCGCGTCGTGACCGACGTGCTGCGTCGCGTCCCCGGTGTGGTGATCCAATCGGTTCCCGGCCCGTTCGGTCCGACCGACATGGTGCGCATGCGCGCACCATCGGCGTCACGGGCGCGCGCCCGTGCCCGGTGTTGTTCTACGTCAACGGCACGCCGTTCCCCGTGACCGGGGACATGTCGATCAACCAGTACGTCGTCCCCGAGGACATCCTCGCGGTCGAGGTATACAGCGGCACGTCACAAATTCCCGCCCAGTTCCAGTCCAACCTGCTCAACGCGCGGTGTGGCGTGATCGTGATCTGGACGAGAATGGGGAACGAGGACGACCGGCCCCCCAAGGAGGAGTGAACGCGTTCAGTTCGGTGGTGTCGGCGGACTGTCGGAACCCCCGCCGCCGCCGATTGCTCCGGCGAACACCCGAGCGGCCAGCAGCGCCGAGGCGGTGATGAGCCCCGCCGCGAGCCAGCTCTTCCCCTTGTCCCGCCGCTTCTCGATCGGGGTTGCCAGCGTCGAGCGCGGGAAAGTGACCAGCTCGCGCTTCCAGAGGGTCGACGTGCCGCCACGATAGTCGACGCGGACCAGCTGCAGCTCCCACGCACTGGCGTCGGCCGCGGCGATCACTCCCTCCACCTCCACGGCGCCCGGCCCGAGCGCGTTACTCATGGCGACGACGCCCGAGTCGGTGACGCTGGCGACGATTTGCGTCCCCACCGCCGGCACCGGCACAGTCAACGGGCGCTGCGTGTAACACGCCGCGAAGAGCGGCAGGACCCCCACGGTCAAACGGGATGAGCGCTTCGCGTGCATGCCATCCATTTTGCAAGCTCGTAGGGTGAGAGCACAAGGGACGACCGGTCCGGTCGCAGCCGGACCGGTCGTCTGGGTGTCACGCCAACCGGCCGATTAACACGGATTCGGATCGTTCCAGTTACGGACGGGCGACGATCCGGTCGTGCCCGCCGGATAGGCTGACGGCAGTGGAATGTGCGGATTCGACGTGCGCTCCGCCGAGCCATACGGCAGCCGCCCCAGCACTTCCGTGGCCGTGCCGAACGGCGTCACCGCCGGAATGCAGGTGCGCTTGTAGTCGGACCAGACGTCGATGTTCTGGTACATCGCGATGTACTTCTCCGTCATGACGTCCGTGAACGACACGTTGCCCAACGCCGGCATCCCGACGGCCGCCCGCACCGCGTCCACGTTCACGACGGCGCCCGCCGAATCGCCCGTCATGTACTTCGCCTCGGCCAGGATAAGCTGGTTCTCGGCCCACGTCACGATCGGCTGGCGGAACGCGAACTGCCGCCGGACGCCCGTGTTGATGACCGACGGGGCGCTATCCTTGGGCACTGCCACGTTGTTCTGATCCGACCCGATGAATTGCCCCTTGGCGTTGGCATCGAAGTACGCCGCGAGCCGCGGGTCGCTGCGGGCCTTGAGGATCCGGATCAGCGTGTTGCCCGCGACGATGTCCTGACGGGTTGACAGGAACTCCGCCCAGACGTTGGCATCGAAGTCCTGAGTGGTGCCGTGGAATGTGCGGAAGTCCCCCGGGGCCTGGCCGTTCATCGCCTGACTCGCGTTTGTCGGCGCTTCTGAGATACCATTCTGCGCCGCTGCCAGAGCCAGCCCATACTCCGCCGTGCCGTTTCGCTCCACCAGATGCAAGTGGAAGCGCGCCTTGAGCGTGTAAGCCGCCCTGATCCAGCGCTGGATCTGCGTCGCCCTGGACACCGCGGCGGCGCAGTAGATCACATCCCCTTCCAAGGGAGCGCAGTTCCCGGAGGCGCCGGCGAGAGCGGCCTGCAACGCCGCGATTCCTTCGTCGAGCCGCGCCTGCACCGCCGCATAAATGCTCTCCTGCGTATCCAGCTTGGGCTCCGGGATGGTCGGATCGACCGCTTCACTGTAGGGGAGGTCACCCCAGACCGACGTCGCGGTGCCCATCGCCAGCCCCTCCCACACCTTGGCAATGCCCAGCAGGAAGTTGTCGCCGGACGCCTGGGCCGCCGCCTGAATGTTTCGCAGGGCGAGCAGGCCGCCGCCGGTGTAGAAGCCGTTCATCTGGCCCGAGATGTCGGCCTCCGTGACGGCGTACTGTGTACAATAGGTGAGCTGCTGGTTGTTGCTCCCGATGAGCTGTTGCGTGTAGACACCCGCGCAGCGTGCCACCTGACCCTCCAGGCGGGTGGCCATGTTCGCCGCCACGGCGACCAACTGCTGCAGCGCCGTACCCGTGCTAGGGTTGTTCGGGTTCTCGGTCAAACCCGGGCCCTGCAGAAAGTCACTGCATCCCGCACCGACGAGGGTCAGCGCGAGGACGGCTCCAGCCTTTGTGTAGGTGTTCATCGCTGTTCCTCGCGTGCGCTTAGTGATAAAGCGTGACCTGCATGACCCAGGCGCGGTCGAGCGGGGCGTTGAACCAGTCGATGCCCCGATTCGCCTGCTGCGCCCCTCCCAGGCTGACCTCCGGATCGTAGCCGCTGTAATCGGTCCACAGCTTGAGGTTGCGGCCGGAGAGCTTTACGTCCAGCTGCCGCATGCCCGCGAGGCTGTTCACCCACGGGCCCGTGAAGGAATAGCTGATCGAGACCTCGCGCAGGCGCGTGCTCGTCCCGTCCTCGAGTCGGGTCGTGATGGGCCCGCCCGTGGCGCCCTGCCCGTTGCCCAGCGTGCCTCCGCTGAACCAGCCCTCGCCGATCACGACCGCCGTCCCGGCGCCCGGACCGACCGTCGGACCGTTGAGCACGTCGCACGTCTTGTTGTAACACACCATGTCCTTGCCGAAGGTGCGGGTCTGGCCGCGGATCTCGGTGTCCTTGTGCGTCCCGTACTGATCCATCGAGGAGCGCGTCATGTTGAGCACATCCCCACCCTGGCGGTGCTCGAGGAACGCGCTCAGCTGCATGCCCCGGTAATTGGCGGTGAGGGAGATCCCGGCGGTCCAGTCGGGCCACGGGTTGCCGATCGCCCGAACGGTGGGATCCGTGATGGGGAAACCGTTCGCCGCGATGTACAGGGCGCCGTCCGGCGCGCCCGCACAGGCGCTCCCGACGTCGTACGTGGCGCCCGAGAAGGAAACCAGCCCGAGACCACGGCCGCACCGCGCGAAGTCGGTAGAGCGCCACACGCCGAGCGGGTACCCGATCTGCGCGTGCGTGGTCTGCCCGGAAAACGAGGACCCAATCCCGATCTGACAGCGCGGCACCTTGGCCTCAGGACCGCAGTTCTCGGGCGTCGCCATCGGCACGTCCCCGGCGAGCTGGCTCGCGGTCGCGCCGAGGCTCGTCACCATGTTGCGGTTGCGCGCCCAGTTGGCCCCGATGTCGATGGATAGGTCCCGCTGCTGGAGCACGTGGATGTTGCTGGTAAGCTCCCAACCCTTGTTGGTCAGCTCGCCGGCGTTGATGTTCATGGTCGTGTAGCCCGTCGTCGGCACGAGGTCCACGCCGAACACCACGTCCTTGGACTTGGAATCGTAGCGCGTCACGGACAGGTCGGCGCGACCGCGGAACAGGCCGAGGTCCACGCCGCCCTCCACCTCGCGCACCCGCTCCGGCTTGATGTCGGGGTTGCCACGGGTGGCCGAGGCGTACAGGCCGCCAACGCCGTTGAGCGTGGCCCCCTGGAGCGACCCGGGGTTGAAGTCTATGAACCGGGTGGTCGTGAACACGTCCTGTGTGGCGTACAACGGTGGCTGCTGGCCGCTTTCGCCATACGCCAGCCGCAGCTTACCGAAGCTCACGATCTGCTCCGGGAGATGCACGGCCTGGGCGAAGGTCCACGCGACGCTGCCGCCCGGATACCACGCACGCTGGTGACCGACGCCGAATGCCGAGTTCGCATCGTTGCGGATGCGGCCCTGCAGGAACAGCTGATCGTACAGGTCGACGTTGGCCTGCGCGAAGTAGCCTTCGACGCGGCGCCGCTGCTCGGCATCGTTCGGGAGCGTGCGGGTGGTCGTGTTCTGCAGCTTGAACGGCGTGGGGGCGATCCAGACTTGTCCGAGGACGTCGACCTGCCGGTAGTAGGTCTCGTTCAGGTTCTGGCCCACCGTGAGGCCCCCTCGCACGTGGGAATTGAACTCGTGGGTCCCGGTGGCGGTCAGGAGGTGATCGAACAGGCGATCGTAGAACTGCCAGCGCTCCATCTGCCCGCCGTTCGTACCCGAGCTGGCCTGCGCGTAGGCGTAGGTGCGATCGTCGCTCGTGTAGTCGCCGCCCAACGTCCAGTTGAGCTGCAGCCACCCGAGCGGTCTCCAGTTGACGTTGACGTTGCCGAGGTAGCGCCCCGTTTCCCCCAGGAGCGCGTCTTCGTTGAGGGCGTAGAACGGATTGTCGAAGCCGCGGGTGGTGGCGAACGCGATCGGCCCTGGGTTTGGGAACCGCCACGAGCGGTGCAATCCGGTGGTCGGGCTCAAGTACTGCTGGGCGTTGAAGTCCGGCGGCTGGCGCAGCGCGCTGATCCCGATCCCGTTGATCGAGTTGCCGCGGTCCTCGCCGCTGGTCTTGGTTTGCACGACCGACACGCTGGCGCTGACGACCAGGTTCTCGAACAGCGTGTGGGAGCCCCTGAACCGCGCGCTGTAGCGCCGGTAGGTATCGTTGTTCCCTACGATGAAACCGTTTTGATCGAGCTGGCCCGCCGACAGGTAGAACGTCGTGCGCTCGCTGCCGCCCGACAACGTCAGCGTGTTTTCGATCGCATGGCCCGTCTCGAACATCTCGGCGCCATGGTCGTAGGTCGGGATGGTGTCCGCGAGCTGCGGCCCCCACGAGAAGAAGTTCGAGTTGATCAAGCAGTTCACCGTGAAGCAGTTGCTCGACACTCCGCCCGAGCCTACTCCATACTTGCGCTGTACCGGCAGCGTCCCGACCGGTTCGTCGAACTGGACGCTCGAGCGCAGGCTGTACGTGGTCTGGCCCGGCCGGCCTCGCTTCGTCGTGATCAGAATCGCGCCTGCCGAGCCGGCGCTGGCGCCGTAGATCGAGGTGGAGGCCGCGCCCGGCAGGATCTGGATCGACTCGATGTCTTCCGTGTTGATGTCGGCCGCGCGGTTGGGTGACGGCGCGCCCGACAGCACGGCCTCTCCGTGGGTCACGTTACTGATGGGAACACCGTCCACGATGATGACCGGCTGGGGCGGCGACGGCGAGAATCCCGTCGGCGTGGTGCCGAACGACTTCGGCCCGCGGATCAGGATCGCCGTCGAGGCGCCGGCGTCTCCACTCGCCTGGTTCGTCAGCACGTTGGGCACCTTGCCCGCGAGCGCCTGGACGACGTTGGACACGTTGGCGCGCTGGACCTCGGCTGCAGTCACGCTCGACACGTTACTGCCCAACCGCTCGCGTAACTGCTCGGTGCCCGCACCGGTCACCACAATCTCGTCCAACCGGAGCGGATCGGACACGAGCTGGAAGTCCTGCGCCAGCGTCCCCCCCGGTGTCAGCGTTATAGTGAACGATTGCCCCCGGTAGCCGATCAATCGCGCACCGAGCCTCACCTGCTTACCGTCCGCTCGCGCGCCGGGAACGATCAATCGATACGCACCATCCGGCCCGGTCCACACGCCAAGGCTCAGATCGAAGATCGAGACATTGGCATCCCGGAGCGGCTCACCCTGGGGGTTGGTCACCTGCCCGGTGATGGTCACCGAGCTCTGCGCGGCCGCGCTGCTCGGCGGCAGGGCCAGCGCCCCGACGACCCCGCCGAGCGTCACGAGCGCGCGCAGCGGAGACCGAATAGCAATGCGCATACGGATTCCTCCCTTCGAGGGGTTGTCACACACCGCACGAGGAAAAAGCCCCTCACCGCTTTAGGTGGCGAGGGCTGGGCTTCTCGAATCAGCGAATGCGCACCCGTGCCCAACGGCAGACAGGACACGAACGGTGCCAGACAGAACGCACGTCATCTAGGGCGACGCACGATCCAGGTAGGGACGATTGTGTCCCCTGAATCGAGTCGCCGCAAGGTTTCGAAGACGCTGGTCCTAACGACTCACGCGTGTTGACGCCCGACGGCACGAATGAGCGCCAACACGCGTGCGACGGCAGACAGGAGCACGGGCAGGCGCCGTGCCAGCGCATTCGGCGCGAACGCCGCACGCTGCACATACTGCGCGGTCTCCCAGAATGCGGGAATGCTCACTGCAGCAACGGTTTTAGTCGCTGGTGTTGCGGCGCCGCAACACCCTATTTCGAGAAATCCACCTTCGGCACCTGAGCCGCCCCCGGCGTCTCGAGCTCGAAGTACGGGCGTGACCCCTTCCCGAGGACCTTCGCTGTCAGCACCTGCGGGAAGCGCCGGATGTAGGCATTGTAGCGGTTCACCGCCTCGTTGTAGTCCTGCCGCGCGACCGCGATGCGGTTCTCCGTCCCCTCGAGCTGGTCCTGCAAGGCGCGGAAGTTCTCGTTGGATTTGAGCTGCGGGTAATTCTCGGCGATGGCGAGCAGGCGACCGAGTGGGGCCGTGAGCTGGGCGTTCGCCTGCGCCATC
>WNGK01001058.1_pt1 | contig 38496 bp, 33 predicted proteins | sample 5400601 | NCBI WGS metagenome assembly WNGK01 (sample SAMN13153376, study PRJNA577476) | soil metagenome | isolation source: 60 cm soil or saprolite under Garry oak tree replicate 1 | place: USA:California | collected 2016-06-15 | reverse complement strand
CCTTGACGATGCCGAACTCCGCGCCTTGCTTGATGGCGTTCGTGGTGTCGCCGCCCGCATTGGCCAGCCCGATCACCTTCGCCTTGGAGGCCTGGGCCTGGAGCAGGAAGGAGGAGAAATCCTGGGTGTTGAGCGGGTGGCGCACCTTGCCCAGCACCTTGCCACCGTTCTTGAGCACCACGGCCTCGACGTCCCGCTCGAGGGCATGACCGAAGGCATAGTCCGCGGTGATGAAGAACCAGGTGTCGGCCCCCTGCTTGACGAGGGCATTGGCGGTGCCGTTGGCGAGTGCCCACGTGTCGTAGGTCCAGTGGATCGTGTTGGGCGAGCAGGCCCTGCCCGTCAGGTCCGAGGTCGCGGCCGACGAGACGATGAAGGCCTTGCCCTTGTCGCGCGTGATCTGGCTGACGGCGAGGGCGACGCCAGAGTTCGGCACGTCGACGATCAGATCCACCTTGTCCACGTCGTACCACTGGCGGGCGATCGCCGACCCCACGTCGGCCTTGTTCTGATGGTCGGCGAAGACCACTTCCACCTTCATGCCCTTCTTCTCGGCGCCGTAGTCCTCCACGGCCATGCGGGCGGCCACCACCGAGCCCTGCCCCGCCAGGTCGGCGTAGAGGCCCGACTGGTCGTTGAGTACGCCGATCTTGATCACGCCGTCGGAGATCTGGGCCCGCGCCGTCGCGGGCCCCAGGGCGAGCAGTGCTGCCAGCAGGATCGCGATGCGCATAAGCATTTCTGGGACTCCTTTCGTCAGTTGAAAGCCAGGAAAGCGGAGGGATTATACCCCAAGGTATTCGTGGAGCTTGCCCATGCTCGCCTCGAGGGCGGCGTTGGGAATCACGTCCACGACGCGCCCGTGCTCCATGACGCAGTGCCGGTCCGCCACGGTGGCCGCGAAGCGGAAGTTCTGCTCGACGAGAAGGATGGTGAAGCCCTCGGAGCGCAGGCGCCGGATGGTGGCCCCGATCTGCTGCACGATGACGGGGGCCAGGCCCTCTGTCGGCTCGTCGAGGAGGAGCAGGCGCGCGCCCGTGCGCAGGATGCGACCGATGGCGAGCATCTGCTGCTCGCCCCCCGAGAGCTTGGTGCCCTGGCTGCGGAGCCGCTCCTTGAGATTCGGGAAGAGACCGAAGACGCCGTCGAGGGGAAGCCCGCCCGGGCGGACCTCCGGGGGGAGCAGAAGGTTCTCCTCGACGTTGAGGCTCGAGAAGATTCCCCGCTCCTCGGGGCAGAAGGCGAGGCCGAGGCGCGCAATGCGGTTCGAGGGCAGGGCCACGAGCTCGTGCCCGTCGAAGCGGATCGAGCCCTGTCGCCGCGGCACCATGCCCATGATGGATTTGAGCGTGGTGGTCTTGCCGGCGCCGTTGCGCCCGAGCAGCGTCACCACCTCCCCCGCCCGCACCTCGAAGCCGACGCCGTGCAGGATGTGCGACTCGCCATACCAGGCGTGGAGGTCCCGCACCTCGAGCAGCGAGCTCTCAGGCATGGCCGGAGCCCATGTACGCCTGGATGACGTCCGGGTTCTTCGAGACGGCGGCGTAATCGCCCTCGGCCAGGATCTCGCCGCGGGCGAGCACGGTGATGCTGTGGGAGAGATTGGCGACCACGCTGAGGTTGTGCTCGACCATGAGCACGGTGCGGTTCGCGGCGACCTGCCGGATGAGGGCGGAGATGCGCTCCACGTCCTCGTGGGTCATACCCGCCGTCGGCTCGTCGAGCAGCATCATCTCGGGATCGAGGGCGAGGGTGGTAGCGATCTCGAGCGCCCGCTTGCGCCCGTAGGGCAGCTCCACGGCGGGAGTGGCCGCGAAGGCGGCGAGGCCCACGGCCTCGATCAGCTCCAGGGCCCGGCCGTCGAGCCCCTCCAGCACCCGCTCCGATCGCCAGAAGTCGAAGGAGCGCCCCCGCCGCCGCTGGAGGGCGACCCGGACATTCTCGAGCACGCTCAGGTGCGGGAAGACGGCAGAGATCTGGAAGGAGCGGACGAGGCCCAGCCGCGCGATGTGGGCGGGCGTGGAGCCGGTGATCTCGCGGCCGTTGAAGGTGATGCGTCCCCGCGTGGGCGTGAGGAAATGGGTGAGCAAGTTGAAGCACGTGGTCTTCCCCGCCCCGTTGGGGCCGATGAGGGCGTGAATGGTCCCCCGGCGGACCCTGAGGCTCACGTCCTTGACGGCGAGGAAGCCGCGGAATTCCTTGGTCAGACCCTCGGTCTCGAGGATCAGATCGGTCGGCATGGCCCGCCGATGATAGCGATGGCGAAGGGACGGTGCAAGCGGATATCATGTGCGCCATGAGCCCACGAATCCTCGTCATCGGCGCAGGCGCGGTTGGCAGCTATCTCGGCGGCTTCCTCTCCCGGGCGGAGCACGACGTCACCCTGATCGATCCCTGGCCGGAGCAGGTGGAGGCGATCCGCAGTCGCGGCATCGCCCTCAGCGGGCCGCACGATCCCTTCGAGGCCCGCCCCCGGGCCCTCCACGTCCACGAGGCGCAGAGCCTCGGCCAGGACTTCGATTTCGCCATCGTGGCCATGAAAGCCTACGACACGGCGTGGGCGACGCACCTCGCCGTGCCCCATCTCAAGCCGGAGGGCTATGTCGTCTCCGCCCAGAATTGCTGGAACGATCCGACGGTGGCCGCGGTGGCAGGCGTCTCGCGCGCGGTCGGCCTCGTCATGTCGAGGATCTCCGTGGCCCTCTGGAAGTCGGGTGAGGTCGAGCGCGGCAGCGAGAAGGGCAGCGCCTCCGGACACGAGGTCTTCCGGGCCGGCGAGCACGACGGCCGCATCACGCCGCGCGTGGAGTCGCTCGCGAAGATTCTCTCGGTGGTCGACGGCGCCCGGCCCACGGACAATCTCTGGGGCGAGCGCTGGTCCAAGCTCTGCCTCAACGCCATGGGCAACCCCGTCCAGGCCATGACCGGACTGGGCAGCCTCGAGGTCGCCCGCGAGGCTCGAGGCCGCGAGATCACCATCCGCCTCGGCGCCGAGTCGGCCCGCGTGGGGCTGGCCCTCGGCTACACGATTCCCAAGTTCGGGGTGGCCGACGTCAAGACCTGGGCCGCCGCCGATGATCCCGTCGTCTACGCGGAGCTCGACCGGCTGCTGACCCCGAAGGCGGATGCCTCTCGGAACTGGCGCGCCTCCATGGCCCAGGACGTGATCAAGGGCCGCCGCTCGGAGATCGAGTACATGAACGGCCACATCGCGGCCAAGGGGAAAGAGAAGGGCGTGGCCACGCCTGTAACGGCGGCCGTGGTCGGGATCATGCGGGAGATCGACGCCGGAACTCGCACGTCCTCACCCGCTCACATCGAGCAGGCACTAAAAACCGCCGGCTTCTAACCGGCGGTTAGGACGTAGGTGGGGGATAGAAGCGGACGTCCTTCTTCGCGCTGTCCCACGCGCGGTTGGCAGCCTCGATCTCCCACGAGCTCCGGCAGGCCGCTTGTGCCCGCACGATCTCCTCGATCATGTCGCGGGGATCGGTGTGGAAGGACGCCTGGAGCAGACGCTTGGCGTGCCCCGTCGCGGTGCGGGAGGCGTGGAAGGCCTTCTCGACGATCTCCTCGATCTTCCTGTCCAGGTGGGCGGGGGGCACCACCCAGTTCACGAGGCCCATGGCGAGCGCGGCCTCGGCCGTGATGTGGTCATTGAGGAGCGTGAGCTCCTTCGCGCGCCCCATTCCGATGATCCGGGCGAGACGAAGAATGGACCCGTCGGGAACGAGGCCGTGGCGGGTGGCGCCGAGCCCGAGCACGGCATCATCGGTGGCGATGCGAAGGTCGCACGCCACCGCGAGCTGGAGCCCACCGCCGATCGAGTAGCCGTGCAGGACCCCGACGACCAGCTTGTCCATGTCCTCGAGGCAGTTGAGGGCGCGGATCCAGTGCCGGTAGAAGGCGTCGCCGATGTGCCCGGCCGAGAGGGCCTGGCGGTCCATGCCCGAGCAGAAGGCGCGCCCTGCCCCTCGCACGACCACGACCCACACGTCGGCGTCCTTCTCCGCCGCCTCCACGCGATCGGCAAACTCGGCAACCATGACCTGGTCGAGCGCATTGAGGACGGCGGGGCGATTCAGGGTGAGCGTGGCCACGCCGCTCCCGACCTCGTACAGCACGCTCGACTCGGCCATGGCATTCCTCCCGTGTCGATCTAGCGCAGGCCCAGGATATCCCGCGCGATGACCATGCGCTGGATCTCGGAGGTTCCCTCGCCGATCTCGGTCAGCTTGGCGTCGCGGAAGATGCGCTCGATGGGGAACTCCGTGATGTAGCCGGCGCCCCCGTGGATCTGGAGCGCCTTGGTGGCCGCCTTCATGGCCACCTCCGACGCGAACACCTTGGCCATGGAGGCCGCCGTTCTCGCCGGCTTGCCCGCATCCTTGAGAGCGGCGGCCCGCAGGGTCAAGAGTCGGGCCGCCTCCACGTCCGTGCCCATGTCGGCGATCATGCCCTGCAGTCCGTTGAACTCGGCCAGGGTCTTGCCGAAGGCGCTCCGCTGCTTCATGTAGGCCAGCGCCTCGTCGAGAGCGGCCTGGGCAATGCCCACGGCCATGGCCGCCATGGCAATGCGCCCACCCTCCAGCACCCGCATGGTATTGACGAAGCCCATGCCGAGCTCGCCGAGCAGGCGGCCCGCCTCCACGCTGACGTTGTCGAACACGAGCTCGGCGGTGTTGGAGGCGTGGAGCCCGAGCTTCCGGTAGGGCCGCCCCGCCGCAAAACCCGGCATGCCGCGATCGAGGATGAAGGCGGAGACGCCCTTGTTGCCGCTCGCGGGATCGGTGAGGGCCATCACCACCGCGACCTCGGCAACACCCGCATTGGTGATGAAGGCCTTGCTGCCGTTCAACACGAAGCGATCGCCCTCGCGCACCGCGCGGGACTTCATGGCCGCGGCATCGGAGCCGGAGCCGGGCTCGGTCAACCCCCAGGCGCCGAGCGCCTCCCCGCGCGCCAGGCGCGGCAGGTAGCTCTCCTTCTGCGCGGAGGAGCCGAACAGCACGATGTGGTTGGTGCAGAGCGAGTTGTGCGCCCACATGGTGATGCCCACCGAGGCATCCACGCGGTTGAGCTCTTCGACGGCGAGGGCGTACGAAACATAGTCGAGCCCGGCGCCGCCATACTCCTCGGGCACCAGCGCGCCGAGAAGACCCGTCTTGCCCAGGCTGCGCACGATTTCGTGCGGGAACTCGTGCGTCTCGTCGAAGTGGTGAATGACCGGGGCGACCTCGGCCAGCGCCCACTCGCGGGCCATGCCGCGCACCGCCTGCTGTTCCGGTGTCAGGTCGAAGTTCATAGGTGGATTCGGTAGGCTCGGTGATTTCGGAGGCGCGAGGCGGCCGTCGGGAGGAGGCAGGGGGGTGCCGTCGTCCACTCAAACCTCCTCGCCTCGCGCGCCACCTCGCTCGGGCGCCTCCGCCTGCCCCCCCATCCCCCCGAGGCGGGGGGTGCGCTCGCCGCCCCGCCTGCGGCGGGGACGGCTCGCGCGGCGGAGACGCCCTGCGCTTCGGGGCGCGCTACGGCTCGTCGGATTCGCTCCCGATGGCACCCCCCTGCCTCCCCCCGATGGCCGAAGGCGCGTGTGGCCATGCGACGGCATCCTGCCTGTTCGCGACGGCCGAATGCGCAGGAGATCATACGGTGGCCCGGATGTTGTCGCGGACGAAGCGGATGATGTCCTGGGTTGTGGCACCGGGGGTGAATAGCTCCTTGACGCCCATGGCCTTGAGGGCGGCGATGTCCTCGGCCGGGATGATGCCGCCGCCGAAAACGGCGATGTCCTCCGCGCCTTTCTCGCGCAGCAATTCGAGGACGCGCTTGAAGAGGTAATTGTGGGCCCCCGAGAGGACGGAGAGTCCGACTGCATCGGCGTCTTCCTGGATGGCCGTCGCCACGATCTGCTCCGGCGTCTGGTGGAGACCGGTATAGATGACTTCGAACCCCGCGTCGCGGAGCGCGCGCGCCACGATCTTGGCGCCACGATCATGCCCGTCCAACCCGGGCTTGGCGACCACGAGCCGTATCTTCCGCTCGCTCATGACTCGCGCCTTTCGAGATTTCCCTCGGCCATGACTATCCGAACATGGCGCGGATACGGTCCGCGGTGCCCATGATCTCTTCCCGGTTCCCTGGGACTTCCTTCCAGTCGAACCCCTTCCCGTCGTTCGTCCACCGCGGGATGAGGTGCAGGTGAAAGTGTGGCACGGACTGGAAGGCCGCCGCTCCATTGGCCTGGAGCAGGTTGAGCCCGTCGGGATTCAGCGCCTTGCGTATGGCGCCCGCCACCTTCTTCGCCGTCGCGATGGCGGCCTTGAGATCCTCCGTCTCCGCCTCGTAGAGCGTGGCCGCGTGGGCCTTGGGCACCACCAGGCAGTGGCCGCGGCTCAGCGGATTGATGTCCATGAAGGCAAGCGTTCGCTGGTCGTCGTAGACCTTGGCGGACGGGATCTTGCCGTCACGGATCATGCAGAACACACAGTCAGCCATGGCGGCCGCTCGACTAGACCTCCACCGTCCAGCTGCGCGTGTCCGGGAGCTTGCCGTACTGGATGCCCACGATGGCGTCGTAGAGCTTCTGGGTCGTCGGTCCGATCTTTCCCTCGTTGATGACCATGCGGCGGCCCTTGAAGGCGAGCTCGCCCACGGGAGAGATGACGGCGGCGGTGCCGGTGCCGAAGATCTCCTCCAGAGTGCCGGCCGTGTCGGCGTCCACCACCTCGTCGATGGAGATCTGGCGCTCGCTGACCTTGCTGCCCCAATCGCGCAGGAGCGTGAGGACAGAGTCGCGGGTCACGCCCGGCAGGATGGTGCCGGTGAGCGGAGGCGTGATCACCTCGCCCGCGATCTTGACCATGATGTTCATGGTCCCGACCTCGTCGATGTACTTCCGGTGGACGCCGTCGAGCCAGAGGACCTGGGTGAAGCCCTCGTGCTTGGCCTCCTCCCCGGCCATGAGGCTCGCCGCGTAGTTGGCGCCGGTCTTGGCGTCGCCCAGCCCGCCCTCCACGGCGCGAACGTGCTGCTCCTCCACGCGGATCTTGACGGGGGCCATGCCCTCCGGGTAGTAGGCGCCCACGGGCGAGAGGATGACGAAGTAGATGTACGACTTGGCTGGCCGGACGCCCAGAAAAGGCTCGCTGGCGATGATGGTCGGCCGGATGTACAGCGACGTGCCAATGGCCTTGGGCACCCACTCGCGCTCGATCCCCACGAGGGTCACGAGCGACCTCAGGGCGAGCTCGGGGTCCAGGGGCGGGATGCACATGTGCCTGGCGGAGTTGTTGAGGCGCTCCACGTGCTTCTGCGGGCGGAAGAGACGGATCTTGCCATCGACGCCCCGGAACGCCTTGAGGCCATCGAAGACGGCCTGGGCATAGTGCAGCACGGCGGCCGCAGGATCGAGGGGCAGGACCCCGTAAGGCTCGACCCGCGGGTCGTACCAGCCCTTCTCCTCCTGGAAGTCCGCCACGAACATGTGGTCGGTGAAGACATTTCCGAAGCCCAGCTCGGCATCCTTCGGCTTCGGCTTGTGCGTGGACGCCTTGACGACCCTGATCGCGTCGGACATGGTCCTACTCCTTCTAGAAGATGATCGGTTCCCGGTAGAGACCGAAGACCTGCCGGTACACGTCGGACACTTCGCCCAGGGAAACGTAGTCCTTGACCGCGTCCACGAGGACGGGCATCACGTTGTGGCCGTTCCGGCACGCCTCCGCGAGCTGCTTGAGCCGCCGCTCCACCTTTGTAATATCGCGCGATGCCTTTCGCGCCCTCACGCTCTCGATCTGCTCGCGCTCCATCGCCTCGTCGAGCTTGAGGTACTCGACGGGCTTCTCGTTCGCCATCACGTACTTGTTGACGCCGACCACGACCTTCCGGCCGCGGTCGTCCATGAGCTGGTACCCGTAGGCCGCGTCGGCGATCTCGTGCTGAGGATAGCCCGTGTCGATGGCCCGGATGATGCCGCCCAGCTCGTCGATCTTGCGGATGTAGGCCATGGCCTGCGCCTCCATCGTGTCGGTGAGGGACTCGAGGAAGTACGCGCCGCCGAGGGGGTCGATGGTCAGGGTCGCCCCCGTCTCCTCGGCGATGATCTGCTGGGTGCGCAGGGCCACCGTCACCGCCTCCTCCGTGGGCAGGGCCAGCACCTCGTCGAAGGAGTTGGTGTGAAGGGACTGCGCCCCTCCGAGCACCGCGGCGAGCGCCTGGATGGCCACCCGCGCGATGTTGTTGAGGGGCTGCTGGGCGGTGGCCGACACGCCGGCCGTCTGCGTGTGCGTGCGCAGCCGCATGGACTCGGCCTTCTTGGCGCCGAAGCGGTCCCGCATCACGGTGGCCCAGATGCGCCGGGCCGCCCGCAGCTTGGCGATCTCCTCGAAGAAATCGTTGTGGATGTCGAAGAAGAACGACAGACGCGGCGCGAAATCGTCCACGTCGAGCCCCCGCTCCACGCAGGCCTGCACGTAGCCGAAGCCGTCGGCGAGCGTGAAGGCGAGCTCCTGCACGGCCGTGGAGCCGGCCTCCCGGATGTGATAGCCGGAAATGGAGACGGGATTGAACTTCGGCACGTGCCGCGCGCAGAACTCGATGGTGTCCACCACGATGCGGACGGCGGACTCCGGCGGCGAGATCCACTCCTTCTGGGCGATGAATTCCTTGAGCATGTCGTTCTGCATGGTGCCGCCGATCCTGTCCCACGACACGCCCTGCTGGTCGGCCAGAGCCAGGTACATGGCGAGGGCCACCGAGGCCGTGCAGTTGATGGTCATCGACGTGGTGACGCGATCGAGCGGAATGTCGCGGAACAGGACCTCGAAGTCCGCGAGCGTCGAGACGGACACCCCCTCGCGTCCCACCTCGCCCCTCGCGCGCGGATGATCGGCGTCGTACCCCATGAGGGCGGGCATGTCGAACGCGGTGCTGAGGCCCGTCTGCCCCTGCTCGAGGAGGTACTTGAAGCGGGCGTTGGTGTCCTCGGGACGGCCGAAGCCGGCGAACATGCGCATGGTCCAGAGCTTGCCGCGGTACATGGAGGGATAGGGCCCACGCGTGTACGGGAACTCGCCCGGCTGCCTGCGCCTGACCGCCGAGAAGGTGTCGAGCGATGACGAGCTTCTGGATCTGCGACGTCCCCTCGTAGAGCTGGGTGATCTTGGCGTCCCGGAAGTGCCGCTCCACCGGGTACTCCGTGATGAACCCGTAGCCGCCGTGGACCTGAATGGCGTCCGTGGTCACCCGCATGGCCATCTCGGAGGCGAAGAGCTTGGCCATGGACGCCTCGGGACCGAAGGGCAGGCCCCTGTCCTCGAGAAAGGCCGCCCGCCGCGTGAGAAGGCGCGCCGCCTCTATGGCCGTGGCCATGTCCGCCAGCATCCACTGCACCATCTGGTGCTCGCCGATGGGCACGCCGAAGCTCTTGCGCTCGCGCGCGTAGGCCAGCGATGCGTCGTAGGCCGCCACCGCGATGCCCACGGCCTGGGCCGCGATGCCGATGCGGCCGCCGTCGAGGCTGCCGAGGGCGATCTTGAATCCTTCGCCCTCGTCGCCGAGGCGGTCCGCCACGGGCACCCGGCAGTTCTCGAAGAGGAACTCAGCGGTGTCCGAGGCCCGGATCCCGAGCTTCTCTTCCGTCTTGACCACCGTGAAGCCGGGCGTCCCTTTCTCCACGAGGAAGGCGCTGATCCCGTGGTGGGCACGATCCGGGTCGGTCTGGGCGAAGACCAGGGCGGCGTGCGCCTCGCGCCCATTGGTGACGAAGATCTTCCGGCCGTTCAGCACGTAGATCTCGCCCTCGCGCTCGGCCCGCGTGTTCTGGTTGGTGGCGTCCGACCCGGCTTCCGGCTCCGTCAAAGAGAAGCAGCCGAGCTTGGCGCCGGAGGCGAACGGCGCGAGGAAGCGGCGCTTCTGCTCGTCGGTTCCGCGCTCCCACACGGGGGCGCAGTAGAGTGAGTTGTTCACCGACATGATCACGCCGTGCGAGGCGCAGCCGCGAGAGACTTCCTCGACGGCCACGGTGTAGCCCACGGCATCGCCGCCGCTGCCCCCCCACGCCTCGGGGACGCAGATGCCCATGAGCCCGAGCTCACCCATGCGGCGAACGGTCTCCCGGGGAAAGCGCGCCTCGCGGTCGATGATCCCCGCGATGGGCCGCAGCTCTTTCTCGGCGAAATCGCGCGCCACGTTCTGGATCATCCGTTGCTCGTCAGTCAGCTCGAGATCCATGCTCGCCGCTCCGTATCCGGCTACTTCTCCAACAGCTTCTTGAACTCTTGCTCGAGGGCCGGGGCGACCTCGAAGAGATCGCCCACGATGCCGAAGTCGGCGATCTTGAAGATCGGCGCCTCGGGGTCCTTGTTGATGGCGCAGATCACCTTGGAGGTGCGCATACCCGCCAGGTGCTGGATGGCGCCCGAGATGCCGAACCCCAGATACAGCTTCGGCGAGATGGTCCGCCCCGTCTGCCCGATCTGGAAGCGGTGGGGCCGCCAGCCCGCGTCGACGGCTGCGCGCGAAGCACCCACCGCCGCCCCCAGCACCTTGGCGAGGGATTCCAGGATGACGAAGTTCTCCGGTCCCTTGAGCCCGCGGCCGCCTGACACCACGATCTCGGCCTCGGCCAGCTCGGGAAGACCGGTGGAGGACTCCTCCCGCCGCTCCACGAGGCTCATGGCGGGCGCGGGCACCGTGGCCGCCGGCTTGTCCACCGCGGCCGCCGCCCCCGACTGGGCCTCTGCCGGCTTGAAGACATTGGGCCTGAGCGTGGCGAGCCACGGCGTCTTGGCCCAGGTCATCTTCGAGAGCAGCTTGCCCGCGTAGACGGGCCGCGTGGCGACGAGCTTGCCGTCCTCGACCGCGAGGGCCACGACATCGGCGGCGAGCCCGGCGCCCAGCCGCGCGGCCAGGCGCGCCATGACCTCGCGCTGCCTCGTCGTCACCGCGCCGAAGACGGCCTGCGGCGACTCCTTCTGCACCAGCTCGGCGAGCACGGGCGCCCACACCTCGCCGCGATACGGCGCGAGACCGGCGTTCTCGACGAGAAGCACGCGCTTGGCGCCCCACTCACCGAGCTGCTTGATGCCCGCCTCGGTCGCCTTGTCGGTGAGCCACACCGCCTCCGCCTGGCCGGCCAGCGGCGAAGCCAGCCGCGAGGCTTCGCCCAGTACCTCGGCCATCACCTTCTTGGGATTGCCCTGCCTGTCGTCCTCAACCACGCACCAGATCGCGCCGGCCATGTCGTTGTCGTCTCCTAGCAGGGTTAGATTGCTTTGGCGTCTTCGCGAAGGGCCTTCACGAGGGCCTTGGCCGCCTCCGCGGGGTCGCCGGGAATGATGCGTCCCGGCGGACGCGGCGGGAGCGCTTCGAGCTTGACCACGGACAGGGCGGGCGCCTCGGAAGCCAGGCCGAGATCCGCGGCCTTGACGTCCTTGATCTCCTTCTTCTTGGCTCCCATGATGCCCTTGAGCGTCGGATAGCGGGGTTCGTTCAGGCCCTTCTGCGCCGACACGGCGGCGGGGAGCGGCAGATCGAAGATCTCCAGTCCGCCTTCCACCTGGCGCCCGACGCGGATCGTCTTGCCCGCCTCGTCCACCGACTCCTCCATGATCCAGGACGCGCACGGCCAGCCGAGCAGCTCGGCCACCGCCGCGCCCACCGCGCCCATGTCGTCGTCGATGGCCTGGCGGCCGAAGAGGGCGAGGGCGGCCTGCTCCTGCTTGATCACGGCCGCGAGCGCGCGCGCGGTGAGGAGAGTGTCGGCCTGCTCCCAGATGGGATCGTTGAGATGGACGGCGCGATCGACGCCCATGGCGAGGCAGGACCGCAGGGCCTCCTTGGCGCGCTCCGGGCCCAGGGTGACGGCAACCACTTCGCCCTGTCCCCGCTTCTCCTTGATGCGGAGCGCCTCCTCGACGGCGAACTCGTCGTAGGGAGAGACGATCCAGGTGATGCCGGCCGTGTCGATGGCCTTCGGATCCGCAGAGATCTTCACCTGGGTCGCCGTGTCCGGCACCTGCTTGATCATGACGAGGATCTTCATGCTGTCGCACTCCTGTCGTAGTGGAGTTGCCGCGTGATGCGGAAGCGATCGCCGGGGATGAAGACACGGTCGTAGACGATGGGACGGCGCTCCGCGTCGGTGGAGACGCGGTCGGAGCGGAAACATGGAGCGCCCGCCGCGCAGCCGAGCTCTCGGGCCGCCCGCGCGGGCAGCGTCTCCGCGGACACGGTCTCGCGAGCGGCGGTGATCTCGATGCCGAGCTTGAAGGAGAGGACGTGGCGGAGCGGGGTCACGGTCAGATCCGCCTTGGCCGCCTCTTCGCCGATGGCCGCGGGCAGGTGCGAGACCTGGAAGGACAGCGGCTGGCCGTCCACGAGGCGGAGCCGCTCGAGGACGAACATCCGCGCGCCCTCGGCCAGGCCCAGCTCCTGCGCCACGCGCCGATCGGCCCGCCCGAAGCGGCTGCGGAGAAACCGGGTCGCCACGTCCTCGCCCACGGCGCTGAGATCCCCCGCGAGCGTCCTGAACTGGAGGATGTCGTAGTCGACGGGCGGGGGCGCCACGAAGGTGCCGAGGCCGTGGCGGCGCGTGATCAGGCCCTCGCGCGCGAGCACGTCGAGGGCCTGGCGGAGCGTCATGAGCGTCACTCCGAAGGACTGGGCGAGCTGGCGTTGATTGTCGAGACGCTGCCCCGCCGTCAGGCCGCCCGCGCTGATGCGCGCGCGCAGAGCCTCGGCGATCTGGTGATAGCGCGGCACCGTCCTTCGCATCTCCGCCTCCGGGCTCCTGGCCGGTCTTCTAGAACTCTGGTAGCCGCTCAACGCCGTCGTCGAGCTACGGAACGGGATTTCAGAAGGAACGACCGGCAGTTACGGCAACCAGGGCCATTGTAACCGGGGGCCCCGGCCCGGGTCAATGGATGTTCGACCGCGCGAAGAGTCTGCCAAAGTAAGGCTCATGCCCTCACGAGCACGAGTGTTCCGCTACTAGTTGGCGGCGAGGCTCTGTGAGCGCTCCACGAGGGCGGCGAGCTTCGACGCGGCCGCGCCCGAGTCGATGGACTGGGATGCCATCCCCACGCCCTCCTTGAGGTCGCGCGCCTTGCCTCCCGCCACCAGGGCCGCCGCCGCGTTCATGAGGACGATGTCCCGTCGCGGGCCGGGCTCGCCCCCGAGCACGAGGCGGATGATCTGCGCGTTCTCGCCGCGGTCGCCGCCCCGGAGATCACGGATCGTCGCGCGGGGCAGGCCGAAGTCCTCGGGGCGCACGCGCGAGCTCCGCACCACTCCCTCGTGCACCTCGGAGATCTGGCTCTCGCCGGTGTTGGAGATCTCGTCGAGCCCGTCGGCGCCGTGGACGACGAACGCCCGGATGGTGCCGAGCTCCGCGAGCACGCGGGCCAGGGGCTCCGTGAGGCCCGCCGAGGCGACACCGATCAGCTGGGCATTCGCGCCGGCGGGATTCGTCAGCGGCCCCAGGAGATTGAAGACGGTCCGGACTCCGATCTCACGACGGGCCGGCATCACGTGCTTCATGGCCGTGTGCAGGAGAGGGGCATACATGAACCCGATGCCGATCTCGTCGATGCAGCGCCCCACCTGCGCGGGGGTGAGCTCGAGGCTGATCCCGAGGGCCTCCACCACGTCGGCCGATCCGCACAAGGTGGAGGACGAGCGGTTGCCGTGCTTGGCGACTTTCAGTCCCGCCCCCGCCACCACGAAGGCCGTGGCGGTGGAGACATTGAAGGTGCCGGAGGCGTCGCCGCCCGTGCCGCAGGTGTCGATGAGCATCTCGCGGTCGGTGCCGGTGAGACCCGCCACCTCGTCCCCGCGCGTGCGGACGCGAACGACCTTCTGCCGCATCACCTGCGCGAAGCCGATCAGCTCCTCCACCGTCTCGCCCTTCATCCGGAGCGCGACGAGAAAGGCCGCGATCTGCGCATTGGTGGCGGCACCGGACATGATGGCGTCCATGGCTCCCGCCGCTTCGATCCGGGAGAGATCACGCCGCTCCACGAGAGCCCGCACCGCGTCGGCGATGATGGGGCTCGTCACCGCGCGCTCGGGGGCCGAAGGGCCGCGGCGACTCCCAGGACTTCCTTGATGTTGATGGGCTTGGCGAGAACGGCGTGGACGCCGCTGGCCTGCAGCTCCTCGGGGCTGACCTCGACGGCGTAGCCGCTCACGAGAACAACGGGCATCCCGGGGAGAATCTCCTGCACGGTGCGAGCCAGCTCCCACCCCGTCATGCCGGGCATGCTCAGATCGCTGAAGACGAGGTCGAAGGGCTCCGCCTTGATCCTCGAGAGTCCCTCGGCCGCGCTCCGCGCGACCTCCGCCGTGTGCCCCGCCGAGCGCAGCACGTCAGCGACCACGTCGCCCACCGCCTCTTCGTCGTCCACGACCAGGCAGCGGAGCGAGGAGACCGCGGGCGCGGGCTGGGCCTCGGGGGCGGGAGTCCTGGCCGCCGTGCCCGCGGGGAAGAGCATGGCGAAGGTCGTCCCGCGGCCCTCGACGCTGTCGACGGAGATGGTGGCGCCGTGTCGCGAGAGGATGCCGTACGTCATGGAGAGGCCGAGGCCGGTGCCCTTCGGCCCCTTGGTCGTGAAGAAGGGATCGAAGATCTTGCTCCGCACGGCCTCCGGAATGCCCACGCCCGTGTCCGTGATCCGGATCTCCAGCTTGTCGTTCCGCTTGGCGGTGGCGAGGGTGAGCGTCCCGCCGCGCGGCATGGCATCGACAGCGTTCAGGATCAGGTTGGTCATGACCTCGCGCAGCTCGGAGGGGTCGCCGATCGTCGTGGGCAGATCGGGCTCGAGCTTGGAGACGACCTGGACGTGAATCCCTCGGCGCGGCGGCTCCAGGCGCCAGGACGCCTCCGTGATCTCGAGCGCGTCCCGCACGACCTGGTTGAGGTCGACGGCCACCGCGGGCTGATCTCGCCGGATGCGCGTGAACTCCTGCAGGCGCCGGACTGTCCTTGCGCCGTCGGCGGCCGAGCGCTCGATGATCTGCAGCCACTGCCGCGCGGTGGGATCCTCCACCTTCTGGAGCAGGAGCTGGGCGCGCCCGAGAATGGCCGCGAGGAGATTGTTGAAGTCGTGGGCGACGCCCGAGGCCATCTCGCCGAGAGCGCGCAGCTTCTCGCTCCGGACGAGCTGATCCTGGGCCTGGGCCAGCTCTTCGTAGGCCCGCGTCCGGTCCTGGTATAGACGCGCGCTGCGCAAGGCGAGGGCGGCCAGGCCGGCCAGATTGCTCAGCACACGCTCGTCGTCTTCCGTGAACCGACGCTCCACGCTGCGAAGGGCGAGCACTCCGACCACCTGGGTGCCCGCGAGCATGGGCACGCCGATCCAGTGCCGCATGGGCACGGGGGATTGGCCCGCCTCCACTCCCCGCCGTCGGCACTCGCCGAGGTAGTCGTCCGTGCGGATCGAGCGGCCGGACTCCGCGACGAGCGAGGCGAGGCCTCTCCGCTCCGCGCTGCTGAGGGGCGGCGGGTTGAGCACCCGCGCGCCGTCACGAAGGAGGAGAAGCGGAACGAGGTCTCCCGTGGCCTCGTCGGTCACGGCGAGGATCATGTTGCGGATGTCGAGGAGCCGCGCGACCTGGCGCTGGATGGCTTCGACCACGTCCTCCTGGTGGAGCTGGCCCGTGACCGTGCGCGAGAGATCGTGCAGGACGGACAGCTCGGCGAGCAGCGCCTCCGTCTCCTCCAGCCGGAGCCGGGTCTGACGCGCGAGCTCGGCATTCTCCATGGCGAGGCCGACCTGCGCGGCCACGCCCTCGATGAGCCGCACTTCCTGGGCCGTGAACTCCCGCCCGGCGCCCCACCAGATGAGGAAGACGGCGCCCACCGGCGCGCCATGGGCCATGGTGGGCGCGAAGAGCACGGCATGGGGCTCGAGATCCTCGAAGATGGCCTGGGCAAAGCCCGGGTCGTTCCTGACATCGGACGACCAGGCCGCGCGGCCCGAGCGCCAGGCCTCGCCGAGGGCGGGCATGCCGTCGAGCCGGAAGGGGCGCGTCATGAAAAGCTGGAGGAGGTCCTTGGGCACGTGCCAGCCCGCCGCGGGCACGAGCGCCTCTTGCTTGGGGTCGAACCGGTAGACACCCGCCATGTCGGCGCCAAAGGTCCGGCCAGCCTCGCGCGCCACGCTGCGCATGACCTGGTCCGGCGCGTCGATCTCGGACAGGGCCCGGCTCACCGCGAGGAGGGTCGTGGTCTCCCGGAGCCGCTCCTGCGCCTCGGCATAGAGCCGCGTGTTGTCGAGGGCAAGCGCGAGCTGGCCTGCAATGGTCACGGCCAGATCGGCCTGCCAGGGCTCCCAGGGTGGCTGGCGGTCGGTGTAGTCGAGCTGGATGGCCCCCATCACGCGGCCCTGGCGGATGAGGGGCACGATCATGCAGGTCTTGAAGCCGAATCCCTCTACCCAGTCGCGCGGAAGGAGCTGCGTCTCCGCCACATCCGCGATTACGACGGGCCGGAGCGTGCTGATGAGCTGGGCATAGGCGGGTACGTCGGCGGGAGTATGCGAGCGCAGCTCCGTGAATCGCTTCCACATGACGGAGTCCCGGCGACCGTCGGCGTACTGGGACATGAGCGGCGTGACGCCATCCTCGGTCCAGCGCTCCACCGAGCAGCGATCGACGCGGCAGACCTGGGCGATCTTGGCGCAGGCGCGCTTCAGCATCTGCTTGGGATCGAGCGAGGCGTTCAGGATCTCGGCTACTTGGAGCAAGGCCCGGGTCTGCTCCAGGCGCTGGGCCGTCTGGGCATAGAGTCCCGCGTTGCGGATGGCCACCGCGGCCTGCGCGACGAAGCTCTCGAGGAGCTCGCGCTCGTCGGCGTCGAGCCGGAAGGGCGCCCGCCCGCAGAGGGCGACCACGCCGAGGAGCCGATCCTGGAGCACGATGGGCATGCCGAGGAAGCTCGTGAGCGCGTGCTCGCGCCACCAGTCCTCGCCGAGCAGGCGCGGGTCGTCCACCATGTTCGGGATCGAGAGAGCCTGGCGATGCAGGGCGACCAAGCCGATGGAGCCCTGCCCGAACGCGATGGTCCGCAGCGGGAAGGCCTCGCCCATGGCGGCATCCGAGAAGGCGCGCACGCTCAAGCTCTCCGTGTCGCCGTCGGCCACCCACACGGACACGACAGGCACGCCCATGAGGGCGGCGGCGGCCCGCGCGATCCCCCCCAGGACCTCGTCCGTGTCCAGCGAGGAGGAGATGAGCTGGTTGACACGCGCGAGCGAGCGGAGACGCTCGGCCTGCTGGGCCGCCTCCCGGAAGAGCCGCGAATGCTCGAGCGCGATCGCCGCCTGGCCGGTGAATGCCTCGGCCACCTCCTGGTCGCGCCGAGTGAAGAGCCGCCGAGCGCGGAACGTCAGCACGCCGATGATGCGCTCGCCCACGCGGAGGGGGACAGCCATGTAGTGCGTGTAGCCGAGGCGGCGATCGGCCGCCATCACCTCGGGCGTCATGGCCGGCAGCTCGGCGAGCTCACCGATGACAGCCGACCTGGTCGCCACGACATGCCCGGCGAGACTCTGGCCCTCGTCCACCTTGATTCGCGCTCGCAGCATCGTCTCCGGGGCGGTCCCGGCGAGTCCCGCCACCACCAGCTCATCGCCTTCGAGCAGCCGGAATCCAGCGTTGTCGAGGTCCAGCAGCCGCATGGCCTCTTCGGCCACCGAGGTCAGGAGGGCGTCGGTGGGGCCGAGGGCGCCGATCTTCTTGTTGACCTCGAGGAGGGCGGAGAGATACGCGCGGCCGCTCCGCTCGTCGGCAAAGAGCCGGGCGTTCTCGATGGCCACCGCCGCCTGGTCGGCGAGCGCAGTCATCACCTCGACCTCCGCCGCCGAGAGCGCGTGGGGCTCCCACCAGTACATGGTGATACCGCCCCAGGGCTCGCCCTTGATGAGGACGGGCACGGTGAGCACGCTCCGGTAGCCCTCGTGCTCGACGAGCTGCCGCGTGGCCTCATCGAGCGGGATGGTCGGGTCGTTCAGGATGTCCTCCGTCCACACGGGCGCCCGCTCGCGAATGGCCCGGCCGGCCGTCCCCTCACCCACGCGCACGCGCAGGCTCGTCACGAACTCCTGGGAGACGCCCGCCGCGCGCAGATAGCCGATGGAGTGCGTCTCGGGGTCGACGCGGAAGATGCCCGCCGCCGCCGCGCCCGTCAGACTCTGACAGCGCTCCACGATGGCGTCCAGGATGGGATCGGCCTCGAGGTCCGTGGCGAGGGCGCGGCTGATCTCGAAGAGGGCGCGATAGCGGGCGGCGCTCGCCTGCTCCTGGGCGAAGAGCTGGGCATTGTCGATGGCGATGGCGGCGTGACTGGCGAAGGAGAGCAGGAGGTCCATGTCTTTCGGCTCGAAAGCGTCGGGAGCGCGCGTGAGCATGGTCAGGGAGCCCACGAGCCGGTCGCGCACGAGAAGGGGCAGAGCTATCCCCGCCACAAAGCCTTCCGCCAGGAGCCAGGAGCGGCCGGCCAGATCCAGATCGTCCTCGATTCGCTCGCACACGGTGGGGGCGCGATTCTGGGCCGCGCGCCCGGCGAGGCCCTCACCCATGCCCAGGCTCTCCACGATCTCCGCGGGCGCGCTGCCGCGCAGGCCCGCCTCGGCGCGGAACACCAGCCGGTCGCCTTCCACGAGGGCAAGGCGGGCGGCCCCGTCGGAGACGAGCCGGCGCGCGGCGCTCACGACGGCGTTCAGCACATCTCCCAGGGAGCGGGCCGCCGTGAGGGCGTGGCCGCTCTCCGCGAGGGTCTCGAGGCGGCGGCTCTGCTCTTCCATCTCGGCGAGGAGCATGGACCGCTCGACCACCTGGCCGATCTGGTGAGCCACGGACTCGAGGACCTTGACTTCCTCCTGCGGGAAGTCGCGGCGCTCCTGCGAGATGAGCGACATGACCCCCCACGTCTTGCCCTTGACGGGAATGGGGAGAGCGAGCTGGCTGCGATGGGCCCGCGTCGCCTGGAGCCGGGTCAGCTTGGGATCGGTGATCGAGGCGGGATCGATGTGGGTCACGATGAGACGCCCCGTCCGCGCCGCTTCGCCGACATAGGAACCGTCCAGCGGCCTCACGCGGATCTGCTCGGCGAACTCGGGCGAGAGTCCGCGCTGGGCGATGAGGGTCAGGGTGCCCGCGGAGGGATCGACGCGGTGCACGCCTCCGACGTCCATCTGGGCCAGCGCACGCACGACGTCCAGCATCTCTCCCGCCGTGGCCAGCACGTCGGCGGAGCGGCCCATGCTGAGGGCAACGGCGTTGAGGGCCTCGAGCTCGCGGTTACGACGCTGCAGCTCGGCGTCGGGGTCTTGCGTCTCGAAGGGTATGAACGGGGTGGTCTTGCTCGCCCGGCCTCCCCGCGAGGGACGGGCGAGAACTAGCGCAGCCACCGCGCTCGCCAGGGCAATCACCCCGAGGCCGCCGAGCCAGGCCAGGAGCTTCGACCGCTGGGAGGCGCCGACATCGCCCGACAGCACCCAGAGCCGGCCCTGCCCTGTTGACGAGACCATGGCCTGGCTGGCCGGTCGCACGAGGTAGGCGCGGCCATCGGGCAGGATCAGGCGTCCCGAGGCCGTGGCCCGGGACCAGTCGATCTGCGCGGGAGCCCCCAGACCGATGGCAACGCTGCGGTCACCTTCGATAAAGACGAGAGCGGGCCGGTCGGGACTGCCGAGAGCCGGCGCGATATTTTCGAGCCGCCGCGCCACGAGGACGAAGCCGTTGGGGCTCTCCCCCGGTAGCCGCACCTGAGCGGACGCGATGATGTATGGGCGATCACCCACGGAGATCAGCGAGGGCGGCGCCGTGGCCAGCGCCATCGGATTCGCGAGCGCGGATTGCGTCTGGGGCGGGGCCTGGAGAATGACGCTGCCCGTCTCGTCGAGAATGACGACGAGATCGGCGATGCCTTCGAGGGTCAGATCGGTCAGCCGGGGTGATACACCTCGGACGAGGGTGGCCCAGTCGCGCTTCGCCACGCCCTCCACGAGGGCCGCGTCCCGAGCCAGGAGGCCGGCCTCGCGGCGCAAGGCCGCCTGCGCGTCGGCGATGAGGAGCCCCGCGGTCTCCTGACCTCGCGCCGCCGCCTCCTGGCGGGCGAAGGAGAGATGCCGCAGGGTGACCGCGACCCCACCCATGCCCAGGCCGCTGAGAACCAGCGTGGCCAGGGCCACCAGGAAGAGAAGATGCCGTGTCGAGAAGCGCATGGACGGCTTCCGGGAACGAGCAACTCCCGGCGTGACCAGCATATGCGTAAGTGCCCGAAACGGCAACTTTCCTGGAGCCTGCGTGCCACCTTTCGTGGCTAGGGACCGGGTGCGACGGCTGAGGACACGCCTACAACCCCTGCTACGACTCCTGCTACAAACCCAGGTAGGCCTGCTTGATATGTGGGCTCTGGAGCAGGCTCTCGCGAGAGCCTTCCAGGATGATCCGCCCGTTTTCCAGGACATAGCCCCGGTGGCAGAGCTGCAGCGAGCGCAGCACGTTCTGCTCGACGAGGAGGATGGTCAGCCCTTCCGCATTGATGCGCTCGAGATCGTCGAAGATGAGCTTGACCATCACGGGGGCGAGACCCAGGCTCGGCTCGTCGAGCATGAGAAGTCGTGGCTTGGCCATGAGGCCACGGCCGATGGCGCACATCTGCTGCTCTCCTCCCGACAGTGTGCCCGCCAGCTGCCCCTGGCGCTCGGAGAGCCGGGGGAACAGCTCAAACACCCAGTGTAGCGTCTCGATACGCTGCCGCCGGGCCTCGCTCGATCGGGCCCCGAGCTCGAGGTTCTCCCTGACGGTCATGGTCGGGAAGAGCTGGCGCCCCTCGGGCACGTGCGCGACGCCGAGCCCGACGATGTCGGCCGTGCCGAGGCCGTCGAGGCGCCGCCCGTCGAGCTCGATGTGCCCGCGGCGGAGAGGCAGGAGCCCCGACACGGCGCGCAGGGTCGTGGTCTTGCCCGCCCCGTTGCCGCCGATGAGAGCCACCGTCTCGCCCTGGCGGACCTCGAGCGAGGCTTCGTGCACAGCCGTCATGTCTCCGTAGCCGACCTGGATGCCGTCAATGCGCAGCAGGATGGACATACTCGTCTCCGAGATAGGCCTCGATGACCCGGCGGTCGGTGGCCACGGCGCGTGGAGTGCCCTCGGCGATCTTCTCCCCGAAGGACAGCACGATGATCCGGTGCGAGAGGGACATGACGGCCCGCATGTTGTGCTCGATGAGGAGGACGGAGATCCCCCCCGCGTTGATGGCGCCGATGAGCCGGACCATGGCCTCGATCTCGGTGGCGTTGAGCCCGGCCATCACCTCGTCGAGCAAGAGGAGCGTGGGCTCCGTGGCGAGCGCTCGGGCCAGCTCGAGCCGCTTGCGGTCGGCCAGGGTGAGGCTCGAGGCGAGCTCGGAGGCCCGGTCGACGAGCGCCACCCGCTCCAGGACCGCCCGCGCCGCGGCGAGCGCATCCGCCATGGCGGGATGGCGGGCCAGCGCGGCGACCTTGACGTTGTCGAGCACGGAGAGCCGCGCGAAGGGTCGCACGATCTGGAAGGTGCGCGCGAGGCCGAGCCGGCAGATGTCGTGCGGCTTGAGCCCCCCGAGGCGCCGCTCGCGGAACCGGATCTCGCCCGCGTCGGGAGCGAGAAACCCCGAGAGCAGGTTGAAGACGGTGGTCTTCCCGGCCCCGTTGGGTCCGATGAGGCCGACCATCTCGCCGTCGGCCACGGTCAGGTCGAGCCCCTCCACGGCGAGGAGGCCTCCGAAGCGCTTGGAGAGCCCGCGCACCTCGAGCAGGCTCAGCGCGCCATCCTCCACGATCGCGCGAGGCGCGCCACGAAGGGAGCGGCGCCCTGGGGCAGGAAGAGCACCACGGCGATGAGGAGCGAGCCGTACACGATCAGATGGCCGCCCGACCAGCCGGTGGCCGCGAAGTAGCTCCGGGAGAGCTCGGCGAGCGGGGAGAGGATGAAGGAGCCGAGGACCGGCCCCAGCGGCGTGCCCGCGCCGCCCACGATCGGACGGATGATGATCTCCACGGAAAGCGGGATGCCGAAGAGCGTGCTGGGCTGGAGCGAGAATTGATAGAAGGCGTAGAAGGCCCCGCCGATCCCCGTGAGGAAGGCGGAGAGCACGCTCGCGAGCAGCTTGCACCGGAAGGCGTCGATGCCGAGGGCCTCGGCCGCCTGCTCGTCCTCCCGGATGGCGACCAGGTAGGCGCCGAGGCGCGACTGCTCCAGCCGCCACACGACGACGGTGGCGCCGGTCATCAGGACGAGCGCGATGTAGTAGTAGGCCCGGGGGTTCTGAAACTGGAACTGGGCGGGATTGCCCGTGAACGTGATGTAGAGCCCGACCGCGCCGCCCACTGCCTCGGTGTTCAGCGCGATGATCCGGCAGACTTCGGCGAAGGCCACGGTGAGAAGCACGAAGTAGAAGCCGCGCAGCCCGAAGCGGAAGCCCAGGTAGCCAATGATGGCGCCCAGCAGCGCTGCCGCGGCTGCGCCCACGAACATGCCGATCCAGGGGGTAAGGCCCACCCGGAGCGACAGGACGGCAGTGACGTAGGCGCCGATGCCCACGAAGGCCGCGTGGCCGGCGGAGAGCTGTCCCGCGTATCCCCCGAGGATGTTCCAGGCCTGGCCCAGGTAGGCGTAGAAGAAGATCAGGGTGAAGAGGGTGACCGCGTACGAGCCGATGAAGGGAGGCAGAGCGGCGAGGGCGGCCAGGGCGAGAGCGAGAGGCCAGAGCCTCACGCGACCTTGCCCCCGAAGAGGCCGGCCGGCCTGAAGAGGAGGATCAAGATGAGCAGGGAGAAGGAGACGAGCTCCTTCAACGACGGCGAGAGGAAGACGGCGCCGAGAGATTCGGCCACCGCCACGAGAAGGCCGCCGAGGAAGGCCCCGGGCAGGCTGCCCATCCCGCCGATGATGACGATGTTGAACGACGTCACGCTCGCTCCGAGCCCCACGGAAGGCTGAAAGGGATAGAAGGGCGCCACGAGGGCGCCCGCTGCCCCTACGCAGGCCGCGCCGATGCCGAAGGCCACCGCGTACACGCGTCGGACATCTGTGCCGATGACGGCGGCCCCGTATGGATTGTCGGCGGCCGCCCGCATGCTGCGCCCGAGATCCGTCCTGAACAGGAAGAGATACAGGAGTCCCGTGAGCGCGCCGGCGAGCAGGAACGTCACGAGCCGCGCCACGTCCACGAAGAGCGGACCCAGCCAGACGGTGGAGAGAGCGAGGAAGGACTTCACGCGCCGGGGGTCGGGGCCGAAGACCACGAGGGCTCCATTTTCCAGCACGAGGGCGATGCCGAGCATGAGGAGGATCTGCATCTCGTGCGGGGCGTCGATGATGCGGTTGACCAGTCGGCGCTGCACGACGAAGCCCAGGGCGAAGAGGGCGGCCGCGCACAGGGGAAAACCCGCGTAGGGATCGAGCCCGAGGCGCGTGGCGAGCAGGAAGGCCAGGTACATGCCCCAGACCATCATGTCGCCGTGGGCGAAGTTGACCACGCGCATGACGCCGAAGATCAGGGTCAGGCCCACCGCCATGAGGCTGTAGACGCCTCCGAACAGGAGGCCGTTGAGAAGGCCCTGGGCGATCAGCACGAGGTCCATGGACTGTCCGGTACTTTATACTCGAAGGGGGGCTTCGCCCCCCTTCCGAAGCCTCCCCCAAGGACAGTCGTTGCGCCGGCAAAGCCGGCGCTCGAAGCGGCGAAATCTACTTCTTCACCGGAAAGACGTATCGGGTCTGCGCGGCGTCCCGGGGCCACACGACTTGAGGCTTCTGCTCGCGGATCTGGATCATGGCCGTCGAGGCATTGAGGTTGTCGCCGAGGTCGTTGAAGACCACCGGCCCGCTCGAGACCATGATGGGATCCTTGAAGCTCGTCTTCTTGATCGCCTCCACCACTGCGTCGGCCTCCGTCGTCTTGGCACGCTCGAAGACGTCGGCCATGACCTCCATGGCCTCGTAGGAGTAGCCGGAGTTGGTGTCGAAGGTCTTGCCTCCGGAGCGCTTGCCGTACTCCTCGCCGATCTTGACGGCGCGCGGGTTCTTGAAGTTCACCCAGGGGACATTGTCCATCACGTTCTCGATCAGCTCCTTGAGCTGGTCGATCTGCCCCTTCTCGTAGAAGCCCGGGGTGCCGGGGCTGATGACCCCCATCGCCTCCACGCGCTGCTTGGCCAGCTCCTGCAGGAGAAGGATGCCGCTCGTGGCCCGCACCACGGGAGCGATCACGTCCGGCTTGGCGGCCTTGACCCTGGACACCTCGGTGGAAAGATCCTGCGTGTTCTCCGGGAAGGCGATCGTCTCCACGATGGCGAAGGGCGGCCTGAGCGCGTCCACCGCGGCCTGAAACTGGCGCGCCTGGGTCTGGCCGAAGAGGTCATTGCTGTAGATGACGACCACGCGCTTGGGGGTGACCTTGGCGTCCGCGAAGATCTCGGTCATGAACTGCACGGCCTTGCGTCCGAAGGCGGCCGTGGTGATGAAGAGCCGGTACACGTACTGGACCTTCTGCTGTCCCTCCTTGACGGACTTGGCCACGTTGGCCGTGATGGCATCCGCCGCGGAGATGTCGATGAGGAAGGGCACCCGCTTCTGCTGGGCCACGGGCACGATGGCCGCGGTGTGCTGCGAGTGGAAGGCACCCGTCAGGATCACCGCCCCCGCGTTGATGAGGCGCTCCGCCTCGGTGCGCGCCACATCGGGATTGGTCTGCGAGTCGCCGAGCAAGAGCTCGAGCCTGGCCCCGCCCATGGACTTGACGCCGCCCGCGGCATTGACCGCGTCCACCCCCATCTGAGCGCCCAGTCGGCAAGCCTGACCGATCTCCGCGAGGCCGCCCGTCACCGGATGGACGGCGCCGATCTTGATCGTCTTGGGCTGGGACCGCAGGACGGCGGGAAATCCCAGCATCACCGCGCCGGCCGCCGCTCCGCCTGCAGTGAGAAAGCTGCGGCGGGGCAGACGAATCGTCGAGCCGTGCTCGCTCATGTGGATCCCTCCTCGAGATTCTTTCCGTGAACTCTTGCCGAGGCTGCGCGCGTCAGAGCTTGCCCAGGAGATGCTGGGCGATGACCAGGCGCTGGATCTGGTTGGTGCCTTCGTAGATCTGGGTGATCTTGGCGTCCCGCATGAACCGCTCGACGGGGAACTCCCGCGTATACCCGTAGCCACCCAGCACCTGCACGGCGTCCGTGGCCACCTTCATGGCACTGTCCGAGGCCAGGCACTTGGCGAAGGAGGACTCCATCGCCGTCTGCGTCTCCCCTCGATCGATGAGCCCGGCCGCGTAATGCACGGTCAAGCGTGAGGCGTGCACGGCAATGGCCATGTCCGCGAGCATGAACTGGATGCCCTGGAAGGCGCCGATGGGCTGGTCGAAGGCGCGCCGCTCGCGGGCGTAGGACACCGCGGCATCGAGCGCGGCCTGGCCGATGCCCACAGCCTGGGCGCCGATGGTGGGCCGCGACTGCTGCAGCGTCCGCATGGCGACCGGGAACCCCTGCCCCTCGGCGCCGAGCCGATTGGCCACGGGCACCTCGCAGTCGGTGAAGTGCAGCGCCACCGTCGGGCTCCCGTGAATTCCGAGCTTCCTCTCCGGCTTGCCCACGCTGAATCCCTTCAGGCCGGGCTCGACGAGAAGGGCGGTGACGCCCTTGGCGCGCTTGGCCCGGTCCGTGGTCACGAAGACCGTGATGACGCCGGCGTGAGAGCCGTTGGTCACCCACATCTTGGATCCGTTGACGATGTATCGATCACCCTTCCGCACGGCCGTGCAGCTGACCGCGGCCGCATCGGAGCCCGAGCCGGACTCCGAGAGCGAGAACGCGGCGGTGATCTCGCCCGCGGCGATGCGCGGGAGGTAGTGGCGCTTCTGCTCCTCGGTGCCGGCGAAGAGGATGGGATAGCCGCCCAGGTTCTGCACGAGGAAGATGGTCGACGTCGAGGCGCAGGCCCAGGCGACTTCCTCGGCCGCGAGACAGAAGGCCAGCGCGCCCGCCGCGCTGCCTCCGTACTCCTCGGGGATGTGCAGCCCCATGAGGCCCTGCTTGGCGAGGGCCGCCAGCTGCTCCTGAGGGTACTCACCCGTCTCGTCGACGTGCGCGGCCCGGGGAGCGATCCGCTCGCGCGCGACGTCGCGGGCCAGATCGCGGATCGCCCGCTGCTCGTCGGTGAGGTAGAAGAGATTCTGCATGGAGGGCGTCCTGGCCCCGAGGCGTCGGCTATCTATCTCTGCGGGTAATCGTAGAAGCCCCGGCCGGACTTCCGTCCCAGGCGCCCGGCCATGACCATGCGCTTGAGGAGCGGGGGCGGGGCATAGCGGGCCTCGCGGAACTCCTCGAACATGACTTCCGCCACGAACATGGTCGTGTCGAGTCCGACGAGGTCGAGCAGCGTGAAGGGGCCCATGGGGTAACCGCAGCCCAGCTTCATGGCCTGGTCGATGTCCTCGAGGGTGGCGAGCCCGCCCTCGTAGACGCGGATGGCGTCGAGAAGATACGGCACGAGCAGGCGGTTCACGATGAAGGCCGTGGAGTCCTTGGTCTTCACGGGCACCTTGCCCACTGCCTGCACCCACTCGTAGGCCGCGCTCACGCTGGCGTCGTCGGTCAGGATCGACTGCACGACCTCCACCAGCTTCATCAAGGGAACCGGGTTGAAGAAGTGCAGCCCCAGCACCTGCCCGGGCCGCCCCGTCGCGGCGGCCATGGCCGTGATCGTGCACGACGAGGTGTTCGAGGCGAGCAGGGCGTGCGGCCGGCAGATGGTGTCCAGCCTGGCGAAGGTCTCGTTCTTGAGGGTCTGGTTCTCCGTGATCGCCTCGATGACGAGATCGCAGTCCTTGAGGTCCTCGAACTGGATCGAGCCCTTGATCCGCCCGAGCGTCTCGTCCTTGGCGCGAGCCTCCATCTTCGCCTTGGCCACCTGCGCCTCCAGGCTCTTGCGGATACCCGCCAGACCCTTGTCGAGGAAACCCTGATTGGCTTCGATCACGATGGTGGGGAACCCCGCCTGTGCCGAGACCTGCGCGATGCCGGAGCCCATGAGCCCGCAGCCGATGACGCCGACCTGCTTGATGGCCATGCTCGAACGACCTCCCTGGTGCGCGGAGCGAACAGCGCGGAGCGGCGGTACGGCTACCTGCGGCCGCGGCCGGGCAGCGGGACAGCCATCTCGTGGGCGATATCGCCCGGCGGGCACGGGTTCTTGATCGTCATCGTGACGGAGGCCCCGTCCATGCTGCCGTAGCGGACCGAGCCGTCCGACATCACCTGTCCCTCCGAGGGGCGCGTCACCTTGGAGAGCTCGGCGTCGCGACGGAGGCCCTCCTTCATGATCGTCTCGGGCTTGTCGGCGGGCCGTGACAGCATCTGGAGAATCAGCGGAGCGTTGAGGCCCTGACGAAGATCTTCCGCGGCGGCCGGCGCGGCCGCGCCGACGAGCAGGAACGGGAGCGCCCACGCGATCGTCCGGATCGATCTAGTCATCGAGTGCCTCCACCCCCAGCTCCCGCTCCACCGCGAGGTGTTGCGCGGCGAAGGCTTCATTGATCTCGACGAGGTCGAGCTCCTGCACCCCGAGGCCGGCCCGATGCAGCGCCTGCCGCGAGGCCGGCACCGGCCCCTATGCCCATGATATCCGGATCGACCCCCGCCACGCCCCACGAAACGATGCGGCCCGGGGTCGCCCCCCCAAAGGCCCGGGCGCGCCATGGTGCTCTCGTTCAACGGACCATCCATGCGGATTCCTTAGTCGTACTGGATGAGCGACTCGACGCGGTAGCCTTTCAGCCGATCACGTCCCTTGAGGAACCTGAGCTCGATGAGGAACTCCGCGGCTACCACGACGCCGCCCAGGCGCTCGATGAGGCGAAGCGTGGCGGCCATGGTGCCGCCCGTGGCGAGCAGGTCGTCCACGACCAGGACCTTCTGGCCCTGACGGATGGCGTCCTCGTGAATGGCGAGGACGTCCCGGCCATACTCGAGCTCGTACTCTTCCTCGATCACCCGCGAAGGCAGCTTGCCCCTCTTGCGCACGGGGACGAACCCTGCCCCCAGCTGCTGCGCGAGCGCGCCGCCGAAGATGAAGCCTCGCGACTCCACACCCACCACCACGTCCACGCTGCCTCGGCCATGCCGGGCGGCCAGATGCTCGATCACCGACGTCCAGGCCGGACCATCCTTGAGCAGCGTGGTGATGTCCTTGAAGAGAATGCCTTCGGTGGGGAAATCCTTGATATCGCGAATTTTTGCCCTGAGGGCGGCCACATCCATGACGGGCGTCGATCTTACGCGTGACACTTCCGTGACGCAACACGAAACGGGGGACGCTCGACTCGAACGGCCACGTTCTCGGTCGCCGGCGATGCTCAGGTATCGAGGAGGCGATCGACGAGCTGGCGAAGATCGGTGACCACGAGATCGGCATGCGCGGCGCCGGATGTGCCCGCGGCCGCGAAGTGAATCCCACGCATCCCGATGCCCTGGGCGCCCTGGACGTCGGCGATGGGGTTGTCGCCGACATGCGCGGCGTGGCGCGGCTCGGTGGCGAGGCTGGCGAGGGTGCGGCGGAATATCTCGGCGTCGGGCTTGCGGTAGCCGACTTCGTCGGAATACGAGATGACGGAGAAGTGGCGCAGGAGGTCGTAGCGTTCGAGGATCTTCCTCAGGATGATGCCGGGCGTGCGGCCCGTGTTCGACACGATCCCGAGGGCGATCCCGCGCGCGGCAAGCGCACGCACGGCTTCGTCCGCCCCCGGGCACAGGGCGGGCGGGAGACGCAGCACGGGCTCGATGTAGCCGGCGAGCGCCTCCTCGAAGTGCGCGGAGGGCATCGTCTCGCAGACGCTCGGGGAGACGATCTCGAGCACGAGCCGCACCTGCTCCTCGATGCGCGGATCGCGATCCTGGCTCCAGAAGCTCTCGGTGAGCACGCGCTCCGAGCGATCGTAGGCCTCCACGACCAGCGACTCCTCGAGCTCGCAGCCGGCTCGACGGACGGCCCGGTGGAGGGCCTCGATGCGGAGCCTCCGCTGGCGGCGCAGGTTCTCCGCCGAATCCTGCACGAGCGTTTCCCAGAAATCGAAGGTCACCGCCTTGAGCATGGCCCTACTCGAACTTCGGCCGGCGCTTCTCGAGGAAGGCGAGGGTCGCCTCGCGGGGCTCGCCCGTGGCGTAGCTCTGGGCGAAGGCGTTGATGCCGAAGCGGATGGCCGAGGAGAGATCCGCGTTTCGCCACCGCACGATCAGCTCCTTCTGGAGGCGGATGGCGCCCGGCGCGCACGCGAGGATCAGCTGCGCCATCTCCGCCGTCACGGCCTCGAGCTTGTCCGGCGCGGCGACACGGTTGACGAGACCCCAGTCGAGCGCCTGGGCGGCGTCCACGGGCTCGCCCGTCAGGAGGATCTCCGCCGCGCGCCCGGGACCGACGAGGGCGGGCAGGAGGGCCGCTTCGATCACCGAGGGCACGCCCACCTTGACCTCCGGCAATCCCAGCCGCGCGCCGGCGGCGGCGGTGCGGATGTCGCAGGCCATGGCAAGCTCGAAGCCGGCGCCGAGACAGGCGCCGTTGACCATGGCGATCGTGGGAAAGGGCGCCTCGTGGACGGCGTGGATGGCCTCGTGCAGGGAGGTAATGAGGGCCTTGGCGGAGGCGGGCGTGAGGTCATGCAGCACCTGCACCTGCATGCCCGCCGTGAAGGCGCGGCCCGCTCCCGTCAGCACCGCCGCGCCCACGCCGGCATCGCGCGCGAGGGTGTCGAACGTCTCACGCACGGCCGCGATGAGCTCGAGCGTGAAGAGGTTGAGCGGGGGGCGGTCGAGGGTCACCCACGCGCAGCGACCCCGGCGCTCCACTCGAACCAGAGGCATTTAGTACCGGCGCATCGAGGGATCGATGCTTCGCGCCCAGGCGTCGAGACCGCCCGCCAGGTTCTTCACGTTGCCGAAGCCCAGGCTCCGCAGGTACTCGGCCACGGCGGCGCTGCGCACTCCCTGATGACAGTACACGACGATCTCGTCGGCGGAGTTGAGCTCATCGGTCCTGTGCTCGATCTCCTCGATGGGGATGTGGACGGCGTTCGCCAGCCGGCAGAGCTTGGTCTCCCAGTCCTGGCGCACGTCGAGGAGCACGACCGGGGCGCGCTCGTCCAGGCGCGCCTTGAGTTCGGCCGGCGTCAGCTCGTTGGTCATGAAAGAGATCCTCCGGCCCAGAAGATATCACGGGGCGGGCCGCTCGTCGGGGAGGAGGACGGAAGTCTCGGGGGACACCTCGATCTTGACCTCATCGCCCAGGCGAAAGCTCCGGCCCACGAGGGCGGAGGTGATCATCTCGACCCTGACCGTCGCCCCGGGAATGTCGACGTCGTAGAGCTGGCGCGAGCCCTCGAACACGTGGCCGGCCACCGTGCCCGGAATGCCTCCGGGGGCGAGAGCCGCCTCCTCCACCCGCAGCGCCTCGGGCCGGAGACAGAGAAGGGCGCGCGCGCCCGCCGTCCACGTGTGCGCGCCCGAAGAGACAGGCAGGCGCGCGCCACCCGCCGTCTCCACCACCACGCCCATCTCACGCAGCTCGGTCACGCGAACGGGCACGAGATTGGCCGCGCCCACGAACTCGGCGACGAACGCGTTGCGCGGCTTCCAGTAGATCTCTTCGGGCTTCCCCTCCTGGATGAGGGAGCCGCCCGACACCACCCCGATGCGGGTGGACAGGGAGAGCGCCTCGGCCTGGTCATGGGTGACGTACAGCGTGGTGATGCCGACCTCGCGATGCAGGCGCGCGAGCTCGAGGCGCATGCGGGCGCGGGGCTGCGCGTCCAGCTCGGAGAGCGGCTCGTCGAGAAGCAGGAGCCGGGGCTGGACGACGAGGGTACGCGCCATCGCCACGCGCTGCCGCTCGTCTCCCGAGAGCGCCGAGGGCCGGCGCGCCTCGATGCCGGGGAGGCCCACCTGCCGCAGGGCGGTCTTGACCTTGCCCTCGAGCTCAGCCCCCCGCGCGCCACGCTCGCGGAGCCCGAAGGCCACGTTCTCGAACACGCTCAGGTGGGGCCAGAGGGCGTAGTCGCGGAAGACCATGCCCAGGTTGCGCTTCCAGGGCGGCACATCGTCGATGGGCTCGTCGTCCACCACGATGCGCCCCTCGTCGGGCGTGATGAACCCCGCGAGCATCCGGAGCAGCGTGGTCTTGCCGCTGCCCGAAGGACCCAGGAGCGTGTAGAACTCGCCGGGACGGATGGAGAGCGAGATGTCGCGAACGGCCCACGTGCCCCCGTAGCGCTTGCCCACGCCTTCCATGCGCGCTTCCGATACCCGGACCACCGTCCCGTCCTTGGTCATCACATCGCCTCCTTCCCGCCGCGGCCCCGCAGGCCGAGGCTGGCCACGAGGGGCGCCACCAGCAGCCCGAACGCGGCCACGGTCAGATAGACCGCGGCCGGCGACAGCCACGCGAGCAGCGTGGTGGCGAGCACGGGCCCGATGAACCCACCCGCAATCCGTGACGAGTTCACGATGCCGATCGACATTCCGGATGCCCGCTGCGCGATGCCGGCCACCGAGAGAGGAAAGATCGGCGCGATGCACAGCACTTGAAAGAACCGCACGATGGCGAAGCTCCACACACCCGGGGCCAGGGCGAGTGCCCCCAGCAAGAGCGAGGAGGCGGCGAGAAACCAGACGATGGTGGTCCGATCGCCCACGATCTCGCCGATGCGCGGCGCGGCCATGGCGCCGATGGCCGCGGCCAGACCCGTGGCCATGATCAGGAACCCGCCCACCTCGAGGGTCATGGCGGTTGGGACGCCGAGGGGCGGAAGGATCGTCGGCAAGATGGAGGTGAGGAAAAATATCTGGGTCGAGCCCGCCAGCACGAGCAGACATACCGTGGCGATCTCACGGACGGATGTGGTCTGGGCGCGGTCGCGCGCGTGCTCCTGCGGCTGCCGCGTGGGGACGCCCCAGCCCACCAGAGCCGAGCATCCCCAGAGCATGAAGCCCGCGATCACGAAGGAGAGCCGAAAGCCCAGGCGCGCCGCCACGAGGGCGCCCACGGCCGGTCCCAGCACCTGACCCAGAGTCATACCCGATTGGATGGCGGAGATACCGCGCCGGATGTCTCCGCCGCTCCGTCCCACCATGATGAAGGCGAAGGTGGAGACCGCACCCATGAAGCCCAGGAGCATCCGCGAGAAGAAGAGCTGGAGAAGCGTCCGGGAGACGGCCATGAGAAAGAAGCCGCCGCCCTGGAGCATCTGGGTGGCGACGTACGAGCGCTTGGGATTCTTCTCTCCGAAGATGCGCGCGGAGAACGGCGCCATGACCATGGTGACGAGCGAGCTGACGCCGAGGATCCATCCGGTCCACCGCAGGGTCGCCGTCGCGTCCAGCGTGGAGATCTTGCCGATATAGAAAGGCAGGCTGACCTGGATGAACGACCAGGCGAAGGTGCCGATGAACATGGACAGGGGCAGGGCCCAGAGTCCCCGCCCCCGCGCGGACGCCATCGCCTCAGCTCCTCGTCGTGGCGGCGCCGCGAAGCGCGAGCCGCGCGGCGACCCCGGTGCCCGCGGCCACGATCGCGATGACCAGCACCCCGAGAGCGGCGCCGGGGCCACGACCACCGGCTTCGTTCATCGAGACGAAGGCGCCGTAGGAGAGCGTTCCCAGCTCGGGGCGTGACACCAGGAGCAGGGTGGACGAGAGGTCGGAGGCGGCGCTCACGAAGGCCAAGAGGCCGCCCACGAGAAGACCACGCGTCACGAGCGGGACGGTCACCCTGCCGAACGCGCGCGCCCGGCTGGCCCCGAGACCCTGGGCCGCCTCTTCGAACGCGGGCGGCAGCGCCTGGAGCGCCGCATAGCTGCCGCGCACCGTGTACGGCAGACGTCCCACGGCGTAGACCACCACGAGTACGAGCCAGGTCGAGGTCAGGGGCGCGCCGAGACCGGGCAGGCTCCAGCCGTGGAACATGCGCAGATATCCCAAAGCCAGGACGACGCCAGGCACGGCGAGCGGCACGATGGCGAGAGCATGAAGCCACCCGGCTCCCCGCGTGCGGCCTCTCAGCAAGAGCCAGGCGATCACGGTGCCCAGCACCATGTCGACGCAAGCCGCCAAGACGGCGTAGCGGAGCGTGTTCCATAGGTAGTGCGGGGTTCGCCAGAGAACCTCGCGGTAGTGGTCCGCGGTGTACGCGCTCGGGAGTATCGTCGGGCCCCATTCCCTTGAGACGGAGAGGAGGAGGACGCCCACCTGAGGAAGGAGCGCGGGAGCCAGGAGGAGTGCGGCGAGAGCCCACGCCCCCGCCGTGCCGCCAGCACCCAGGCTGACGCCAGACCTCTTCCCGCTCTGGCCCAGCGACGTCAGCTCCTTCCGGCCCAGCGCGCGCGTGAAGAGCCATAGCGCAACGAGCGAGAGGGCGATGAGGACGGCACAGATGACCGACGCCTCCCCGTCCGCCAATCCGATGGTGGTCACGCGGACATAGGCCTGGGGGGCGAGGAGCGTCGGGTAGTCGAGCATGAGGGGCGTGCCGAGGTCATCGACGACTCGGATGAAGGTCAGGAGCGCGCCGGCGGCATACCCGCGCCGGGCCAGGGGGAGCAGGATGCGACGGTGGAGGCGCAGACCCGAGGCGCCGAGCATCTGCGCGGCCTCCTCGAGCGCGCGATCGATTCCGGACAGGGCCGCGGCCGTGGCGACCATGATGACGGGAAAGTAAAGGAGGGTCTGCACGAGGACGACACCGCGGAGCCCCTCCATGAAGGGAAAACTCAGGCCGAAGCGCTGCAGGAGGAAGAGGTTGACCATGCCCTCCCGGCCCAGGATCTGCTGGAACGCGATGGCGCCCACGAAAGGCGGCACGACGAGGGGCAGGAGCCCGAGCGTGGTCAGCACTCGGCGGCCGGGAAACTCATAGCGGGCGGTGAGCCAGGCGAGCGGGACGGCGATCAGGCTGCCGAGTCCCACCACGAGCACCCCGGAAAGGAGGGTGTTGGCGAGCGCCCGCACGAAGAGAGGCCTCGCGAAGACCGCGGTGAGGTTCTCCAGCGTCGGCCGGTGGTCGACGACCACCGCGCCCATCAGGACGTCGAGGAGAGGCAGAACGATGGCCGCTCCCAGCAGGAGGAGCAGCAGGGCGACCACCACGCGCTCCGCCCGCACTCCTTCGGGAGCGGACCGCCGCGTCACGAGGCGGCGGCCGGCTGGTCTTCGGGGACCATGGGCTGAGAGGCGAAGGTGAGGTACTCGAGGTCGCGCAGGGTCTGCTCGAGACGATGATAGGCCCAGGCCGCGGTGAGGAGCGCCGCCATCGGATATCCCTGTCCATAGAAGCGCGGTCCAGCCCAGAGCGTGACGGCGGTCAGGACCAGGTTGGCCACGAAGAAGACGGCGGACACCTCGGCGGCGTCGCGGCGCCGATCGAAGTACAGCAGGATGATGGTGCCGAAGAGCGCCAGGATATGCAGGGCCGCGCCCACGAGGAGCGGCCGCAGCATGGCCGCCTGCAGTCGATCGAGGCCCAGGCCCGCGGCGATCCAGGGGGCGAACGCGATGAGAGCGAGGGAGAGCGGCCCCTGCGCGAGGAAGACCCGCCGCAGGCTCTCGCGCAGGCACTCGGCCATTCGCTCCTTGGCGTGCAGCACCTGGGCCAGCGTCCCGTGCTTGCTCACGGCGCCGTAGTACTCACGGAAGCGGTCGTAGAAGTCCGTCTCCACTCGGACGAGAAAGATGGTGAGCGACGGCACCACGGAGAGATAGGCCAGGAACACCGCGGTGTCGTACGGCGAGGTCCAGAACCAGCTCGACACCCTACGGCCCTCGGCGGAGCACCAGAAGACCACGCGGTCGGCGACGATGGCCGCGTTGTAGCAGGTGCCCGCCACCGCGAGGGCCCTGTACTTCCGCAGGGCACGCCCGAAGCGCAGGCGCTCGGCGTCGCCGCGGGCGGGAAACTCGCGCTCGATCCGCGCCGCGAGCACGAAGACGATGGCGGTCTGGCCGAGCAGAAAGCCCGCCAGATATCCCTCCACGCCCCAGAGATAGCCGCCTCCGAGCGCCGCCGCCGCCGACACGGCGTTGCCCATGAAGAAGGCCGCGACCACGCTCGCGTAGTCCTGGGCGGCGCCCACGAAGATCATGGCCATCCAGGTCGAGGACACCACCACGAGCAGCATGACGCCGAAGAGACGGGCCCCGAGCGGGAGGCCGGGGGCCAGACCGTAGAAGATCGCGCCCAGCCCCAGATGGGCGAGGGCCGTCCAGCCCATCGTCCAGCGAAAGGCCGTCACCACCACCCCGAGCCGTCCCAGATACAGGGCGTCCGCAAGCTGGCGCGTGACCACCATCTGCAGCGCGCCCGTGGTCACCAGGGAAAACGAGTAGGTCCACGCCACCATGGTGCGAAAGAGATCGCGCGCGGGATCGTCGACGATGCCGCGGGAGAGCAGGCTCAGGGAGGCGAGCGTGAAGATGCTGAGGAGCCACGGGCCCGAGGACAGCACGGCGCCGTAGAGGTGCGCGCGCAGCCAGCCGCCATAGCTCTCCTCGGCGATGAGCCGCTTCAGCCTGAATCCTATACCCGCCACGGTTCAGCGCCCTTTCATGCCTGCGCCATCAGGCGCTGATAGATGTCGCGATAGCTCGCCACGAGGTCACGCTCCTGATAATGAGCGCGAATCCGCTCGCGCGCGACGCGGCCCATCTCGTGGCGGAGGCCGGGATCGCGCGCGAGCGTGAGCAAGGCCTCGGACGTCGCGCCCGGGTCGGCCACGCCCGTGACGAGGCCGCTCGGCCCCCGCGCCCGGTCGGCGCGGTCGCGTCCCTGCAGCAGCTCCCGGCACGCGCCCACGTCCGTGGCGACCATGGGAAGGCCGGCCGCGCCCGCCTCCAGCACGACGAGGGGCAGGCCTTCTGACACGCTGGTGAGGGCCACGGCGTCGAGCCGCGCGTAGATCTCCCGCACGTCCACCGCGCCCGTGATCTCGAGGCGATCCTGGATCCCGAGCGTGGCGGCGAGGGTGCGGCACTCGGCGACATAGTCCGGATCCTCGTCGGTGGGCCCGGCCAGCACGGCGCGCGCTCCCGGCAGATGCTCGACCAGGATCTTGAAGGCGCGGAGGAAGGTCTTGACGTCCTTGATCGGGACGATGCGCCCCACGAAGCCCACCCGGAACTCGCTCCCCGCGGCGGGCACCGGCACGAGCGCGGCGAGGGGCTCGATGTCCACGCCGTTGGGAATGACGAGGGTCTTGGCGGGATCGGCGCCGTCGCGGATCTGCGCCTGTCGGTTGCCCTCGAATATGGTGACGATGAGGTCGGCGTGCTCATAGGTGAGCTGCGAGAGCCGCACGAAGAGCCGCGTCCAGAGGTCCTTGAAGAAGCCGGGCCCGGCGGACAGGCTCATGGGCCCCTGCCGCTGGACATAGATCCATTCCGCCTGGTCGATCTCGCTGCGGCGCTCGCGCGCGTAGATGCCGTGCTCGGTCAGGAGCATGGGGCGACCGGTCCGCACGCGAGCCAGGGTCGCGGCGAGTCCCGCCCAGCCCGTGGAGACCGTGTGATACACCGCGGCCTCGGGAAGCGTGGCGTGCATGAGCCGGAACATCGGCAAGTGAGTGAAGCGCCAGGTCCAGTAGTAGTCGACGAACGAGACGTCGGACGCGCGCGCCTCATAGATCTGGCGGACGACGTCCCAGGAGGGCTTGCCGTAGAGATAGTCGTGGCCCGAGGGCCCGCCCCCGGGGGCGGGCGCGATCCGCTCCATGAGGCCGGCGAATCCGGCCGTTCGCTCCTCCTGGAGCTGATCGTGGAACGTCCGGACCGCTTCCCAGTCATCGGGCTGGAGGGCCTGGCCATGCACGTCGGGCTCGTCGCCGCCATGCAGGCCGAGATTGGTCAGGCTGACGACGTTCGACGGCAGCTGGTACTGGGCGGTGAGCGTGGTGCCCGCGGTGGAGCCGATGTGGAAGAGAGCGAAGCTGATCTCCGGCAGGGCACGGAGCAGCTGATGGATCCAGGCGGACACGCCGCCCGTGACGTAGGGATACGTGCCTTCGAGAATCAGACAGACGTCCGCTCGCTCACCCATGCGGGGCCTCTCGCAATGGCTCGGCGCCCGCCCACCAGGCGAGCCGCTCGTCCTGGCGTCCGGCGGCGAGGGCGGCGCGGGCCAGCCGTCGAAGCTCGGACCATCGCCGCTCGCGGAAGAGCACCTCGGCGAGGAGCAGATCGAGGGTGCCCGACGGCGACACCTCTTCCGCCTCACGCGCCAGGGCCTCGGCCTCGTGCAGCTTGCCCAGCGCCAGGAGTGCTTGCACCAATCCCACGGTGGGCGGCAGCCAGCCCGGTCGTCGTGCGCGCGCCCGGCGGTAGGCGGCTTCGGCCTCGCCAAGCCAGTGCTGGCCCATGATCGGATCGAGAAGGTGCGAGCCCCAGTAGGCGCGGCAGGCCTCGGCGAAGGCGTGCCAGGCGAGGGCCGAGTCGGGGTCTTCCCTCAGACGCTCCTGACCGCGAGCGATCTCCCGGGTGAGTCGCTCCTCGACACGCTGGAGGGCCGAGGAGGCCGCCATCTGCACGTCCCGGTCCGTGGCGCTCAGCGCTTCACGCAGCAGGTCCACGGCCGCGCCGTCGCCGCGGCGGCCGAGGAGATCGATGGCCCAGCGCTGTGTGCGAGGGTCGCCTGCCCGGACGAGATCGGCCAGGGGCTGCACGGAGACCTGCTGCTGCACCCACTCGGAGACCCGATCCACGGACTCGGGCGGCAGCGCCGGCGCGGGCAGATCGCCCATCTCCGAGTGTATGTCCTCGTACATTCCCAAGGGCGGGACGAGGACCGCCCAGAGCCGAACTCCAGCGACGCCGAGCAAGCCCAGGCCGGGCAGGGCGAGCACGGTGCCGAAGACGTAGAGCCTCTCGTCGAGCCGGGTGCGCCGCGCGAGGCCCCCGGCGGCAAGCAGGCTGGCGAGGCCATGGAGGACGATCGCCATGGGAAGTGCGCTCATGCCGACGGCCCAGAGGGCGAGGCCGGCCCCCGCCTCCGTCGCCGCCGCGAGCAGGGCGAGCAGGAGGGCTGTCATCCCCGCGGCCCCTGTCCTCTCGCGGGGCCCTGCCCCGGCTCCCGGACGGGGAGCACGCGGACGGTGAACTCGAGGTCGCGGTCCTCGTCGGCGTAGGGCGCGAACTGGAAGGCGGCGATCTCGCGCTCGATGCGCGTGGCCACCACCGCCGCGCCCTCCGAGCCCGTCTCGGGCAGGATGACCGCGAAGGCATCGTCCGTCGCGTAGCGGCACACGATGTCCACATCGCGCAACGAGTGGTTGAACACGAGCGAGAGCACGCGCCCCAGCTCCGCGCGGCGCCCCGCCGGGATCAGCTCGAGCTGCCGGATGCGGAAGATCAAGACGGAGAGCGGCCGGTCATAGCGCGCGGCGCGCGCCTCCTCCTCCTCGAGCCGTTGCTGGTAGTAGGCGTACGT
>WNGK01001048.1_pt1 | contig 38612 bp, 41 predicted proteins | sample 5400601 | NCBI WGS metagenome assembly WNGK01 (sample SAMN13153376, study PRJNA577476) | soil metagenome | isolation source: 60 cm soil or saprolite under Garry oak tree replicate 1 | place: USA:California | collected 2016-06-15 | reverse complement strand
CTTCCAATAGGCCTTTACCAAAACAATCTCACGGAACTCCCAGGCAACAGGCGGATTTTCCTATTTCTCCATTGCTCTCAACCGATCATGCCCTGAACGTTGAAATATGGTAGGGGTCCAGAACCGGTCTAGGACCCCACATGGCGAGGGACTTGACATCTCAAGTGTTAAAGGGAGACCATAGGGCTGTCGCCAAAGCTATCTCCGTGGTCGAAGCGGGGGGCGAGCCTTGTCGCAGCCTCATGCAAGAACTCTACCCCAGCACAGGCCGAGCCTTCACCATAGGAATTACAGGGCCTACCGGGACGGGCAAGAGCACCCTGGTCGACAAGACGATAGAAGAGTTCCGGAAGAGAGGATGCGGAGTGGGGGTTTTGGCGATAGACCCTTCCAGCGCGTTCACAGGCGGTGCCCTCCTCGGCGACAGGTTACGGATGATGGATCATGCCCTAGAGAAGGATGTTTTCATCCGGAGCATGGCCTCGCGGGGCGATTTAGGGGGCTTGGCTCGGGCGGCCCGGAACACGATTCGGGTCTTGGACGCGGCGGGAATGGACATTGTGATAGTTGAGACTGTGGGGGCGGGCCAGGCGGAGGTGGAGGTAGCGTCGGCAGTTGACGCCACGGTTGTTGTGTTGATGCCGCAGCTGGGAGACGAGGTTCAGGCCTTCAAGGCCGGTTTTGGGGAGATAGGGGACGTGTTCGTGGTGAACAAGGCGGACCTGGCCAACCCCTCAATGACCATGTTCAACATTGCCAGTGGTTTGAAGGAGAAGGATGGTTGGAGGCCGCCGGTTTTGAAGACTGTGGCTTTGAAAGGAACGGGGGTTCCCGCGTTTGTGGATGCTCTGGAAAAGTTTCGTCGTCATCTGGACGAGAAAGGTCTCAGAGAGAAACAGTTGAGGGGACGGATTGAGGATGAGCTGGTCGAGGCGGCCTTCTCCGACTTTTACCATGAAACCGTTGACCGGTTGAAGAGCAGGAAGGATTGGGATAATCTTGTCAACCAGGTAGTGGAGCGGAAGTTGGACCCTGAAACAGCAGCCTCAAGACTCGTCAGAACAATCAGCAGACTGGAGTTGTGACCTGTGAAGGATGAGGTGGCCACCGATTCCGGAATCCCAGTGAAAGGGTTCTACAAGAGCAAAGACGTTCCCTCGGCCTGGTCAAGGCTTCTCGAAGGCCCAGGCAAATTCCCGTTCACCCGGGGAATCTACGATGGCATGTACCGTGACCGGTTATGGACCATGCGTCAGTACACCGGCTTCGGGTCTGCCGTGGAAACAAACCGCCGTTTCAAGTATCTCATCTCTCACGGCGAGACTGGTCTCAGCACTGCCTTCGACCTTCCTACTCAGCTAGGCTTGGACTCTGACCATCCACGAGCCGCGGGGGAGGTGGGTAGAGTTGGTGTCGCCATCAGCAGCCTCTCCGATATGAAGCGTCTCTTTGACGGAATAGACTTGGGAAAGGTCAGCACCAGTATGACCATCAACGCCACCGCGCCCATCCTGCTATCCCTCTATGTAGCCGTGGCTATTGACCAGGGTCTTCCCCAGAAGGCTTTGCGGGGAACGACCCAGAATGATGTCTTGAAAGAGTACATTGCCCGTAACACGTACATCTACCCGCCAGATGCTAGTCTAAGGCTCGCTGTCGACCTGATCGAGTACTGTGCTGAGAAAATGCCCCTGTGGCATCCCATCAGTATCAGCGGCTACCATATCCGCGAGTCGGGAGCAAGCGCTGTTCAGGAATTGGCTTTCAGCTTCGCCAACGCCCTCGAGTATGTGCGCGCTGCACTGGGGAGAGGTTTGAAGATTGATGATTTCGCCCCGCACCTCTCCTTCTTCTACGCTTGCAGGAATGATTTCTTGGAGGAGATAGCAAAATTCAGGGCAGCTCGACGAATCTGGGCGTATCTCATGCGAGACCGGTTTAAGGCTCGCAACCCAGAGTCTTGCAAGCTACGGTTTCACACCCAGACCAGTGGCGAAACCTTGACAGCTCAGCAGCCTGACAATAATGTGGCCAGGGTCGCCCTTCAAGCGTTGGCAGCAGTGCTGGGCGGGACACAGTCTCTCCATACAAATTCTCGTGACGAGGCTTTGGCCCTGCCTACGGAAGAGTCTGTGAGAATTGCGTTGCGGACCCAGCAGATTATTGCCCATGAGACAGGAGTCACTAGGACGGCTGACCCGTTAGCGGGAAGCTACTATCTAGAATACCTGACCAAGAGCATCGACGAGAAGACGCTGGAGCTCTTGGACAGGGTGGAGGAACTGGGAGGGGCCAAGAAGGCCACAGAGTCAGGGTTCGTCCATCGGGAGATTCAGGAGAGTGCCTACCGGTTCCAGAAGAGCGTGGACGAGGGTAGAATGGTGATAGTGGGGGTTAACAGGTTCACTGAGGGAGGGGAAGGGGAGCAGAGAATCCAGCGCATAGACCCTAGAATAGAACGGGGGCAGGTTCGACAATTGAAAGCGTTCAAAGCGTCCCGGAACATGGCCGGGGTGAGAGATGCTTTGGGGAGGCTGGCCAGGTCGGCTCGTCAGGAGAAGAACCTGGTGAAGGATATTCTCAAGGCCGTTCAGGCCGAGTGTACGGTCGGCGAGGTCAGCGATGCTCTCAGAGACGTGTACGGAGAGTACCGAGTCAGAATTGCAGTCTAGCCTTTGACGAAGAACTAGATTCGAACACTCTCGAAGGGAAAGGGGCTTGAAGGGTTTCTTACCCGCTCTTCGACATGTCGAGAAATTGTGGCTACTGAGTTGGAATTGCCCTCATTTCTTCCCTCATGCCCTTGCCCGTGCTGAAACATTGAGTCTGTAAATTCGACACAGGCGTGTTGACCGACACGCCTGTAACCGTTACAAAACCGTTCGTGTCCACGTCAATAACTATTCTATTCGTCATAACAGTGGCAGTATTAGTAATGGTTGCATTGGACGCCACCCCGATAGGACAGCCATGAATACTCCCTTCGCCATCCAGCCTCAGAACCCAAGCGGACCCCGTCCCAAAGAACTCACCAACCACTATGAGTCCTCCATCTCTGGTCTCTTGGACTTGGTAAAAGAAGTCATTCGGTCTACCGTAGAGCTTCTGCCACACTATGTCTCCGTTGGCGTCCAGCTTCAATAGGAAGGGTCCCGAGGACCTACCGGCGACGATAAACCCATGGTCGGATGTCTCGCGAACAGAAAAGGGATGGGTGAATTGCCCTCCGTTAAACGATTTCTGCCACAGAACGTCGCCTTTCCCGTCCAGCCTGATGATCAAAGCATTAGAGGATAGAAAAGTTTCGATGGGACTGAGAGTTATCACCTCCGCCACTAAGACGTATCCTCCATCATTGGTCTGCTGGACCGAGTATCCCCGGTTGTCTATAGTTACCTCGAAGGTTTTCTGCCAGACCATGTTCCCGTTCGGGTCGAGTTTGAAGATCCAGGCGTCTGCATTGGGAAAGTTTCCGACTGCGGCTGTCCCTGCAACTATGAATCCTCCATCGCTAGTCTGCTGAACAGACTGGGCCTCGTCAGCTCCGAAGTCCTTCTGCCAGACCACATTGCCCTTAGGGTCCACTCTCACCACCCAGGCCGTCTCTCCAGAGAACTGGACCCCCGGCCCAAAAGACTCTGTAAGGCCTGCGGCTACGTACCCCCCATCATTGGTCTGCTGCACAGACGTGAAGCCTTCACCAGCACGACCTCCGTAGGTTCTACTCCACTGGACATTGCCCTGGTGGTCCAGTCTTAGAAGCCAGGCATCGCTGCTCGTTACATAGCCCAAGGAAAGGGCGTCGCCGGCTACTATGTATCCTCTGTCACGGGTCTGCTGGATCGAGAGTGCTTCGGCGTCTGCGTATCCAAGGGGAAGGTAGCCCCTTTCCCATTCCGGGTCTCCAGTGGGACTTGCTTCCATGACCCAAGCACCATTGCTACGCGTACGGCCTGACGCGACGAAGCCTCCATCAGAAGTAACCTGAACGGAATCGTAGCCAACTATCGGCACGTAGGTGCGGGACCATGTAATGCCTGATGGTTTCTTAGCCATGACAGAAGGAACCGCTATCAAAGACAACAGCATAAGCAGAATGATCAACCCCGGTCTTATTCCGTAAGGCGACGTGACCAATGGGTTAATTTCAGCTCCTTATTGGGAACGCTTATGTTCTTCGACAGCATAAGTATAGCTGAGTGGAGAAGCCTGGCGTGGAAGATTGAATCATAACTCCGTTAGGTCCCTCTTCACCTTTACCCTCCGAAGACGGTCAAACCCTTTCTTCCTAGGAAAGAAGTCCCTACTTCTTCATAAACCAGTGAAAAGTGGTGGAGAAGACGATATCCTTCTAGGGTGGGCACGTATCGCATAGCTCCCTCAGAGTGGGATTCTCTTCGGAGAGATCCCTCAGGAGCTCTTCAGAGTTCTGCCCTGAAAACCCTGGTTGCCATACTAGTTTATGCTGGAGTTCCGTACACCCTACGCAGTGATAGGGGCGGTAAGCGACAATTGTTAGATGAAAAGAAGGTCGGTCTAATACCGAAAATAGTCGTACCTGGTCGTCTCGGACCAAGGGAGTTCGCTGTTCTGGTGACAGACAAGCGCTCCATCTTCGCCTTAGAATCCAGTAGTAAGGCAGGTGTCGGGGCCGCCTTCGGAGCCATTGGCGCGGTGGTAGCCGCTGCAGCCACGTCCCGCAGAACGTTCGACTATGAACAAATAGACCCTGACCTACTCGCCACTGACCCCAAGAACTTCGTCATCAGCCACGACTCTCTTGAACGTCTCGAGTTGAAGAAGGGACTGCTTGGGCCCATATTTCGTTTCAACATCGAGTACAGAACCGCAGAAGGAAAGGGAAAGAAGGTGAAAGGCCAACTTGTCCCTCCAAGCGCTCTATGGAAGCAGAAGAAGCAGGAAGGTCTCGGCCGCAAGGCCATTCACTATGACTATGCGAAGAAGGTGCAGGATTTGTACCAACGGGCCCTGCCCACTGCGGCTTCAGCCCAACTGGCAGCCTGGAAACTATGAAAGCCTTCCAGGCTCTTGTCAGCCTCGGAGGATTACTCCTAATCATTGGAGTATACGTGTTACTTCCCGCTTCTGCCCTTACAGCCAACCACACAAATACCCTCGACCCTGGAGCTAACGTGTACTTGTATGACAAGCTCAATGTGCTCAAGTTTGGACGGCTCACGGGCCAGTACTCGGAGTCGCAGGGAAACGCACTAAACTTGTACATTTTCACCGAAGACCAATACACGACCTTTACAACCCAGTATGTCCCTCAGGGACTGTTCTCCTCTCTCGAACATTCCTCTGGAAGCTTCTCTGTTTCTCTTCCCTCCCCCGGGAACTACTATCTCATCTTCACGCATGGCACTGGCCTCGAAACCTCAAGCCAGCAAGTCAACTTCTCACTCAACTTGGACGGCTACAACCCCGTGATTCTCGCTGTGGGAGTTGGACTATTAGTTGGTGGTGCCATATCGTTGGGAGTCGGTTATCATTTACGGAACAAGTATCTTGACAAGCTTCTAACACCCGCGTCACCTGATGTCGTCGTGTTTGACAAACCTCCCCCTCCGCCTCCTGCTTCAGGTTGAAGGATAAGGAAGACGATTTATTTGCGGGACCATAATAGCCAGTTGTCGGGATCCTGACGAGAAATAGACGGTTATGGGCGGGGCTGATCCCCTTGAGCCTTTTCGCAAGCGCCCTGGCTGGGGTTTTGATAACGCCGAGGAATTTCTTGGGTGATTCTTTGTACTGGCTTGGGGTTCTCTGGTTTGGTTTCGTGGGGGCGGTTCTTCTCGGAAACACTAGTCTAGTCAGCCGAATTCCCAGGTACACCTCGGTCGCGTTGAGCTTCGCTGTTGCTTTCTTGGTTCTAGGGGCTAGGACCTATCCAGAGGCGGGGATGATCCTTTACGGGCTGATTGGACTCTTCATAGGATTCGGAATTCGCATCTCTTCTTTCCTGTATTTCGAGACCAAGTGGATGTACTGCGATACTTGCAAGAGAGATTATTGGCATATGAAACGAAACGGTGTCTGGGAATGCCAAAAAGCCAGTCACAGTTTTCTTCACAGTTGAACCGGGGTAATGCCTGTGACTTCGCTTGGTCTCTAAGCCCGTTTAACTACTGAGACAGTTGTTTTTGGCGCTCGCGATTTGATTCCGATGCTAGCCGGGGAAGAGTAGGACATGACAAAGAGTGTAGAGGTTGAAAGACAGGACCAGGCCCTGACCTGGCTCGTGGGCAGCGAGGTTCCGAGTGTCCGCTATTTGACGCTCCGGGACCTGCTTGGGAGGCCTGAGAATGACCCAGATGTTGTGGTCGCTCGGAAGAGAATTGCTTCTTGGAGCCCCATAGAAGAGCTTCTGGCGGAGCAACAGCCTAACGGCTATTGGGGAGAGCCCGAGGATGTTTACTGGCCCAAGTGGAGAGCTACGGTTTGGCCTTTGATTCTTCTGGCTGAGATGGGTGTGCCTGGGGAACTCTCGGCCGTGAAGAGGAGTTGCGAGTATTTCCTACGAATCATGGTTGCTCAAGACCGTTCTTGGCCACCTCCCGACCTTTCAGAGAAGGATGGTCAAGGGCAATGGCCTGCCTAGCGTAGCGTCTGGGAGCCCTGCGTCACCGGCAACATGGCGCGGACATTGACGGTGCTTGGCTTCGGCGAGGACCGCCGCGTCCGGGATATGTTCGAGTGGCTTGTTCGGACTCAGTTACCTGACGGTGGCTGGAATTGTGAGCCTGGCGCCTGGGGAAAAGAAGTGTTCCACAGTTCCTTCATGTCCACGGTAGAACCGTTATGGGCGTTTTCCGCCCTGCCGTCTCAGAAATGGCCGAAGGGGGGAAGGGAAGCTGTGGAGCGGGCGTGTGAGTTCATGCTAATCCACCGGCTCTACAAAAGTGACAAGACTGGCCAGGTAATTCATGAATGGTGGACAAAACTCCACTTTCCCTTGTTCTACTTCTACGACATTCTGCACGGGCTGCGAGTGATGACGGCCATAGGTTACGGGAAAGACGAGAGGATGAGGGATTCTATTGAATTGCTCCTGTCCAAACGTCTGCCAGAGGGGACATGGGCCTTGGAAGGTAGTTTCGTCGATACTCCCAAGAAGAATCTGGTGAAAGATTCTGCAACCGGCCAATGGGCCGTGATGAAAGGGGAGAAAGTTACAGATGTTCCCCAAGTCTATTCAAGCCTCGGCCCTATCGGCCAACCCAGCCCGTGGATCACCCTCAACGCGTTACGAGTCTTGAAGGGCCGAGAATGACCGGAGACTTGGACGTAATCCTGACCTAATCCTGACCTATCTTCTAAAGGAAGTTGACCCCCTCCTAGTCCGGCCAAGTCTTAATGCCAGTTAGGGTTGGGTTGATATCGAGAAGGGTCGAGGCGCCAGAGACGTGGGGATATCCCATTCCAGTTCGGAAATTTCCTGGAAGCGTCTATTATGGTATGTTCTGGCCGGGTCCCGGGGAGGGCCTAACCGTGGAAGAATCATCAACCTCCTGCGAAGAGAACCCCACAACATCAACAAGCTTGCAGAAGCTCTCCAGGTTCACTACAGGGTCGCCGAGCATCATATTCGAGCCCTCGAAAAAAATCATCTCGTTTCCTCTGCCGGGGAGAAATACGGGAAACTCTACTTTCTCTCGCCCGAGATGGAAGCACATCTACAAATCTTCGACGAGATATGGGGCCAGATTAGGCCCAAGGTTGAACAGGAGGTGAAGAAGTAATGTCCATTCTCATGGATCTCAGCATGTACACAGCCGCGGTCAGCGCGGTTCTCCTATTGGTCCTAGTCGCAATCTACCTTCGCGTCTACAGGGACACCCACGCCCAGTTCAGCCTGGGCTTGAGTGTCTTCGCATCCATTCTCTTCGCCCAGAACATCTTGGCAGTCTACTCATTCCTCACGATGGCTTCGTACGTCCAAGAACCATTCCTGCCTTTCCTATTAGGCATCAATGTTGCCGAAGCCCTGGCTATCATCGCGCTGTTGCGAACAACAGCACGGTGACATCTAGACCTAATCTTCACTTAATCTCGCTAAACCCGTAAAGTATCTGGTTCGAGTAAGCTACCTCCAAGAATCCGGGAGGTGAATTGTAAGAATGAAAACTCTCACGATGGCGCTCTTCTCAGCTCTTGCGGTCGCACTGGTTCTTCCAGTAACCTCCGCTTTTGCAGCTACCCCTGGCTTCGGTAACCTATACTTCAACGGGACCATAGTCGGAACTGTGGTTCCCCCGGCGGCTTTTCCCAATCAAGGCCTGGACAATTTCTACGAAGTGATGCACGGTGCTACGGGCCAGCTCGGGATCGTCACTGTATCCCGAAACGCTGTTGCCGACTTTCTCTGCCCAATCCAGCTATAGTATCGCGCCAGCAAAATGGTAGTCTGGGAGGACCAAGAACCCTCCCCCTATTCTTTTCTTAACTTGCCCCGCAGTTTTGTAGCCCGCTACTCTAGGTGAGATTGGGGGCTCGGACTCATAGCTAGAAGAAATCCCGCAGAATGAACCCCTTTTTCCAGTTTGAACGCCCATTACATTCGCACCCCTATCGGTCACGAAGGAAATGTCCCTGAATCAGGGAGCAGCTAAAACCCGAGACGGGCAAGTTTCGCCCCCTGAACAGCGAAAATCGTAGGAAACCAGCCCAGACAGAAAACGACTTTTCAAGAGGGGGGTACGTCAACAGGTATCAAGACGTGAGAGGCCCGTCTCCCTCACAGTCAAGAACCAGCTCTCTCAAATGATTCCGGCAGAAAAGCACTAGAAAAAAGAGGCTAACCCTTAAGCCCATTCCCGCAACTAGAGCTTCTCCCCAGTTTCCCTGGCGAACTCTTCTAGAAGGTCGCGTTGCTTCCTCGACAGATCATGCGGGATTTCTACATCCACCCGGACGAGCTCGTCTCCCTTGCCCCAGCCCTCGATTCTCGGAAAGCCCTTTCCCTCCAGCCTGAAGATTGTCCCGGCCTTGGTCCCGGGTGGAATTTTCAACATGGCCTTCCCATCAATACAAGGAACCTCCAGCTCTCCCCCCAGAGCTGCCTTCGGTCAATACAAGGAACCTCCAGCTCTCCCCCCAGAGCTGCCTTCGGAAAACTAATCCGAGTCTCATACACCACATTGTCCCCCTGCCTCTTGAACTCAGGATGCGGCCTTAGACGAATCCGGACATACAGGTCCCCAGCCCGTCCCCCCTGAGCTGCATTTCCCTCGCCCCTAACCCTGAGGCTCTGGCCCTCGTCCGCTCCCGGTGGAATCTTAACCTGCAACTTCTTCCGAACCCGTTCCAACCCTGCTCCATGACAGGTCCTGCAGGGCTTGTCAACGATTGTTCCTTCGCCGTTGCACTTAGGGCAGGTCGTTATCTGGACAAACTGGGCGAAACCGGTCCGCCGGACCTTTTGGACCCGTCCCCGGCCGTTACACTCTCTGCATGTCTTCCGGCTGCTACCCGGTTGCGCTCCGCTGCCACCACACACATGGCATTCGGAGAGCCTTGGAATCTCGATCTCCCGGGCCACGCCGTGGGCTGCCTCGTCGAAACTTATCTCCAAATCATAGGCCAAATCCTCGCCTCTAGTCGAGCCTCCAGCCTCAAATGTGCCGAACCCTTGGCCGCTCCCGAATCCACCCATGCCGCCGAAGAATCGTTCGAAGATGCCTCCGAGGCCTCCGATGCCAAGGTCTCGGAAGACGCTGTCAAAGTCTGCTCCTCGGAAAATATCCTCTCGGTTATACTTCTCGTAGACTCCCTGGCGGCCGAACTGGTCGTACTGGCCCCGCTTCTCCTCGTCCGAGAGAACCGCGTAGGCTTCTGATATTTCTTTGAACTTCTCCGCTGCCCCGGGATCCTTGTTCCGGTCTGGATGGTATTGCAGGGCTAGCTTGCGATAGGATGCTTTTATGTCGTCTTTGGATGCGCCCCGGGGGACTCCGAGGACATCATAGTAGTCTCTCTTCTCCATCTAAACAATCATTCTACTCGGTCTCTATTTAGACCCCTCGTCCTTGACCTCTCTAAACTCTGCATCCATCACATTATCATCCGGAGCCTGTGCGGGGCTGGGTGAGGGTCCGGCCGGTCCCTTCGCCTTTTCCTCCTCGGCCGCCCTCTGCGCGGTCACTTTCTGGTAGATTTCCGCACCGACCTTCTGGAGGGCCTTGGAGAGCTCGTCGCTGGCCTGTTTGATCTTATCAGCTTCCGTACCAGCCAAGGCGGCTCTTAGCGTGGAGGCAGCCTTGTCAATGGCCTGGGCTTGTTCTTGGCTGATCTTGTCCTTCAGCTCCTCCTTGGTCTTCTCCGCGCTGTAGAGCATGCTTTCAGCGCTGTTGCGCATCTCCACTTCTTCCCTCCTCTTCTTGTCCTGGTCTGCAAACTGTTCCCCCTCGTGAACCATCTTCTCCTTCTGGTCCTTGGACAGCTTGGTGGACGCGGTGATGGTAATCTTGTTCTCCTTACTGGTTCCCAAATCCTTAGCCGAAACGTTGAGAATGCCGTTCGCGTCCATGTCGAAGGTAACCTCGATCTGGGGTATCCCCCTTGGCGCTGGGGGTATTCCGGTCAGGTTGAACATTCCCAGAGAAATATTGTCGGCGGCCATGGCCCTCTCGCCCTGGAGGACGTGAATTGTCACGGTGGTCTGAGAGTCCGCGGCCGTAGAGAAGACCTGGCTGCGTTTGGTAGGTATGGTGGTGTTTCGTTCCATGATTTTCGTGGCCACACCGCCAAGGGTCTCAACTCCCAAGGACAATGGGGTGACGTCGAGGAGGAGTATGTCCTTCACCTCCCCTGCCAACACAGCGCCTTGGATCGCGGCACCGACAGCAACGCACTCCATCGGGTCCACTCCCCTCTCCGCCTGTTTTCCCACAAGGTCCTCAACGAATTTCCGGACCATGGGCATGCGGGTTTGGCCACCAATCAGAATAATCCGGTCAACATCCTTCGGGGTGAGCTTAGCATCCTCGAGCGTTCGTTTGATCGGCGCTTCCACCCTCCGGACGATAGGATAAGCCAGTTCTTCCAGCTTGGCCCGGGTCAGGGTGGTATGGAGGTGCTTGGGTCCTGTGGAATCAGAGGAGACGAAGGGAAGTTCAATGTCCGTGGTGACAAGGGTGGACAGTTCGATCTTCGCCTTCTCGGCAGCCTCCTTCAAACGAGTCATGGCCATTCTGTCATTCCGGAGGCTAATCCCGTTCTGACGCTGGAAGTCGATGAGTAGATGCTCGACTATGGCGTTGTCAACGTCCGTGCCCCCCGTTTGAGTGTCCCCGCTGGTGGACAGGACTTGGAAGACTCCTCCTCCAAACTCCATCAGCGTCACATCGTGGGTTCCACCTCCAAAGCTGAAGACCATGATCTTCATCTCCTTGTCCGTCTTGTCCAAACCGTAGGCGAGGCAGGCGGCGGTGGGCTCGTTGATGATCCGGTCAACTTCTAAGCCCGCTATCTCCCCAGCGTCCTTGGTAGCCTGGCGCTGATTATCATTGAAGTGGGCCGGGACTGTTATGACGGCTTTCTTGACGGGCCGGCCGAGAAATGTTTCAGCGTCTTGTTTGATCTTTTGAAGGATGAAAGATGAGACCTGTTGAGGAGTGTACTGCTTGCCGTAAGCAGTCACCTTTTGGTCGGTACCCATCTTCCGTTTGACTTCGAAGATCGTCCCCTCAGGGTTCGTGGCCGCCTGACGCTTAGCCGGTTCTCCCACAAGCAGCTGGCCCTCCTTGGTGAAAGCCACCACTGAAGGAAACATTTTCCCGGCGGCTGTCTGGCCTTCCGCGCTGGGGATTACGACCGGGCGGCCAGCCTCCATCATAGCTGCTGCCGAGTTTGTAGTTCCTAAGTCTATTCCAATAATCTTCTCTGTTTCAGGCTTACTCAAGATTTCTAATCCTCCCTTCCGGTTTCATCCGGGGGATGTTCCCCTGCCACTTTAACTATACTAGGTCGCAGGACCTTTCCTTTCAACGTGTAGCCAGGCCTAATCTCTTCCACTATGGTGCCCTCCACTTCAGGAGAGGCGACGCGGAGGGCAGCCTCGTGAAGGTCAGGCGTGAACTTGGACCCCACACCCAGGATCCTCTCCACACCCTCCTTGGAGAGAATGTTCTGAAGCCGATTGAGAACCATTCCCACTCCCTCTAAGAGAACAGGGTTTTGCTCATTCTCCCGGGCCTTTTCCAGAGCAAGTTCCAGCTCGTCGTTCACGACTAACAAGTCCGACAGCAGCCGTTCGTTTCCGAAACGCTTCGCGTCCCCCATCTCCTTCTCCATCCGTTTCCGGTAGTTCTCAAAGTCCGCCTGCAAGTACTGCAGCCGTTTGAAGAGGTCGTCGGCCCTAGCCTTCTCGCCCTTCAACAACTCTTCCAGTTCCGAGACTCGAGCCTCAAGATCGCTTCCCTCCTCCACTGCTTCCACATCCTGAGGCGGCTTGTCAACTAGGGGTGCCGTAGCCAACTTCGGCTTGCTCTTATCCATAGAATTCAACCCGACCTAAGTTTCCCGTAGGGCTTTCCTTTTGACCCTTTGCCGAGAAATTTTCGGTGACTCCAGGGAAAATTAAACCTTCTGGGACTGTCGGCCTTTGAACGCCAGGCTTCATTGCCTTTGGCACAAGAAAAAACGATTCGTGTCCTAGCCGAGTTTCAGTCTAAGGGCAGACCAATCCTCATTCACTGAGAAGATAGCCACTGCCTCAAGCCCAAACGATGGTGCTATTTCTCTTATGATGTCTCTGTTAATGTCTGCCTTGATCTTTGAGGCCCCTTTGGGATAAGTCACCCACAGTATTCCGTTAGGACTTAGCAGGGGTTTCAGCTTTGCGAGTTGCTCGCCCAGTTCCCTGTTTGAGGTCACGAAGACTTGAATGATATTAGCGGGAGTCTTCGCCTCTTTCAGGAATACAATGCTCTTCGATACGTCCTTGGCTAACGATTCCTTGTAGCCTTTGGGCGGGTTGATGATGAGTAGTTTGTGTCCTTCTCGAATCTGGAGCTTTTGGGCCACAGACTTTTCCGACATGAGATTCTCCCTCGGACCCATTCCAGCCCATCCTCGTTAATCTTTCCCTGTTCTGTGGCCAGCAGAACCGACGGAGAGGCTTAATGGTCTTAGTTCAGGAGCGAAAGTAGTATCCCGATTGGGGGGATAATCTGCTCTCCCCACTCTTACGGTCCGAGGGTTACGATTTCCTATTAGGGCTAGGCCGCCACGGTATCGACAGTTTACGAGGAAATTAGGATTTGAGCTTCTTCAAGCACTTCATCCCGTTGAAGGCTAAGGCATGGATAACCTTGGACAAGCCGAACTTCCAGGAAAACGAGCCAGTAGTGGGGAAGATAAGCGTGGAATCCCATGACTACATTCAGGCCCAGGAGGTCCGGGTTGAAGCTAGAGTTCTTGAGAATTACGAAGAGCTGGAATGGATCGTTGTGAACAACCAGCGGATACAGGAGAGGGTCCACAAACAGGCAACCCTGTTTTCACGGGATATCAGGGTCTCGGGACCATCAGATTTTGGCCAAGGGCCAGCAAGAGAGTTCCCGTTCAGTGTCGGAATGCCTATGTTTCGTCCCACAAGGCAGGGCGGGTCTGTCGAGTACCAGGTAAAAGGCGTTCTATCTGTAAAGGGAAGACCCGACGTGACCGGCACTACCCAGATTAGCTTCTCACCAGGAGCAGCTTATCCCGGCATGATGCCTCCTCCAATGCAACCCGTTGGCTATGGGCCCAACCCGGCATATGGCGGGTATGGCCAACCGCCAGCGTACGGTCCTGGGCCTGCACCCGGGTATGGTGCTCCAGGCTACGCCGCTCCAGGATACGGCATGCCTGCACCAGGCTATGGTATGCCTCCCCAGCCCGTCCAGCAATCAGCACAGCTTCCGAAAATCCGTTGCAAATATTGTCAGAGCCTAATGGACCAAGGGGCCGGCACCTGTCCCAACTGTGGGGCTCACCAGTAGGCTCCGAAACCCAGCCCGTCTTCCCTCGGCAATACTCGCTTCTAGGAAGATAGGGAAACTAGGACAACACCCGCGATTATTAGCAAAGCGCCTGTTCCCGAGAACAGGTTGAATGGGTCCCGAAAGATTACCACTGATAATGCGACGCTTACGATTACCTCTATTGGGAGTATGATCGAGGAGACTGTTGGAGAAACGGTTTCAAGCCCTTTCGCGAAGAAGTAGTAGGACCCGACGGTGGAAAAAAGGGCGAGAAACAGAATGTATAGCCAGGCGTTAGAACTGAGGCTCGGCGATGTTCGCAGGTCTAGAGGCGTAAACGGCAGTAGTAAGACGGAGGTTGTTAGTACTCTTCCACCAGTTACTGCCGAGCAGTCATGGCGGTCGACTAGGTCCTTCGAGAAGACGAAGATCAAAGCGATGGTTACTGCGGTCCCGAGAATCAAAAGGTCACCGACGACTTCGGCCTGGCCTAGGTTGCGGGCTTCACCCCGAGTAACCGCAAGCCAGGCTCCCACAAACCCCGAGAGAACGCCTAGGCTTGTCTTCCAGGCCAACTTCTCTGTTGCTCGGAGTCGAGCGATGATCGGAATCAGGAGACCTGCTGAGCCAATTATCAAGGCTGCGTCGGATGCGGTCGCGTACACCTGGCCCTCGAACTGTAGAATGTAGCCGGCCGTGTTGAGGATTCCAATGGTCCACATCGGTCTCGAACGGAGCAAGTCCATCTTGACCCAACCGGACCTTCGGAGGATGACAAGAACTAGGATGGATGCGAGTAGAAACCTGAGTGCGGCGAAGAGGAACGGCGGGGTCAAGGATAGGCCGAGTTTTATGATTGGGACGCTGGTTCCAAAAAGCACTCCCGATGTGAAGGTGGCCAGTAACCCGGTCCTGTTGACCATAAGTCAGTTCAAAGTTCCTTCGGGTTGGTGGTCCAGTGTCACCTTGAAATCGCTCGTCCCGGGAAGGTCTCAAGACCTGGCTGAAGAGAGGGCATGCTTGTTTCCGGGTCATTCTCGCCTTAGGAGTGTTCCCCTGAGGGCATTCCGGTCTTAGCTTTGAAGACTTTAGGGAGGAATATAGGGTTGCGAGATTGTATCAGCTAGGCTTATCTTCTTGTTCTGTTCCTACCAAGGCTTACCATGGGAGAAACTTCTCTCCTGTCCAAAGACACGGTAGAATGTGCCTGGTGTAAGGAGTCGAAGCCCGTCTCTGAAACCACCTGGTTCATGCCAGAGCCCGGCGAAAACAGCGTCCGCCTTTGCGACTTCTGCTATGAGAACGCAGCGAAACAGGTCCGCCTTCACAGACTGGTCAAAACCAAGGGCGACTATCATATCGAAGCGGCTGCCTGAGGCCACTAGGACTAGTTCATAGTTGCTATCGGTTGTGGAAGGGCGCGTGTAAGTAGTCTTGACCACGAAGAACAACGTCTTGATTCTCGGATGCGGCGTCGGCGGGCTAGTGGTTGCCAGCGAGCTGGCCAAGAAAGCACGAAAGGAAGCGTCGATCACTGTCGTGGAGCGCAAGGCCAGCTTCCAATTTCCCCCCTCCTTTCCCTGGGTTATGATGGGGTGGCGCCAACCGAGACAGGTGCAGCGGAGCCTGTCATCTCTCGCGAGGAAAGGAATCAAGATTATCCACGAGAACGTGAAGGCTATCGACACCAAAGCAAAGCGAGTCAGGACCGACACGTCGAATCTCAACTATGACTATCTCGTTATCGCTTTAGGTGCTGAGTACGCGCCCGCGCAGATTCCGGGTTTCAACCAGTACGCCCACCACATCTACGATCTGGATTCAGCGGTGAAGTTCAGGGACGCGGTTCAGAACTTTTCAGGGGGAAGGATTGTCATCGGCGTTTCGCGGACGCCTTTCAAGTGTCCAACCGCGCCGTATGAAGCCGCCCTCCTGCTGGAGGAACACTTCCGAAGGGAAGGGAAGAAATCAGACATTCAGCTCTTCACCCCCGAGGCTCAGCCTGTTCCCACAGCGGGGCCCGTTCTAGGAAAGCAGGTAGAAAAGATGCTGATCGCCCGAGGGATAGGATATTTTCCCAAGAGGAAATTAGCCGAGGTGAAACATGACAGGGTCTTGTTTGACGGTGGGGAAGAAATGGGCTTCGACCTTCTCATGACTGTCCCACCTCATCGCTGTCCGAAGCCCGTCGTCGATGCGGGCATGACTGATGCGTCAGGCTGGATCCCGGCCAACCCTCAAATGTTGGCGACAAAGTTCGAAGATGTTTACGCCATTGGGGATGTCACGGCTATTGAAACCCCTCATGGACACATGCCCTTCCTGCCGAAGGCTGGTGTTTTTGCCCAGGGCCAGGGAGAGGTCGTGGCAAACAATCTAGCCTACTCCATCAGTGGCAAGGGAGAGAGGAGGGCTTGGGATGGGTCAGGCCACTGCTTTCTAGGGGTCAGCAAGGCTGAGAGTGCGTTCCTAAAGGGTAGCTTTCTCTCCAACCCTCCTCGGTTGGAGTTTCACCCACCAAGGCGCAAATGGCATCTGGACAAGGTTGCTTTCGAAAAGCATTCGATGCGCCACTGGTTCTAACCGAACCAACCCCTCGTTCGTTCATCCCAGCAGCGAAGCTGCGTCAAACCTTACGGGTGTGGCGGGGATCGCGGGAAAGGCTGACATAGCTGCAGTTGAAATCGTCGCGCGTGAGAGGGCTCTCTAACAATCGCATCGTAGCCCACGGGGCACCAGGGAAGAGTGGAACTATCCTAGCAGCCGGGTTAGAGAATAGCCGACCAGCGCTCCCGCGGCAGGCGATACTACCCAACTTGTCACAATTAGGAATATGTTTCTCACATTCATCACCCTCATTTTTCTAGCCAAGCCCGATCCGATGATTCCGGAGGAGACCGTTTCAGTGATAGAGACCGGAACTCCGAGTTGACTCGCGAACTCGACAGCTCCCGAGCCGAGAAGCTGTGAGTAGAAAGCGTTTGGATAACGAAGGGAGAAGATTCCCTCACTGAGCCTTCTGAGGGCCCCTTGACCAAGCGTGAAAGCGCCTAGGGTGCTTCCCAGTCCGACAGCTATGGCCGCTGCAAGAGTCTGGTTGAAGAGGACTCCGGCTATCAAGCCCAGAGAATTGCTCCCGATTACGTAGGCAGAGAGGAAAGCCACGACCAATAGCCCAGCTTTGAGAATTGAAAGTTTTAGCCAAAGGTTCTTCGGGCTATAATGGTCGTCTAGCGCTACCAGTAGGACTCCTAAGGCTGTTGCTAGTAGTGGTGCTAGAAACCAGAAGCCGAGGATTAGCACAAGATATCTAGTGTTTTGCAAAGGCCCGACCGCGAAGCCGACCCCTAGAATCGCTCCCGTCAAGGTCTTGGAAAGAGACAGTGGAACCTTCGACAGTTCTGCTCCTAGGAAGACGAGAAGGGTTGCTAACAGAATGGAGAACACTTCCGTAGTTGTCTCTGTTGGAAGAAATGCTTCTCTTACTCTGAACAGTTTTGGACCCTCCAGGGACAGTCCCAGGAGATAGCCTGCGACCGCGACTAGAATCCCTGACCGTCTGCTCACTATGTTGCTTCCGATTATTGTTCCAGAGCAGGCTGAGAGGTTGTTTCCCCCCACGACCATGCCTAGAAGGCCGGCTAGCAGCAGTGAGGTCACGTCTAGAAATCCTGTCAATGGCTACTAGGCGCCTAGGGCTTTCATGACCGCTATTACAAGGTCTGACGCGTCTTCACAGAGGTCTAGAATATCATCCGCTTCTAGTGTCGTTTGAATGTAGTTGTTGAAGGATGCATAGTCGAGTTTTTCCCAAGAACCATAAATCTCGTCCAGCATAGTGTCCTTGACATCATCTCCCTGCTCTTCCAACCTCTCAATCTCCCTTGCCAATTCCATGGACTTTGTCCTGTTAGAGCCTGCTATGCCGAGTAGGTTTCTAAGAATCAAGAGCTCCGATTGGCCAATCTCAACCAGCCGAACCTGTTCCTTTCGAAAAGCGGCGTCAAACTCGTTCGCTTCTCTCAGGGGCCGCTTGGCTATTCTTCTCAACTGTCGCGAAAGCGAGTGAGCTCGGTCCAGAACACTGTCCACACAGTCCACGAGCCTTCCGAAGTCGTTAGCCAGGGACGCTGATATGGACCCCCTCCCAAGCTCCTCCTCCAGGGATTGGGTTATCTTGTCGCCCTCTTTCTCCAGAGCACTAATCTTGTCAGTGCATGTGTCGACCTCGATTATTCCGTTCAAGGTTCCAGAGAGAATCTTGACCAGGAGCTCGAGGGCTTCCGCCCCCAGTCGAGCAAGTTCCTCGATTCGATCAAACGCCTCTTTCTCCCCTGGCACGAGGAAGTTTCTGACTCGACGGATCAGCCTACTCAACACGTCTCACCGGCTCATGGGAATGATGCTTCTTACACTCTAGGAATTTTGCGAGAGCAAGTCCTTACCATTGAAAAGAGTGCTGTTCCAGTTCGACTTATCCTCTGCAGGGCTCGGCTTCTCATCATTAGAGGCGTAGAAGCAGGATTGCGTTCGCTATAGCAAGGTCGAGAATGGTGAGCGGCACAGACCTTTTTGCGAACTCGGAGAAGCTGAGCCTCTTTCTGGGCTTGTTGAGGATACCCAGGGCAACTAGGTTCGACGCTGTCCCAACGGGGGTCGCCATGCCGCCAACTCCAGTGCCGATGGCAAGAGCCCAAGCTAGTGGTGCAATAGGCAGGCTCACGGACATGCGGGTTATTACCGGAATGAAGACGGTCACCAGAGGAACATTATCTACGATTTGGGATATCAGGGCCGCGACCCACAAAACTAGAGAGACAGAGAGAGCCAGATTCCCGCCTGAAAGCTGGACCAATTGGTCTCCTATGTCCGAGAGAACGCCGGTTTTCGCGAGAGCAGCAACCAGAAGGAATAGCCCTCCAAAGAAGAAGAAAATTTCCCAATCTACCCTGCTGAGAACATGCTGTATTTCATTGGACCGAGATGATTCATACACCAGTATTAGGAAGGCGGGTAGGAGAGTGGCCAGGGCTGCCGACACGCCAAGAAGAGTGTGGACAGTGAGAAACGCCACGGCCAGGCCTAGAGAGACGAGGCTGACTCTCAAGAGGCCCTGGTCCCTTACAGCCTCCGCTGGTTTTCTCAGCGGAACAGATCGTCTCAGTCTATGTCGGACGAGTGCGTCCCTGTGGAGAAACCCGTGATTCTTCAGGTAAAGGATAGTCGTATTCGCTGCCAGTGCCGCTAGAGCAATGGGTGCAGTGTTTCCGAGAAACTGGTTAAAGTTCAAGCTGAGAGACGAGCCGATGATAACGTTTGTCGGGTCTCCTACCATGGTGGAGATTCCTCCAATGTTTGCTGCGAGAACCTCAGAGATGACAAAGGGGATGGGGTCTATTTCCAGGCCGTCGAAAACTTCCACGGTTAGGGGAACGATAAACAGGGCAACTGTCACAATGTCGAGAAGTGACGCCATTCCGGCTGTCATTAGGGGGAGAAGTATGTACATTCGAACCGGGTGGGAGTCCACAGACTTGGCCAGGTGTAGGCCCATCCATTCAAAGAATCCCGCCTCGCGAAGAGACGATGCGATTATGAACATTCCTAGGAGTACTGCAATGGCTGTCCAATTGATTGCTGAGAAGATATCGTTCTCTGTGAGAACCCCGGTCCCAATCATCAGAGTGGCGCCGAGAATTGCGGCGGATGGTTTGTGGAATTTATCGGATAGGATCAAAAGGTAAGTGCCGACGAATACTCCGATAATGATCACGGTGATGGGCGTGGAGAGGGCCATTTCCCGGTCGGGTTATCGCTACGCGATAAAAGGACTCCTCAAACAAGGCTTGGACACTTGCCCGGTCTCTCCGGGCACACCGGTCATGTTGGAGAGGTGCTGGGCCTAGTTTGCGCCTAGACCTATAGTCTTGAAGGCTCCAAAATCCAGTTGAGGCGCCGGGACCGGCGTAAAGTCTTCTTGAAGGTCCCCCGTTCCAAGGCAACGGAACTCTTGGTGGTGGCATTTGGGACATTTCAGGTCGAAACGTAACTGCCCCTGCAGGGCTTTCTCGTCTCGAACTATACGATAACCACACCCGGGCCTAGTGCATTCGTAAACATAAGTTGTTTCCTCTATTTGTTTTCGAGCAGCGGTGGTTCTCGTCGAGTTCTTCCGGCGGGTCGTTGTTCGCCGGGTAGCTGTCTTTCTAGCCCGAGCCTTTGGCTTAGACTTTGAGCTCTTTCCTCTTGGACTCTTTGCAGAGGGCAAAACGGTCAACAAGTAAGCGTTCTCCAATTATCTTCAACGTACTGTTACCCTATCGGAGGCACTTGACGGACAGGGCCGCTGAGCGCAGGGAGTCACCTATACCTAAAGATATCCAGACGTCCCCGGATACATATTGTGGTAGGAATTTGGGACAAATCTCGGTCAACCCTTAATGAGCGCGGCCAGCGCTCCTCGGTTCGAAGACAAAAAATGGAAGCTATAAGAAAACACGTTAGAGCAATCGCAATAATCGCGCTTGTACTAGGACCCGCAATTCTTCTCGCCGTTCCGGGCGTTCAGAGAGCATTCGCTGATTCCATACTGGGACCACGCAACCCTGCCGTGATCGCGACGACCTTAGCATTCAAGGATGGGCAAGTAGTGACTGTTCAATATTCCAACATCTACTTCTGCAACTCTTCGGGACCCGCCACAAGCAGCGCCTCCAGCCCATGCACTGTTGGAGTCGACGCAACCAAGGCTCCCGTGCCAGACAAAGCGGTCAACACCCTTGATGTTATCGTACCAGCCTTCCTTCATCCCCTGTGCGACCTAGCATCAATCCCTTGCGCCTCGTCTAACAGCGTATTCGACCCTACCCTAGGTGCCAACAATTTCGCCCAATGCCCCGACAACACATCAGCCCTCACCTGCCCCAACCATCCCGCGTTCCTCGACCTAGCGCCCCTGGGCCTCAAGACACCCTCCGGCCAGGTGGTCGGTGTAGTACCACTGCCAATACATACCCACATCCTCTCCGGGCAAGGTGGCGGCTGGTGGGAGCTGAGAGTATGGCTCGTTGCAGACCCCAGTATTTGGCCAAACCCGTCAACCGGCGCATGTACTGCAGGAACGGGATGCCTTACATCAGCGACAGCACTAGCGAATGCAAAGCAAGCAGGCGAAGTAGTCGGTCCAGTACCCACAACGATCTACCTGTTCTTCAACGTGGTCAGCTCTTCCGCTCGATAGAAGCGGATGGAGTCCAAGACCACTCCCCCTTTTTTTGGGCAAACGAGAAGTCGAAGATTCCGCTGTCTGGGATCAATTCTCAGAGAGGTTGAAACCACTTGGATATGCTTAATTTTAGGAAAATGCGAGTTAATTTCCTCAGCGTTACCTCTGCAGTCCTCTTCATCCTCGCCCCCTTCTTTTCCTGGATAACAGTGTCAACCTTCGGACTCACCGCCGGGGCCACCTTGCTAGATGTAGCCAGCTCTAAAACGCCCCTCTCTGTTCCTCCGGCCCTGCCACAAGCCTCGCTCCTAGCCACCATCCTGCTTGTGGTAGGAGGTCTAATCCTTCCAAAAATCGTGAAGGTTGGATTACCTGTGGCCACGGCCGGATTAGTTCTGTTTCTCTTCGAATCCTACAGCCTCTTCGGTTCCCCAGTAAGTGTAATACCAATAGTGGTCGCACCGGGAATAGGCCTCCTAACCGCTCTTGTGAGTACTGGCGTCGGCGCAGCCTCCTTCCGCACTAATAGTCAAGAGCTCAAAACTCTCTTGCTCAGTTTTCGCACGAGACAAGGGCTTACAGGAATCGGCTTGTTCGTGGCGACCTTCTCGCTAGTATTGGACGGGCTCAATCATGCGGTTCTCGGGCAACTGGCCGCCTTTCTGGGGGCAGGTTTGGTTGAGCCTGTGTTCCATCTAGGATTCCTTTCCGCTATTTTCCTCCTTCTTTTTCTCTTCTCTGTGAGGAAAGAGTTCCAATACGAAATATTGAGCTCAGCTCTCATCGTCGCAGCCTTCGCCTTCATCATCCTTGACGCGGCCTATCATGTCTCAACTGGAGGGGCCTCGGAATTCATAGGCCATGATTCGCCAGAAATCATACTCCATGTGTCAACTTACTACGGAACCGCTTTTCTCCTCATTGGCCACTTTTTCAAAGGCTAAGACCGGATCCGCGCCCCTATACCAGCTAGTTGGAATGGGTCTTCATGCTCTAAAGCCGAGAGAAACGCGGGTCTAGAATTTCTCGGATGTAAAATGAGGATTAGCGGTCTTACTTCCAGGTGACCCTGAGAAGGTTCACCAGGGCCAGTGCCTCACCAACGTTGACAAGCAGCATGTAGACCGAAGCCTGGTCGACGAAGGTGCCAAGGGTAGCAGACTCAAAGTTCAGGAAGAGAAACACCCAGAAGACAAGAATCGCCAGGTTCAACACGACGAAGAAGGACCCGAAGAGAACAAGCCCAAGCGTGAACGAGGACCTAACCTTCCGATAAGTGCCTGCGTAAATGGCCAGCAAAACTAGCGTCATAGCAATGTTGGCAAAGGCCACTACAGCCGCGGCCCAAAGGGCAAAGCCCAAGCTTCCTCACCTAGCCCCCTTACCTGGCGCGCTTATCTTGGTTCTTCCAATTTTGCTCCAAATCTCTTCCAAGAATGGAAGCGCCTCCTCCATCTTCGGTGTCAGAAATATCATGGCTCCGTAGGCGCCTTTCTCCGAAGGAGACACGAGCCCATTCTCCTCTAAGACCCGTAGATGATGCTGAATGGTCTTGTAGTCCACCCTAAGGCTCTCCGCCAGCTGGTTAGCGTTCAAAGGGCGTTCCCGGAGAACCTTTAGGATTTCCGCTCTGGTCGGTCCTCCACGGGTCCCTCCCAGAAGGTACCACAAGAGTCGCTTTAGGTACTTCTCCCCGTATATCATTCCAGATGGAGTGTCAGCATCAGCGGCGCCAGACAGTTGATGCTTAACAAGATGGACGAGGGCCATCACTTGAGATCGGCGGATGCCAATGGTCGGAATCTCCACCTGCACTCGTCCCTACATACTGGCCTGATAGTTGCCTGGAATCATACGCTCACCGTGTTATTATGGTTCCCGCTCGTGCGACTGGAGTGATTCGAACTCGGCGTGGTAGACCTGTTTTCCCGAGATTAGCAGGTCGAAACGAGAATGCAGTCTCTCCAGATCCGGGTTTTTGGCCACAATCCCGTGGACATCCTTCATGTGGGATGGGTCCTTGAACCTGGCAATCTCTATCCATAGATCCTCGTCGCCTGCCAATCCAATCCCGGCGGGGAGGCTCAAAGCCCCGTATTTCCCAGCCATGTCCTTGGGGCGTAAGAGCTCTTCTGACAGACAGCCCGCTTCCTCGAACAGCTTCATTATGGGCCGGAGGGCCTGAAGGAAGGCTTCCGATTTCTTTCTTGGCACCCGGTATAGGAAGACGGAACAGTATGCCATCGGTCCCCTCTTCCTGATTACGGCTTTTATTTAGCCCCACCGAGGTTGGCCGAAAGACCAAAGATCACCTACCACGGGAATGTTGGGCACGGGAAAGCCTTACCATCCTGACATTCTCGGAGAGTCCATGGCTAAGGGTTCCTCTCGAAGGGTCGAGGGTTTCACTGAATCTGTTATCCGCCAGATGACCAGGCTGTGCGAGGAGTACGGGGCCATCAATCTCGCCCAGGGGTTTCCCGACTTTGACCCACCCGAAGTGGTCAAGCGTTCAGCCGCGAAGGCCATCAATCAGGGTTACAATCAGTACTCCACCACGTACGGGCTCATTAGCCTTAGAGAGGCGATCTCGCGAAAAATGCACAACTACAACCACATCGACTATGATCCAGGCCGAGAGGTCACTGTCACCTGTGGGACCACCGAAGGCATGATGGCCTCTCTACTCGCATTACTGGACCCGGGTGACGAGGTTGTCATCCTCGAACCGTTCTATGAGAACTACGGGCCGGACACGATCTTGTCCGGCGCCCGTTGTCGTTATGTCAAGCTCCAAGAACCTGGGTTTAGAATCGATGAAGAATCGCTTAAGGCAGCGTTCAGCCGGGGGACGAAGGCAATCATCATCAACACCCCCCACAATCCCACAGGCGCTGTGTTCTCCAGGGAAGAATTGGAGGTCGTCCGGGACTTGTGCCAGGACTATGATGCGTTCGCTGTGACAGATGAGATTTACGACCAGATTCTTTACGATGGCCGGGAACATGTGAGCATTGCTAGCCTTGACGGTATGAGAGACAGGACGATCACAATCTCAGGGTTTTCAAAGACGTACAGCATGACTGGTTGGAGGGTCGCCTATGTTGCGGCCGAGAGAGGGCTAAGCGGGGCTATCAGGAAGGTGCACGATTTCTTGACCGTTTGCGCTCCAACTCCTCTGCAGCAGGCGTGTATTGCAGCGCTGCAGTTGCCTTCTTCCTATTATCGCTCCTTGCGGCGGGGTTATGATGAGAGTCGTGGCCTTCTCTTGGAGGCGCTGGAACTCGCAGGGTTCAAGTGTTACAAGCCTGAAGGGGCTTACTATGTCTGGACAGATATCCGGGGAACGGGCTTCAAGGATGACAGATTACTGGCCGAACACCTCATAACGAGAATCGGTGTGGGAAGCGTCCCGGGCTCAAGCTTCTACCATCGACCCGGCGATGGGAAATTGAGGCTCAGGTTCTCCTTCTGCAAGAAGCCGGAGACGATTCGAATGGCTGCCCGGAAGCTCAGCCGGTTCGACGAGGGACGGGGTTTGAGAAGCCTTCGAAAGTCTCAGCACTCTCATGTCTTGAAAGCTGTTGACGTACCCCCCTTTTGAAAAGTCGTTTTCTGTCTGGTAGGGATTATAGGCGATTTTTCCTGCTTTGGGCGTAGAATCTGCCCGTCCCGGGTTTTGCTAACCCCCTGTTTCGACGATATTTCCTTCACGGCCGCTAGGAGGGTGAAACTAATTGCCTCCCTGATTGCGATAATGGGTTGATTCTGGGCGATTTCGCGTCGGCCTTGATAGGGGTTCGGGGAATCGTTCCTTGCTTGGGCCGGGAACTTGCGAGGATTTGTTTCATGAACACTTAGCCCAGTGGGTGAGCCCGCAGTATGGGTCTTGCTGACGAAGGGGTTTCCAGGCACTTTGGCGTATATCATCATGAAGGGAGCCATGCGTGAACCACCTTGCTTTCAGCCTTCCGAATATGCTCCTCGAAAGTGGTTCTCGGCTGGCCGTCATAAACCGGCACGAGAATAATCCCCGTCGTCGCCCCAGGTTCTTTCAAGGTGAAGACCATATGGCGCTGTTCCCAACGTGGGTCAAGAACGCCCTTGCTAAGTATCAGTACAGGACTGTTGAATTGAGCAGGAAGAGGACGGAGGAGAACGCACTTCGAGCGATTCTCCTCGCCGAACCACCCGAATCGAACAAGACTAGCCGAAAGAGCACGCCAGATTTGGCCGCTATTTTTCAGATGACCGACTTCTTTTTAAGAGAATGAAACCCTGCTCCAAAAGAGGTCCGAGACCTTCGATTCCACCCGACCGATGCCAAGGAGACTCTCCTGTTGAACAGGGGAATAGTCGGCAAACTGGGACGAGAGTACAATCCACTGAAAACCGAGGAGGAAATCCTCGGACGGTGGAAGAGTAACCATACATATTACAAGACTAAAAAGAGACTTCTCAAACGCCGCAAATTCTACTTCCTAGACGGCCCCCCGTACGTGACCAATCCACCCCATGTGGGCACCGCATACAACAAGATCCTGAAGGATGTAGCTATCCGGTACTGGCGGATGAAAGGCTACAATGTCCGAGACCAGCCCGGATACGACTGCCACGGCCTACCCATCGAACTGATGGTTGAGAAATCTCTCAACCTCAGCTCTAAGAAAGATATCGAAAACATTGTTGGAATAGACCACTTCATAGAAGAATGCAAAAAGTACGCCCAGGAGAACGTCGAAGCCCAGACCAAAGTCTTCAAAGACGTTGGAGTATGGATGGACTGGGACAAGCCCTACATTACCTACCACGACAAGTATGTGGAGTCTGTCTGGTGGACCATCAAACGAGCCGAAGAAAAAAAGCTCCTATCGAAAGGATTGAAAGTTGTACACTGGTGTCCCAAGGATGAAACAGCCCTGTCAGGGTACGAGGTCACGGACGAGTACAGAATCGTAAAGGACCACTCCATCTACGTCAAACTGCCCCTCCTCGACAAACCCGGCGAGTTCATCATGGTCTGGACAACAACACCTTGGACCCTGCCCGCAAACATGGGGGTCATGGTCCACCCGGAAGAAACCTATGTGAAAGTGGAGGCTAACGGAGACAAGCTCATCCTGGCCAAGCCTCGTCTACAGGCGGTTCTGGGAAGCCGAGTCTACCGGGTCCTCTCCGAATTTCCCGGACGAGACCTCGAAGGAATTCGGTACCGACCACCCTTGCTAGAAGAGGCGAAGGTCAAGACCGGTCCGCAAGCGCATCGAGTATTGCTCAGCCCCGAACACGTCACCATGACCGAAGGAACAGGCGCAGTTCACACGGCACCCGGCCACGGAGAGGAAGACTTTGAAGTTGGACAGAAATACGGGCTGCCAATATTCTCACCAGTAGACCCATCCGGACACTTCACAAAGGAAGTTGGAAAGTACGCGGGCCTACAGATTCGTGAGGCCAACGAAATAATAGTGGAGGACCTCCGAGCCAAGGGATTGCTCTGGAAAGAAGAAACAATCGAACACTCCTACCCACACTGCTGGAGGTGCAAGACACCCCTAATCCTCCGAGCTACCGACCAGTGGTTCCTAAGAGTTACGTCGTTCAAGGAGGGGATGTTGAGAGAGAACAAGAAGGTCCGTTGGGTCCCAGAATGGGCCGGGTCCAAACGGTTCAACGACTGGCTCAAAGGCGCACGAGACTGGGTCATATCCCGCCAGAGATACTGGGGAGTCCCCCTCCCAGTATGGACATGCGAGAAATGCGGAACCAGAACGTTCGTAGGATCCAAGGCGGAGCTCAAGAAACTCGCCGTGAACGCCCCCGCCCAGTTTGAGCTACACAGAAACGGCGTCGACAAGATCCAAATACGATGCAAGTGTGGTAGCACGGCGAACCGGGAGCCTGACATAGTCGACGTCTGGCTAGACTCAGGCACCGCCTCTTGGGCTGGCCTCGGATACCCCCTCTCAAAACAGGAGATGAAGGCCTGGTGGCCAGCCGACCTGATAATCGAGGCTCACGACCAGACCCGGGGGTGGTTCTACAGCCAACTCGGCACGGGAATGGTAGCGTTCGACAAGTCGCCGTACAAGACGGTGCTGATGCACGGGCATGCTCTCGACGAACAGGGTGAAAAGATGAGCAAGTCCAAAGGCAACTTCGTCTCCCCAGGAGATGTCATTTCAAAGTATGGGCGAGACACCTTGCGATTGTACACATTGCAGACCACTGTCTGGGAGGATTTCAAGTTCTCCTGGAACGCTGCCGGGGTAGCGGCGAAAGACCTCCAGGTCGTCTGGAACGTCTTCTCCTTCGCCACCCTCTACATGAACCTGGACAAGTTCGAGCCGGCTAAGTGGACGGTCAAAAGACTCTGGGGCAAGCTTAGGCCCGAAGACAAGTGGCTGGTGTCAAAGACAGAGAGCCTAGTGCAATCGGTGACCAAGAACATGGAAGCTCTTCAGGTCCACCTAGCTGTTCGTGCCATTGACGAGTTCATCATAGAAGACCTGAGCCACTGGTACGTTCGTCTAGTGAGAAGACGATTCTGGCAGGAGAAGGAGAGTCGAGACAAACTAGCCGCGTACGCAGTGCTCTGCCACGCCCTGAAGACTTGGTTGAACCTGGCGGCTCCCTTCACACCGTTCCTCGCAGAGAAGACTTACTTGGAGGCCTTTCGCAACACAAAGCGGTCCCAACCGGAAACAATCCACATGCTTCCCTGGCCCCGCCCAGTCGTACAATGGATTAACAAGAAACTGGAGGAAGAGATGAGAATCGCTCAACAAGTGTCCAGCGCCGTCGCGTCAGCACGGCAATCGAAAAAACTGAAGCTCAGGCAACCCGTGTCCAAGGTCCTAGTAGTTACAGAGAAGCCACCGGTCAAGCGTGCACTCGCAAACTTGAGAACGCTTCTGCTTCAACAGGCGAACACCAAGGAACTGCAACTTGTGGGGTTGAAGGAGGAAGAGCACCTGAAGAGACTACTAGTCGAACCTTACTACAAGGGACTTGGACCTGCCTTCCGACGGGACGCGAACCTGGTCGCAGAGGCCCTCCGCAAGAGAGACGGTCGAGAAATCTATGACAACCTGGCCAAGGCCGGGACCTATTCCCTAAGGATTGGTGGCAAGGAGTACCCGATTACCAAGGGCATGGTGTCGTTCAGAGAAGAAATGCCTGAGAACTACGCGTCCGGCAGCTTCGAAGAGGGGAGAGTCTACGTTGACCTCACCATACCCGATGAGCTTGCACAGGAAGGGTTCGTACGGGAGATGGTTCGCAGGCTGCAGGAAATGCGAAAGCGGCTTGACCTGCCTGTTGACGCGTTCGTAGAAGCGTTCGTTACTGTGCCTGATGCGAAGAAGCTGGAATGGCTGGAGGACCAGCGAGACTACCTCATGGAAGAGGTCCGCGTGAAGACCCTGCACCTTCTCCGACCGGGAGAGACGAAACCCCGAGCGGAGATGGAGGGACAGTGGCAACTTGAAGACGGAAACTACCATATGGGAATAGCCCGCGCATAATACCAGCTGTTGAAGAGAGAGTTTGAAGTTCTGTTCAAAGCTTGGCTAAGCTTGGCTTTCTAGTAAACCCCATCGCGGGAATGGGAGGAGCCGTGGGGCTCAAGGGAACAGACGGAACCAAGACACTGAAGGAAGCAGTGAGAAGAGGGGCGAGGCCTGTTTCGCTTGAGAGAGCACAAGATTTTCTTCTTGGACTCAAGTCGCAAGGATACAACCGGGACCTTATTGTGGCACCGGGAGACATGGGAGCTAACCTAGCGAAGGTTGCCGGCTTGAAATGCGAGACGCTGGGCCGGGTTGGAAAGAGAACAACCGGGAGAGACACTATTCGAATCTCCGGGTTGATGAAGAGACGAAAAGTTGGCTTGGTCATTTTTTGCGGCGGCGATGGAACGGCCAGGGACATTTGCAAGGGAGTGGGAGGCGATCTGCCTGTGCTGGGAGTTCCGTCAGGGGTCAAGGTGTTCTCTTCGGTGTTCGCCATCAGCCCATCCGCGGCTGCAGAAACGGTGTCTCAATTTCTAGAGGGTAGACTTCCTACCAGAAAAGGAGAGGTTTTGGACATAGACGAGAAAATGTACCGACAAAACCAGTTGTCCGTCAAACTAGTAGGCCATCTCACCACTCCAGACTCAGGGATTCTCATACAAGGCTCGAAATCAGCAACAGGTAGTACCGAGGCCGAAGAATTGGAGTCTGTTGCCAAGAGTGTCACGGAAGAGATGGAGCCCCAGCTTGTCTACGTTCTCGGCCCTGGAACAACTGTTGAGAAAATCGGAGAAAGACTCGGTGTAAAGAAGACCCTGCTGGGAGTGGACGTGGTGAAGGGAGACGGCACTGTTCTCGGGCGGGATGTTGACGAGTCCCACCTTCTGCAACAAGTGGGAAAGGGCCCAGTGAAAATCATTGTCTCCCCCATTGGAGGACAGGGCTTCCTGTTCGGCCGAGGGAACCAGCAAATTAGCGCTCAAGTGCTCTGGAAGGTCGGAGTTGAGAACTTGATTGTTGTGGCATCCAGGACGAAGATCGAGTTGTTGAACCCTAGGAAGTTACTTGTGGACACGGGGGATCCTGAGCTCGATACGAGCTTGAGGGGATACCGTCGAGTGGTCACTGGGTACCGGGAAGAGATGATCTTGAAGGTCGAATAAGGACGATGAGTCATACGCGAGGGCTAGCTGATGATTGCTGGATTTGCCAAAGCCTCCACGAACCAGCCCATCTAGTATACTACGAATCCAAGACTAGCATCGCAAAGCTGAACCCGGACCAGCTGTTCAGAGGCTATACTTTCCTAGCTCTAAAATGGCACGCAGAACAGTTACACCAGCTCTCCGACAGGGACCGTAAGCTCTTCCTCAAAGACATGACCAATATCGGAACCGCCCTCGCCAGTGCGCTAAACCCGGACAGGGTCAACTATGAACTTCTCGGAAACACCCAGGCCCACCTCCACTGGCATATTGTCCCTCGATATGTTACAGACCCCATGTGGGGAAGGCCAATCTGGGCAGGAAACAGGCCGAGAAAAAGGCTCACTCAAGAAGCATACTCCCAGCTGGCTAGCAGCATCAGGGTCCATCTGCCTCGCGCCGGACGAGCGCCGGGCAGAAGGCTCTGAGTAACAGCCATACGCTCAGCCAAGTTACGCCATGTTGAAAGAAGCCCGAATCGCGTGAACTCATGGAATCAACTCTTTTCGGGCAGGGATGTACAAAAAGTGGACGTGGGAGTCTACCTAGACCTAGTTGCAACCATTCCCCCCACCATTGGACTCATCTTACTGAATCGAGAGAAAGTCTCCATCGCAGGAGTCAGAGCCGGAAGTGTTTCACGGCTAAGCTTGGGTTTCATATCCGCTGTTGTCTTTGACATAGTACGCCTCCTGGGCTACGACTGGGCCGTGTATGGTATACTTGTTAGTCTTTGGGTAATGTTCAACGGAATAGGCACCTTCGCAGCGAACTTCTACTACTCCCCGGAGAGTCGCTCGGTTACAGAATCACTTTCCAAGCTGAGAAGAAACCCGTCATTTCACCTCTACCATGGATTCCTGCTTCTCTGGCTGATACTCAACGTATCGCTTCCCTCTCTCTACCTCCCAACCACCATCGTTCTGTTTGCTGTGATAATCCTCTATCCTACACGACTTTTTCTTCTCTCTAGGAGAAGGGCGAATATCGCCCGGGTCAAAGATATGCTTACAATCCTTGCGGGGTCTTGGGGGCTCTTTGCCGCAACCGCTCTAGCATTGTTCGCTCTGGGAACCCAGCCGCCTGTTCTCGGCGTCTCCTTACCCTTCGCATGGGAAGTGGCGTTTCTCACCAGCTCTGGGTTCCTGCTGTTCATGTCCAAGGTCGTCATTGATCCCACAGGCCTCACAAAGTCTTGGACTGCACTCTTCGTGCCTGAGACGGTGATTCGGATAGGGAAGAGGTACTTGATCGTACACGATTCGGGGGCCAAGACCCGATCCTTCCTCACCTCGTCTTTCAAGAGCTTGATTGGTGCAGGGGCGAGAATCATGGTCAAGGCATCTCCACACAGTCCCCTTCAAGATCTCATAGAGAGCGACCAACACTTCCAGGAGTGGATGAGGAATGGGAAACTGGTAAGTTACTCTCTAGACGGTGACAAGACCATGGTGGCCAGGGAAGGGATTCCGGGAAAGCTCAGCCTTGGCCCGTTTGTGACAGTATATGTTACTGAGCTCGACCAAGGAAAGCTGCTTGACAATGACCCTTTTCAATTTGAAATGAGTCAGCCTAACGTTTCCCAGCTGCTTCTTCTGGAGAGTAGTAAGGCTCCCCGCTCCCAAGTTGCGGGCTTCATGCAGCAAAACAATGATGTTCAACTATTGGACCTCTCGGAACGATCAGGCCCCTTCTCAAGCATGGTCAAACTTGACCATGCGAAGTTACAGGGAGCATCCATTCTCTTGGAGTACGACTCAGCCTCAAACTACGAGGATGCAGTGGACAAGTTCTTGACCGAGGGAATCGCAAACGCCGAAGTATCCGTTCTCTTCACTTCCAAGTCCAGCAAGGTATACGGGGCGATCAAGGGGAAGAAGACGGTCAGGATTGTGGCCGCCTCCCCCCTTGTCTCCGCTCTTGACGAGTTGCCCGATGGAGAAGTCCAGATTCCTGACAAGGAGCTGGGAATGGTCACATCAATCGCCTCGGACTTTGTCGAGAGCAACAAGAACATGGCCGTAAGCTTTGTGTTTGACAGCCTCTCCGATCTGATTAGGGCTGACCGCTGGGAACACACTTATTCGGGTGTCAAGCAATTGGTGGAATTGTTGAGCGTGCCTAATGCGACTGCCTTGTTCTTGGCAAACCGGGATAAGTCCGACCCCCGTTTTCTGGGAGCTTTGAGGTCACTCTTCTCTGTTCAGATGAAACTTAACGGCGCAGAGCTCCAGCTAGCGAAGCTGGGACCAATCTAGAAAACAAACACTCTCCTTTTCGCGTCCGTTGGAACGTGAGTGATTTCGCGGAATCCGGGTCTTACACTATTTAAAATAGGGTCTAACCAGTTAACAGACCGCTTCTTCAACCGCCAGGACGAGAAAATCGAGAATGGAACATTACAACCACGACCTCCTCATCGTCGGAGGCGGGGCTGCCGGCTTAAGAGCAGCCATTGCCGCGAGCGAGAGCTTTCCAAAACTTAACGTGGCTATCGTCTCGAAGGTCTACCCTATGCGAAGCCATACCGTCTCTGCTGAAGGCGGCATGGCAGCTGTTCTCAAAGACTATGACAATTTCGACCTCCACGCCTACGACACAATCAAAGGCAGCGATTTTCTAGCTGACCAGGACGCCGTGGAGATTTTCGTTAAAGAGGCGCCCCGAGAAACCATACAGCTAGAGCACTGGGGCTGTCCCTTCAGCCGAGACCCGGACGGGCGGATCAGCTCCCGGGCCTTCGGGGGTATGAGTGTTAAGAGAACGCTTTTTGCGACCGATAAGATCGGGTTTCATCTTCTTCACACACTGTTTCAGACCAGCCTGAAGTTTGGCAATATCCACCGGTACGACGAGTGGTTTGTCACATCCTTACTGGTGGATGGTGGGAAGGTGGAAGGAGTCACTGCGATTGATATTCGGACAGGAGAGCTTGTCTCGCTTCTAGCAAAGGCTGTGGTCATTGCGACCGGCGGATGCGGCCGGGTGTTCCAGTTCACAACCAACGGCTGGATCAAGACTGGGGATGGGATGGGCTTGGCCTACAGGGCCGGGGTTCCCTTGAAGGATATGGAGATGGTCCAGTACCACCCCACACTCCTTCCGAATACAGGGATACTGATTACCGAAGCTGCTAGGGGAGAAGGAGGCCACCTTCTCAACAAGAACGGGGAGAGGTTTTTGCAGAGATATGTGCCGGGAAAGATGGAACTTGGTCCTCGGGACATTCTCTCACGGGCTGAAATGACAGAGATTAAGGAGGGCCGGGCCTTCGACGGTCCCTACGGGAGCTACCTGCATTTGGACCTGACTCATCTGGGGGAGAAAGTTATCGAGGAGAAGCTTCCCTTTGTGAAGGAGCTGGCGGAGAAGTATGTGCGCATTGACCCTGTCCACGAGCCAATCCCGGTGAGGCCGGGCCAGCACTACATCATGGGCGGTGTCCACACGGACATTCAAGGGTTCACAGGGGTTGCAGGATTGTACGCTGCCGGTGAAGCAGCTTGTGTCAGCATGAACGGTGCTAACCGGCTAGGAAGTAACTCTCTCACCGAATGCTTGGTCTTCGGCGCGGCCGCAGGCAAGGCGGCAGCAGAGTATGCGGTGAAACAGGCTGCTCCCAGCTTCGGCAACCCCGTCCAGGGATTGGCGTCGGCGGAGGAGGGGCGAATCTTCGATGGTTTACTGAAGCATGAGCAAGGCGAGAGAATTTCAACAGTAAGGGTGGAGATGCAAAGGTCAATGGAGGAACATGTGGGGATCTACCGGGACGAGAACAGCCTGAAAGAGGCCTGCAGGATCGTCGAGGACCTGAAGGGACGAATGGAGAATGTCCAGGTTGAGGATAAGGATCGAGTGTTCAACACGGACCTTGTGTCGGCATTGGAATTGGGTTTCATGCTGGACGCTGCCGAAGCCATAGCCTACTCAGCCCTCGACAGGAGAGAGTCGAGGGGCGCACATTTCAGAACAGACTATCCGAAAAGGGACGATGAGAATTTCCTCAAACACACATTGGCCTACCAAGGTCCTAGCGGGCCGAGGATTGATTATTCGCCTGTGACTATTACAAGATGGAAGCCTGAGGCGCGGGTGTACTAAGAATGGAAGCTGAGACGAGGATGTTGAAGGTGGCCAGGTATAGGCCGGAGAAGGGTCCTAAGCAGTACTGGCAGGAGTACAAGGTCCCCTACCGTCGAGACACGGTTGTCCTAGACGCTTTGAACCAAGTAAAGGCGGAGCAGGATGGGACACTAGCCTACCGCTGGTCTTGTCGAATGGGGGTCTGCGGTAGCTGCGGGGCCAATATAAATGGGGTTCCAAGACTGACCTGCGAAACCTTCCTCCACGATTTCAAGGGGCAGGAACTGGCCATTGAGCCTTTAGCCAATTTTCCTGTGGTGAAGGACTTGGTCGTGAACTTTGAAGATTTCATGGAGAAGCTGGTCAGGGTGAAGCCTTGGATTATCCGGGACCGTGAGTCTCCGGTTGAGGAGGGAGAGTACAAGCAGAGTGCTGCCGAGCTGGAACGGTATAGCCAGTACTCGTCCTGTATCAATTGCATGTTGTGCTATGCTGCCTGCCCTGTCTACGGGTTGAACGAGGAATGGCTCGGTCCGGCGGCGACCGCGCTGGCGTACCGGTATATTGAGGATTCAAGGGACCAGGGGAAAAAGGTAAGGTTCCCAATCGTCCACGATATGAAAGGTATCTGGGAGTGTACTCTGGTCGGCGAGTGTAGCGTTGTGTGCCCTAAGGGTGTGGACCCTATGCTGGCGATTCAGAAGACAAAGATTCTAGGCGCAATGGAAGCGCCGAAATCGATTCTCAATCCTCAGACTTTGAAGGCGATCCTGCCCAGGGGTGGGCAGTAGGAAATTGTCTCAGAAAAAAGAGTATCCGGAACTGCCCCGGAAGAAGCTGGGGCCTGGATGGTGGCTGGGCAACCGTCACTATACGGTGTACATGGTTCGAGAGTTGACGAGCTTCTTCGTTGCCGTATTCTGCATCCTCTACATTTACCAGGTGGTCTTGTTAACGGCCACCCCGGGCTCATACTCTCAGTACCTGGACCTGTTGCGGAGTCCAGTGATGATCGGGTTCAGTATTGTCACCTTGGGGTTCACGCTCTTCCACGCTTTTACCTGGTTCTTTCTCATCGGAAGGGTCCAACCCCTCAAGTTTGGGGGCTGGACCACTACCCCGGTTCAGTCGCTGATTATCAACACGGCTCTCTTGGCGGTTATCTCCATGGTTATCATCGGACTGTTTTTCCTAGGGAGATGAGCGGGATGAGCGTTGCGGCCCGTTTGCATGCCCTCCTCTGGGGAGTCTTCTCCCTAGGGGGCTTCATCGCCGCCTTTCTCTTACCAGTCCTCATCTACGTGAACAATATCGCGTACCCGCTGGGACTGTGGCCAGTGACGAGCAGGGACCCGACCTCGCTACTTGTCACAGACCAAATCATAGGGTCGCTTTTCGTGTTTGTCGCGATCGCTGGTTCCTTGTTCCACGGGGTCTTCCGGTTTACAGCCACGCTGGGAGAGCTGGGGTTGAAGAACCAGGTGGAGAGGATTGTTTCGGTGGGCTATGCGCTTATTGCGGTGGGTATTGTGGCATTGCTATACTACCTTCTCGCCTTAAACCCTAGTTTCGTGAATATGGTCCTGCACATACTTGGAGTCCGCTAGTTTCCGGGCTTGATTCTTGCCCTGCAGAGGCTGGCCCCTTGGGTCTAGAAGAGAATTCTTAGAAAAAAGAATTCACACTGTTTTCGTGGAAAGTGGGCGTACTTTTTCTATCCCACTGGGACTAGCCCTTGGCCGGTGGTGAAAGCTGGCTCACGGCCATTCGCTTCGAGAGTTCAGGGAGTACCGGGAGAGGACGAACGAGAAGATTCTGGAGCGGGGCGGTCTTCAGATCAAGCGCTTCTTCAACCTCGACACTCACGCCTATGATGATGGAGCGTTGCCTAGGAAGACGAAGGAGTTGCTAGGCCTGGTGGGTTCTATGGTGCTGCGGTGTGATGACTGTGTAAGCTACCATATTATTCAGTGTGCTGAGGCAGGAGTTAGCGACGCGGAGTTCTTCGAGGCGTTTAACGTGGCCTTGATCGTGGGTGGGTCCATTGTAATTCCCCACCTGAGGAGTGCGGTGGAGATGCTGGAAGAATGCCGCGAGAAGGCGAAGACGTAGGTCTCTCACTTTTTGGCCCTCCGGGCATACAATTTTTTCTGGTACAATGATTCCTATCTGATAGGCGATTTGCCCACTTGTTCAGCCGTTTCGTCCCATGCAGACTACCACTCCACAATCTGAGCTGATATTGAAAGGGACAAAACGGATGAACGTGGCAGGTCGAGAATCAACCTCAGGCCAATGCCTGCGTGGGCGTTTTCAATACCCGGAACCCTGCGGAGTCCAATCTTAGTTGAACTTGAAAGAGAGACCTCAGGGCGCCTAGAAACTCGGGCTCCATGATGTCTTGGTTTGCAATAAAGACCGTTGTCACATTGGGAAGGGCTAGAATCTCGATAATTTGTTTTATCCCGGAATAGACCAGCTCCCACTGGTCGCCACTGATCAGCTCCATAATACTGTCAAAGACGAAACAGACAGGCATGCCTCTAGCGGTTTCTATTAGATCTGAGACAATTGAGGTCACAAGGCCTAACTCTCTGTCTGGAATCTGAATCTCCCCATCCGGCAACTCGTCATGTGCGAAGACCAGCGAGGAAGCTGCAATGATCTTGATCCTCTGGTTTCCCCGAATTACCCTATAGAGCTTAGTTGACTTGGATGTGAAGACCGCGCAGAGTTCTCCAAAAGAGACTGCTTCGGTCAAGAATCGTTCCACGACTTCTTCGATGTTTGAACCTGAGACATGTTCAAGGAGTATTGTCGTCCCTCGAAGCCTCGAAGGGTTAACGTTGAGCATGCTGGAGAATGGCGTTTTCGGTGTTGAAAGGTCCAGAAGATGGACGTCCTTGTTCCTCTGGAGGAACTGGTCCAACTCAGCCTTCAAAACCCGGCCCTTTTCCAACAAGAACAGTCCAGTAGTATTCGGAAGTTTCTTGACCTTTTCCCCTAGTATTGAAGTCACCCTGTCAAGCTTGCCGTCAAGAAGCTCCACCACGTATACAGTACCAACAGTGCGTAGGCGCAGAAACTCGGAGGCTTTCTCTCTAACTTGACCCTCTGTAGAATCAGCTTCGACCTTGACCAGTTTTCCTTCTCTCTCCCATTTCTCGAAACGCTGGTCTGTGCTCAAAGTCTTACCGAGTAAAGAGCTACTCGCAGGATCTGCGATGACAACTCTAACTCCGGCTTCGATAAGACTACTGAACGATGCTGATAATAGAGAGCGTGCTTTATCCCCCGCATCATGCAGCACAACATATCTCTGTCCAAGCTTTACCACCGTCCCGGGAACGAGAGAGGCCCAGATTTTTGTCAGCCCTAATGGGTTCGTTACTGCTTTTGACATTAAGAAGAAGAAGGTGGAAGTTGAAGAGAAGGCGAGCTCCCAGGCGAACGGTATTGAGATTCCTAGAATAGGAGGCTCAGCTCCAAAAGCGAAGAAGAGGAAAGCTACTGTAACAAACGAAACCCAGGAAACTTGAAGAATTGTGAGCATGTCCCTGGCCTCAGGAATTTTCGCCCTTCTGCCGGCAAGCCGGAATAGTCTTGTGGGATGAGAAAGCAGTACAATCATCAGAGCAAGCGTCAATGGAAGGTAGAGGTCGGAAAAGAAAATATTCGCGATCAGCCAGGCAACAATTACTCCATGGTATATGTAGAACTCGAGGTGACGTAAGGCGCTGCGCAGGAGGACAGTTAGGCTTCGGTTCTCAGGAGAAAAGTAAAGGTTGAATGCGAGAGTCCCTACCCCGTTAAACACCATCCCAAGGCTGAACAGTAGGCCGTACTCCGCCCACCCGAAACCTTGAAGCCGAAGCGCGTCGAAAACAACGGCCGCCAAGAATCCAATATTTAGACGGGCAACACTGCCTGCGCTGAAGCCTGTAATTGAAACCTCGTGACGGAAAAGACTCCAAAGCCCAATAAGAGGCGGAGCCATTGCTACCATGTCGAGGTAGACGCCTGGGTTCATTAGAGGTCAAAGCCTCCTGTTGCTAATGCGGATTGAGATGCGACAGTCATATCGCGCCTGTTCAATATGTCGTAACTTGCGGGAAGAGTTGTCTGTTTCCCAAATTGATCTCGTCAAGTGCATGGATGTACCATGTCCCAGTCCGAGCTGGTCAACCACCGAGCGATCGGGGTTATCGCGCAGAAACTCGTAGGTACCAGCCTCTTCGTTAGAGAACTTTCACCGGATTCCAAGGTAAAAGAAAGTCTCAGCCAACTCCGCGGGCTCATTCTCCTTTACCGTTGCCTCCCTTGGGGACAGGGTCTACAGGTTCGTGTTGGGCGGGGAGGTCCCAGATGAATTTATGGCGGCGTTTCCGCTTGTACATTGCCAGGGATATCGTGGAGAGGGCTGCTACTATGATGAGGATTAGGATAAGTAGGAGGGACGTGTTTACCCCGACGTTAATGCCGGTCACCCTTGCAGAAACTTGGTTGCCCGCTTTGTCTGTGCAGGATCCGCTGACAGATTGTCCTTGACCGTTTCCAACTGTGACGGGACTGGTAACATTGGCTACGCCTGATAGGG